>Ga0181525_10000602_pt1 | contig 30995 bp, 21 predicted proteins | sample PEATcosm2014_Bin_48_FD_121100 | JGI IMG/M metagenome (GOLD analysis project Ga0181525, IMG submission 121100) | Peatland microbial communities from MTU Mesocosm Facility, Houghton, MI, USA - PEATcosm2014_Bin06_10_metaG | ecosystem: Environmental > Terrestrial > Soil > Wetlands > Peat | place... | reverse complement strand
TTGCAGTTAATGGTGCGCCCGGCAGGATTCGAACCCACGACCCCTTGGTTCGTAGCCAAGTACTCTATCCAACTGAGCTACGGGCGCAAGGTGCGGGATTTTACACGAACCGGCCCCACTGCCCCGTCCGTCATCAAAATTCCGCTATTTCCCTCGTAAAAGCACCGTCCGCCGGACCCTGCGATCGGGCTCTTGACATTAGATGCCTAGGCAGTTAATAATGCTGCCTAGTCAACTATTGCCCATGCAGGCTTTATGGCCAAAACCCCCAGCCCCCCGCCGCTCCGTGGCGGCTATTACCAGGGCGACCAGTACCGCACCGAGGACAGCGTCGGCTTCCTGATGAAACAGGCGGTGGACCTGCTGTCGCGGGCGATCGATGCGCGGATGGCCGAGCACAGCCTCACCGATGCGCAATGGCGCCCGCTGCTCAAACTGTCGATCCATCCGCAGACCACCGCCACGCAGATGGCGCGGATGGTGGGCTGCGACTCGGGCGCGACCACGCGGATGCTCGATCGCCTCGAGGACAAGGGCCTGCTGCGGCGCGTGCGCAGCACCGACGACCGGCGCGTGCAGCAGCTCGAGCTCACGCCCGACGGCCAAAAGGCCGCGGCGATAGTCCCGTTCGTCATTGCGGACGTCCTCAACACCCATCTGGCCGATCTTTCGCATGCGGAAATCGACCAGTTGCGCAAGCTGCTCGAGCGCGTCGTGGCCACCGGCCAGCGCGAGGCGGCACGGCGCGACGGCACGGAAGGAACCCCATGAAAGCACTCATCGAGTTGGCTACGGCGCGGCGCGGCGCCGCGGCCTTGGCGCTGGGCGTGGCCCTTGCTGCACTGGGCGGCTGCGCCGCCGACCCGGCGCTGGGTCCGCACGAGAAGATGCCGGCGCCGGCCGACATCGCCAGCCGGCTGCACCTGGCGGCGGCCGATCCCTCAGCCGGTCCGGAGCTGGCCTGGTGGACGGCCTATCACGACGCCGACCTGGCCCGCTGGATCGAACTGGGCCTGCGCGACAGCCCGGACCTGCGCATCGCCAATGCCCGGCTGGCCGATGCCGAGGCCTATTTCGCGGCGGTGCGCGCCGGCGAAGCGCCGTCGATCGGCGCCAGCGCGCAATCGAATGCGGAGCGGCTTTCCGGCAACGGCATCTTCCCGCCGCCGCTGGGCGGCATGGTCGGCACCATCAACGATGTCGACCTGAGCGCCACGCTCGAGCTCGATCTCTTCGGCCGGCTGTCGGCCCGCACCGACGCGGCGCTGCTGGCCGCGCAGGCCGGCGCATTCGACCGCGACCTGGCCCGGGTGCGGCTGGCCGGCGCCATCGGCCATGCGTACTTCGAACTGGCGCGCGCCCAGCAGGCGCGGCGCATTGCCGTAGAGATCGAGACCGACCGGGCCAAGACCCTCGAGCTGGTGCGCGACCGCGTGCGCGCCGGGCTGGACACGCAGGTGGAACGGCGGCTGGCCGAGGTCACGGTGCCGGAGATCCGCGTCGACATCGAGCGTGCCGACGAGCAGATCGCGCTGGCGCGCCACGGCCTGGCGGTGCTTGCCGGGCAGGCGCCCGACGCCGCCGACGCGCTCGAGGCGCACCTGCCCGACGATGCGGCCCTGGCGCCGCCGGCGGCGCTGCCGCTGGACCTGCTGGCGCGCCGCGCCGACATCGCCGCTGCACAGCGACGCGTGGCCGCCGCGCTGCGCGGCGTCGACGCGGCCAAGGCCGACTTCTATCCCAACGTGAACATCAACGCGCTGGTGGGCCTGGATTCGCTCACGACGCAGAAGCTCTTCGAGTACAACAGCCGCACCTGGCAGGTGGGTCCTGCCGTGCACCTGCCGATCTTCGAGGGCGGCTCGCTGCGCGCAGGGCTGCGCTCGGCCAGCGCGCAGACCGACGCGGCCATCGACACCTACAACGCGCTGGTGCTGCAGGCGGCGCGCGAAGTGGCGGACACGTCCAGTTCGATCGCCGCGGTGCGCCGCCAGCGCGCGCAGCAGGAACTGGCCACGGCCAACGCACAGGCGGCGGCCGACCTGGCCGTCACGCGCTACCGCGCCGGCCTGGGCAACTTCCTCACCGTCCTCACCGCCGAAGGCGCGGTGCTGGCGCAGCGCCGCTCCCAGGTCGACCTGGACGCCCGCGCCGCGTCGCTGGACGTATCGCTGGCCCTCGCCCTGGGCGGGGGGTTCCACGAAGCACCGGCAGTCAACACAACCGCAAGCAGAGAGTAACGACCATGAGCCAGCAAAACGAAACTGACCGCGGCGCGATTGACGATTCCCAGTCCGCCCCCGCCACCCCGGGCACCGCACCCGTGCGCCAGCGTGGTTCCGTGCGCCGGCCCGCGCTGATCCTCACGGCGCTGGTGGTGATCGTCGTCGGCCTGGGCGCCTTCGCCTACTGGCTGCTCGTCGGGCGCTATTACGAGGACACCGACGACGCCTACGTCGGCGGCCGCGTGGTCTCGATCACGCCGCAGACCAGCGGCACCGTCGTGGCCATCGGCGCCGACGAGACCGACACGGTGAGCGCCGGGCAGATGCTGATCCGCCTGGACCCGGCCGACGCGCACATCGACCTGTTGCAGCGCGAGGCGCAACTGGCGCAGGCCGTGCGCGAGACGCGCGCGCTGTATTCGAACGACGATGTGCTGCAGGCCAACGTGGCGCTGCGCGAGGCCGAGCTCGAGCGCGCCCGCGACGACCTGCAGCGGCGCAATAGCGTGCGCGAATCGGGCGCGGTGTCCGACGAGGAGATCCGCCATGCCGAGCTGAGCGTCGCCACCGCCAAGGCGGCACTGGCCAGCGCCCGCGAGCAGCTGCTGTCCAACCGCTCGTTCACCGCCGGCACGAACGTCGCCGGCCATCCCAACGTGCTGGCGGCGGCGGCGCGCGTGCGCGAGGCCTACCTGGCGGTGCGCCGCGGAGAGATCCTGGCGCCGGTCAACGGCCAGATCGCGCGGCGCAATGTCCAGGTCGGGCAGCGCGTGGCGCCGGGCACCGCGCTGCTGGCGCTGGTGCCCATGGACAACCTGTGGGTCGACGCCAACTTCAAGGAAGTGCAGCTCGAGAACATGCGCATCGGCCAGCCCGTCAAGGTGATCGCCGACGTCTACGGCAGCCACGCCGAGTACCACGGCCGGGTGATCGGCATGGGCGCCGGCACCGGTTCGGCCTTCGCCCTGCTGCCGGCGCAGAACGCCACCGGCAACTGGATCAAGGTCGTGCAGCGGGTGCCGGTGCGCATCGCGCTCGATCCGAAAGAGCTGCACGAGCATCCGCTGCGCGTGGGCCTGTCGATCCGTGCCACCGTCGACGTGCACGACCGCAGCGGCGCGATGATCTCGGCGCACAACGATGCCTCGCCCGACAACCACACCGACATCTACGACACCGGCGATAAGGAGGCCGATACCCTGGTCGCCCGCATCATCGCCAGCAACACCAGCGGCGGCACCACCGTCGACACGGCCGCGCGCGGCGGCAACGCCGGCGCTACGCTGGCGGGCACCCACGGCAGCGCAAGTGGCAGCGGCAATGCTAGCGGCAATGGCAGCGGCGCCGGAACCGCACCCGCGCCGCACCCGGCGGCCACGCCGCTGGCCGATTCGGCGCTGGCGGCGCCGGTGGCCGGTGCTGCGATCGGCGCCCGTCCGTAAGCGCGTGCCGCACGCGCCGCGCCGCACGCCATGACCACCGCCAACCCTCCCGCCGACGCGGCGCCAGCGGCACCGCCGCCGCCGGCCCGCCCCGCCCCGCTGGCGCCGCTGCGCGGCGGGCCACTGATCGCCGGCACGATCGCGCTCTCGCTGGCCACGTTCATGAACGTGCTCGACACCTCGATCGCCAACGTGTCGATACCGGCGATCGCCGGCGACAACGGCGTCAGCCCCGACCAGGGCACGTGGGTCATCACCTCGTTCGCCGTGTCCACCGCCATCACCGTGCCGCTCACCGGCTGGCTGGCGCAGCGCTTCGGCCAGGTGAAGGTCTTCCTCTATGCGACGCTGCTGTTCACGCTCGCCTCGGCGCTGTGCGCGCTGGCGCCCAACCTGCAACTGCTGATCGGCGCGCGCGTGATGCAGGGGCTGGTGGCCGGGCCGATGATCCCGATGTCGCAGGCGCTGCTGCTCAGCAGCTACCCGCCGGCGCGCGCCGGCATCGCCATGGCCCTGTGGGTGATGACGACGCTGGTGGCGCCGATCATCGGGCCGCCGCTGGGCGGCTGGATCTCCGACAACCTGAGCTGGCCCTGGATCTTCTACATCAACATCCCGGTCGGCTTCGTCGCGGCCTGGGTGACGGCCAGCGTGTTCCGCGGGCGCGAGACGCAGATCCGCCAGTTGCCGGTCGACTTCGTCGGGCTGGGACTGCTGGTGGTCTGGGTCGGCTGCATGCAGATCATGCTCGACAAGGGACGCGAGCTCGACTGGTTCAACGCGCCCGAGATCTGGGTGCTGGCCATCATCGCGCTGGTGGGCTTTGTCGTGTTCCTGATCTGGGAGCTCACCGACAAGCACCCGGTGGTCGACCTGTCGCTGTTTCGCATCCGCAACTTCGCCATCGGCACCAGCGCGCTGGCGCTGGCCTACGGGCTGTTCTTCGGCAACGTCGTGCTCATACCGCTGTGGCTGCAGCAGTACATGGGCTACACGGCGACCGACGCCGGGCTGGTGCTCGCCCCGGTCGGCTTTCTTGCCCTGCTGCTCTCGCCGCTGATCGGGCGCAACATCAACAAGCTCGATCCGCGCATCCTGGCGAGCGTGTCCTTCGTCTGCTTTGCCGGGGTGCTGTGGATGCGGTCGCGCTTCACCACCGACACCGATTTCGGGTCGATCGCCCTGCCGGCGCTCTTCCAGGGCATCGCCATGGCCTGCATGTTCATCCCGCTCAACACGATTCTGCTCTCGGGCGTGGGGCCGGAGCGGCTGGCCGCCGCATCGGGCCTGTCGAACTTCGTGCGCATCGTGGCCGGCGCCGCCGGCACCTCGCTGACCACCACCTTGTGGGACAACCGCGCCCAGCTGCACCATTCGCAGCTGGCCGAGCGGATCAGCGACTACAACCCGACCAGCAGCCAGGCGATCGCGCAGATGCAGGACCAGGGCATTGCGCCCGCGCAATCGCTGGGGGTGATCGATCGGCTGATCGATGCGCAGTCGTACACGCTCGCTGCCGACGAGCTGTTTTATATCGCCGCCGGCATCTTTATCCTGCTCATCGCGGTTATCTGGCTGGCCAAGGCGCGCCGTGCGCCCGGCGCCGCGCCCGCCTCCGCCGTGAGCGATGCGCACTAAACGGCCGGCGCCCGGTCCAAGCGGTGCTGGGGTCGTTGCGACTCCGACGGGCACGGGCGCGCACGGCAGCGGGAGCGGATACGTCCTGTCACAACGTTTACGCAAATCGGCGCCGCAAGGGCCTGCTGCAGTAGCAAAATATCGATGCCGGGCCCTTGGTCGCGCAGGCCCCTACGATGCGCGGCAACGACTGTCCGGCAGCTTCGACAGGGAGATGGCAAATGAAGTCGCAATCGAAGTCGCAATCGCAGTCCCAATCGCAGCCCCAATCGCAGTCCCAATCGAGACTGCTCGGCAGCCCGGCGCGGCTGGGCCGGTCCGCGGGGCTGGGTCTCGCGGTCCTGGGTCTTGCCGCAGCGGTTCTGGTGCTCGCGCCGGCGCGTTCGAACGCCCGCGGGTTCGAAGCTCAGGCCCATGCGCATGCGGGCCACGCCGTCGGTCACCCGATCGCCCACGCGTTCGGCCATGCGGTCGGCCATGCCGGAGTCGCGCATGCCGTGCGCACCGACTGGCATGGCGGCGTCGGCTTCCACGGGGCGGGACCGGGTTTCCACGGGGGCTATCCGGGCTGGCACGGCGGCGGCCGCTGGGAGCACGGCTGGCACGGCGGCGTCTACGGCTGGTGGCTGGTCGATGCCGGCATCTGGACCGCCTACGCCTATCCGTACTACGCCTACGGCTACCCGTACGGCTACTACCCGTACTACGGCACGCCGGCCTATGGCTACGCCCCCCCCGACGTCGGCACCGCCAGCCTGCCAGCGCAGCAGCAGACCTGGTACTACTGCGACGCGGCGCGCGCCTATTACCCCAGCGTGCAGAACTGCGCGTCGGGCTGGCGGCCCGTGACCGCTCCGGCCGCGCCGCCGCCGTCGGCAGCTGCCCCGGCACCGCGCTAGCCGGCTGCCGCGCTTTACCGGACCGGCCCCTTGGCGCCGGTCCGCCCGCCCGCCGGGCGCTGATCCCGGCAAGTCCGCTCTACCGCCCCAAGTTCCGCTACGCAGCGGCCGCGGGGCGATAATCACTACCCCATAATTGCCGGCGCCTGCCCCAGGCTGCCCGGTGCCCCGAAATACCATCCTCTCCAGTCCCCACATTCATGACCTCCGCCTCCCCCCTGCTGTCGCCGAACGACGATTCGGTTCCCCGCACGCGCCGCCGCTGGCTCATCATCGGGGTCGTCGCCCTGGTCGTCATCGGCGCACTGGCCTACTGGAATCCGCTGGGCTGGGGCGGCGGCACCGCCGGCGGCAAGAAGCCCGATGGCGCCCGGCCGGTGACGGTGGTGGTCGCCACGGCCCAGGTCCAGCCGCTCGATCACACGCTCACCGCGCTGGGCACCGCCACCGCCCGCAGCACGGTCACCGTCAAGGCGCTGGTCGACGGGCAGCTGACGCGGGTGGCGTTCACCGAGGGGCAATTCGTCCGAGCCGGCGACCTGTTGGCGCAGATCGATCCGCGTCCCTACGAGGCCACGCTGGCCAACGCCAAGGCGGCGCTCGAGCGCGACGACGCCCAGCTGCAAGGCGCGCTCGTCGACCTCGAGCGCTACCGCAGCCTGAGCGCCGAGGATTCGATCGCCAAGCAGCAGCTCGACACCCAGGTGGCTCTGGTGGCCCAGTACAAGGGCACCGTGAACACCGATCGGGCGCAGATCGAAACGGCGGCCCTGAACCTGCTCTACACGCACGTGACGGCGCCGGTCAGCGGGCGCGTCGGCCTGCGCCAGGTCGACGCCGGCAACATCGTGCATGCGGCCGACACCACCGGCATGGTCGTCATCACCGAGATCCAGCCGATCGACGTGATCTTCCCGATCCCGCAGGACGCGGTGCAGGACGTGGTCCAGCGCACCGGCAAGGGACCGCGGCTGGTCGTCGAGGCCTACGGGCGCGACGGGCGCACGCTGCTCGGTTCCGGGCAGCTCTCCTCGGTGGACAACCTGATCGACACCACCACCGGCACCGTCAAGCTCAAGGCGGCATTTCCCAACCGCGACCTCACGCTGTTCCCCAACCAGTTCGTCAACGTGAAGCTGCGCCTCGAGACCATCGCCGACGCGCTCACCATCCCCACCGCGGCCGTGCAGCGCGGCGCGCCGGGCAACTACGTCTATGTGGTGAAGGACGACAACACGGTGACGATGCGCGTGCCCAAGCTGGGCATCATCGAGGGCGACCGGGTGCAGGTTCTGGACGGCCTGGCCAAGGGCGACCGCGTGGTGACCGACGGCACCGACAAGCTGCGCGAGGGTGCCAAGGTCGAGGTCATCGATCCGGCCGCCAAGCCCGGCGCGGCCCCGGGCGGCGCCAAGGGCAGCGGCGAGCACAAGAAGAAGCGCACCCAGGAATGAACGCCGCGCGCGCGAGCCTCACGTGAACCCGTCCCGCCTGTTCATCCTGCGTCCGGTGGCCACCGCCCTGCTGATGGTGGCGGTGGTGCTCGCCGGCCTGGTGGCGTTCCGCCAGCTGCCGCAGTCGGCGCTGCCGCAGGTCGACTACCCCACCATCCAGGTGAGCACGCTGTATCCGGGGGCCAGCCCCGACGTCATCACCTCGTCGATCACCGCGCCGCTCGAGCGCCAGTTCGGGCAGATGCCGGGCCTCACCCAGATGCTGTCGGCCAGCTCGGGCGGCGCCTCCACGATCACGCTGCGCTTCGACCTGCGCCTGTCGCTGGACGTGGCCGAGCAGGAGGTGCAGGCCGCCATCAACGCCTCGTACACCTTCCTGCCCACCGACTTGCCGGCGCCGCCCATCTACAGCAAGGTCAACCCCGCCGACACCGCGGTGCTCACGCTGGCGGTCACCTCCGACACGGTGCCGATACCGCGCCTGGAGGACATGGTCGACACGCGCGTGGCGCAGAAGATCTCCCAGCTGAGCGGCGTGGGCCTTGTCACACTGAGCGGCGGCGGCAAGCCCGCCGTGCGCATCCAGGTCAATCCGCGCGCGCTGGCCTCGATGGGGCTGTCGCTCGAGGACGTGCGCACCGCCATCGTGGCGCAGAACGTCAACCTGGCCAAGGGCAGCTTCGACGGCGCGCTGCGCTCCACCACCATCGACGCCAACGACCAGCTGCGCTCCTCGGCCGACTACCGCGACGTCGTCATCGCCTACCGCAACGGCGCGCCCATACGCATGTCCGACGTGGCCACCACGGTCGACGACGCCGAGAACATCCGCCTCGCGGCCTGGGCCAACGACACGCCGGCGATCATCCTGGACATACAACGCCAGCCCGGCGCCAACGTCATCGACGTCGTCGACCGGGTCAAGGCGCTGCTGCCGCAGCTGCAGGCCGGCCTGCCGGCCTCGGTGGCCATCGTGGCGCTCACCGACCGCACCACCACGATCCGCGCCTCGGTGCGCGACGTCGAGCTCGAGCTGGGCTTTGCCATCGTGCTGGTGGTCGTCGCCATCTTCCTGTTCCTGCGCAACGCCGCCGCGACGCTGATCCCCAGCGTCACCGTACCGCTGTCGGTGATCGGCACCTTCGGCGTCATGTACCTGGCCGGTTTCAGCATCAACAACCTCACCCTGATGGCCCTCACCGTGGCCACCGGCTTCGTCGTCGACGACGCCATCGTGATGATCGAGAACATCGCGCGCTACGTCGAGGCGGGCGAGCCGCCGCTGCAGGCCGCGCTCAAGGGTGCGGGGCAGATCGGCTTCACCATCATCTCGCTCACCGTCTCGCTCATCGCGGTCTTGATACCGCTGCTCTTCATGAGCGACGTGGTCGGGCGGCTGTTCCGCGAGTTCGCCATCACGCTGGCCGTGGCCATCCTCATCTCGGCGGCGGTGTCGCTGACGCTCACGCCGATGATGAGCGCGCGGCTGCTGCGGCGCGAGACCGGCGAGCATACGTCGCGCATCCTCAAGGCGTTCTCGGCGGGCTTCGACCGGCTGCTGGCGTCCTACGGCAGCGCGCTGCGCTGGGTGCTCGGGCACCAGCGCTTGACGCTGCTGGTAGCCATCGGCAGCTTCTTTCTCACGGCGCTGCTCTACGTCGTCGTGCCCAAGGGCTTCCTGCCGCTGCAGGACACCGGCGCCATCCAGGCGATCACCGAGGCCTCGCAGACGGTATCCTTCGGCGCCATGATGGACCAGCAGCGCGCGCTGGCGCGCGCCCTGCTGGCCGATCCGGACGTCGAGTCGGCCTCGTCGCAGATCGGCGTCGACGGCATCAACCCCACGCTCAACAGCGGGCGCATGCTCATCAACCTCAAGCCGCACGGCTCGCGCGACGACGTGTCCACGATCATCGCGCGGCTGCAGAAGCGCGCCGCCGACGTGCCCGGCATCACCGTCTACCTGCAGGCCGTGCAGGACCTCACCATCGAGGACCGGGTGTCGCGCACCCAGTACCAGTTCTCGCTCGACTCGCCCAGCGGCGAGGACCTCGTCACCTGGGTGCCGCGCCTGGTGCAGAAGCTGCGCGCCCTGCCGCAGCTGGCCGACGTGAGCGACGACACGCAGAACCTGGGCCTGCAGGCCTACGTCGATGTCGACCGCGACTCGGCCTCGCGCCTGGGCGTCACGCTCGCGACGGTGGACAACGTGCTGTACGACGCCTTCGGCCAGCGCCTGGTGTCCACCATCTTCACCCAGTCGAACCAGTACCGCGTGGTGCTCGAGGCGCAGCGCGACCAGAGCATCGGCCTCGATGCGATCGACCGGCTCTACGTCCCGGGCACCACCGGCCAGGTGCCGCTCAACGCCATCGCCCGCGTCGTCGAGCGCAATGCCTCGCTGGTCATCTACCACCTGGGCCAGTTCCCGGCGGCCAACATCTCGTTCAACCTCGCGCCCGGCGCCTCGCTGGGCAGCGCGGTCGACGCCATCGAGGCGGCCGAGCAGGGCCTGGGCATGCCGCTGTCGATCAACACCCAGTTCCAGGGCGCGACGCTGGCCTTCCGCGCGGCGCTCGGATCCGAGCTGCTGCTGATCCTGGCGGCGGTGGTCACCATGTACATCGTGCTGGGCGTGCTCTACGAGAGCTTCGTCCATCCGCTCACCATCCTGTCGACGCTGCCGTCGGCCGGCATCGGCGCGCTGCTGGCGCTGCTGGTGTCGCGCCATGACCTGGGGGTGATCGCCATCATCGGCATCATCCTGCTAATCGGCATCGTCAAGAAGAACGCCATCCTGATGATCGACTTCGCCCTCGAGGCCGAGCGCAAGGAAGGCAAGCCGCCGGAAGTGGCGATCTACGAAGCCTGCATGCTGCGCTTCCGGCCCATCATGATGACCACGCTGGCGGCCCTGTTCGGCGCGCTGCCGCTGATGCTGGGCGGCGGCGTCGGATCGGAACTGCGCCATCCGCTGGGCCTGACCATCGTCGGCGGCCTGCTCGTGAGCCAGGTGCTCACCTTGTTCACCACGCCGGTGATCTACCTCGCCTTCGACCGCAGCGCCCAGCGCGTGCGCGCCTGGCGCGAGCGGCGCGAGGCCGCGCGCGCCGCCGGCGGCAATCCCGCGCCCTGAGACCCGGCCCATGCCGCGCCGCCACCGCACCGCGTCCCCGACCGCATGAACCTCTCGGCGCCGTTCATCGCCCGGCCGGTGGCCACCACCCTGCTCACGCTCGGGGTGGCGATGGCCGGTGCACTGGGCCTCTACAACCTGCCGGTGTCGCCGCTGCCGCAGATCGATTTCCCGACGATCTCGGTCCAGGCGTCCTATCCGGGCGCCAGTCCCGAGACCATGGCCTCGACCGTGGCCACGCCGCTGGAACGCAGCCTCGGACTGATCGCCGGCATCACCGAGATGACCTCGTCGAGCTCGATCGGCAAGACCAGCGTCACCCTGCAGTTCGACCTGAGCCGCGACATCGACGGGGCGGCGCGCGACGTCCAGGCCGCGATCAACGCCTCGCGTGCGCTGCTGCCCACCGGCATGCCCAGCAACCCGACCTACCGCAAGGTCAATCCGGCCGACGCGCCGGTGATGATCCTGTCGCTCACGTCCGACACGCTCACCCGCGGCCAGATGTACGACGCGGCATCGACGGTGCTGGCGCAGCGGGTGGCCCAGGTCGACGGCGTGGGCAACGTCAATGTCGGTGGCGGCGCCCTGCCCGGCGTGCGCGTCGAGGTGAACCTGCCGGCGCTCAACCGCACCGGCCTGGCCCTCGAGGACGTGCGCACCGCCATCGCCGCGACCAACGCCAACCGGCCCAAGGGCCTGGTCGAGCGCGGCGACCGCGTCTGGCAGATCGGCGCCAACGACCAGGCCAAGCAGGCCTCGGACTACATCCCGCTGGTCGTGGCCTACCGCAACGGCGCGGCCGTGCGCCTGGGCGACATCGCGCAGGTCATCGACTCGCAGGAGAACATCCGCAACGCCGGCGCCACCAATGGCAAGCCCTCGATACTGCTGTTCGTCTTCCGCCAGCCGGGCGCCAACATCATCGAGACGGTGGATCGCGTCAAGGCGCTGCTGCCGCAGCTCAAGGCCTCGGTGCCGGCAGGCATCGACATGAAGGTGGCGATGGAGCGCACGACCACGATCCGCGCCTCGCTGCGCGAGGCCGAGCGCTCGCTGGTCCTGGCCGTGCTGCTGGTGATCCTGGTCGTCTACCTGTTCCTGCGCGACGTGCGGGCCATCCTCATCCCGGCGGTGGCGGTGCCGGTGTCGCTGATCGGCACCTTCGCGGCCATGAAGCTGCTCGGCTACAGCCTCAACAACCTCACCCTGATGGCGCTCACCGTGGCCACCGGCTTCGTCGTCGACGATGCCATCGTCGTGCTGGAGAACATCGCGCGCCACATCGAGGAAGGCGCGACGCCGCTGCGGGCGGCGTTCCGCGGCGCGCGCGAGGTCGGCTTCACCGTGCTGTCGATGAGCATCTCGCTCATCGCGGTGTTCATCCCCATCCTGCTGATGGGCGGCATCGTCGGGCGGCTGTTCCGCGAGTTCGCCGCCACGTTGTCGGTGGCCGTGGCCATCTCGCTGGTGGTCTCGCTCACCACCACGCCGATGATGTGCGCCCTGCTGCTGCGCCACCACGCGCCGGTGCGGCCGCTGCGCGCACCCGGCTTCCTGGCACGCCACCTGGGCGGCCTGCTGGGCCGCATCGGCAACGCGGTGCTGCGCGGCTACACCCGCACGCTCGATGCCACGCTGCGCCATCCGGGCATCACCCTGCTCGTGCTGCTGCTCACCGTCTGCGCCAACGTCTGGCTGTACGTGGTGGTGCCCAAGGGCTTCTTCCCGCAGCAGGACACCGGCCTGGTAGTGGGCGGCATCCAGGCCGACCAGAGCATCTCGTTCCAGTCGATGTCGACCAAGCTCGACCAGTTCATGGCCATCGTCCAGGCCGACCCCGCGGTCGACAACGTCAACGGCTTCACCGGCGGCGGCCAGACCAACAGCGCCAACGTCTTCATCATCCTCAAGCCGCTGGCTGCGCGCGGCGGCGTCAGCACCGATACCATCATCAACCGGTTGCGCCCCAAGCTGGCCAAGGTGCCCGGCGCCACCTTGTTCATGCAGGCGGCGCAGGACCTGCGCATCGGCGGCCGCCCGAGCAACGCGCAGTACCAGTACACGCTGCAGAGCGACGACCTGTCCGAGCTGCGCACCTGGGAGCCGCGCATCAAGCAGATCATGTCGCAGCTGCCGGAACTGGCCGACGTCAACACCGACGCCCAGGACAAGGGCCTCGACACGCTGCTGGTGGTCGATCGCGCCTCGGCTTCGCGGCTGGGCCTGACGATGACCCAGATCGACTCGGCGCTGAGCGATGCCTTCAGCCAGCGGCAGGTATCGACCATCTACCAGCCGCTCAACCAGTACCACGTCGTCGAGGAGGCCGCGCCGCGCTTCTGGCAGCGGCCCGATTCGCTGGGCGACGTGATGCTGATGGGCGCCAACGGCGCGCAGATCCCGCTGTCGGCCGTCGCGCACTGGGACCTGGGCAATGCCGCGCTGGCGGTCAACCACCAGGGGCAGTTCGCCGCCGACACGCTGTCGTTCAACCTCGCGCCGGGGGTCTCGCTCGGCGACGCGGCCCGGGCGATCGACCGGGCCATGGCGCTCAACGCCGTGCCGGCGACGATACGCGGCGGCTTCCAGGGCAATGCCAAGGCCTTCCAGGACTCGCTGTCGAGTGAACCGCTGCTGATCCTGCTTGCGCTGTTCACCATCTACATCGTGCTGGGCATCCTCTACGAGAGCACGGTCCACCCGATAACGATACTGTCCACCCTGCCCTCGGCCGGCGTGGGCGCGGTGCTGGCGCTGGAGCTCTCGCACACCGACCTCACCATCATCGCCTTCATCGGCGTCATCCTGCTGATCGGCATCGTCAAGAAGAACGCCATCATGATGATCGACGTCGCCATCGATACCGAGCGGCGCGAGGGCCTCGACCCGCGCGAGGCGATACGCCGCGCCTGCCTGCTGCGCCTGCGGCCTATCATGATGACGACGCTGGCCGCGCTGCTGGGCGCCGTGCCGCTGGCGCTGCGCAGCGGCGACGGCGCCGAACTGCGCCAGCCGCTGGGCATCGCCGTGGTCGGCGGCCTGGTCCTGAGCCAGCTGCTGACCCTCTACACGACGCCCGTCGTCTACCTGAGCCTCGACCGGCTGCGGCTGCGCCTGGCGCGCGCCTTCGGCCGTACCGTCCCCGCCCCGGGCGCAGCGCTGCTGCCCGGCGCAGCCCCTCTCACGGAGCAACCCGGAACATGATGCGTGAACCCAGCCCCCACCGCCCGGCGCGCCCGGGCTCGCGCCGCGCCGCGCTCGCCGGCGTCGCCGGCGCGTGCGCTGTCCTGGCCGCCTGCGCCGTCGGCCCCGACTACGTGCGCCCGGCCGTTGCGCTGCCCGCCGCGTTTCGCGAATCGCGCGACTGGCAGCCGGCGCGACCGGCCGACGGCGCGGCCCGCGGCCCCTGGTGGAAGGCCTACCAGGATGCCGAACTCGACCGCCTGCAGGACGAGGCGGCGCAGGCCAACCAGGACATCGCCATTGCCGAGGCGCACTACCGCCAGGCGGCCGCCTCGGTCGACCAGGCGCGCGCGGGCTTCTTTCCGACGGTCTCGGCCGGCGCGGCCGTCACCCGCTCGGCCAACGCGACCAGCGGCCTGTCGGCGCCGCCGGCCACGGCCAACAGCGTGTCGGTCTCGGCCTCGTGGGTGCCCGATCTCTGGGGCAGCGTGCGCCGCAGCCTGGAGCAGGCCCATGCCAACGAGGCCTCGGAAGCCGCGTTGCTGGCCAACGCCGTGCTGAGCCTGCAGTCGACGCTGGCCGTCGACTACTTCTCGCTGCGGGTGGCCGACGAGCAGCAGCGCCTGCTCGACGAGGCCGTGGTGGCCTACCAGAAATCGCTCGAGCTCACGCAGAGCCGCTACCGCGGCGGGGTTGCCGCGCAGACCGATGTCGCCCAGGCCAAGGCGCAGCTCGAGGCGACCAGGGCCCAGGCGATCGACGTGGGCATCACGCGCGCGCAGATGGAGCACGCCATCGCCGTGCTCGTGGGAAAGACGCCCGAGGAGTTCGCGCTGGCGCGGCGCGTCTTCGTGCTGTCGGTGCCGGCGGTGCCGGCCCAGCTGCCGGCGACGCTGCTGCAGCGCCGCCCGGACGTGGCCTCGGCCGAGCGGCTTGCCGCCGCGGCCAATGCGCAGATCGGCATCGACCAGGCGGCGTACTTCCCCAGCCTGACGCTGTCGGCCCAGGGCGGCTACCGCGCGCCCAGCGGCGCGAGCCTGCTGTCGGCGCCGTACCGCTTCTGGTCGCTGGGACCGTCGCTGGCCGAGACGCTGTTCGACGCCGGCGCGCGCGGCGCCATCAAGGCGCAGGCCATCGCCGCCTACGATGCGGCCGCCGCCACCTACCGCAAGTCGGTGCTCACGGCGCTGCAGAACGTCGAGGACCAGCTGGTCGCCTTGCGGCTGCTCGAGCAGGAATCGGCCGTCGAGGATGCCGCCGTGGCCGCCGCCGAGGAGAACCTGCGGCTCACCAACAACCAGTACAAGGCCGGCACCGTCAGCTACCTCAACGTGGTCACCGCGCAGACCACGGCGCTCAACGACCGGGTGACCGCCCTGTCGATCCACGGCCGGCAGCTCGCCGCCAGCGTGCAGCTGTTCACCGGCCTGGGCGGCGACTGGAATGTCGACAGCGGATTCGCGCCGCGTGCCGCCACGCCCTGAGGCGCCGGCCGCGGCGCCCGCGCGGGCCGACGCCGCGCCGGCGGCATCGGCCGGTGCTGGTGCTGGTGCTGGTGCAGGGGCAGGTGCAGGGGCAGGTGCCGGCGCCGAGCGCGTGTCGACCGCGCAATTCCTGCAGCTGTTCTCGGCGGTCATGCTGCCGATGTTCCTGGCGGTGGCCGACCAGACGCTGCTGGCGACGGCAACGCCCAGCATCGCCGCCGAGCTGGGCGGGCTGCGCGACACGACCTGGGTGGCGTTGGGCTACATGATCGCCATGACGGTGACGGCGCCGCTGTACGGTCGGCTGGGCGACCGCTACGGGCGCCGTGACATGCTGCTGGTGGCGATGGCGCTGTTCGCGGGCGGCTCGCTGGGCTGCGGGCTGGCGCCGAACCTGGGGCTGCTCGTGGCCGCGCGGGCGCTGCAGGGGCTCGGCGGCGGCGGCCTGATCGTGCTGTCCCAGGCCATCGTCGGCGAGCTGGTTCCGCCGCGCGAGCGGGCGCGCTTCCAGGGCTACTTCGCGACCAATTTCTCGCTGGCGAGCATCGGCGGCCCGATCATCGGCGGCCTGGTCGTGCACCACGCCAGCTGGCGCTGGCTGTTCCTTGCCAACGTGCCGCTGTGCCTGGTCGCCGCGTGGCGCCTGTGGCGCCTGCCGCAGACGGTGGACACCGCCGTCAATCCGCTGTCCGATGCCCTGGGTGCCGCGCTGTTTGCCGTTGCCACCGGGGTGAGCCTGGCCTGGGTGAGCTTTGCCGGCCACCGCTTCGACTGGCTGTCGGCCCCCAGCCTGACGATGGTGCTGGCGGCAACGGCCCTGTGGTGGGCGCTGGTCGATCGCGAATCGCGCCACGCCGAACCCTTCCTGCCGGTGGAGCTGCTGCGCGACCGCTCGATTGCCGGCATGGCGCTGACCGTGATCTGCTTTGGCGCGACGATGTTCTCCATCGTCTTCTTCCTGCCGATCTACCTGCAGCTGGCCCAGGGCAGCAATCCGAGCGAGTCGGGCCTGCTGCTGCTGCCCGTGACGATCGGCATCGTCTGCGGCTCGACATTGACCGGCCGCCTGATCGCGCGCAGCGGGCGGCCCAAGCCCATGCCGGTGGTCGGCCTGCTGCTCACCACCTGCGCGCTGGCGCTGGTGGCGCTGCTGCCGCTGCAGCGCCCGACGCTGGCGGCGCTGGGCTTCTTCTGCGGCATCGGCCTGGGCACCGTCATGCCGACGGCGCAGGTGGTGGTGCAGTCGCTGGCCGGGCGCGCACGCCTGGGCGCGGCCGCGGCGGTGGTCACGCTGTCGCGCGCCACCGGCGCGGCCATCGGCACGGCCGCCTTCGGCGCCGTGCTCTTCGCCCTGCTGCCGGGCAACGATACGGCGCGCATGACCGAACTGGCGCGCGCGGCCGCGCCCGATCCCGCCGTTGCGTTCGCCTTTCGCGTCGGCTTCGGCTGCGCGGCCCTGGTTGCGCTGCTGGGCGCGTTCTCGGCGTCCCGGTTGCGGCGCATTCACCTGTAACAATTCGCAGGTCGAATTCGGGCTTACCCACCCCCTTGGCGGGGGGGCCATTTGTGTATCATCCCGCGGTTACGCTCTTTCCTTCCATTCCCCTAAGGTGATTGCATGCTCCGAGCTCTTTCCCGTTTTGCGGCTACCGCCGCCGCCGTTACCGCGACGGTGCTCTCCGCTGGCGCCTACGCGCAAACGGACGCCCCCGCCGCACCGGCCGCCAAGCCCGCTGCTGCCGCCCCCGCGGCCGCGCCCAGCGGTAATGTCGCCGTCGTCAACGGCCACCCGATCAAGACCGCCGAGCTCGAACTGGTGATCCGCCAGATCAACCAGAAGGACACGCCGGAACTGCGTGCCGCGCTGCGCGACAAGCTGATCGAGTTCGAAATCCTCCTGCAGGAAGCCAAGAAGCGCAAGATCACCGATCGCGAGGACGTCAAGTTCAACGCCGACAACGCCGCGCGCAACGTGATCATCGGTTCGCTGCTGCGCGAGGAACTCGACAAGCACAAGCTCACCGACGACCAGATCAAGGCCGAGTACGACCGCCAGAAGGCCGCCGCCGGCGAGAAGGAATACAAGGCCCACCATATCCTGGTGGATACGGAAGACCAGGCCAAGGCCATCATCGCCAAGCTCGACAAGGGCGAGAAGTTCGAGGATCTGGCCAAGGGCACCAAGGACGCCGGCTCGGCGGCCAACGGCGGCGAGCTCGACTGGGCTCCCGCGGGCGCCTACGTCAAGGAATTCTCGGAAGCCATGGTCAAGCTCGACAAGGGCAAGTACACCGAGACCCCGGTCAAGAGCCAGTTCGGCTACCACGTGATCCGCCTCGACGACGTGCGCGCCATGGCGCCGCCCCCGTTCGAACAGGTCAAGCAGCGCATCGCCGATTCGCTCCAGCAGCAGCAGGTCAAGGAGTTCGTCGAGTCGCTCAAGAAGAAGGCCACGATCAAGTAAGGACCGGCCTGCGCGCGCCGCGGCGCGCATGTGGCTGGAAGGGGCTGCAGCGCCTGGCGCTGCGGCCCTTTTTCTTGGTCCGCACGGCCTATGTCCAGGGCACCCGGAGCGCCCGGACCGGAAAAACACCCGAATAACGCCGCTTACTGTCATCGGAACCCGCTTCGATTGCGTTATGCTGCTATGCAACATGACGCCCCGTGGGCGTCACCGGACGTCGAAGACCGCGTGTCGGCCGCGCCATCCCAAAAGGGTGAACGCGGTGCCGGAAAATCCGATCAGGAGTGCTGTTCGATGAATACCGATTCGCTGGCAATGCCGGCGCCAGACCTGCCGCAGACGAGTCCGCTGGACCTGTCCTTGCTGCTGGGCAAGCGCGTCGCCAATATCGTCCTCACCGCCCAGGTGCAAATGGCCTACGCCTGCGCCGTCGACGCGCAGCAGCGCGCCCAGCGGGCCGGCGATTGCATCGAGCGAACCTGGCCGGCCACGCCGGTGCGGGCGCTGGTGCTCGACGGCTACCGCGCCCAGGCGCTCTCGGCAGCACGTCTCGCCGGCGAAGTGCTGCAGGGCGCGCAACGGCGCTGCGGACTGGCCTTCGCCCGGTACTGAGCAGGTCTGCCGCCGGTGGCGCCGGTGCGCCGCCGGATCCGCCGCGTGGGCACTTCGCGTAATCACGCGGACACTGCCGTCACCTAAGGTCCGCCGTCTACAATCCGCGGCCGCTTTGCCTATTGCAACGCGCCTTCCATGAACGGGTGGGGGAGTACCGTATCGTGTCCTTGCGTTTGCAACGGCCATTGCTTTGCCGGAGGGGCCATGTGTGCCGGCACCTGTCCCTGGCCGCCCTGGCGCTGTGCGCGGCGGCAGGCACGCCGGCGGCCGGCGCTGCCGAGGCCGACGGCGCCGCTTCGTCCGTGGCGCAGTCCTGGAACCTGCACGGCCAGTTCACCGGGGTGCTGCAATACCACCCGTCCTACACCGCGCCCTACTCGGGCACCAACAGCCTGGACGGAGGCAACAACGGCCGCGAGACCACCGACCTCACCCTCTATGGCGGTGCGCGCCTGTGGCGCGGCGCGGCGGTCTATGTCGACGCCGAGGTCGACCAGGGCTACGGCCTGAACGACACGCTGGGCGTGGCCGGCTTTCCCAGCGGCGAGGCCTACAAGGTCGGCGCGCGCAATCCGTACTTTCGCCTGCCGCGCGCCTTCGTGCGGCAGGCGTTTGCCCTGTCCGACGAAGCGGCCGCGGATGCGGTCGACGACGGTCCCAACCAGCTCGCGGGGCCGGCCAGCGCAGACAGCCTGACGCTCACGCTGGGCAAGTTCTCGGTCGTCGACCTCTTCGACAACAACAGCTATGCGCACGATCCGCGCGGCGATTTCCTCAACTGGTCGATCATCGACGCGGGCGCCTTCGATTACCCGGCCGATGCCTGGGGATACACCTACGGCGCCGCCGCCGAATGGACGCACCACTGGTGGACGCTGCGCGGCGGCGCCTTCGCCCTTTCGAAGGTGCCCAACAGCAAGGACATCGACGGCCAGTTCCGCCAGTTCGGCCTGGTGGGCGAAGGCGAGCTGCGTGGCCACTGGCTGGGACGCCCCGCGAAGCTGCGCGCGCTGGCGTTTCTCAACCGCGGCGACATGGGGCGCTATGCCGATGCGCTGGCCCTGGCGCAGGCCACCGCCAGCGTGCCCGATACCGCCCTGGTGCGGCGTTATGCTTCGCGTCCGGGCGTGGCGCTGAACCTGGAGCAGGAAGTGACGGCCGACCTGGGCGCCTTCGCCCGCGCCAGCGCCAATACCGGCGAGCAGGAAGCCTATGAATTCACTGAAATCAACGACTCGGTGTCTGCCGGCCTGAGCCTGCGCGGCGCGCCCTGGCAGCGCCCCGATGACCGCACCGGGCTGGCACTGGCGGTCAACGGCATTTCCAGCGCGGCGCGTAGCTACCTCGCGGCGGGCGGCCTGGGCATACTCATCGGCGACGGCCAGCTGCCCCATTACGGACGGGAGAAGATCGTGGAAGCGTATTACGCATGCCGCGCACGCGCCGGCGTCACCGTCAGCGCCGACCTGCAGGAAATCATCGATCCGGCCTACAACCGCGATCGCGGACCGGTGACGGTCGTGGCGCTGCGCGCCCACGCCGAGTTCTGAGCGGCGCGGCGATGGAGACCCTGCGGACCCTGTCCGGCGCCTTCCTCGTGACCTTCGCGGCGCTGTTTCCCATCGTCAACCCGTTCGAGGCGGCGCCGTTCTATCACGTGCTGACCCGCGACCTGCCCGAGCCGCGCCAGCGCGCCCTGGCGCGCAAGGTGGCCATCAGCGGCTTCCTGCTGCTGCTCGGATCGATGCTGCTGGGACCCTGGCTTCTGGTCGTGTTCGGCGTCGAACTGCCGGTGGTACGCATCGCCGGCGGCCTGGTCATCACCTCGCTGGGCTGGAAGCTGCTGACGCAGGACGATTGGTCCGACCATGCGGCCGGGCAGGTCCATGACGACGCCATGGAGCGCGCCGGCGCGTTCTACCCGCTCACGATGCCGCTGACGGTCGGCCCCGGTTCGATGTCGGTGGCGGTCAGTATCGGCAGCCGCAAGCCGGTAGGCGTGCTCAACCTGGCCGATATCGCGCTGTACGCGATCGGCGCCGTGGCCGGCCTGGCGGCCATCGGCCTGAGCATCTTCATCGCCTACCGGTTCGCCGGGAACCTGTCGCGCTTCCTGGGCGCCTCCGGGGTCGAGGTGCTGGTGCGCCTGTCGGCGTTCATCCTGATGTGCATCGGCATCGAGTTCCTCTGGAGCGGCTACCTCGCCCTGGTGGCCGCCCACGCAGCGGGCTGAAGCGCTGCGCGCAGGCCCCCGCGCGCCGGCGTCGCGAATATCTGAGACGCAACAAAATCTATCGCGCGGCAAATTGCCGGCCCAAACGCACCCTTTTCTGCGCTTGGGGGCACCGTATCCCTGCGGACAATCGGAAACCCCATCCTCCCTCCGGGAAGGCATTTTGCTCAAGCGTATCGCTTCGTCCGATCTGCGCGTCGGCATGTTCGTCGAGGAGTTCTGCGGCTCCTGGATGGACCATCCGTTCTGGCGCGCACGCTTCGCGATCAACGACGCCGCCGACCTCGAGAAGATCCGTTCGAGCGGCGTGAGCGAGGTATGGATCGACCCGACCAAGGGCCTGGACGTCGCCAGCGAAACGGTCCCGGCGGTCGACCGCGCCACCGCGGAGGCGCAGGTCGAACAGCGGCTGCAGACCGTCGAAGCCAAGCCGGCGGCGCGTCCGGCCCGCTCGGTCGACATGAACAGCGAACTCGAGCGCGCCTCGAAGATCTTCCAGGAATCGCGGCGCAGCGTCACCAGCATGTTCGACGAGGCGCGCCTGGGCGGCCTGCGCACCACCGACGAGGTCGAGTCGGTGGTCGACAACATCGCCGACTCGGTAGCGCGCAATCCGATGGCGATGATCGGGCTGTCGCGCCTCAAGAGCGCCGACGACTACACCTTCATGCACTCGATGGCGGTCAGCGCGATGATGGTCGCGCTGGCCCGCACGCTGGGCTTCGACGAGGCGCGGGTGCGCGACGCCGGCATGGCCGGCCTGCTCCATGACGTGGGCAAGGCGCAGATCCCGATCACGATACTGAACAAGCCGGGCACGCTCGACGATGTCGAGTGGAAGATGATGCGCACCCACTCGGAACGCGGCCACGGGATATTGAGCGAGACGCGCGGCGTCACGCCCGCTGCGCTCGACGCGGTGATGCATCACCACGAGAAGGTCGACGGCACGGGCTATCCGCACCGCCTCACCGGCGACCAGATCTCCGACCTGGCCAAGATGGCCGCCGTTTGCGACGTCTACGACGCCGTCACCTCCGAGCGCCCGTACAAGTGCGGCTGGCAGCCGACGGCCGCGATCCGCAAGATGACGGAATGGACCGGGCATTTCGACAGCACGATCTTCAAGGCCTTCATCAAGACCGTCGGCATCTATCCGGTGGGTTCGCTGGTGCGCCTCAAGTCGCAGCGCCTGGCGGTGGTGGTGGACCACGATCCGGCCCACCTGCTGCAGCCGACCGTGAAGGTATTCTTCTCGCTGCGCTCGATGGTGCACATCGACCCGGTGCTGGTGAAACTCGACAAGTCGCGCGAGGGCGACCAGATCCTCGGCTTCGAGGATCCGGAGGCGCACGGCTTCACCCATTTCAACGAGCTGTGGATCCCGCCGGGCGCCAAGGTGCCCTGAACCGCGCGCGGCGCGGCCGGCAAGGAAAAAGCGCCCCGCGGGGCGCTTTTTCGTGGCAGCCGCGCAGCCTACTTCTTGAGCAGGTCGCGGATCTCGCGCAGCAGCACTTCCTGCGCAGGGGGCGCGGCCGGCGCTTCCTCGGCCTTCTTCTTGAGCGCATTGATGCCCTTGACCACCAGGAAGATCACCGCCGCGACGATGGCGAAATCGACCACGGTCTGGATGAACTTGCCGTAGCTGACCAGCACCGGACCGCCGGCGCCGCCGGGCATCGATACCGCCAGCTTGGAGAAATCGACGCCGCCGATCAGCACGCCGATGGGCGGCATCACCACGTCGGTCACCAGCGAGGTGACGATCTTGCCGAAGGCGGCGCCGATGATCACGCCGACCGCCATGTCGACGACATTGCCCTTGATGGCAAACTGCTTGAATTCCTGGAGCATGCTCATTACGCGATTTCCCCCCAAACATACGAATTGTTGATTTTTCACCTGGGGGTCGAACAGATCCCCGAGCTCGGCGGCGATCTTACCGGAGAGGTGATTTGACGCCGTAGCCGCTATGCGGAGGGTGCGGCGGCCGGCGCGGCCGGGCGCATTCAGCCCGCGCCCAGCAGCAACGCCACCCGGTACGTGACGAAGGAGGCGGCGTAGGCCAGCACGAACAGGTAGGCAGCCAGCAGCGCGGGGACGCGCCAGCCGTTGGTCTCGCGGCGCACGGCCGCCAGGGTCGAGAGGCACTGCGGCGCGAACACGAACCACGCCAGCAGCGAATAGGCGGTCGCCGCGCTCCAGCCCTGCGCCAGCACCGGCGCCAGCGCCCCGGCCGCGTCCTTGCCGCCGCCCATCGAATAGACCGTCGCCAGCGAGGACACCAGCACCTCGCGCGCGGCCATGCCCGGCACCAGCGCGACGCTGATCTGCCAGTTGAAGCCGATCGGCGCGAAGACATGGGCCAGCAGACGGCCGAGCATGCCGGCCACGCTGTACTCGATGGGAGCCCCGGTGGCGCCCGGTGGCGGCGCCGGAAAACTGCTCAGGAACCACAGCGCCAGCGTGAGGAACAGGATGACGCCGCCGACGCGGCCCAGGAAGATGCGCGCGCGCTGCACCAGGCCGATGAGGATGTGGCGCGGCGCGGGCCAGTGATAGGCAGGCAGTTCCATCATCAGCACGCGCACCTCGCCGCGCGTCGTGAACTGCTTGAGCACCCAGGCCACGGCGAAGGCGCTGACGATGCCGGCCACGTACAGCACGAACAGCACCACGCCCTGCAGGCCGACTCCGCCGGCCAGCGAACGCGCGGGCACGAACGCGCCGATGAGCAGCGTGTAGACCGGCAGGCGCGCCGAGCAGGTCATCAGGGGCGCTATCAACATCGTGACGATGCGGTCGCGCGGATCGCTGATCGTGCGCGTGGCCATGATCCCCGGTATGGCGCAGGCGAAGCTCGACAGCAGCGGGATGAAGGAGCGGCCCGACAGCCCCACGCCGCCCATCAGCCGGTCGAGCAGGAAGGCGGCGCGCGGCAGGTAGCCGGTCTCCTCCAGCACCAGGATGAAGAAGAACAGGATCAGTATCTGCGGCAGGAAGACCAGGACGCTGCCCGCGCCGGCGATCAGGCCGTCGGTGACCAGGCTGTTGAGCCAGTGCCAGCCGCCCTGGTCGGGCAGCGTCGCGGCAGCGAGGCGCGCGAGCGCATTGGCCGCGTACTGCACGGCGTCCATCGGCAGGCGTGCCCAGGCGAACACCGCCTGGAAGACCAGGAACAGCAGCACCGCCAGGACCAGCGGGCCCAGCAGCGGGTGCAGGACGATGCGGTCGACGCGCTCGGTGAGCGCGTCGGGATGCAGTCCGGCGTGGCGGATCTCTTCGAGCACCCGGCGCACGCGCGCATCGTCGTGCGCCGGGTCGGCCTGGCGCGCCGGCGGCGCGGGCCAGCGGGAGCGATCGGCGATCAGCTCGCGCAGGCGCGCATCGCCGCCGCGCTGCACGCCGACGGTGGGTACCACCGGCACGCCCAGCGCGGCCTCCAGCGCCGCCGCGTCCACGCCCATGCCGCGGCGTTCGGCCAGGTCCGACATGTTCAGGGCAACTACCACCGGCAGGCCCTGGCGCATCACGGCCAGCACCAGGCGCAGGTTGCGCCGCAGATTGGTGGCGTCGACCACGCAGACGACCAGATCGGGACGCCGTTCGCCGACGGCACGGCCCGCCAGCACGTCGGCGGTCACGCGCTCGTCGGGCGAACGCGGATACAGGCTGTAGGCGCCGGGCAGGTCGATGACGCGCGGCGCCCGGCCGCCGGGCGCGCCGAGCAGGCGGCCCTCCTTGCGCTCGACGGTGACGCCGGCGTAGTTGGCCACCTTCTGGCGGCTGCCCGTCAGCAGGTTGAAGAGCGCCGTCTTGCCGCAGTTCGGATTGCCGACCAGGGCCACCACCGCGCCGGGTGGATGCAGGTGGACGACAGTCTGGCTCACCGCGAGTGCTTCAATCGCCCACCTGCACCTGCACGCAGGCGGCTTCGGCGGCCCGCAAGGCAAAGCGCGAATGACCCACCAGCACCACCAGCGGGTCGCGGCCGGGCCAGGCGCGCGTCAGCACGACGACCCTTTCGCCGGGCACGAAACCGATTTCGCCCAGCTGGCGTGCGCGCTCCGCCGGTTGTCCGGCCGCCGCCGCATCGACCCGACAGACCACGGCCGGACAATGCACGTCCAGGTCGCTCAGGGGCACGGTGGGGGCCGCCGTCCTGCTGCGGCAGGGAACAGGCCCGGGCAGCGGGGATTCGTCGGGACGAACCGGTTGGAGGAGCGAATTCATGCGGCTATTGTGCTAGAAATGCGACTCATTCGCAAATAAACTTACCCATTATGCCATCATGGGAGCGCCCTGTGGCCCCACCGCCGGACGCGATCCCGCCGGAGGGCCACACCGAACTGTCCAGGACCGCCATGCCAAGCAGTATGCGTCTCGCTCAATGCGAAGTTCTGTCGTGCGTCAATGAACCGGCAAACATTGCGCGCGCCGGTCGCGCGCGCACGCGGCCCTGCGCACATGCAAGGTCCACGACCACGGGCGCACGCCGCGTTGCGGCCAGGCAAATTTCGGGCCTGCGGTGATGGGTATCGCATAGAATCGCTCCATATGAAGCAGCGCCCTGCAGGCATCGACCTGGCCGCCCTGTCGAAACTCGCGCCGGAACTGGCGGAAACCTTCGTCTCGCTGGCCAGCGACATCGCCCTGGTCGTCGATGCCGACGGCGTGATCCACAAGGTGGCCCTCGGCGGCGGCCCGCCGCTGGCGCCCGGGTCCGACGACTGGGTCGGCCGCCCCTGGGCCGACACGGTGACGGGCGAGACCCGCGCCAAGGTCGAGGAACTGCTGCGCGAAGCCGGCCTGAGCGGCATCTCGCGCCGCCGCGAGGTGAACCACACCTCGCCCGGCGGTGTCGAGATCCCCATCTCCTACGCCGCGGTGCGCCTGGGCGTCGATGGCCCGGTGCTGGCGGTGGGCCGCGACCTGCGCGCGATCACCGGCATCCAGCAGCAGTTCGTCGAAGCGCAGCAGGAAATCGAACGCGAGTACTGGAAGCACCGCCAGGCCGAATCGCGCTACCGCGTGCTCTTCCAGGTGGCCACCGACGCGGTGCTGGTCGTCAATGCCGAATCGCTGCGCATCGTCGACGCCAATAACGCGGCCAGCAGCCTTTTCGACATCGCGCTGGATCGCCTGATCGGCATGGACACCATGTCGACGATCGAGCGGGCCTCCCGCCCTGCCGTGGGCGAGCTGCTGGCGACCGCGCGCTCATCGGGAATGGGTGGCGAGATCCGGGCGCGATTTGCCGGGCGCCGCGCCAGCGCGCGCATCTCGGCGACCCCGTTCCGCTCGGCCGACGGCATGCTGCTGCTGCTGCGGGTGCGGGCCGTGGACTCCGGCGTGGACGCGGCCGATGCGAACTCGACGCTGGTGCGCCTGGTGGCGTGCACGCCCGACGCCGTGGTCGTGACCGACACCAGCGGCCGCATCCAGATGGCCAATCCGGCCTTCATCGAGCTGGCGCAGTTCGCCGACGAGAACCAGGCGCGCAACCGACCGCTGGCCGAGCTGATCGGCGCCGAGCTCGGCGAGCTCATCGCGCTGGCGCGCAGCCGCGGCATCGCCGCTGGCCGGACCATGGCGCTGCGCGGCCTGCGCGGCCGCACCGTCGCCCTGGACGTCTCGGCGGCGCTGCTCACCGATGACGACCAGGAATGCATCGGCCTGACGATGCGCGCGCGCGAAGGCGCCGCGGCCCCCGGCGAGCCGCGGCGCCAGGCCGGCGCCGAGCTGGCGGCCGCGATCGAGGCGCTGACCGGCAAGCTCGGCGAGGTCGCCATGCCCGAACTGCTGGCGCGCGTCGCCGAGCAGGCCGAACACTTCTTCGTCCACGCGGCCCTGGAGCTTGCCGATCGCGATCGGCAGGCGGCGGCCCGCATGCTGGGACTGAGCACCGAACAACTAGAAAAGCGCCTCCGCAACGAAGCGGAGCCATCGGGGAAGAACGGCGCAGCTGGCGGTACCGCGTCCAGCTAGTCCGCTTGTCCGCGAATGCGCGCGTCGCGCGCCCGTAGGGTGGCGCGCGCCTGTCGGAGAAACCCAGTGAACCACAGCCCGGCATTCGGCCAGGCCGACCTGAGCAATTGCGAGCGTGAACTGATCCACCTCGCGGGATCGGTACAGCCGCATGGCGCGCTGCTGGTCGTCGATCCGGCCGATTTCACCATCAGCCAGGCGAGCGCCAACGCGGCCGTCCTGCTGGGGGTCGCCGCGGCGCGCCTGCTGGGCGCCCCGATCGACGTGCTGGGACGCGGCATCGCCGGCGCGCTGCGATCGATGGCGCCGGATCTGCGCGCCGACGAGACGCGGCCGATGCGGGTGCGGCTGGGCGATCCGGGCGCCGCGCCGGCGTCGCCCGCCGGCAGCGTGCCGTGCGCCGATTTCGAGGGCATCGTCCACCGCCATCCCGAGCACGGCCTGATCGTCGAGCTCGAGCCGCTCGACACCGGCCCGGGCGGCGTGCAGACCGTCAGCTTCGCGCCCGCGGTGCTGATCGATACGGTGGCGGCGGCCGTGCAGCGCATAGGCGCGGCCGCCAACCAGGGCGTGCTGGTCGACGCCGTGGTGCAGATCCTGCGCGACCTCACCGGCTACGACCGGGTGATGGTCTACAAGTTCGACCCCGACGGCCACGGCAAGATCGTCGCCGAGGCACGCCACCCGCGCCTGGCGACGCTGCTGGGCCACCACTATCCGGCCTCCGACATTCCGCAGCGGGCGCGAGAACTGTACCTGCGCACGCGGGTGCGGGTGCTGGTGGACGTGCATTACCAGCCGGCCCCGATCGAACCGCGCGTCGCGCCACGCACCGGCCGCGAGCTCGACATGTCGCTGTGCTACCTGCGCAGCATGTCGCCGCTGCACATCCAGTACCTGAAGAACATGGGCGTCAATGCCACGCTGGTGATATCGCTGGTGCGCGAAGGCCAGCTCTGGGGCCTGATCGCCTGCCATCACGACTCGCCACGCAACCTGCGCTACCCGGTGCGCGCCGCCTGCGAGATGCTGGCCGAGGTCATCGCCATGCGCCTTGCGGCGATCGAGAACTACGCCTACGCCCAGGTCGACATCCTGGTGCGGCGGCTCGAGCAGCACCTCATCGAGGCGACGTCCACCGAAGGCGACTGGCGCCTGGCCCTGCTGCGCAATCCGCGCACGCTGCTGCAGCCGCTGGAGGCGACCGGCGCGGCGCTGTTCTACGAGGGCGAGATCCTCACCAGCGGCGAAGTGCCGTCGACGCCGGAGCTGCGCGTGCTGCTCGACTGGTTCGATGCGCGGACCAGCGACACCGTGTTCAGCTGTTCGTCGGTGGCGCAGGAGAACCCCGAGCTGGCCTCGCTCACGCCCACCGCCAGCGGCGTGCTGGCCGTGAAGCTGTCGCAGTCGCGTCCCGATTACCTGGCCTGGTTCCGCAAGGAACAACTGCAGACGGTGACCTGGGCCGGCGATCCTTCCAAGCCGGTGGTGGGCAACGATCCGCTGGAACTGTCGCCGCGCCGCTCGTTTGCCGCCTGGTCGGAGATCGTGCGCGGCACCGCGGTTCCGTGGAGCCGGCGCGAACTGCTGTTCGCGCGCGCGATCGGCTCGGCGCTGGTCGACATCATCACGCAGGTCAACGCGGTGCGACTGCTCATCGCCGAACACCAGATAGCGCAGGTGCGCGCGACCATCGGCAGCTCGAAGGAGCCGGTGCTCGTGGCCGGCGTCGCCGGCTCGCCCTCGTTCGCCAATCCGGCTTTCTGCGAGCTGGTCGGCCACGACGGCGCCACGCTGTCCGACAGCGGCCGCTCCGGCATCGAATGCCTGGCGCAACTCTTCGTCGAGCACGAAGCGGCCTCGGCCCGGCTGCGCCGCCTGCGCACGCGCCACGAACCGTGGCGCGGCGATGTGCAGGTCGCGCACGCCGACGGGCGGCAGATACCGGTGAGCGTGCGCGCCGAGGTCGTGCCCGGGCGCGACGGCAGCGTGCTGGGTTTCATCATCATCCTCATCGACCGCACCGAACGGCGCCGCGCGGTGGCCGCCTTGCAGCACCTGGAGGAGTCGATCTCGCAGACCGCAGACGGGACCTGGGTGCCCGGTTCCGAGACGCTGCGCGGGCACGCCCCCGACGCACTGATCGGCGCCCTGCTGGCCAACGCCAGCATGGCGGCCATGGACATCACCGACGTCACCAGCGGCCCGACCGTGGCGCCGACCCTCGAGGAGATCGAGAGCTCGATCCAGCGGGCAACGGCGCTCTACGGCCGCATCCAGGAATACGGCGCCGGCCCGCCCGCGGACGAGCGCGACTAGCGACGTGCTGCGCGGCGCCGGCCCGCGTGCGCTAGGGAATCAGCGTGAGCTGCGAGGCCGCGTGCAACTCGCGCTCCGTGGCGCAGGGCGCGCGGGTCGCGCGCGTCGGATAGCGCTGGCCGTCGAACTGCAGCCGGACCTCGCAGCCGCCGATCGCGCCGCGGGCGATGCCCACCGTCAGCGCGTGCCAGCCGCCGTCCTTTTGCGCCAGCACCGATACCGGCTCGCGCGTGACCGCGGTGGCCGAGACCGCATGGAAGCTGCCGTCCGGATCGCCGCTCAGGACCACGAGTTCGCATCCGCCCTGGCCGCAATAGTCCGGATCGGTAAGCAGCGCCACCACGTCGGTGACGCCATCGTCGTTCAGGTCGACGAGCGCGTAGCGGTAGTGGATGAGGACGTTGGAGCCGCTCCAGTTCTGCAGTTCGCGGTCGAGCTGGGCACGCGCATCGGGCGACAATCCGGAGGTGAGCTCGCGCAGCACGTCGGAGCGCTCGGCCAGCGGCCCGGAATTGCCGCATTTGTTGATGAAGTAGGCATCGGTCAGCGGGATGGTCCACCGTGGACCCCGCCGCTGGACGAACAGCAGGTACTCCTTGCCGATCTCCAGCCCGGTGCGCGCCGCCTCGCCCTCCTCGCGGATATCGATCGTCGCGGGGATGTTGCCGCTCAGGAGGCGCATCACCCGGACGCGAAAGACCACCGCCGTGACGGCCCTGGGATCGGCGGTCTTCTCGCGCAGTTCGCTGCGGCCCTCGGCCTTGCCGATGATCACGGCCACGCTGTCCTTCAACTCGTACTGCACGGGGATGCGCTGCGCGCCCCCGGGGTCGGCATCGGTGCATTCGGCCGCGGCCGGTGATGCCCATGCGCCTGCGAGGATCAGCAGGAGCGCCAGTGCTGGAACGGATCTATTCATGGGTTGGCCAAGCCTGGTCAATGACCGCGCGGAAGGCAATGGATTGCGTGTCCCGCGGATACGCTGTCTTCCCGGACGGACGCGAATCTTATCGTCAATGGCGGCGGCCGGATAGCCGACGTACCGCGACTCGACGCGCGACTCGACGGCGCCGCCCTATTACCGTATCGTGTCCAGTGTCATGGTCATAGCCACGGCCGCCGGGAGTTCCAGGCGGCAGGCCGGCCATCGCGCAGCTCGCCATGTGAAAGGAGTTCCCATGGCACTCAAGCTATGCAACCTCGTCGGTGCCGACGAGACGACGCCGCTCTTCGAGCTGGCCGTCATCTCCGATCTCTTTCCGTACGCCGGCTGGGGCTTCCTCTACTCGCCGCGGCGCCAGGGTTCGCCGGGGCGCTACCCGTCGACCGAGCGCATACGCCGCGCCTTCAAGGAGCTGCCCCGCTACGTGCGCACCTCGCTGCACGTGTGCGGCGACGGCGTCACCGACCTGCTCAACGGCGAACCGGTGGTCACGTCGCTGGTCGCGCTGCTCGAGGAAAGGGGCGGCCACATCCAGATCAACCTGAACGGCACCGCCGTGCAGCCCTGGCTGCTGCGCAGCCACATCGTCGCCAAGCCCAATCTGCAGTTCATCACGCAGCACAACGAGAAGACCAAGGAGATCACGGCCGCCCTGCTCGGCCTGCCCAACCATTCGGTGCTGTTCGACAGCTCGATGGGGCAAGGCTTGCTGCCGGCAACCTGGCCGGCGCCCTTTCCGGACACCTATTGCGGCTATGCCGGCGGCCTGGGGCCGGAGACGATAGAGCGGGCCTTGCCCAAGATATTCGCCGCCGCCGGGCGCGCCGATTTCTGGATCAGCATGAGCGGCAAGCTGCGCGACATGAACGACCGCTTCGACGTGCGCGCGGCGCGCAACTGCCTGGAGCTCATCGGCTTCGAGCTGACCGAACGCCGCGAAATGCCCAAGCTGCACCCGCGCAAGCGCCA
>Ga0181525_10000600_pt1 | contig 31033 bp, 25 predicted proteins | sample PEATcosm2014_Bin_48_FD_121100 | JGI IMG/M metagenome (GOLD analysis project Ga0181525, IMG submission 121100) | Peatland microbial communities from MTU Mesocosm Facility, Houghton, MI, USA - PEATcosm2014_Bin06_10_metaG | ecosystem: Environmental > Terrestrial > Soil > Wetlands > Peat | place... | reverse complement strand
TCTCTGCTTCGGACTCCAGACGTCATAAAAGTCAATGCTGGCCGTCCATGCCGGCCCCGCCATGCACACAAAACCGTTTGTGCCTTTGACCGCTGATTCCCAGCCTTTGGGCGTCAGCACCAAAACAGACGCATCCTTTGAAATGCCCTCCGGAGCAGCGCTTCGCGCCAGCGCGATTGCCGCATTCCGGTCCATTAAATACTGCGAAAGTGGCAGCATCTTCGGATAGGGCCTCTCTGCCTCCTGTGCCCGCGTGCTCACAGTCATGCTCAGCAAACTCACGAGCGCAAGCGCTCCCACTGCAACTCTGGCTGCAGTCTTTTCGATCTTTGCAAATCGCATCATGCTCCTTTTCGTTTCCTTCCTGCCGAATATGCTTCCGCAACTGGTCAAAGCTCGATGCTTAGCTTGCTTGGCGCGGAGTATTGCCCAGTGGGTTTCCACCGCCCCCGAGCACACCCCGGGGGCTCGGGCTTAAGATATTGAGGGCCGGATCGCTTGGCTGCGGACTCTGCTGCTGCTGAGACGCAGTGCAACCGAAGGTCCAAACTCAAACCCCTTCATTTGCAGTGGCTTAGAGCGTCGTTGATCTGCCGAAATTATGGGTTTCTGGATAAGTCGCGGTAAGTCGCCATGCGATGACGTTTGTTTTGGGTTAGGCGAGACAAACCAGCAGCATGCCGAACAGGTCTTTCGCGGGCTCAAGGATGGCGAGTGGCTGGGCTGGGAACCGATGTATCCCTGGACCGACCAGAAGATCCGCGTCCATGCCTTCTACTGTATGCTGGGCATCTCGCTGCTGCAACAGGTGCGCCGCTAGGCAGAGGCGGCATGGCCAGGGCTCTCTACCGAAGAACTGCTGGAACAGTTGCGCCAGATCCGGAAATTCACTTTGCTTTCCCCTCAAGGCTGCAAGGGGCCCAATCGTGTAGCCACGGTCCTGGCCAAGCAAGCGCTCACTCAGCAGCGACTGGCTCAGGTCTTGGGCCTTGAACAGCTCGGTAGCACCTCACGTGAGTACTACAGAATCGATAACCCAAGCCACCTAAGAAGAACAACTTACACCTGTCTTTTCCGACTTCGCAGTAAACTTCCGCTAGTGGCTGAACCGACAGCTTCGGCTTGCGCCTTCAAGGACGTTTGCCAAGCAGCCTGGGCGCATCCAGGCGGACGAGCAGGATGTCGTGGCTGGCCAGTTCCATCTCCATATTGTCCTTTAGATCCAATGTCTTGCCTGCCCACAGGTCCTTGCCCGTCTGCTTGCCGGCCAGACCGAGTTTGCGCAGGCTAAGGTGGAAGGGATGCGAGGAGTAGCGGTCGCTGCCAGCGTTGACCACGGCGATTGCCAACGCTCCGCCGGAGAGCTGGCGGGTCCAGACGCCAACCTCGCCGTCGGAGTAGATGTGCGCCGCCTGCTTGCCGAGCGGGTCCTGATCGATGGCGATGACGTCGCGGTTCGTGAGGATGGCCTTGATCTCCGGCTTCATGTTGGGTAGGTCGTTACCGGCCAGCAGAGGCGCGGCCAGCATTGCCCACATCGAAAAATGCGTGCGGTTTTCGGCGAGATTCATCCTGCCGTTGCCCACTTCGAGCATGTCGGGATCGTTCCAGTGGCCGGGGCTTGCGTACTTTTCAAGGCCCTCCTGCTGGTTGAGGAGCACGAACATGCGGTCCCAGTCGGGCGAGATGTCGCCGGTGGTCCTCCACAGGTTGGCGCCCACCGAGGGCCCCCACTCCCAGACCGCGTCCCAGCCATACTGGCAGAGCGAGTAGACGATGGGCCGACCGGTGGACTTCAGGGCTTTGTTCATCCTGCCGTAGGCGTCGATCATCAGGCGCATCTGGGCCGCGTGATCGGTGGGGGCTTCCTTCTGCATCACCTCGGGAATATAGCTGCAAAGGTCGTACTTGAGATAGTCGATGCCCCAGGAGGCATAGAGTTGGGCGTCCTGCTCCTCGTGGCCCAGCGAGCCTTCGTAGCCGGCGCAGGTCTTGGGTCCGGGCGAGGAGTAGATGCCGATCTTGAGTCCCTTGGAATGCACGTAGTCGGCCAGCGCCTTCATGTCGGGGAACTTGGCGTTGGCGTGCAACACGCCGTCCGCGTCGCGCTGGCCCTCCCAAGTGTCGTCGATGTTGACATAGACGTAGCCGGCGTCCTTCATGCCCGTCGCGACAAGCTGGTCTGCGGCATTCCGGATGGCCTTGTCGTCAACCCTCTGGGCAAAGTAGTTCCAACTGTTCCAGCCCATGGGCGGCGTCTGCGCCACCGACTGCGGTGGGGCCATCGGCGCCTTCGGCTCAGAAGCCTTGGGCGCGGAGGGCATTTGCGATGCTGCGGTCAGGGACGCAAGGGCAAGAGCGGCGAGGGAGAACGAAGCGATGACGTGCATGAAAGGTCCTCAATGGAATTGATTGTAGGGAGATTCTATGCTGGCGGCGCGGCCTACCGCAATTGTCGCTTTGGCCGCAAGAGGTTGCTGGAGCGGATAGCGGCCCATCCCGACAGCGAATTAGCCGCGAGCGGGCGTACTCTGGTGGAGAGAAGACTCTCATTAAGGAGTGTTGCTTCGATATGACGGCCACGGACCCGAATCTGACTGCGCTTTTTCTGGAGTTCTCCCGCAAGTACACCTTTGAACGATACTGGCCCCGCCTTCGGGAATGCGTCGAGTCACTCACCGATGAACAAATATGGTGGCGTCCCAACGAGGCCTCGAACAGCATCGGCAATCTGATCCTTCATCTGAATGGCAATGTGCGCCAGTGGCTGGTGGACTCGTTCAATCGCGACGAAGACAGACGCGACCGGCCCGCTGAGTTTGCGGCGGAGGGCGGGCTTTCTACTTCGGCGCTGCTCGAATGGCTCGGCGCTACGATGCAGGAGGCCTCAGAGGTCTTGGCGCGGCTCACTGCGGCCGACCTGCTGGCTCCCTATGAGATTCAGGGCTACCACGTGCACGGATTGGATGCGGTTTATCAGGTCGTCGAGCACTTCGCTCTGCACTATGGGCAGATTGTCTACATTGTGAAGACGCTCAATGGCGAGGATCTGGGTTTCAATCGTGAGCTGAACAAGACCGGCCGGGCTGGGTAGAGCCGTCTCTCCCCCATCTCCGGCAAAGAACGCTTGGAGATAGGGGACACCCGCCTTCATTGCGCCCACTTTCATTGTGAGCTGGACAAGACTGGCGGGGCAGCGGTCTGAAAAAATACTTAAGTATTCACTTGACAAACGAACCGAAAGGTCTAGTACTTAAGCGTGTACTTAACAAATTCCCCTTTGGAGGAGAGAAGCTCATGGAACAACGACCCGTAGTTCACAACACGTTTGTCGTCGAGCGCAACTATTCCGTCAAGCCGGAGCGTGTCTTCGCCGCCTTCGCCGATCCCGCCCAGAAACGCCGCTGGTTTGTCGAGAGCGAAAGCAATCAGGTTGAAAGTTATGAACAGGACTTTCGCGTTGGAGGCAGGGAGTTATACGCCAAGGGCGGCTTCAAAGAAGGCCATCCGCTGGCGGGTCTCTCGCTCAAGAGCGAAAACATGTACCGAGACATCGTCCCGAACCGCCGCATCATCTTCACCTCGACCATGGCCGTGGCGGACAAGTGCATCTCGGTCTCTCTGGGCACGGTAGAGCTGCTGCCGGCCGCCCAGGGCACCGACCTGATCCTCACATTTCAGAGCGCTTTTCTCGAGGGCTCCGATGGCCCCGAGATGCGCGAAGCCGGATGGCGCGGGCTGCTCGACAAGCTGGCAACGGTGCTTGAGAGCTAGAGCTGTTTTGGGAATTGTGTAGACCGAGATTTTGCAGGTCTCCCACCCATTCCGCAGAAAAACGCGGAATGGATGAGGCACGGAAGTCTATAGTAAATCCGAAAATGCTTTAGTTGCGGAGCGGGAAGGCGCGGGATCATGAAGAGAAAGAAACCGAATATCGACCGCATCTTCCACGCACTCGGCGATGCCACGCGCCGGGCGATGATGGAAAGGCTCAGCCAGGGGCCCATGTCTGTTTCGCGGTTGGCAGAGCCGTTGAAGATGACTCTTGCCGCGGTGGTTCAACATCTGCAGGTGCTGGAGGAGTGTGGCCTGGTCGAGACCGAGAAAGTGGGCAGGGTGCGCAGTTGCCGCATTGAACCCGCAGGGCTCGATGCGATGGAGCAATGGATTCGCGGTCGGCGGTCGGTGTGGGAACGCCGGTTGGACCGGCTGGGGAGTTTGCTTGGTGGCGAGGACAAGAGCAGCTAAAGAAATCTGTCGTCTTTGTGGTCCGGGGTTCGCGGTGCCCCATATCTGGCGCGATGAAACAGCACCAGATATGGGGCACAGTTTGTTGTTTTGACGCGAGCCGCTACTTCAGCGATCTCATGTCGATCACGAAGCGGTATTTCACGTCCTGCCTGAGCATTCGCTCGTAGGCTTCGTTGACCTTCTGGATGGGAATCACTTCGACGTCGGAGGTGATGTTGTGCTCTCCGCAATAGTCGAGCATCGCCTGCGTCTCTGTCATGCCGCCGATCATCGAGCCGGCCACCGAAAGGCGGCGTCCGATCAGATTGAAGATGCTGACGGCCGGGGGCTTGTCGGGCAGGCCGACCAGACACATCGTCGAGTCCTGCTTGAGCAGAGCGGTGTATGGGTCGATGGAGTGCGGTGCGGCTGCGGCGTCGATGATGAAGTCGAAGGAGTTGGCGTGAGAGTTCATGGCGTTGGCGTCCGATGAAAGCACGACCTCATCGGCTCCGAGCCGCTCCGCGTCCTCCTTTTTTCTAAGATTGGTAGTGAACAGCACAGTGTGCGCTCCGAGGGAGTGGGCAAACTTGAGCGCCATGTGGCCGAGGCCGCCCAGGCCGACGATGCCGACCTTCTTGCCGGGACCGGCCTTCCAGTGGCGCAGCGGCGAATAGGTAGTGATGCCCGCGCAGAGCAGCGGCGCGACTCCGGCCATGTCGAGATTCGCGGGAACGTGATGAGCGAAACGCTCGTCGACGACATAGTTTGACGAGTAGCCGCCCATGGTAATCGAACCGTCGACACGATCCTTTGCGGCGTATGTGAGCGTTGGGCCTTCGTCGCAGTAGTTCTCTTCGGAGCGCTTGCAGGGCGCGCAGTTGCGGCAGGAGTCGACAATGACGCCGATGGCCGCGATGCCGCCGACCTTGAATTTGCTCACGGCGCTGCCGATAGCTGTCACGCGGCCTACGATCTCGTGGCCGGGGACGAGAGGATAGATCGCGTTTCCCCACTCGTTGCGGACCATGTGCAGATCCGAGTGGCAGACGCCGCAGTAGAGGGTATCGACGACGATCTCGGCGGGGCCGGGTTCGCGGCGCGAGAAATTGTAGGGAGCCAGCGGCGACTGCGCGTTGAGCGTGCCGTAACCTTTGGATGCGGGCATTGAGAGTGTCCTTTCGGAGTGAATTCTACAACACGAAGGTTGCGTGACTGCGCGTCACGGCCGCCGCGCGCAGGCGACCCGCAGAATGCCCTGAAGATCGGGGGCGAATTCGATCTGCTCGAAGCCCGAGCGAGCGAGCAGTTCGGCAACTGCCGGCGACTGGCCGCAGCCGATTTCGAGGAGCCCGCAGCCGCCGACGTTGAGTGCGTCGAATGCGGCGGGGATGAGGCTGCGGTAGACTTCGAGGCCATCGTTTCCGGCGAAAAGCGCCATTGCAGGCTCGAAGTCGCGCACCTCGACGGAGAGCGAGGCGCGGTCGGCGTTTGGAACGTAGGGCGGATTGGAGACGACGAAGTCGAAGTGTTCGCCTGCAACCGGCGCGAGCAGATCGCCCCGGAGGAATCGGACGGCGACTCCGTTACTTTGTGCGTTTTCTTGGGCGACAACCAACGCCACGGCGGAGATGTCGATTGCGGTGATACGCGCTTGAGGCATCTTGTGGGCAAGCGCAACGGCGATGCATCCCGAGCCCGTTCCCACGTCGACGATGCGCGGCTCGCGAAAGCTCGCAGCCGTGGCAAGGAGTTTTTCAACGAGGTGCTCGGTCTCGGGGCGGGGAATCAGCACATCGCGCGTGACGCGAAAGGGCAGGCCGTAGAACTCGGTCTCGCCGGTGATGTATTGAATGGGCTCGCCCTCGCGGCGGCGTTCGAGCAACTGCGTGTAAAAGACCGCCTTGTTCGCGGGGAGTTCTTCGTCGCGATGCGTCATCAGCCAGACTTTGTCTTTGCCGAGAAGATGAAGCAGCAGCAGCTCAGCGTCGGCGCGGGCGCGTTCGGGGTGCGGCCCTGAGTTGAGGCGCGCCGTGCCATGGAGAACGAAGCTGCCGATCGGGGCCACGGTTCATGCCACCAGGGCTGCGCCGTCGTCGCCGCCCTTCAGCTGCTCCGTCTGGTAGTGAGTGATGAGCGCATCGACGATGGGTTGCAGGCGGCCCTCCATCACCAGGTCGAGCTGGTGCAGTGTCAGGCCGATGCGGTGGTCGGTCATCCGGTTTTGCGGGAAGTTGTAAGTGCGGATCTTTTCGCTGCGGTCGCCGGTGCCCACCTGCTGCTTGCGCTCCTTGGCCAGCTCCGCATTCTGCTTTTCCATTTCCATTTCGTAGAGCCGCGAACGCAGCACGCGCATTCCCTTCTCACGATTCTTGATCTGCGACTTTTCGTCCTGGCAACTGACCACAGTGCCCGTGGGAATGTGGGTGATGCGGACTGCGGAATACGTCGTGTTGACCGACTGGCCGCCGGGACCCGACGAACAGAATGTGTCGATGCGGATGTCCTTGGCCTCGATCTTCACATCCACGTCCTCGGCCTCGGGCAGCACGGCCACGGTGATCGCCGAGGTGTGCACGCGGCCCTGCGTCTCGGTCTCGGGAACTCGCTGCACGCGATGCACGCCGCTCTCCCACTTGAGTTGAGAGTAGACGCGATCGCCCTCGACGATGGCGATCACTTCCTTGTAGCCGCCGACGCCGGACTCGGACATGGAAAGCAGCTCGATCTTCCAACGGTGCTGTTCGGCAAAGCGCTGATACATGCGAAAGATCTCGGCGGCAAAGAGCGAGGCCTCGTCGCCGCCGGTGCCAGCGCGGATCTCGAGGATGACGTTCTTCTCGTCGTTGGGGTCCTTGGGGAGGAGCAGCACCTTGATCTCCTCTTCGAGGGCGGGCTCGCGAGGGGCGAGTTGTGCGATCTCCTCTTCGGCCATGGCGCGCAGATCGGGATCGATCTCGGCCAGCATGGCTCGGGCTTCGGCAAGGCCCTGGCGCACGATCTTCAGTTCGCGGAACTTCATCACCGGAGTTTCGAGGTCGCTGAGTGCCTTGCCGGCCTTCTGATACTTTTCGCGGTCGTTAAGCACCTCGGGCAGCGAAAGCTGCGTGGAGAGCTCCTCGTAGCGCTGCTCCATCTGTTCCAAACGGTCGATCATGAGAGAACCTCCAAAACGTGCGGTGGCGCAACCGAGTTAGGAATTGGATAGGAAGATGGGCGGAGAACAAGTGTTGGCGGCGGACGCCGCTAGAGGAGGGCCGGGATGGGCTGATGAAGACTCATACTTCTAATCCTATTCTAGCGCCAAATCTGTGTCTTGGCCGGAACCAAGTGGCCAGGGCGGGGCAATTGCATCAACGGGAACAGGCAGGTAAGGCGGTTTCGTCCCGGCTCTAAGGGGCGTGAACTGTCCCATTGCTTCCAGCCGGAGTGCGATCGTCCCGTAGAATAGGGAGTCGGAGCAAACGAGGTAATGAAACCGATGGAAGTAAAAGCAAAATCCTCGATCTCCCGGCGTGAGGTTCTACGCAGAAGTTCTGCATTTGCCCTGGTTTCAGGGATTAGCAAGCTCGAATCCTTCAAAACAGAGGATGCAGTCGCTCCAGGCGCCAAGCGCGGCGCATTTCCTGCCGGGTTCTTGTGGGGATGCGCGACCTCTGCCCACCAGGTTGAAGGCAACAACACAAGCAGCGACTTGTGGATGCTTGAACACCTGCCCAAAAGCATCTTCGATGAGCCTTCCGGCGATGCCTGCGATCACTATCACCTTTACCCGCAGGATATCGAGATGCTCGCCTCGCTGGGCTTCAACACCTACCGCTTCTCGCTGGAGTGGGCGCGGATCGAGCCGGAAGAGGGCTTTTTCTCCAGGGCGCAACTGGAGCACTATCGCCGCATGCTGGCCGCCTGCCGCGAGCACAACCTGACGCCCATGCTCACCTATTCCCACTTGTCTCTTCCCCGATGGTTTGCGATGCAAGGCGGATGGGAACAGAAGGCCGCCGCCGATCGCTTTGCGCGTTTTTGCGAGCGGGCCACGCGGCACCTGGGGGACCTGACCGGTTATGCCGCCACTCTCAACGAGCCGAATACCCCGCAGATGTTGAAGTGGCTCTACCTGCCGCCGTCGAAATTGCCCGCGGGAATCAGCCTGCCCATGGCTTTGCGGTTTGCCAGGGCGCGCATACGCTCGCAGGTTGATGCGCCGGATTTTTCCAGCTTTTTGCTCGGCAATGCGAAGAAGACACGCGAGGGATTGATGGCAGCGCACCAAAAGGGCAAGGATGCGATCAAGGCGGTCCGGCCCGATCTTCCGACAGGATTCACCCTTACGATCTCCGACGATCAGCCGGCCGATGGCGAGAGCCGCATCGCGCAAAAACGGGCTGAGGTCTATGGTCCGTGGCTGGAGGCGGCGCGCCAATGCGATTATCTGGGTGTGCAGCCGTATTCGCGCACGGTCGTGGGCAAGAAAGATCTGGCTCCGCCGAAAGACGTCGAGGTAACGCAGACAGGCATGGAGTTTTATCCTCAGTGCGTTGGAGAAGTGGTGCGCTACGCGGCCAAGCAGGCTGGCGTTCCGATTATCGTCACCGAGAACGGAATCGCCACCGAGGATGATTCGCGCCGCGTGGAGTATACGCGCCACGCGCTGGCGGGGCTCAAGTCGGCCATTGATGACGGGGCAGATGTTCGCGGTTACATGGCGTGGTCGCTCATCGACAACTTCGAATGGAATCAGGGTTACACTCCCAAATTCGGACTCATCGCGGTTGACTTCAAGACACAACAGAGGACGATCAAGCCCAGCGCACGAATGCTCGGTGAGATCGCGCGCCGGAACTCCTTGTGAGTTCGAAGCGGTTTCCAGCACTCGCATCGATTAAGTTCGTCAGCGGTCTCTGTTTCAGGGCAGAATGCTAAAATTTGTGTTGCCAGCTACCACAGCGTTCTTCATCTCAATTCCAAACGCCACCGAGACTCTCCGGTTACCGCCGGGCGAATAAGCCAGACTCTCCAGTTACCGCTGGAAGAGAGAATGGGGCAGACGATGAGCACAACAAGGCTCAGCACAAAATCGCAGCCGGTGATCATCTCCGGCTTTAGCAGCCAGGATCTGTCAGAAGAGATTGCCGAGGCGCTTGGTTCCAGGGTCGTCACCGTTGTCAGGAAGCAATTCAACGACAAAGAGATTCAGACGACCATCATGGAAAACGTGCGGGCACAGGAGGTCATCGTGATTGCCTCCGCCTCCGGCGATCCCAACAAGCAGGAGAAAGAGGCGCGGCTGCTCATGCGCGCTGTCAATCGCTCTGGCGCCCGGAAAGTTACCCTCGTCCTGCCCTATATGTGGTATGGCCGCTCAGACGATAGCTGGGATGAACGCAACGCGCCGGCGCTTGTCGATACCGTTGAATCGCTGCGCGCCCACTGCGACAGTGTCGTGATTGTCGATCCGCACAACGCCATCCTGACCAGGGAGAAGTTTCTCGACACGGGAAGCAAGGTAAGAGATTGCACCATTGTGCATTTTGCCTTTCCGGCAGCCATACAACTGAAGAGCATGATCGAGGCCGGCATCGTCGGCAAGGAGACGCTGCTTTTCTCGCATGCCGACGCGGGCTCGACCAAGCGCATCGGCGTCAGTTTCAGGGCCTGCCTCTATAACGTGCTGGAGATGACGCGCAATCCCAATGAGGACGATTGGGCGCAAGGGCTGAAGGATCGAGAGAAGAGCTCCGGAGCAAGCAAGATCAAGGGATTCAGCATGGCTGTCGAAGGCAGAGACGTCGTGATCTTCGAGGACCTGATCAGTTCCGGCGGAACGGCCTGCGATCTTGCTGCATTGCTGAAGAGAATGGGCGCACGCTCCGTCATACTCTTCGCGACGACGGGCTTGTTTACAACCGACCCCAGGAAGGGACAAACGGCGGCAGCATCGGTCGAGCGCATCGACCGGAGCAGCCTGGATGCGGTCTTTATTGCCGACACTTACAACCATCGCCTGACCGATTCACAGATTCATGAGGCAATCGAACGAAGCCCCATCGTTCACACGATGAAAACCGCGCCCTATCTGGCCGCGATCCTGCGCGCTTTGCATATTGAGGTTGTGGAAGATACGGGAATGGATGAAAACTCCATCTCCGCCATAGCGAAGGGCGTTCATCCCGATCAATTGGGTGAAGCTCAAAAGATCGCGTGGCCCGTTCGTCTGAAAGCGGACAATCCGTTGCTGACCATCAAGGTGGGATAATCCGGCCGGAGATCAGGTCTTCCGTATCGGGTTTCAAAAGCGCTGCCGGAAATCTCCTCTGATCACTTTGGTCTCAGGCTCTTGGCGAGAAATATCCGAGGATAGCACCGCGATTCAACAAGGGCACTTCGTCCCATTTCCGGCGATTTCCTTTGAAACGATGCAGATGTCTCCGCGCTGCTCCCAGCCTTCCGACTTCCAGAAGCTCAGCCCGCTTTCATTCTTGTTGAAGATAAAGAGATGACACTTCTGCATCCCGGCATCTTTCAAGGCAGCGAGGGATGCCTCGACCAGTCGGCCACCAATGCCCTGCCGGCGAGCGGAAGCGTCCACCGCCAAATGATGAAGATAACCCCTGCGGCCATCGTGCCCGGCCAGAACCGCACCCATCAAACTGCTTTTGGACCGGGCGACAAAGCTCATGCCGGGGTTGCGCTCCAGATAGCGCTCAATGTTCGTCCGCGAGTCGGCGTCACTGAGCCCGACTCCCTCCGAGCGCTGCCATAGCGCCAACACCTCGTCATAGTCTGCATCCGTGAATTCAAGGATTTCAACGCTCATTGCAGCTTGCCCTCTCGTGCGGTTTACCACCCTTCTTCCAAAAGGAGGCGAAATGATGCACCCAGCGAAGTTGTGCGCTTCACAGGAATGGATTAATGATCCTCACTCCGTCGAACTCCTGACCATGCTGCATGTCCTCTGAGAGCAAAATACGGCAGCCCGTCTGCTTTGCCATGCGCAGAACCAGAGCATCCCAGAAAGAGAATCGGTGAAGACGGTGGATGTCGATGGCCGCGAGAATGTCTCCGACGGTGGGCTCGGCGACATGGAATCTCGCAAAAACCTCAACCCTTTGCCGGGCCAATTCCGAATCGAGTTTGAGTTTTCCTACGGCCGAGACGAAGTACTCCTGGAGCACTTGAAGCGAGACCGCTCCGCTCCGTGAGCGGAGGTGGTTCTGTATCAAGTCGAGCGCCGTTGCTCGTTTGGCCGGGTCTCTGGGATCGTCGGAATAAACAAGGACATTGGTGTCGAGGAATGTTCGCGGAACTCTGCCTCCGACGCTCATTTCCGGGGCCATTTGAGCCGGTCCTCGTAAATCTCATCCCGATTCCATTTCCAACCCGTCTCGGGTCTTCCCATGCCACTGGTCCTTACGAAGAACTCGATATCGCGCTCCAGGTCGTCGTCGCCAACAATATGCTCAAAGTGTTCGCGAATCTCCTGGTTGACGGTCTTGCCCACGGCCCTGAGCTTCTCCCGGGCGCGCTCGACAAGCCGCTCGTCGATGGAGAGAGTAATGTTCATTAACACAGTATATGTGCACACATAACCTGTGTCAACCCTCTCCTGCCCTCAAAAGCACGTGGCCGGATCGCAGGCGTTCATCAGCGGAAGCTGCAAAGTCGAATCGTGGCCGGGGCCGGAGTAGATGGTGATCGTCGCCGGTTTGTAGTCCCTGGGTTTGGCCGTCATGATGTTGGTCACGAAGCTCTGCGGGTTGCGGTCATAGAGCGGGAACCATGTGCTCTGAATCTCGACCATCACGGTGTGGCCGGCCTTGAAGACGTGGTCCACGTCGTGGAGCGAGAACTTGTACTCGCGGATCGAGCCAGCCTTGAGCGGCGTTGGCTTTTCAAAACTGTCCAAATAGCGGCCGCGAAAGATTTCGGCATTGGTCATGAGTTGGTAGGCACGCATCTTCTTGTCGGGATCGTCGGACGGATACTCGTCGATGAGTTTGACGACTAGGTCGGTGTCGGTGCCGGTGGTGGCGCCGTAGATGTCGGCGATGACCTCGCCGGTCAGCACCAGATCCTGCTTGAGGGCGGGCAACTTCCAGACAGCCACATCCTTGCGGCCAGTGACGAAGCGCTGATCTTCAGTGAGCCAGTTGTACCACTGCGAGCCGTCGCTATAGGTCGGCTGGATGGGCCGATGACGATACGGGATCGGGTCCGCAGGATCGCTCAGGTAGCTGGTTTGGGACTTGGCGGTCGAACTGCTCCAACTGAGCAGGCCTGCGCCGTCAATATGTAGGCTCGTGGGCCGGGACTCGGCGGGCGGAAAGTGGGCGTAGCGCTTCCAGGTGTTCGAGCCGCTCTGAAAGCTGGCAGTGTCCTGAAGGTCGAAGCCGGATTCGTCCTTTAAATAGTGGGCGAAAAACTTCGCTTCGATCTGCGCGCGAAACTCCTTGCCGATGGGCTCGCCGTAGTCGAGGTTGCCGAGGTGGCGCGCGGACTGAGACCAGGAACCATGTCGCCAGGGACCGAGGACGAGGAAGTTTTGGTGGTTCTGGTCGTGCGGTTCGAGGGTCGAATACTCGATCTGCGGGCCGAACATGTCTTCCTGGTCGTAATATCCGCCGACGGTGAGTGTGGGCAAAGCAACTGCGGAGAGCGAGTGCTCGACTCCGCGCGGGGACCAGTCCTTGTCGTATGCCGGATGCGAGAGGAAGAGCTTCCACGTTGGCAGCGTCCTTGAGCCTGATTTCTTCACATCCTGTGCGAAGCTCCCACGTTCCAAGAAAAAGTCATAGCCGTCGCGGGGCTTGCCGTTCTTGTCTTTGCCGTAGCTGACCTCGGTCTCTTCCTTACTCGACTCCAGGCCGAGGACATAGTCGTAGCCGTAGCTCTGCCGGAATGCGCCGTTGTGAAAAAAGTCGTCGCCCATCCAGACATCGATCATCGGCGCCTGCGGCGAGATGGCCTTGACCGCAGGGTGAGGATCGATACCGGCCATCATGGCCAGGAAACCCGGATAGCTGGTGCCAACTAAACCGGCGCGGCCGTTGTTGCCTGCGACATTCTGGAGCAACCAGGCGACGGTGTCGTAAGCATCAGTGCTTTCGTCGATTGCTTTGGGTTTGCGATGGTCGGCGATCGGGCGGCTCATGATGAACGTGCCCTCGCTCTTGTATCGGCCGCGAATATCTTCGGCGAGGTATATGTAACCATCGCGGGCCAGCTCGGGACGGTTGTAGGAGAAGGAGACCCGGTTGACTCCGTCAACCCCATAGGGCGTGCGCTGAATGAGGAAAGGAAGCGGCGCGGCGAAGTCGGCGGGCTTGAGAATTACCGCGTGCAGCTTGACCCCGTCGCGCATGGGAATCATCGCTTCAGTGCGTTTGTAGTCGTGGAAGAGGTGATGAACGGGCGGGCCGGTGCGGCGGAAGACCAACTCGGGCTCGGTGGAGTGAACCATGCTGATGCCACGGCCGGCGTCGTCGAGCGTGAAGCGGTAGGTGCTGTTCGTTTCAGCGAGAAGGAATTCGACGGCGGAGAGGGATTTGAGCTCGACCGGAGGGTTGCGCTCGGTCTCGACGACGAGCTTGCCGCTGTCCGTGTAGAAGCTGATCGGTGTGTCCGGTTCGCTGGGGTCGGTGTATTCGCCGGCGAGGGCCTCAAGCTGGGACGTTGTGGGCGTGGGGGCTTGGGAACAAAGCGGAGCGGCAGAGGGCAACGCAAAGCACAATACAACAAGTAAAAGACGAAGGCGATTCAACGAGCGAGTCTCCTGAAGGGGATTCAATGCGCGTGCCCATGGCGGCGCTCGCGGCCCTGGCTGCCGGTCATCTCATCGAGTGGGACGACGCAGCCCTCCAGCTCTTCGCAGCACAGGTGCTCAAACTGGATGGTGGTGTGGGGGATGTGAAAGTGCTCCTTGAGCAGGTGGTTGAGCTTGACCAGGATGCAGGCGCTCTCCGACGGAGGAATGTCGGCGATGGTCACGTGGCAGGCCAGGGCGCTGGAGTTGGAGCCGAGACTCCAGACATGCAGATCGTGAACGTTGATGACGCCCTCGACCTCTTCCATTCCGGCGCGAATCGCGGTGAGCGAGACGCCGCGGGGCGTGCCCTCAAGAAGGATGTTGAGACTCTCGCGGACGATACCGAGGCTGGTCCAGAGGATGAGCGTGGCAATGATCAGCGATAGAACCGGGTCGATCCAGTTTTGGCCGGTGAGCAGGATGCCCGCGCCGCCGGCGATCACCGCTGCGGTCGAGAACGTGTCGCCGGCCATGTGGAGGAAGGCCGAACGGAGATTCACGTCGTGCGCCACCCGCCAAAGCAGGGCAGCAATCACGCCATTCATCACCACGCCGGCGGCGGCCACGATCATCATGAGGCGGGGCTGCACGACGACCGGCGCAGAGAGCCGGTGGACTGCTTCGATGCCGATCCAAATGGAAATGACAATGAGCGTCGCCGCATTGATGAAGGCGGCCAGCACTCCGGCCCGCTGATAGCCGAAGGTCCGGGAGTCGTCGGCGGGGCGGGACTGAAAGTAGACGGCGGCGAAGCTGAGCAGCAGGGCCAGGAAGTCCGAGGCGTTGTGACCCGACTCAGAGAGCAAAGCCAGCGAATGGGCGCGCAGGCCAGCCACAAAGGTGACCACGACGTAAGCGAGCGTTGCCACCAGCGAGAAGCGCAGAACGGATTGAGTTCTATTTGCGCTTGAGCCGGTGGGCGCCGCGTGAAGATGCATAGTGAGAGTCTAATGGCGGCGGGCATTGGAAGCCAATTGTGCCGAACTCCAGCGAGCGTCTGGCCGAACCGCAGGTGCTTACTGGTTGGCCTCGATGCGGCGGCCGTGCGCATCCTGCAAGCCGCGAGTATTCATCTTGTAGAGGGCGGCGAAGGCGCGGACCTGGTCGCGGCTCAGGGTCAACTCATCTTCCAGGACAAACCAGCGCACTCCCTCGGTGCAGGGCGGCGCGGTCAGCGAACCCTCGTAGGTCCAGTAACCGCGATCGGCGGGCAAGAGGCCGCCTGCGTTCACCATCTCCGCGACCTTGTCGGTGGCCCCAGTGGTCTTCGGAAGATGCGGCCAGAGCGCGGCCAGCACGGCGTTGGGCGCGTCCAGGTCCTGGCGCAGCCGCACGGCGACAACGGCTAACTTCCCTTCGGCGCTCTTGTGTACCAGATGCACCTCCATGTCGGTCAGCTTGCCGCGAACGGCGGCTTCGCCTGGATGGTGGAAGTGGAATTGCACCAGGTCAAAGCGCACGCCGGCGGCGACGATGTAGCTGCCGGGATCGACACGCACCTCGACGGTGTGGCCCGTGTTGACGAGCGTCACCGGGCCCCCAATGTAGTGGAATTCGATCGGCTGTAGCGCCTTGTTCAGACGCGCGTTGCGAATGTCGATGGGCGACTGCTCATGACCCTTCGAGCAGGCTTTATAGGCCGGATCGAGCTTGCCCCAATTCAGTTCGCCGCGCTTGCCCTCGTAGTCCCAGGGAGTGGTGGTTTGGGCGATGGTTTGCGTGGCGGCCATCGCGGCCACGCCGAGTGCAAGGGCGGCAAGTGCGGGAAAACGCATCGGTTGCTCTCCTGGACAGAATGGACGCGCAGCGCGCCAGAGAGCATTCTAAGGCATTGACGGGACAGCTGTACGCGGAGGTCGAAAGGGTATTCATTGCAGTTGGCACCTGAGAGGAGGCGAGGAAAAGGGGCTGTTCGGGGCTGGGTATTTGGCGCAAATTGGGCAACAAGGACGGTTTTCGAGGCAAAATAGGGCACTTTTTCGGGGTTTATGTTTACTGATAAGTCAACAAGACAATATTTTAAGTTGTTCATTTATACATGTTTACCATGGAATCCGTGACCGGGAAAGCGATTTCCACGGGGGGAGGGGGTGGGGGTAGGGGGTGGTACGGACCGGGCACATGCCTGACAGATTGGACCCGTCGGACCAGATTGAGCTGGGGCCACGACGGCGAAGATCGATCTGGCGGAGATTGGGCATGAGGTCATTATGCGCTGCCGGATCGTAATTAACTGCAAAACGGATTGGGAGAGAGTTGATGCGCCCGTCCGAGCGCGAGAAGGGCGACAAGAGCATCCCGGACCCTGGGGCGTTTGCCGTTACCGATCCTGTCGAGCCGGTAAGGTGCATTAACGCAATGTAGGAGACCAGAACGCACAGGCATGAATCCTTGCAACAAGCCGTTGACATAGTGTGTGATCTGTTGTACAGTCGTTTAACGATAGATCGTTGAACGAGCTCAGCCATGCCCAGACGAAAACTCGATCCGCTTCCCTCCGTTGCCTTTCAGATTCTGCTCGCATTGGCAGATCAACCGCTTCACGGTTACGCCATCATGCGGGAAGTAGCGGAGCAGACTGCGGGTCGTACGCGCCTGGGGCCGGCCACCCTTTACGGCTCGATCCAGACACTGCTCGAAGCCGGGCTGATTGAAGAAGTAGATGCGCCTGTCCAAGAAGAAAGCGAGGACGGACGCAGGCGCTATTACCAGATCAGCGCGGCCGGGCGCAAAATAGCCAGGGACGAAGCGGAACGAGTTGCGGGCGTACTGCGCATTGCACGCGCCAAGAAGATCCTGCGAGGTGGATATGTCTGACTTGCTCCTGTCAGGTTTGCTCGCACTTTATCCTGCGCAGTTTCGCCGCGAGTACGGGGCGGAGTGTGCTCGCCTGCTGCGGGATCGTTTTCGCGAGGAGTCCGGAGTGATGGCCAGAACTCGGCTGTGCGCTGACGTGCTCAAGGATTTGGTATTCGGGGTTCCACTGCTCTATGCGTCCCGCCGGCGAGCACTTGTTGAAGCAAGGCCAGTGCAAGCTGAGGGTGCGATAACTCGGATGGCGGATGAGCTGCGACCGAGCCTTGGTGCGCTGACGTGTGCGACGGCTCTTTCCGCGGTCGCATTCGGATGCATGATGGGCTGGTTTGCCCATGTGCGGTATGCACGCGAGGCTGGATTCCTGCGGCAGGCGCAGACGCAGACGCCTGTGAACAAATTCCACCCGTCCTCAATGCGGCTTGCGTCGTTCTCCATGATGCAGCAGCCCGTTCCCGCGCCAGCCGCGAGTATGCCGCCATCCGTGCGGGACGCGACGGCTTCGATGGTCGACGCGATCAATACTCATACGATCGTAATGTTCGGCGAAACACACGCGAACAAGCAGGAATACGCCTGGCTGTGCAGCCTGGTCCGCGATCCTTCGTTTCACGCGCGCGTCGATGACATCGTTGTCGAGTTTGGAAACTCCCTCTATCAAAAATCGGTGGATCGATGGATCGCAGGGGAAGATGTACCCATAGCGCAGGTTGAGAAGGCTTGGCGCAATGTCATCGGCTCGGTTGGGCCGGTATCGCCGGTCTATGCCGAGTTTTACCACGCCGTCCGAGAGTCGAACCAGATGCCGGGCAGCCATAAGGTTCGGCTGCTGCTCGGCGATCCGTACGCCGATTGGGAGAAGATCAAGGACGCGGAAGGACTGGGGCCGTTCATCACACACCGCGATGAGTGGTATGCACAGGTGGTCAATGACGAGGTGTTGGCAAAAGGCCATCGCGCGCTATTGATCATGGGCGCTGGCCATTTCCGGCGGTCGAATGGACCAGGATTCATTGAGCAGAAACTGCGCTCATCGGGAGCTGATCCTTATCTCGTGGTGTTCGGCACAAACGTGGTCGGTACTTACGATGATGTGGATCCGCGCTTCGATTCCTGGAAGACACCCGCGATTGTTGTGCTGGTCGGCAACTGGGTAGGCGACCTGCCGGCCATCCCGGTGCTGACTGGCGGCACGGGTCAGGCAAGCTCACTGAAGATGGCCGCGGCGGCGGACGCGATGCTGTACGTGGGTCCGCGAGACTCGCTTACGGCGGTGAATGTGCCGGCATCGGAGCTCGAGAATTCGGAATACGGCAAGGAGATCAATCGCCGCTTGATGATTCAGATGGGGCGCACCATGACGTTTACGCTTCCGGCTGAGACACAGCAATTCCAGCGGCCGGCGTCGCAGCAAGTAGCTGCAGGGAACGTCCAGCGCTTCCCGCAGGCTCAGGCGCCGAAGAGCATACATGACCCACTCCCACCGCGACCGCCCTCGCAATAAGCCGGTGAAGGAAGAAGCAGTTCGCTTCCCAGGTCGAATTTCCGTAATAAGCTGTTTGAACCTCCGGCTGACACCGTGCAGCGCCACTGTTGCAGGTCTGTCACACTGTGTCTTCAATCGGCGTTAAATCTGTCAACCCATCGATCGCATCGATCGAAGGTTATTACTCCTGAAATGTCGCCTTCCCGGCATCTTTCCGAGGTTTTCCGGCATTAGCCGAATCGCCGGTGACCGGAAACTGTACTCCAACAAAAATGGGACCCTTCTGGCGAAGGGTCCCATGGTGTTGCGAGGGTGGTGCGGTGGGGCTACTTTGTTGCGGCCTTCAGGCCGGCTTGCTCGGCGAGCGTGGCGGCCTTGTCGGTGGCCTCCCAGGTGAACTCGGGCTCGGTGCGGCCGAAGTGGCCGTAGGCTGCGGTCTTCTGGTAGATGGGCCGGCGCAGGTTGAGGGTCTCGATGATCTTTTTGGGCGTGAGGGCGAAGTTCTTGCGGACCAACTCGGTCAGCTTGGTTGCGCTGATTTTTCCGGTGCCGAAGGTGTCGACGAGGACGCTGACCGGCTCGGCAACGCCAATTGCATAGGCAAGCTGGACCTCGGCGCGATCGGCCAAGCCCGCGGCCACGATGTTCTTGGCGATGTAGCGGGCCATGTAGGCCGCCGAGCGGTCGACCTTGGTCGGGTCTTTTCCCGAGAAAGCGCCGCCGCCGTGACGGCCCGCGCCGCCGTAGGTGTCCACGATGATCTTGCGGCCGGTGAGGCCGGTGTCGCCCATCGGTCCGCCGATGACAAAACGGCCGGTCGGGTTGATGTGGTACTTGGTGTGCTCGTCGAGCCACTCGGCGGGCAGCACGGCCTGGATGACGTATTTGAGTATGTCGGCGTGCAGATCTTCGTTGCTGACGCTCTCGGAGTGCTGGCTGGAGATGACGACGGCGTCGATGCGCGCGGGCTTGCCGTTCTCATCGTATTCGACGGTCACCTGGCTCTTGCCGTCAGGGCGCAGATAGGGCAGTTTGCCGGATTTGCGGACAGCGGTCAACTGGCGGCAGAGCTTGTGGGCCAGCGAGATGGGCGCAGGCATCAGTTCGGGGGTCTCGTTGGAGGCGTAGCCGAACATCATGCCCTGGTCGCCGGCGCCGCCCGTGTCGACGCCCTGCGCGATGTCGCCCGACTGCTTGTTGATCGACGAGATTACGGCGCAGGTGTTGGAGTCGAAGCCGTAGAGGGCGTTGTCGTAGCCGATGGAGGCGACGACCCCGCGGACGAGGCTTTGGAAATCGACGTAAGCCTTTGTGGTGATTTCGCCGGCAATGACTACTAGCCCGGTGGCCGTCAGCGTCTCGGCGGCGACGCGGCTGTAAGGGTCCTGCTCCAGGCAGGCATCGAGGATGGCGTCGGAGACCTGGTCGGCAATCTTGTCGGGGTGGCCTTCGGTAACGGATTCAGAGGTAAACAGGAAACGGTCGCTCAATTAAAGCTCCTCCCATTGCAGGGAATTCAATTTGGGCAGCCTGGAGCGAGGACCGGTTCATGCTGGATCACCGGTGCTGAGAGGAGAATGCCTCTCCCGCCGGATCCACTCCCGCTTGAGGACATGCCAGCACCGTCAGGATTTCGCCTTGGGATGCATCACTCCATCGTAATTGTGCCGAGGGGTCGAGGGCAATCAATCGCAGTGAATGGGGTGTAGGGCGCGCTCAAAGTGGTTCAAAGCGGGGTGAGCCGCGGGTGGGGCTTCCAAAATGGTAAGCAGAGTATGACGCGAGGCCGCGCTGGGCGAGATTACCGTTTCGCCACGGCCAACTTTAGGCCAAAGCCGACGAAGACGCAACCGGTCAGCCGATCAAGGTTCCGCACGACTCGCGGTTGGGTTAGGAATCGGCCGAGAGGCACAGTGAGAGCGATCAGGAGCGCGAACCAGGCCATGGTAATCAGCACATGGATACCCGCAAGCAGCAGCGAGAATCCCGCAACATTGATGCCATGGGGGATGAATTGCGGAAGAAAGGTCACATAGAAGACGCCAACCTTGGGGTTGAGGATGTTGCTCAGGAAGCCCCTGTAAAACGCACCCTTATTTCTGCTGCCGGTGGCCGGTCTACCTGAGGATGCGGTGTCCACGCTCATCGAGGTTCTCGGCCTGGCGAGGAGCTTGATGCCGAGATAGACGAGGTAAGCCGCTCCCATCCATTTCACGATGTTGAAAGCGCGCTCGGAGGCGGCCAAGAGTGCCGTCAAGCCGAAGGCTGAGCTCATGCCCCAGACCAGTAAACCCAGGCAGATGCCGACAGACGCGGCAACTCCGTCGCGCGGCCCGCATGAGGTCGAGGTTCTCAGCACCATCGCGGTATCCGCGCCGGGCGTTATCGTCAGCAGACCTGCGGCAACAATAAAAAGGAGCACGAGCTGGATCATTGACTAGAGCCTCCTGAGTCGAGAATACCCCAGCAAACGTCCAAGACCGATGAAATGAATACCCTCGGTAGAGTCCTCCATGGGCCTATGGATTCGGACCAACCCGCTCCCCGTTCTGTCCCGGTAATCTCTTCCATTCGAAGAGTGAGAGCGGCGGAAATCGTAGACAGGCCCATCGAGTTGCCGGCGGTCTTTGGCTACAGACCGGATATCCTCGCCGGCTGTTACAGACCGGCCAATCGCTTCCAAACTCAAATCTTCAGCAGGAACCATGCGGATGTTCGCTACCCAGCGTGACCGTACCTTCAGGCTCATCTTGTATTGGAATCCAAGCCAGCCTTCAGGCTCACCTTGGATTGGAAGAGAGTACGGTTTGCAATTCGCTGGCCATTTGGATATGATTCTTAAATATGTTCAGGGAGATCCCTGGACTGTCATTTGCACCACGGTTTCTGGGCCTGTTCGAGCTGGCGCACACTGGGTCAAAGAAGAAGTTTGCCCGTGCGGCAAGCACCAGGCACTCCGCAAGGCGGGGCTGGCAGAGACGGTGGGAGACGAGGGGAGAATGGGAAAAGACAGCAAAAACATTGTGAAGGCGCGCGCGGCTGTGTCTAAGCCTGCGTATGCCCTGCCCGAGGCGGTTACCCTGCTGAAGCAGGTGAAGTACGCCAAGTTCGACGAAACCGTCGACTTGACGATGCGCCTTGGCGTTGACACGCGCCATGCCGACCAGATGGTGCGCGGGACTGTGGTTCTGCCGCACGGGCTGGGCAAGACCAAGACCGTTGCCGTGATCGCCTCGGGCGACCGCCAGAGAGATGCCACTGAAGCGGGCGCGGACTTTGTCGGCGGCGAGGAGATGGTCGAGAAGATCCAGAAGGAGAGCTGGACCGCCTTTGACGCGCTGATCGCTACGCCGGACATGATGAAGGTGGTCGGCCGGCTGGGTAAGATTCTGGGCCCCAAAGGCCTGATGCCGAACCCCAAGACAGGGACGGTCACCATGGATGTGGCTGCGGCAGTGAAAGAGATCAAGGCCGGCAAGGTGGAGTATCGCGCTGACAAGACCAGCCTGGTGCATGTGCCGGTGGGCAAGCTGAGCTTCGACTCTCAAAAGCTGATCGACAACGCGACGACGGTGATCGGCGCGATCGTCCGCAGCAAGCCTTCAGCGGCCAAGGGCAAGTACATCAAGAGCGTAACGCTGAGCTCGACGATGGGCCCCGGAGTACCGCTGGACTCGGCGGTTGCGGACGCGGTTGGCAAGCACTAAAAGCAGGGATCAGGGGTCAGGGATCAGAGATCAGTTGTTGCTGTGATCTGCTCGGCGATGGTGCCGGACCCAAAGAGATTGGCAACGGAATTCGCGACAAAGCGCCCTCTTGGGCAAGGAGACAGAGCAGGAATAGGCGGACAAGGGTCGGAAGTTTTTCAATCTGATCTCTGATCTCTGACCCCTGATCTCTGTATGGAGCAGAACAATGGCGATTACCAGGGCAAAGAAGACAGAGAAGGTTCAGTTGCTGGCCAAGGAACTGGAAGGCTCGACAACGGCGATTATCGGCACATTTACGAAGCTGACCGTGGCGAAGGATTATGCGCTGCGCAAGGTGATCCGCGAGTCGGGTGGCAAGTATCGCGTGGTGAAAAACAAGCTGGCGGCGGTTTCCAGCAAGGGCACGCCGGTCGAGGCCGCGCTGAAGGGGCTCAAGGGCGTTAACTCGGTGGCCTTCACATCGGGCGATCCGGTTGCGCTGGCCAAGGTCTTCGCCAAGTGGGCGGGCGACAATGCCGAGTTCCAGTTCAAGCTGGGCATCGTGGACGGCAAGTTGCTGAACGTGAACGAGGTAAAGGCGCTAGCGACGATGCCGGGCAAGGAAGAACTCTTCTCGAAGCTTTTCTTCCTGATCAATGCTCCGGCGCAGCGTCTGGCTACGGTACTCAACGCCACAGGCCGCGACCTGGCGGTGGTTCTGGGTCAGGGCGTGGAAAAGGAAAAGTTTGCGGCGGAAGCGGCAGCATAAATGCCGCCAGTTGTCAGTTGTCAACACGGAAAAACTGATCACTGTCCACTGACTATTGACCACTGGTTTTAAGAGATTTGGCTGTCGAGGCAGGCGGGAAGGGCGCGGGTCTGGCGCATCGGAAACTTCCAGTTTGGGTTTGCGGCCGGGAACAACAATTTCAAACGGTTCTGAATGGAGAAGAAAATGGCGGATCTAGCGCAGTTGGAAGAACAGATCGTATCGTTGAGCCTGCTCGAAGCGGCGGCTCTGGTCAAGAAGCTGGAAGAGCGGCTTGGCGTTTCAGCGGCGGCGGCGGCTCCGGTCGCGATTGCGGCTGCCGGCGCGGCGGCTCCGGTGGTTGAGGAGAAGACCGAGTTTCAAGTGATCCTTAAGGACTTCGGCGCCAACAAGATCAACACTATCAAGGCTGTACGCGAGGTTACTTCACTGGGTCTGAAGGAAGCCAAGGACCTGGTCGATGGCGCTCCCAAGGCGCTCAAAGAGAACGCGACCAAGGACGAGGCCGAGGCGATCCGCAAGAAGTTCGAAGGCATCGCAACCGTCGAAATCAAGTAGTTTCTTTTCAGGTGGTCCGGCCTTCGCGGCCGGGCGGCTTGCAAGGCTGACCGGGACGCGCTACGATAGAGGTTGCGCGTCTTTTCGGCTCACTCCGTTTATTCCAGGGAATGGGACCGGGTCTTGGTCAGGCGCATCATCAGAGTTCTAGGCAGGCACAAAGGCCTCTGCTGGCAAGGGAAGAGCCAAGCCCTTTGTCGGCGGGGTCGGAAAACTAGTTAAGTGCCTTAGAGTCAATAGTTACCCGGACGGCAGGCTGGGTATTCTTTGACGGTCGGCGAGGGTTTGGCGAGCGAGCGGCAGAAGCGAGCTTTGGGATCGGCGAGAGCAACACAGCAAAATCCGGATGGGAGCACAAGCTTAGAGCTGCGCTCGTGAGGCATCGTGTCCTCGCGAGCTTTTTGTGTCTCCCGGTGATGGCAAAGTGAATCCCTGGGGGAAAATTACCCCATGAGCACCAAGTTTGTAAACGCACCAGAATCGTAAACGAGTTCAACCGATGAGGTTGCTTCCTCGATTGTGCGCAGTCTAGCGCACTCACCGGATGTGAGGCAATGCCCAACCCTCGCTTTTGACGGATTTATCACGGGAGATCGATGGCCCTGGGAGGATTCCTGGTGTGTTTGCGCGGCCTATCTCCGAGTTTGAAATGAGGGCCTGCCGAGGGTTTCAGGAATTGTGACTGGAGATTCGATTGTGCCAGTCCGGCTTTTTTGACTTACTTACCGTATTTCAGCCGGCGCCGACAAGACTCGGGCGCCGGCCCGGCCCGCAGCCAAACTTTGGTTGGCCTCGGCGCCGGAAAGACCAGGGTCAGGAGTGAACATGCCTAACGAGAAGCGCGCGATCCGCAGCCGGCTCGATTTTTCAAAGATTCCCACCGCAACCCAGATTCCCAACCTGATTGAAGTGCAGCGGCGCTCCTATGAGCGTTTCCTGCAGATGGACAAGCTGCCCAACGAGCGCGACGACGCCGGCTTGCAGTCGGTCTTCGTCTCGGTCTTCCCGATTACCGACTTCCGCGGCATCTCGCAGTTGGACTTTGTGGACTTCTCGATCGGCAACTGGGAGTGCAAGTGCGGCCACCTGAAGGGGCTGCATCACCTGCGCACGGCCTGCGTGCATTGCGGGGCCATGGTCATTACCGACCCCTTCCATCCCGGCGATGTGCTCTGCCAGAAGTGCGGCACCTACAACAAGAACACGCCCGACTTCTGCAACAAGTGCGGCGACCCGGTCAGTTTGCAGTTGAAGTATGACCAGCAGGAGTGCGAAGAGCGCGGCATGACATTTTCCGCTCCTCTGCGCGTCACCGTGCGCCTGACCATCTACGACAAGGACCCCGAGACCGGCAACAAATCGATTCGCGACATTAAAGAGCAGGAGGTCTTCTTCGGCGATATTCCACTGATGACGCCGAACGGCACCTTCATCGTGAACGGCACCGAGCGCGTGATCGTTTCGCAGTTGCATCGTTCGCCGGGAGTGTTTTTTGAGACTGCCAACAACCGTACCTACTTTTTGGGCAAGATCATTCCCTATCGCGGTTCGTGGGTGGAGTTCGAGTATGACCAGAAAAACACGCTCTATGTGCGCATCGACCGCAAGCGCAAATTCCTCGGAACGATCTTCCTGCGCGCGCTGGGGTTGCGTTCGGACGAAGAGATTCTCAAGACCTTTTATACCGTTGACCGGGTGCACATTGCCGACGGCAAGCTGCTGTGGGCGGTTCCCGAGAACGTACAGGCCAACACGCACCTCGTAGGCGCCAAGCCCGCACACGCGGTTGTCGTCAATGGCACTGAGATTGCGTTTTCCGGCCGCAAAATCACGCCGCACTCGCTGAAGGCGATTCGCGCGGCGAACATCGACAGGATCGAGGTTGAGGCAGCCGAGATGGATGGCGCCCTGACCGCCTCCGACGTGGTGGATCTGGGCACCGGCGAAGTGGTTGTGGAGGCCAACGTCGAGCTGACCGCCGACCGGCTGCACAAGATCATGGCCAGCGGCGCGTCGAGCTTTGAGGTCTTTTTCCCCGAGCGCGACGATGTGGGCAACATCATCACCAACACGTTGAAGCGCGACTCGATCCGCAAGCCCGAAGAGGCTTTGATCGAGATCTACCGCAAGCTGCGCCCCGGCGACCCGCCGACGCTCGACACCGCGACCGCGCTCTTCGAGGGGATGTTCTTCGACCCGCGCAAGTATGATTTCTCGCGTGTGGGCCGGTTGAAGTTCAACATCAAGCTGTATGAGAACCAGGACGCCACGAAGCTCGATCATCGTACGCTGACGCCCGAGGACTTCTACGCGACCATCCGCTATCTGCTCAAGTTGCGCAAGAACATCGGCATGGTCGACGACATCGATCACCTGGGCAACCGCCGCGTCAGGGCCGTGGGCGAACTGATGGAAAATCAGTTCCGTATCGGTCTCGTGCGCATGGAGCGGGCTATCAAGGAAAAGATGAGCGTCTATCAGGAGCTTTCGACGGCGATGCCGCACGACCTGATCAACGCCAAGCCGGTGATGGCGGCGATTCGCGAGTTCTTCGGCTCGTCGCAGCTTTCGCAGTTCATGGACCAGACCAACCCGCTGTCTGAGATCACGCACAAGCGGCGCCTCTCGGCCCTTGGACCGGGTGGACTGAGCCGCGAGCGTGCGGGCTTTGAAGTACGCGACGTGCATACAACGCACTATGGCCGCATCTGCCCCATTGAAACTCCTGAGGGTCCGAACATCGGCCTGATCAGCTCGCTCAGTTGCTTTGCGCGCATCAACGAATATGGATTCATCGAGTCGCCGTACCGCAAGGTGAAGGACTCGCGGATCCTGGACTTCGTGGAGATCGTCAACGCCGGGGAAAGCGGTCTGCGCGTCGGCGACCACATTGAGAAAGAAGAAGCGGCGCGGCTTAACGCTCAGTTGAAAAAGGCGGGCAAGCGGCAGATCGAACCGATGCCGTTCAGCTTCTACCTCTCGGCATGGGAAGAGGATAAGCACACGATTGCGCAGGCCAATATCGAATTTAACGATCAAGGTGAAATCACCGAGGATCTGGTCAATGCGCGGCGCATGGGCAACTTTGTGCTGGTCAATCGCGCCGACGTGGACTACATCGACGTGAGCCCGAAGCAACTGGTTTCAGTAGCAGCTTCGCTGGTGCCGTTCCTCGAGCACGACGACGCCAACCGCGCGCTGATGGGCGCCAACATGCAACGGCAGTCTGTGCCGCTGCTGGTGGCCGAGGCTCCGCTGGTGGGCACGGGCATGGAGGGCGTTACCGCGCGCGACTCCGGCGCCGTGATTCTGGCCAAGCGCAACGGCATCGTCGATTCGGTCGACTCGCAGCGCATCATTGTGCGCGTCGAGGGCGAGCACCATCCGACGCAGCTATCGCGCGAGGTCGGCTCCGACATCTACACGCTGATCAAGTTCAAGCGGTCGAACCAGAATACCTGCATCAACCAGAAGCCGGTAGTCCGCGAAGGCGACCGCGTAGTCAAGGGTCAGGTCATCGCCGACGGACCTTGCACCGAGCAGGGTGAGCTGGCGCTCGGGCGCAACGTGCTGGTGGCTTTCATGCCATGGCGCGGCTACAACTACGAGGACGCGATCCTGATCAGCGAAAAGCTGGTGAGGGAGGATTACTACACTTCGGTCCACATTGAAGAATTCGAGATCGAGGCTCGCGACACCAAGCTCGGACCCGAGGAAATCACGCGCGATATTCCCAACGTCAGCGAACATGCGCTGCGCGATCTGGATGAAAGCGGCGTGATCCGCATCGGCGCGCAGATCAAGCACGGCGATATTCTAGTCGGCAAGGTCACGCCGAAAGGCGAGACGCAACTGACGCCGGAAGAGAAGCTGCTGCGCGCCATCTTCGGTGAAAAGGCCGGCGATGTGCGCGACGCATCGCTCACCTGCCCTCCGGGCATCGAGGGCACGGTGGTGGACGTGCGCATCTTCAGCCGCAAGGGCCAGGAGAAGGATGAGCGCGCCAAGCAGATCGAGGCCGAGTATGTGGCCAAGCTCGAAAAGAATCTGGGCGACGAGATCCGCATTCTCACCGATGAGCGTCTCAAGCGGCTTGACGGCATCCTGGGTGGCAAAGAGGTGTTGGCCGATCTGCACGACGAGCGGACCAACAAGCGGCTGCTGACCAAGGCCGCGATTCTGGACCGCGAAACGATCGAGCGCATCTCGACCAAGAACCTCAAGCGTATCCGTTACAACGACAAGGATCCGCGGGTCAACGAGCAGATCGACGAGATCGAGGAGATGACCTCGCGCCAGATCGAAGTGCTGCGCAAGATCACCAACGAAAAGGTGGCCAAGCTGCAGAAGGGCGACGAACTGCCACCGGGCGTGATCAAGCTGGTCAAGGTCTATGTAGCCATGAAGCGCAAGCTTTCAGTGGGCGATAAGATGGCTGGCCGTCACGGCAACAAGGGTGTGATTGCGCGCATTTTGCCGGAAGAGGACATGCCCTATCTGCCCGATGGCACCCCGGCCGAGATTGTGCTGAATCCGCTCGGCGTGCCTTCCCGTATGAACGTGGGTCAGATCCTTGAAACGCACCTGGGCTGGGCCGCTCACGCGCTTGGCGAAAAGATTGCGGCCTTGATCAGCGTCAACAACGAAGCGGCGTATACGCGTGAATTAATCAAGAAGGAATTCGCGGGGACTGCGGCGTTGCGGCAGTTGCTGGAGTTGGACGACGAGATGCTGTTGCGTGTCGCCAAGGGCATGAAGCGAGGCATCTGGTTCGGAACCGCGGTCTTCGACGGAGCACGCGAAGAGGAGATCAAGACTCTGCTGGCCTCGGCCGGCCTGCCTTCTTCGGGTAAGACGGCGCTCTACGACGGCATGACTGGCGAGCAGTTCGAACAGCCGGTGACGGTGGGCTACATCTACATGCTCAAGCTCTCGCACCTGGTCGACGACAAGATTCACGCGCGTTCGATCGGGCCGTACTCGCTGATCACCCAGCAGCCGCTGGGCGGCAAGGCGCAGTTTGGCGGGCAACGTTTTGGCGAGATGGAGGTCTGGGCGCTCGAAGCCTACGGCGCGGCTTACATCCTGCAGGAGCTGCTGACGGCGAAGTCGGATGACGTCTACGGCCGGACAAAGATTTATGAGGCCATTGTCAAGGGCGAGGCTGCCATCGAGCCGGGTGTGCCGGAGTCGTTCAATGTATTGATCCGCGAGTTGCAATCGCTCTGCCTTGACGTGGAGTTGATCAAGCGCGCGGACCTCATCAAGAAGTTGCCTGCGCCGGAAGTGGTGGCGGCAGCCGATTGAAGCGAGTTTTCAGTTATCAGTTGTCAGTAGTCAGTTTTACCGATCTACGGGGAACATTTTCGTGATCGACAAAATCAACGAGCGGTTCAGTCGAACTGAAAACTGACCACTGACTGCTGACAACTGTTCTTACGGGTCCTTCTTGAAAGCGGCAAACACCGCTTCCCGGGAAGGAGGGACCCATCAGGAATCCCGGGAAAAGCCAAGGCAGGCGCCGATGAGGCCCGCCAAGGAGGGTCGCCTTGTTCCGCTCAAATCCCTTTGAACTGTCCAGCCCGATTACCGATTTTGACGCTATCCGCATCATGCTGGCATCGCCGGAAAAGATCCGCAGCTGGTCGCATGGCGAGGTCACCAAGCCCGAAACCATCAACTACCGCACCTTCAAGCCGGAGCGCGATGGCCTTTTCTGTGCGCGCATCTTTGGGCCGGTCACCGACTGGGAGTGCCTCTGCGGCAAGTACAAGCGCATGAAGCACCGCGGCGTGATCTGCGACAAGTGCGGCGTGGAAGTGACAGTGAGCAAGGTGCGCCGCGAGCGTATGGGCCACATCGAGCTGGCGTCGCCCTGTTCGCACGTCTGGTTCTTCAAGGGACTGCCCTCGCGCATCGGGCACCTGCTCGACATCTCGCTCCGCGATCTGGAAGGCATTCTCTACTTCGAGTCCTATGTCGTGGTCGATCCCGGCGACTCGGGGTTGAAAGAACGCGAGATCATCAAGGACGAGACGAAGTACCGCGAGCTGGATCAGCAATTCCGCCCCTCGGGCTTCAAGGCGATGATGGGCGCCGAGGCCATCAAGGAACTGCTCAAGCGCGTGCAGATCGACGAGCTGGGCATCGAACTGCGCGAGCGCATGAAGACCGAAACCTCCGCGCAAAAGAAGCTGAAGTATGCCAAGCGGCTCAAAGTCGTCGAGGCCTTCCGCAAGAGCGACAACAAGCCGCAGTGGATGATTCTCGATGTGCTGCCGGTCATTCCTCCCGAGCTGCGCCCGCTGGTGCCGCTGGATGGCGGACGCTTTGCCACCTCGGATCTGAACGACCTTTATCGCCGCGTGATCAACCGCAACAACCGGTTGAAGAAGCTGATGGACCTTCATGCGCCGGAAGTGATCGTGCGCAACGAGAAGCGCATGTTGCAGGAGGCTGTCGACGCGCTCTTTGACAACGGCCGCCGCGGCCGCGTGCTGCGCGGCGCCAACAACCGCCCTCTGAAGTCTCTGTCCGATACGCTGAAGGGCAAGCAAGGCCGCTTCCGCCAGAATCTGCTCGGCAAGCGCGTCGATTACTCCGGCCGCTCGGTGATCGTCGTCGGGCCTGAATTGAAACTGCATCAGTGCGGGCTGCCGAAGAAGATGGCGCTCGAACTCTTCAAGCCCTTCATCTATCACCGCCTGGAACAGACCGGCCACTGCACCACGATCAAACAAGCCAAAGAGATGGTGGAAATGCAGGAGCCGGTGGTCTGGGACATCCTTGAGGAAGTCATCAAGGACCATCCGGTGCTGCTGAACCGCGCGCCTACGCTTCACCGCCTGGGCATTCAGGCCTTTGAGCCGGTGCTCGTGGAAGGTAAAGCCATCAAGATTCACCCGCTGGTCTGCACGGCCTTCAACGCCGACTTTGACGGCGATCAGATGGCGGTGCACATACCCCTATCTCCGGAAGCGCAGATCGAGGCCAGCGTCTTGATGCTGGCGTCGCACAATATTCTCTCGCCGGCCTCGGGCCAGCCCATCACCGTGCCCTCGCAGGACATGGTGCTCGGCCTCTACTACCTGACCAAGGCGAAGAAGAACGCCAAGGGTGAGGGACGCGTCTTCGCCAATTACGAAGAGGTCCTAATGGCTCTCGAAGCCAAGGAAGTCGAGACTCTGTCGCCTATCCGCCTGCGTTACACGGGCAAGATGCTGGATCTGACGACGGCCTACGACGACCAGGACCTGACGCACATCGAGCCGGTGGACTTCAACAAGCAGTACATTTCAACCACGGTCGGCCGCGTGATCTTGAACGATTCGCTGCCACCAGGGATGCCGTACATCAACGGACTGCTGAAGAAGAAGGGCATCGGGCAGCTTGTGAATTACTGCAACCAGAACCTCGGCCTGGAAGTCACGGTTGGGATGCTGGATCAGATCAAGGCGCTGGGCTTCCGCTATGCCACAGTCTCCGGGCTCTCGGTGGGCCTTGACGACATGGTAATCCCGGACAGCAAGTACACCGTCGTTCGCGAGGCCGACCTCAAGGTTGTCGAGGTTCAGAAGCAGTACATGGACGGCGCGATCACCAACGGCGAGCGCTCGAACAAGGTCATCCAGATGTGGTCGGCGGTTACCGACAAGGTGGCCGACGAGATGTTCGGCAACATG
>Ga0181525_10000598_pt1 | contig 31087 bp, 26 predicted proteins | sample PEATcosm2014_Bin_48_FD_121100 | JGI IMG/M metagenome (GOLD analysis project Ga0181525, IMG submission 121100) | Peatland microbial communities from MTU Mesocosm Facility, Houghton, MI, USA - PEATcosm2014_Bin06_10_metaG | ecosystem: Environmental > Terrestrial > Soil > Wetlands > Peat | place... | reverse complement strand
CGGTGGCCATCTTGGTCCGCGCGAAGATGATCATGCCGTCGAACGGCTCGGCCTCGAGTATGCGGGTCAGGGCGTCGAGCTTGTGCATGCCGCTCACCAGCCAATAGCGCTGGCGGATGTTGTCGGCGGTGCTGGTCTTGGCCGCGACCGTGATCTCGGCCGGTTCGCGCAGGTAGGTCTTGGCGATGCGCTTGATCTCGGCCGGCATCGTGGCCGAGAACAGCGCTATCTGCCGCTGCGGCGGCGTCTGCTTGAGGACGCGCTCCACGTCGTCGATGAAGCCCATCCGCAGCATCTCGTCGGCCTCGTCCAGGACCAGGGTCGTGAGATGGGCGAGGTTCAGCGAACCCTTGTCCATGTGATCGATGATGCGGCCGGGCGTGCCCACCACCACGTGCACGCCGCGCCGCAACGCCGACAGCTGCGGCCCGTAGCTCTGGCCGCCGTAGATCGGCAGCACGTGGAACCCGGGGATGTGGGCGGCATAGCGCTGGAAGGCCTCGGCCACCTGGATCGCCAGCTCGCGCGTCGGCGCCAGCACCAGCGCCTGCGGCGGCCCGGCCTCGACGCGCAGCCGCGCGAGGATGGGCAGCGCGAACGCCGCCGTCTTGCCGGTGCCGGTCTGCGCCTGGCCGAGCACGTCGCGGTTGGCCAGCAGCAGCGGGATCGTGGCCGCCTGGATGGGCGAGGGCACCTCGTAGCCGACGTCGCGCAGCGCCTGCAGCAGCGGCTCGCCCAGTTGCAGTTCGGAGAAAAGTGTCGCGGTGGCTTGTGGCATTCGGTCGCTCAAAGGCTCGCGCCGGCGCCGGGAAGGCGTGCGCGGGAACCGGACAGTGTACGTCCCGGCCCGGACCCGGCCGGAAACCGGCGCGTCCCTGTCGCCCTAGAACGCGCAGAGCGCCAGGGCGAAATCCACGTCGCGCTCGATCGCGCGCGGCTTGAGGTCACGATCTGTCTGGGTGAAGCGGATCCAGAGCATGTACTTGTTGGCGCTGATTTCCGGGATCGCCTGCAGCTCCTGCGCGACCCGCACCTGCAGCAGCGCATGCGACTTGCCCTGCAGCATCTGCTGGAAGTTGCCCATGACGGCGGTATGGTGCGTATGGTGGGCGCCTTCGCGCAGCAGCCGCAGGACGATTGCCAGCGCCGCGCGATAGTGGTCGAGCGGCTGTATCCAGGTCGCAAGGTCCTCGGCGCGCGACTCGGGCCGGCGCGTCAGCCAGGCGTGATAGGAGGGAAGGTCGAACTCGCAGGTACCGCCGGGAATGATCGAGCGGCCGCGCACGCTCATCAGCCATTCGTTGTCGCGCAGGTGCTGCCCGGCCTTGCCCGTCGAGGCATTGAGCGCGGCCTGCGCCGCGTCGATCTCGCCCATGATGGCGTTCAGGGCGTCCTGCGCCACCTGCGGGTTGTTGCGCAGTATCGCCAGCGATTGCTTGTGGCGCTCCAGTTCCTGCAGCAACTCGCCCTTGAGATCGGAGCGCGAGGCGACCTCGACGATCTCGAACAGCGTCAGCAGCGCGGTGTTGTGGCAGTAGGGGTGCGTCTGGGCGCAGAAGTACTGCAGCTTGTCGAACAGGTCTTCCAGCCGCAGCAGGGTACGCACCCTTTCGTTGAAGGGGAACTCGTACAGGATGAGGTCGGACTCGGACGCGGCCATTGACTGCGCAAGATATCACACGGCCTAGCGCAGACCACCCGATCGCTCCGCCCGCCGGTCCGCCGCCGGCGGGCCCGGCGGGACGGCCGGGCAGTAGCGCGACCACAGCCGCGCCACGCGCGCCGCAAGCGCCGGCCGCGACCCGGCATTGACCAGCACGTCGTCGGCCAGCGCCAGGCGGTCCGCGCGGCCGGCCTGGGCGGCGATCACGGCGGCCACCGTGGCCGCGTCCATGCCGCCGCGCGCCACCGCGTGCGCGATCTGCCGCTCGGGCGGGCAGTCGATCACCAGCACCCGGTCCAGCGCCAGTTCCTGGCGGAAGCGTTGCGCCTCGACCAGCAGCGGCACGTCGAAGACCACCAGCGGCGCCGTTGCCGCCCGGGCACGCGCCAGGTCCAGCGCGCGCTCCAGTATGCGCGGGTGCAGCAGGTCCTCGAGGCGCCGCCGCGCCGCCGCATCGGCGAACACCGCGGCGCGCATCCGCGGCCGGTCGAGCCCGCCATCGGCGGCCGCCATCGCGGACCCGAAGGCGGCGACGATGGCCGGCATGGCGCCGCCGCCGGCGCCGGTGAGTTCGTGCGCGATGGCGTCGGTGTCTACGACCGCGGCACCGAAGCCGGCAAGCATGCCGATGACGGTCGATTTGCCGCTGCCGATCCCGCCGGTGACGCCCAGGCGCGGCGGCCGCATCGCTAGTAGCCTTCGATGGCGGCCATGATCGGATGGCCGTAGAGCAGGGTGATGAAACCGGCGATCGCCAGGTAGGGGCCGAACGGGATGGGGATGTTGCGGCCGCGGCGCGCCAGCACGATCAGCGCGATGCCGATCACGGCGCCGGCCACCGACGACAGCAGCACGATGGGCAGCAGCATCTTCCAGCCCAGCCATGCGCCCAGTGCGCCCAGCAGCTTGAAGTCGCCGTAGCCCATGCCCTCGCGCCCGGTGGCCAGCTTGAAGCCCCAGTACACCAGCCACAGGCTGAGGTAGCCGGCGCAGGCGCCGACGACCGCATCGGCCAGCGGCGCGAACGTGCCCGCCAGGTTGAGCAGCAGCCCTATCCAGAGCAGCGGCAGCGTCATGCTGTCCGGCAGCAGCGTCGTGTCGGCGTCGATGAAGCTCAGGGCGACCAGGAACCACACCAGCACCAGCGCGCCGGCGCCGGCCAGGCTCCAGCCCAAGCGCGCGACGACCCAGGCCGACAGCAGCCCGGTCAGCGCCTCGACCAGCGGATAGCGCGCGCTGATGGCGGTGCCGCAGTTGGCGCAGCGCCCGCGCAGGGCGAGCCAGGAAACCACGGGGATGTTCTGCAGCGGGCGGATCGGCTGCTTGCAGCCCGGGCAATGGGACGGCGGGCGCAGCAGGTTGTAGGGCGCCAGCGCCTCGGGCTCGCGCCCTTCGATCTCGGCGGCCTGCGCCTGCCACTGGGCCTGCATCATCCGCGGCAGGCGGTGGATGACCACGTTCAGGAACGAGCCGACCAGCAGGCCCAATACGCCGGCAAGCGCCGCCAGGGCGCCCGGCGCAAGCAGGGCGATGGTTACGTCCAAAGGGCGGCGCGCCGTCCGGACGCCGCCTAGACGACCTGGCCCAGCTTGAAGATCGGCAGGTAGATCGCGACGACGATGGTGCCGATGATGCCGCCCAGGATCACCATGATCATCGGTTCGAGCATGCTCGACAGCGCATCGACGGTGTCGTCGACCTCGCGCTCGAAGTAATCGGCCACCTTGTTGAGCATCGAATCGAGCGCGCCGGCCTCCTCGCCGATCGAGGTCATCTGCACCGCCATGTTGGGGAACACGCCGGAGTTCTGCATCGCCTGCGCCAGGGTGGTGCCGACGTTGACCTCGCCCTGGATCTGGCGCGTGGCCTGCGAGTAGACGGCGTTGCCGGCCGCGGGGCCGACCGAATCGAGCGCCTCGACCAGCGGCACGCCGGCCGCGAACGTCGTCGACAGCGTGCGCGTCCAGCGCGCGATGGCGGCCTTCTGCAGCAGCGGGCCGATCACCGGCGGCTTGAGCATGATGCGGTCGACGAAGATCTGCACCTTGGGCGAGCGCTGCCAGGACTGGTAGAGGAAGTAGAAGCCGGCCAGCGGCACGAAGACCATGATGTACCAGTACTTGAGGCAGAAATCCGACATCGCGATCACGATGAGGGTGGGCACGGGCAGGTCGGCGCCGAAGCTGGTGAACACCTGCTTGAACGACGGAATGACGAACACCATGATGATCCCGGTGACGAGGATGGCCACGAAGACGATCATGATCGGGTAGAACAGGGCCTTCTTGATCTTGCCCTTGATGGCGATGGTCTTTTCCTGGTACGTCGCCAGGCGGTCGAGGAGCGTCTCCAGGATACCGGCCTGCTCGCCGGCGGCCACCAGGTTGCAGAACAGCGCGTCGAAGTGCATCGGGTACTTGCGGAACGCCTGGTTCAGGCTGGTGCCGGTCTCGACGTCGGCGCGGATGTCGCCCAGCAGGCGCCCGAGCGCGGGGTTGGAGTGGCCGCGCCCGACGATGTCGAAGCACTGCAGCAGCGGCACGCCGGCCCGCAGCATGGTCGACAGCTGGCGCGTGAACAGCGCCAGGTCCTTGCCGCTGATCTTCTTGCCGCGTGCCAGCGTCTGCTTCTTGATCTTGGTCGCCAGGATGCCGCGGCGGCGCAGCGACGCGGCCACCACCGACTCGCCGCCGGCGCGCATCTCGCCCTTGACCGTGCGGCCGCCCTTGTCGCGCCCCTCCCACTGGAACATCGACTCGCGTACCGCGTCGCGCGGCCGCGCCACTGCGCTGGTTGCCATCGCTATCCTCTTCTCGTGGCCGTCGGGCCGTTCATTCGTTGGTACAGCCGAGCACTTCGTCGACCGTGGTTGCGCCCTGCTTCACCTTGAGCAGGCCGGAGCGGCGCAGGTCGCGCACGCCGTCGAGCTGGGCCTGCCTGGCGATGTCCAGCGAGCTGCCGTTCTTCAGGATGATGTGCTGGATCGCCTCGGTGATTGGCATGACCTCGTAGATGCCGGTGCGGCCCTTGTAGCCGCCGCCCTTGCAGCGGTCGCATCCGACCGCGCGATACGGCGTCCAGGTGCCGTCCAGGTCCGATTCGAGGAAGCCCGCCGCCAGCAGCGCGTCCTTGTCGAGGTTGGCCGGCTGCTTGCAGGTGCACAGGCGCCGCGCTAGGCGCTGGGCCGTGATCAGGATGATCGAGGAGGCGATGTTGAAGCCCGGCACCCCCATGTTGGCGAGGCGCGTGAGCGTCGAGGGGGCATCGTTGGTGTGCAGGGTCGACATCACCATGTGGCCCGTCTGGGCCGCCTTGATCGCGATGTCGGCGGTTTCGAGGTCGCGGATCTCACCGACCATGATCACGTCCGGATCCTGCCGCAGGAAGGCGCGCATCGCGTTGGCGAAGGTGAGGCCCGCCTTCTCGTTGACGTTGACCTGGTTGATGCCGGCCAGCTGGATTTCCGCCGGATCCTCGGCCGTCGAGATGTTGACCCCGGGCTGGTTCAGGATGTTCAGGCAGGTATACAGCGACACGGTCTTGCCGCTGCCGGTCGGGCCGGTGACCAGGACCATGCCGTAGGGGCGCTGGATCGCGTTGAGCAGCAGTTCCTTCTGGTCGGCGTCGTAGCCCAGCGAGTCGACGCCCAGCTTGGCCTGCGAGGCGTCCAGGATACGCATCACGACCTTCTCGCCGTACAGCGTCGGCAGGGTGCTGACCCGGAAGTCGATGGCGCGCTGTCCGCCCAGCGCCAGCTTCATCCGGCCGTCCTGCGGCACCCGCCGCTCGGAGATGTCCATGCGCGACACGACCTTGATGCGCGAGATCAGCCGCTCGCGTATGGCCAGCGGCGGTTGCGCCACCTCGCGCAGCACGCCGTCGACCCGGAAGCGGATGCGGTAGAACTTCTCGTAGGGTTCGAAATGCAGGTCCGAGGCGCCCTCGCCGATGGCGTCGAGCAGCAGCTTCTGCAGGAAGCGCACGACCGGGGCGTCGTCGACCTCGACCTGGGCGGCCTCGTCGACCTCCTGGTCGGGGTTCTCGGCCATCAGGTCGTCGAAGCTGACCTCGTCGTCGATCAGCTTCTCGAGCGACTTGGTGGCGCTCTGGGTGCTGCTCTCGATGAGCGCTATCAGCTTGTCGTGCTCGACCACCACCACGTCGAGCACGAGCTGGGTCTGGAATTTGACCTGGTCCAACGCCTGGGCGTTGGTCGGATCGGACACCGCGACGGCCAGGCGGTTGCCGCGCTTGCGCAGCGCCAGCACGCGCAGCGAGCCGACCAGCTTCTTGTCTATCGTGTCCTTGGCCAGCGTGTCGATGTCGATGGCCGACAGATCGAGCAGCGGATGGCCGAAGGTCTCGGCGGCGAAGCGCGCGACCGACGAGGCCGTCAGGCCGATGGAATCGCCCACGGCGATCAGCTCGTCGATGAACAGCGAGTTGCTCTGGACCGCCTTGCGCGCCAGGGTCTCGGCCCGGTCGGGGCGCAGCTTGCCCTGCTGGACGAGCGCGCGCGCGAGGCCCGTCAGGGCACCGGAAGCTGAAGTGGCGGTTTGCGTCGCAGCAGACATGGTCGGCGTGGCTGGTGTAAAGGCAAGTTATAACGGCGAACGGCGGTTCAAAAGCCTGGAGATGCCACGGTTACACCGTGGATTTATGAAATTCATTATCGCCCATTTGCGGCTCCGCGATCGCCTGGTCCCGCCGGCCTGCCACTGGCGCGGGATGGCGCCGGCCGCTCCCGGGCGCCCCGGCGGGGCGGCAGAAATTACCCCGGCCGCCCGGTCTAGGGGATCGCCGGAACGCGGATCAACCGAACGCTGCGCACGGCCTGGTCGTGGATCTGCACGACCTCGACGTTGCAGCCGGGCAACTGCAGGCAGCAGGGCCCGTCCGGAATCTGCTCCAGACGCTCCAGCAGCAGGCCGTTCAGGGTCTTGGGACCATCCAGCGGCAGGGCCAGCGCCAGCCGCCGGTTGAGCTGGCGCAGCGTCACGGCGCCGTCGACGATGACCTGGCCGTTGCTGCCCCAGCGCAGCGAGCTGACGCCCGAGCCGGGAGCCTGGGTCGTGAACTCGCCGACGATCTCCTCGACGATGTCGTCGACCGTCACCAGCCCCAGCAGGTCGCCGTACTCGTCGACCACCAGCCCGAGGCGCTGGCGATTGTCCTGGAACATCTGCAGCTGCTGGAGCAGCGAGGTGCCGGTCGGTATCCAGTAGGGATCGACCAGCCGTTCGCGGATCGCCTCGACGGCCGGGTTGCCGTCGGCCAGCAGCGGCAGCAGCTTGCGGATGTGCAGGATGCCGACCACCCGGCTGATGTCGCCCTCGTAGACCGGCAGCTTGTTGTGGTAGCAGGTGGTGAGCTGCTCGAGGATCGCGTCGAACGGCTGCTCCAGGTCTATGCCCTCGATGCTGGCGCGCGGGGTCATCACGTCGTCCACGCTCAGCGCCTCGAGGTCGAAGACATTGAGCAGCATGCTGCGGTGCTTGACCGGGATGAAGCTCGATCCCTCCAGCACGAGGGTGCGCAGCTCCTCCGGGGTGATGCGCTGGGCCGCGCCGCCCTGGTTGCTGCTGACCCGCAGTATCCGCAGGATCAGGTGCACGAACAGGTTGACGAACCAGACCAGGGGGGTTGCGACCCAGAGTATCGGCCGCAGCACGAAGCTCGAGGCCAGCGCAATCGGCTCCGGGTAGGAGGCGCCGATGATCTTGGGCGTGACCTCGGAGAACACCAGGATGAAGAAGGCGATCAGTACCGTGGCCCCGGCCAGGCCCCACTGCTGGGCGCCCAGGTCGTAGATCGACAGGGCGGCGACCAGCGAAGTCGCCGCCGTGTTGGCGAGGTTGTTGCCGATGAGGATGACGCTGAGCAGCCGGTCGGTGCGGTCGAGCAGCAGCTGCGTGCGGCGGGCCGCGATGTTGCCCTGGCGCACCAGGTGGCGCAGGCGCAGCCGGTTGATCGACATCATCGCGGTCTCGGCTATGGAAAAGAAGGCCGAGACCAGCAATAGGACGCAGAGCGCAAGCAGGTGCGCCCACAAGGGAACTATGGACATTTACGGGATCGTAGCGACTAGGCGCTGGCCGCGCCAGCTTCGCGCGTGCCGACCTGCCGTGGCCGGTCAGGCGCGGCCGGGAGGCGGGTACCGCCGGTGCTGCCGTGGCGGCCTGCGGGGCCGGCGCCACCGCGGTGGAAAATCTGGTCGGGGTGAGAGGATTCGAACCTCCGACTCCTGCGTCCCGAACGCAGTACTCTACCAGACTGAGCTACACCCCGATGCATTGCAACAAACCGCCACGCCGCCAGCTGCCGCGCGGCGTTGCGATGTCCATGACCGTTCAGCGGTCGCGGCGCATCGCGAAAGTCGTCAAGTCTAGCAGACGCTCGCGATACACCGACGGCGGCAGCAGGCGCAGCGCGCCGTCCGCGGCGGCCGATTGGGCCCGCGCGCACTCGCGCGCGTACTCGATCGAGCCGTGCTCGTGGACGATCTGGGCGATCTGCTGGAAATCGCCGCTGCCGTCGCGGATCGCGTTCTCGACCTGGGTGCGCTGGCCGGGGGAGGCGGCGCGCAGCGCGTGGATCACGGGCAGCGTGGGCTTGCCTTCGCGCAGGTCGTCCCCCACGCGCTTGCCGATATTCTGCGCGCTGCCATCGTAGTCGAGCACGTCGTCGATGATCTGGAAGGCGGTGCCGACCGCGGCGCCGTAGCGCGCGCACGCATCCTCGACGGCCGGCTCGGCGCCGGCCAGGATCGCGCCGACCCGGGCGGCCGCCTCGAACAGCGTCGCCGTCTTGCGTTCGACAACCCCCAGGTAGCGCGACTCGTCGACGGTGGGGTCGTGGATGTTCAGCAGCTGCAGCACCTCGCCTTCGGCGATGCGGTTGGTCGCGTCCGCCAGCACGTGCATCACGCGCATGCTGCCGGCCTCCACCATCATCTGGAAGGCCCGCGAGTACAGGAAATCGCCGACCAGCACGCTGGCCGCGTTGCCGAACTGGGCATTGCTGGTGGGTCGGCCGCGGCGCAGGTCGGACTCGTCGACCACGTCGTCGTGCAGCAGCGTGGCCGTGTGGATGAACTCGACCACCGCCGCCAGCAGCACATGGGACTTGCCCCGGTACCCCAGCGCCCGGGCCACCAGCAGCAGGATGGCCGGCCGCAGGCGCTTGCCGCCGGCGCCGATGATGTAGTCGCCGATCGAGCCGATGAGCGCGACATCGGAGTTCAGGCGGGCGCGGATCGTGGCGTCGACCGCGCGCATGTCGTCGGCCACGGGGGCAAGCACGTCCGCCAGGGCAAGCGTAGGCGCCGGTGGGGGCAGGGGTTGGGCGGTTTGCACGGTGGCTAGTGGTTCTTAACTTCTTGGGCTCCGATTATAGGGGGACGGGGTTGGACGCCCGGCAGTTTGGCGGCCGGCCCGGGCAAAATAGCGCCCCGGCAAGCCCCGATTGACTCGGGGAGGCATAAACTGCCATAATCCAAGGCTTTCCGTGGGGCTGGAGCAGCCCTCGCGGCGGGTACGAAAGCTTTGTACGGTCCTGCAGGCGCGCGCAGATGCGCACCGCGGACGCGTACGGTCGATGCGTACGATAGCTACGATTCACGTGGGGAACTTCATGTTCGCGGTAATCAAGACGGGCGGCAAGCAGTACCGGGTAAACGCGGGAGACCGCGTCAAGGTCGAAACCCTGCCCAACGAGATCGGGCAGCAGGTGACGCTGGCCGAGGTTCTCGCCGTGGGCGAGGGGTCGCAGGTGCGCATCGGCGCGCCGCTGGTCAGCGGTGCCGCGGTGCTTGCCACGGTGCTGTCCCACGGCCGCCACGACAAGGTCAAGATCTTCAAGATGCGCCGGCGCAAGCACTCGATCAAGCACGCCGGCCATCGCCAGAACTACACCGAGATCCGCATCGATTCGATTGCTTGAGTTGCAGCGGGTTTGCAGCCGAATCGCGGCAGGGCGGTAAATACAACGGGCGCGCGCCCCCACCGGGCGGCGCCGCAAGCGGAACACCGGCAGTGCGGCGTTCCGGTCTGAGAGGCGGAAATGGCACATAAGAAGGCGGGTGGGTCGTCGCGCAACGGTCGCGACTCCCAGGCAAAGCGGCTCGGCGTGAAGGCCTACGGCGGCGAAACCATCCATGCGGGGAGCATCATCGTGCGCCAGCGCGGCACGCAGTTCCACGCGGGCGAGAACGTCGGCACGGGGCGCGATTTCACCCTGTTTGCCCTGGTCGACGGAACCGTCAAGTTCCACGTCGGCGGCCCCAAGAACCGCCGTTCGGTCAGTATCCACCCGGTCAGCGCCGCCGCCTGATGTCCGGCGGGACGCCGGCGCCGTGGCGCACGCGCGCCGGGTAGCCGCGGCGCCCGCCCCGTATCTGCGCCGTATCTTCCGCGCGCCGGTTTTTGCTGTCCGCAGGCACGGGCGCCCGCCCGCTGCGTGTACAGCGTCTTAGGCCGCAGAAATCATGAATTTTGTCGACGAAGCACGGATCGAGGTGGCCGGTGGCCGCGGCGGCAACGGCTGCGCCTCGTTCCGGCGCGAGAAGTTCATTCCCAAGGGCGGCCCCGATGGCGGCGACGGCGGCCGCGGCGGCAGCGTCTGGGGCCTCGCCGACCGCAACCTCAACACCCTGATCGAATACCGCTACCAGCGCCGCCACCCGGCCGGCAACGGCGAGCACGGCCGCGGCGCCGACTGCTTCGGCAAGGGCGGCGACGACATCACCCTGCCGATGCCCGTCGGTACCGTCGTCTACGACGACGAGACCGGCGAGGTCGTCGCCGACCTCGCGCGCCACGGCCAGCGCGCCCTGCTGGCCGCGGGTGGATCCGGCGGCCTGGGCAACCTGCATTTCAAGTCCAGCACCAACCGCGCGCCGCGCCAGTGCACGCCCGGCCAGCCCGGCGAGGCGCGCCACCTGCGCCTCGAACTCAAGGTGCTGGCCGACGTCGGGCTGCTGGGTGCGCCCAACGCGGGCAAGTCGACGCTGCTGGCAGCCGTCTCCAACGCGCGGCCGAAGATCGCCGACTATCCCTTCACGACGATGTTCCCCCACCTGGGCGTGGTGCGCCAGGAGGCCGGCAAGGGCTTCGTGATCGCCGACCTGCCGGGGCTCATCGAGGGCGCGGCCGAAGGCGCCGGCCTGGGCCACCGCTTCCTGCGGCACATCAGCCGCACCCGCCTGCTGCTCCAGGTCATCGATGTCGCGCCGCTCGACACCGACGTCGACCCGGTGGCCCAGGCGAAGGCGATTGCCGCCGAGCTGGGCAAATACGATCCGGTGCTCAAGCGCCGGCCGCGCTGGTTCGTCCTCAACAAGATGGATCTGGTCCCGGTCGAGGAGCGCGCCGCGCTGATGGAACGGCTGCGCCGCCGGCTGCGGACCAAGGCGCCGATGTTCACCATTTCGGCCGCCACCGGCGAGGGTTGTCGCGACCTGATGTGGGCGGTCCAGCGTTTCCTCGAGGAGCATCCGGCGCCCGATCGCGTTCCCGAGGACGACGGCATTGCCGTCGCGCCCGAACCGATCGCCGCCGTGCCCGTGCCGGCCGCCGACGCTGCCTCCGGCGCCGCCTCCGCTGGCGCCGCCGAGTCCGCCGCGGGCGTCGCCGTGCTGGCCGAGCCGCGGCCCAAGCGGCCGCGCCGGAGCTGACCATGGCGGGGCCGGTGGTCGAGACGCGCGCGGTGCGCACGGTGGTCAAGGTCGGCAGCAGCCTGGTGACCAACGACGGGCGGGGCCTCGACCTGGCGGCGATCTCGCGCTGGGCCGGGCAGGTCGCGGCACTGCGCGCCGCGGGCCGCCAGGTGCTGCTGGTCTCGAGCGGCGCCATCGCCGAAGGCATGCAGCGCCTCGGCTGGACGCGGCGCCCCCAGCAGGTGCACGAGCTGCAGGCCGCCGCCGCGGTGGGGCAGATGGGGCTGGTGCAGGCCTACGAGACCTGCTTTGGCGCGCTGGGCGTGCGCACCGCGCAGATCCTGCTCACCCATGCCGACCTGGCCGACCGCGCGCGCTATCTCAATGCCCGCTCGACGCTGCTGACGCTGCTGCAGCTGGGCGTCGTGCCGGTGATCAACGAGAACGACACCGTCGTCACCGACGAGATCAAGTTCGGCGACAACGACACGCTGGGCGCGCTGGTGACCAACCTGGTCGAGGCCGACCTGCTGGTGATACTCACCGACCAGGCCGGCCTCTACGACGCCGATCCGCGCAGGGTGCCGGACGCGCGGCTCATCACGAGCGCCGAGGCCGGCGATCCGCAGCTCGAGGCCTACGCCGGCGGCGCCGGCAGCGCCATCGGGCGCGGCGGCATGCTCAGCAAGATCCTCGCGGCCAAGCGCGCCGCGCGCAGCGGCGCGTCCACCATCATCGCCTCGGGCCGCGAGCCCGACGTGCTCGTCCGCCTGGCCGGCGGCGAGGCCATCGGCACCTTCCTGGCCGCATCGGTTCCCAAGCGCACGGCGCGCAAGCAGTGGCTGGCCGACCACCTGCAGACCAAGGGCCGCGTCGTCATCGACGCGGGCGCCGTTGCGGCGCTGTGCGAACAGGGCAAGAGCCTGCTGCCGATAGGCGTGGTCGAGGTCGTGGGCACGTTCGCGCGGGGCGACGTCGTCGCCTGCGTCGACGGTGGCGGTCGCGAACTGGCCCGCGGCCTGGTGAACTACTCGAGCTCCGAGGCGCGCCTGATCGCCCGGCGCCCCAGCAGCGAGATTGCCCAGGTGCTCGGCTTCATCGAGGAAGCCGAACTGATCCACCGCGACAACCTGGTCCTGGTCTAGCCCCCGCAGCCGCTGCGGGGCGGCGCATCCGCGGCGCCCCGCCGGGCGGCCGCCGGGAAGACGAAGCGCGACAGCTCCTGCAGCGCGCGTTCGTAAACCTCGCGCTTGAACTCGATCACGGAATCGAGCGGGATCCAGTAGTCGTGCCAGCGCCAGGCGTCGAACTCCGGCTTCTCGCTGCGCCGCAGGCAGACGTCGGTGTCCCGACCCACCAGGCGCAGCAGGTACCAGATCTGTTTCTGACCGCGATAGTTGCCGCGCAACTCGCGTCGGATCCACTGCTCGGGCACTTCGTAACGCAGCCATTCCCGGGTCCGGGCGACGATCCGCACATGTTCCGTCTGCAGGCCGATTTCCTCGTACAGCTCACGGTACATCGCCTGCTCCGGCGACTCGCCGAACTTGATGCCCCCTTGCGGAAACTGCCAGGAATGCTGTTTTACGCGCTTGCCCCAGAACACCTCGCACCGTTCGTTGAGCAGGATGATGCCGACGTTCGGGCGGTACCCGTCCTTGTCCAGCATGTCATCACCTGAAGCTATATCATTTCAGGCGATTATATGGCCCGCGACCGCGGGTCGAAAACGAAACGGTAGGGCATGCGCGCCTCTGAATTTCACCTTTCCACCCAGAAAGAAGCCCCGGCGGACGCCGAAATCATCAGCCAGCAGCTGATGCTCCGCAGCGGCATGATCCGCAAGCTGGCGGCCGGGATCTACACCTACATGCCGCTGGGACTGCGCTCGATACGGCGCATCGAGGCGATCATCCGCGAGGAGATGAACCGCGCCGGCGCGCTGGAGCTGCTGATGCCCTTCGTCCAGCCCGCCGAACTGTGGCTGGAGTCGGGGCGCTGGGAGAAATACGGCCCCGAGCTGCTGCGACTCAAGGACCGCCACGACCGCGATTTCGTGCTGCAGCCCACGTCCGAGGAGGTGGTCACCGACATCGCGCGCCAGGAAATCCGCAGCTATCGCCAGCTGCCGGTCAATTTCTACCATATCCAGACCAAGTTCCGCGACGAGCGCCGGCCGCGCTTCGGGGTCATGCGCGGCCGCGAGTTCACGATGAAGGACGCCTATTCGTTCGACCGCGATGCGGCCGGCGCGCACCGCAGCTACGAGAAGATGTTCGCCGCCTACGAGCGCATCTTCACCCGCATGGGCCTGCGCTTCCGCGCGGTTGCCGCCGATACCGGCGCGATCGGCGGCAGCCGCTCGCACGAGTTCCAGGTCATCGCCGACAGCGGCGAGGACGCGATCGCCTACAGTCCGGAGGGCGACTACGCCGCGAACGTCGAGCTCGCCGAGGCCCTGCCGCTGCTCGCGACGCGGGCGCCGGCCGGCCAGGCGCTGCGCAAGGTCGCCACGCCCGGCTGCACGCGCTGCGCCGCCGTCGCCGAACTGCTGGGCGTCGGCCTCGAGCAGACGATCAAGGCGATCGTCGTGGCCACCGGGGGCGCCGCCGGTGCCGCGCCCGGCATCGTGATGCTGCTGGTGCGCGGCGATCACGAGCTCAACGAGATCAAGGCCGGCAAGCTGCCGGGTTTCGAGAACGGCTGGCGGATGGCCACCGAGGCCGAGATCGTCGCGACCTTCGCCTCGCCGCCCGGCTACCTGGGTCCGGTGCGCGGCGCGGCGGGCGACGCCCCGTTGCGGGTCATCGCCGACCGCACGGTCGCGCGCATGGCCGATTTCATCTGCGGCGCCAACGCCGAGGGCTACCACCTGGCCGGCGTCAACTGGGGGCGCGACCTGCCGGAGCCGGAGCTCGTCGCCGACCTGCGCAATGTCGTGCCGGGCGATCCGTCGCCGGACGGCAAGGGCGTGCTCGCCATCCAGCGCGGCATCGAGGTCGGGCACGTCTTCTACCTCGGCACCAAGTACTCCGAGGCGCTGGGCGCGGGTTTCCTCGAGGAGGACGGGCGCTCGCGCCTGCTCGAGATGGGGTGCTACGGCATCGGCGTCACGCGGCTGCTCGGGGCCGCCATCGAGCAGAACCACGACGCCCGCGGCATCATCTGGCCGGCGCCGATCGCGCCGTTCGCCGTGGTCATCTGCCCCGTGGGCTACCGCCAGTCCGAGGCGGTGCGGGCCGCCGCCGACGCGCTCTACCTGCAACTGCTGGCCGCCGGCGTCGACGTCCTGCTCGACGACCGGGGCGAGCGGCCCGGCGGCATGTTCGCCGACGCCGAGCTGATCGGCATCCCGCACCGCATCACCATCGGCGAGCGCGGCCTCAAGGCGGGGCAGTTCGAATACGCGCCGCGCGCCACCCTGGAGGTGGCCGCAATCGACAGTGCCGGTGCGCTTGCCTTCCTCGTCGAGCGGGCCGGTCGCTGACCCGCTGCGCCAGCGGCGCCGGCGCCTCGCGGCGCTGGCGGTGCTGCTGCCGGCCTCGTCCGGCCTGGCGCTGTGGCCGCGCACGAGCCGGGCCGGCGCGCAGCAGTACGAGACGCTGGCCGATTCGGTGCGCGGCGCGCTGGCCTCGCAGATCGCCGACAGCAAGCCGCCGATCCGCCGCTTCGAGAGCGATGCGCAGCGCGCCACCTATGAGCGCTGGCTCGCCGAGATGGAACGGCGCCTGAGCAACCGCCTGCCGGAGAAGCGCAACCGCACCGACCTGCTGCAGTGCCTCGACTACGAGGCGCTGCGGGCCGGCCTCGATCGCCAGATGGTGCTCGGCCTGATCCAGGTGGAGAGCAATTTCCGCAAGTACGCCATTTCCGATGCCGGCGCGCGCGGCCTCATGCAGGTGATGCCGTTCTGGACGGCACTGGTCGGCGACGGCAACGTGCGCCGCCTCTTCGAGATGCGCACCAACCTGCGCTACGGCTGCGTGATACTGCGCCATTACCTCGATGGCGAACAGGGCGACCTGTTCCGCGCGCTGGGCCGCTACAACGGCAGCGTCGGTCAGGCCGCCTACCCGAGCGCGGTGTATTCGGCCTGGAAGGGCTACTGGAGCTATTCCGACGGCGCCGGCGCGCGCTGAGCCGCCGCCGGCCGCGGCCGTTGCCCTGCGGCCACACCGCAGGATGGTTGAACCCGCGGCACGACCGGTCGTTGACGATCGTCAACCCTGCGTGCCTGCTGTCATATGACACTCGCCCTGGTACCGCGTCGCAACAAGGACGCTCAATCAGCCCAGGAGAATTTTCAATGAATACGATTCGTTCAACCGCCGCCGCGGCAGCCCTCGTCGGACTCGCCGCGATCTGCGGCACCGCAAGCGCGCAGGACACCGGCTGGGCCGTGCGCCTCGGCGCCCTCGACCTGCACCCGGCGAACAAGTCGGACGGCGGCGGTCCCCTGGCGCTGCCGGCCGATGCCGTGCACGTCAACAACAAGATATTCCCGGAGTTCGACGTCTACTACACGTTCACGCCGAACATCGTCGCCGAACTGGTGCTCACCTATCCGCAGAAGCAGGAAGTGACGCTCGGCGGCGCCGACATTGGATCGTTCAAGCACCTGCCGCCGTCGCTCGTGGCCCAGTACCACTTCCTGCCGGGCCAGGTGCTCGATCCGTACGTCGGCGCAGGCGTCAACTTCACCTGGATCACCTCGGTGCACCTGCTCAACGGCGCCGCCGACCTGCAGAAGACCAGCTTCGGCGGCGTGCTCGACATCGGCGGCGACTACAACATCGACAAGACCTGGTTCGTCAATGCCGACATCAAGTACATCGTGCCGCTGCAGTCCGATGTCTCGGTGACCGGCGTCGGCAAGGTCACGACGGCCAAGCTCGATCCGTTCCTGTACGGCATAGGCGTCGGCTACCGGTTCTGAGCCGCTGCTCGCAAGGGGGCCGCGCCATTGGCGACGAGCCCTTGATTGCCCCCGGTGCGCGGGGGAGGAGCGGGTTATCGACGAGGCCGCGCCAACCCGGCCACGCCGGGACTCGAGCCCTGGCGCAAATCGGATCGGCGCTGAGCGTTCTGCGCTAGCGGCGCGGCCCGCTTCCCGGCATTCCGCCCATATTGCCGAGCGCCCGCATCATCTTCCCCAGGCCCCCTTTTCGCATCTGCTTCATCAGGGTGCTCATCTGGTCGAACTGGGCCAGCATCCGGTTCACGTCCTGCACCGGCACCCCGGCACCGCCGGCGATGCGCCGCTTGCGCGAGGCCTTGAGCAGCTCGGGCTTGCTGCGTTCGCCCGGCGTCATCGAATTGAGAATCCCCTCCATGCGCCGCACCTGGCGCTCGGCGTCCTGCGGGTCGACCTTGCCGGCGGCCTGCGAGAACTGCGCCGGCAGCTTGTCGATCATCCCGCCCAGGCCGCCCATGCGCCGCATCTGGCCGATCTGCTCGCGGAAATCGTTGAGGTCGAAGCGCGCGCCCGACTGCATGCGCTTGGCGAGCTTCTCGGCCGCGCCCACGTCGACGGCGTTCTTCACCTCCTCGACCAGCGCGACGATGTCGCCCATGCCCAGCACGCGTCCGGCCATGCGCTCGGCATCGAACGGTTCCAGGCCGGCGAGCTTCTCCCCGGTGCCCGCGAACTTGATCGGCTTGCCGGTTATCTGCGTGACCGACAGGGCAACGCCGCCGCGCGCGTCGCCGTCGAGCTTGGTGACGATGATGCCGGTCAGCGGCAGTCGCGCGCCGAAGGCCTGGGCCGTGTTGAGCGCGTCCTGGCCGAGCATCGCGTCGACGACGAACAGCGTCTCGATCGGCTTGAGCGCCGCGTGCAGCTGGCCGATCTCCTCCATCATCGCTTCGTCGATCGCGGTGCGTCCGGCCGTGTCCACCAGCACCACGTCGAGCAGGTGGCGGCGCGCGTGCGCCACGGCCGCCTGGACGATGTCCACCGGCCGGGCGTCGGGCGGGGTGGGGAAGAACTCGATGCCGGCCTGGCCGCAGACCGATTCGAGCTGGGCGATGGCGGCGGGCCGGTAGACGTCGGCCGAGACCGCCAGCACCTTCTTGCGCCGCTCGCTCTTCAACCACCGGCCCAGCTTGCCGGTCGTCGTGGTCTTGCCGGCGCCCTGCAGGCCGGCCAGCAGGATGACGGCCGGCGGCTGCGTGGCGAGGTTGAGTTCGCGTTCGCGCGCCGGCAGGTCGCCGCCCATCAGCCGCGCGAGCTCCTTGTGGACCACGCCGACCAGGGCCTGGCCGGGCGTCAGGCTGCCGACCACCTCCTGGCCGAGGGCCTGTTCGCGCACGCGGCCGACGAAGTCGCGCACCACCGGCAGGGCCACGTCGGCCTCCAGCAGCGCCAGGCGCACCTCGCGCAGCATTTCCTGGGTGTTGTCCTCGGTCAGGCGCGCCTGGCCGCGTACCTGTTTGACTATCCTGGCGAAACGGTCGGTAAGTTGATCAAGCATTTCTGGGTTCCCGCAGTGCCCGTGGTATATAGACGCGCTATGCAATCCGGTGCATTTTACGGCGTGGCGCATTTTGCGGTGGCGGCGGCTTACCTGGCCTTCGCCGCGCGCTGCTGGGCGGACCTGCGCCGCGGTGGCGCGCCGCGGCCCGCCGACCTCTTCCTGCTGCTCCTGCCGGTGGCGGTCATCGGCCACGGCGCGGTTCTCGCCGACGACGTTTTCGGCGCCGGCGGCCTGCGTTTCGGCTTCGCCCAGGCCGCATCGGCCAGCCTCTTCACCGCCTGTGCGCTGCTCTGGATCGAGGGTTTCTTCATTTCCCTGGGGGCGCTCTATGTCCTCATGGCCCCGCTGGCCGCGCTCACGGTGCTCCTTCCCCTGGGGTTCCACGGCATCGCGCTGGCCGCCGAGGGCAGCTCGCTGGCGCTGCGCATCCACCTGGCCGTATCGGTGCTCTCCTACAGTTTCTTCACGATCGCGGCCCTGCTCAGCGTGCTGATGACCTCGATCGACCGCTACCTGCGCCAGCCCGGCCGCGACGCGTCGCGACCCGTGGGCATCCTGATCTCGCAGATGCCGCCGCTGCTGGCCCTGGAGGCGCTGCTGTTCCGCCAGCTGGCGGCCGGCTTCGTGCTGCTGACCGCTTCGTTGGGCAGCGGCGTCGTCTTTTCCGAGGAACTGTTCGGGCGGCCGCTGCGTTTCGACCACAAGACCCTGTTCGCCGTGATCGCCTGGACGGTATTCGCGGCGCTGATGATCGGGCGCTATGCTTTCGGCTGGCGTGGACGGGTCGCGCAGCGCTGGCTGTTCTTCGGTTTCCTCATGCTGCTGCTGGCCTATATCGGCACGCGCTTCGTCTTCGAAGTGGTGCTGGGGAGGGGCTGGATTTGACGCGCTTGATCTTCTGGGCGCTGATCGGCTGGCTGCTGGTCGTGGGCCTGCGCAAGCTTGTCGCCGGCGGCGCGGCCGGCACGCGCGCCGCAACGCCACCCGCCTCCGAGGACATGGTGCGCTGTGTCAGCTGCGGCCTGAACCTGCCCAAGTCGGAGGCCGTGCCCATGGAGGGCGCCTGGGCGTGCTGCGCCGCGCACGCGCGGCGGCCGGCAGCGCAGCCGTGATCGCGGCCGGACGCGGCAGCCGCCGCCGGCCGGCCTGAGCGCGACCGGGCTCCCCGCATGTCTGCACCGACCACCCCGGATCCGCAACGTCCGCCGCCGCGCGAACCGCCGACGCCGCAGGCGCTGCAGGTGGACCCCGCCTGGGGCACGTTGTACGCGCTTGCCCTGGCGCGCGTGCTGATCACCGCGTTCGTGCTGCTCTCGGCCATGATCTTCGCCGCGCCGGCAGGGCGGCCGGGGGCCGCCAACGACATCGTCCCGGCGCTCACCGTGTATTTCGGCCTGGCTCTGGCGGCCGCGCTCGCCGCGCTGTTCTACCGCCGCCACTTCCTGGGCCAGCTCACCGCGCAGCTGGCCGGCGACCTGGTCATGGCAACCATCCTCGTCGTGCTGGGCGGGGGTATGCGCAGCGAATTCGTCGTGCTCTACCTGCTGCCGATCGCCGGCGCCTCGCTGATGCTGCCCACCAGCGCGGCGTTCTTCACGTCGTCCATCGCCGTGATCATCCTGCTCAGCGACGCCGTGCTGCGCGGCCTGCGCGAGGAGCACGCCGAGCCGCAGCTCTTCCAGGCCGGGGTCTATGGCGCGGCGCTGTTCGGCATCACCGCGCTGTTGCGGCTGCTCTCGGTGCGCCTGAACCGCCAGGAGCAGCTGGCCTACGTCCGCGGCCTGGACCTGCAGAACCAGCTGGAGATCAACCGCCTGGTCATCTCGCAGATGGAGCAGGGCGTCATCGTCGTCGACGCATCGACCACCGTGCGAGCCAACAATCTCGCGGCACGCATGCTGCTGGGCATGGCGCGCAACGCCCAGCTGACCGGCCGGCGGCTGGTCGACGTGGCGGCGCTGCGCTCGCTGGGCGAGGATTTCCTCCTGTGGAAGAACTCCGATGCGGCCGAGCCCGGCTGGTCCGACCTCACCTTCCTGCCGGGTTCGGCCGACGCTCCCGAGTCCGGGCCCGCGCCCGGCGCCACGTCGGCGGCGGCGAGCCGGCCGCTGCGTGCGCGCTTCGCCCGCCCGCCGTCGCCGCAGTCGGGCGAGTTCGTTATCTTTCTCGAGGACCGCAATGCCCTGGAGGCGCGCGCCCAGCAGCTCAAGCTCGCGGCCATGGGGCGGCTGACCGCCTCGATCGCCCACGAGATCCGCAATCCGCTGGCGGCGATCAGCAACGCCGGCCAGCTGCTCGCCGAGGATGCGCGCGACGCGATGCAAAAGCGCCTGACCGGCATCGTCCGCGAGAACACCGCGCGCCTCAACCGCCTGGTCGAGGACGTGCTTCGGGTGGCGCGGCGCGATCCACCGCTCAGCGACGAATTCCCGTTGCGCGCCTTCGTCGAGGCCTGGGCGGCGGAATTCGCCCGAGATCGCGCCGTGGCCGCCGGCACGATCGCGATCCGCGGCATGGGCAACGACGTCGTCAAGTTCGAGCAGAACCACCTGCGGCAGATCCTCTTCAACCTGGTCGACAATGCGCTGCGCTACTGTTCCGGCACCCCCGGCAGTGTCGAGGTCTATCTCGATCCGGCAAGCGAACACGGCGGTCGCGCGCAGCTGTGGGTGATCGACGACGGCGTGGGCGTGGCGCCGGCCGACCGCGGCTCGATGTTCGAGCCGTTCTTCACCACCCATGCGCGCGGCACGGGCCTGGGCCTTTACCTGGCGCGCGAGTTCTGCATCGCCAACCGCGCCGAGCTCGCCTACGAGGTACTGCGCCGCGCCGGACGCGAGGAGCGCACCGGCTTCGTCCTGCGATTCGCGCGCCCCGACGGCGACAACGTGCCGCCGCCGCAGTTCCTCGATACCATGCCGGCAGAGGCGGACCTGTTCCGCCGCAGCCTTTCCTGATGCGCGGGCCGCCGGACCGCGCCGTGAACCGCGCCGCAGCCGTACGCGAGCTGACGCAATGAGACCCGCACCGCATGGCCGATAACGAAACCACCACCCGATCGCGCGTGCCCGCCGTCCTGGTCGTCGACGACGAGGCCGACCTGCGCGAGCTGCTGGGCCTGACCATCACGCGGCTGGGCCTGGAAGTCGATACGGCCGACTCGCTCGGGCAGGCGCGCCAGTTCCTGCAGAACCGCAGCTACCGGCTGTGCCTGACCGACATGCGCCTGCCCGACGGCTCCGGCCTGGACCTGGTGCGCGAGCTCGGCGCCCGCGGCGAACCCAAGATAGCCGTCATCACCGCCTTCGGCAGCGCCGACAATGCGGTGGCGGCACTCAAGGCGGGCGCGTTCGACTACCTCGCCAAGCCGGTCGACCTCGATCAGCTGCGGCTGCTGATCCGCTCCGCCGTGGGCGAGGGCGGCGGCGCCGCGGTCGGCGGCGCGCCGGCCGAAAACGACGCGGTGGCCCGGCTGGTCGGCGAATCGCCGGAGATCGCCCGGCTGCGCGGCCTGATCGCGCGGCTGGGCCAGAGCATGGCGCCGGTGGCCATTATCGGCGAATCGGGCAGCGGCAAGGAACTGGTCGCGCGCGCCATCCACGCCGGCTCGGCGCGCCGCGCCATGCCGTTCGTCGCCGTCAATTGCGGCGCCATTCCCGAGTCGCTGATGGAGGCCGAATTCTTCGGCTATCGGCGCGGTGCCTTCACCGGCGCCGATCGCGACCGGGACGGATTCTTCCAGGCCGCCGCGGGCGGCACGCTGCTGCTCGACGAGGTTGCCGAGCTGCCGCTGGCGATGCAGGTCAAGCTGCTGCGCGCGATCCAGGAGCGGCGCATACACAAGGTGGGTTCGACCACCGAGGAATCGGTCGATGTGCGCATATTGAGCGCGACCCACCAGGACCTGGGGCGGATGGTCGAGTCGGGACGCTTCCGCCAGGATCTGTTCTATCGCCTCAACGTGATCGAATTGCGCGTCCCCAGCCTGCGCGAGCGCGGCGAGGATGTGCCTATCATCGCCCGCGCGCTGCTGCGCCGGATCACCGAGCGCGCCGGCGTCGCCGAGGCCTGGCTCACGCCGGCCGCGGAGGCCGTGCTGCAGCAATGGGCATTCCCGGGCAACGTGCGCGAACTCGAGAACATCCTCGAGCGCGCCGTCGTGCTGACCGGCGGCGGCGAGCTGACGCCCGACAACCTGGTGCTGGAGACGGCGCGGGCCTTCGGCGACACGGGCGCGCCGAACCCGCCGACCGCGCCCGCTCCCGTGCCGATCGCCCCATCGACCCCGGCGCCTGCCGCCGCGGCCGAACCGGCGCCCGGCGGCGCCCCGGCGGCGCCGGGCGCCGCGTACGCGCTGGTCGAGGGCGTACCCAGCGATCTTGCGGCCTACCTCGACGAGATCGAGGGCAGCGCGATCCGCGCCGCGCTGGCGCGCACCGGGCACAACCGCACGGCTGCCGCCCAGTTGCTGGGCATCTCGTTTCGCCAGATGCGCTACCGGATGCAGCGCCTGGGCCTCAAGTGAGGCGCCCGGACGCCGGGCCGCGGCGCGGCCAGCCGCCGACGGTGGCATCGCGATGACGGCCCTGGCACTGGGCTGGTACGACCGCGCAACGCGCCTCGAGTCGCCCAACCGCGACGCGCGCCCGCCGGGCTGCGCGATCGAACTGCTGGTCATCCATTGCATCAGCCTGCCGCCGGGCAGCTACGGCGGCGGCCATGTCGAGCGCTTGTTCACCGGCGGCCTCGATGCCAGCACGCACCCGGCCTTCGCGGCGCTTGCCCCATTGCGGCTGTCCGCGCATTTCCTGGTCGCGCGATCCGGCCTGGTCACGCAGTTCGTCTCCTGCGACGAGCGCGCCTGGCACGCCGGCGCATCACGCTGGGATGGCCGCGATCGTTGCAATGATTTCTCCATCGGCGTCGAACTCGAGGGCAGCGAATTCGAGCCGTTCACCGCGGCGCAATACGCGGCGCTCGCCGACCTGCAGCAGGCGCTCTGGGCCGCCTATCCGCTGCGCTGGGCCCGCGGCCACAGCGAGATCGCCCCCGGCCGCAAGACCGACCCGGGTCCCTTCTTCGACTGGACCCGCGTCCGGCGCGACTAGATCCTCTGGAAATTCCCAACGGGAATTTCCACCGTCCTCACCCTCTCCCGCGCGCGGGCAAGCTCGCGCCGCAATTTTCCAGTTGCCGCGCGCCGGACTTTCTCCTACCATCCGTACCACAACGGCTTGTTCATTTCATGACACTACCCACTACATATTGTGGTGTCATGGATGCGGGGCCGGCGTGGGTGCGGCGCCCGTGCGGCGCGCGCAGCGGGGGAAACCGCCTTTTGCCGGTTGCGTTCGGACCGCGGGTCGCGGTTTTGAAGGTCTAGAACTTGTGGGTCCCGTCGCACTGCGGCGGCGCGGATCCGAGCAGCGGGGGTACACATGCAACATCGATACACGGACACGCCTTCTCCGGCCGACGGCGGGGCCGCGGCGGTCGCGGCGTTCGCCATCGCCGGCGGCGATCCGAGCCTGGCGCGGCCGCTGGCCGCATCGCTCGCCGAATACCACGTGATCCGCCGCAACGGCGCGGTGGTGCGCTTCGAACCCTCGAAGATCACCGTCGCCATGACCAAGGCCTTCCTGGCGGTGCGCGGCGGGCAGGGCGCCGCCTCGGCGGCCATCCGCGAACAGGTGGAACGCCTGACCGAGGCCGTCGTCGGCGCGCTGGTGCGGCGCCAGCCGGCCGGCGGCACCTTCCATATAGAAGACGTGCAGGACCAGGCCGAACTCTCGCTGATGCGCGATGGGGCGCACGATGTGGCGCGCGCCTATGTGCTCTATCGCGAGCGCCGCAGCCAGGAACGCGCCCGGCTGACGCCGCCCGCGCCGCCCGCGCCGGGCCTGTCGGTCACCGTCGGCGGCCGCCGCCTGCCGCTGGACGAGGCCCTGCTGCGCGCGACCATCGCCGCCGCCTGCGAGGGCCTGACCCAGTTCGTCTCGGTCGAGGCGGTGCTGGGCGCCACCTTGAAGAATCTCTTCGACGGCGTCGCCATCGAGGAAGTGCACAAGTCGGCCATCCTGGCCGCGCGCTCGCTCATCGAGACCGATCCGGCCTACAGCGAGGTGAGCGCCCGCCTGCTGCTGCATGTGATCCGCAACGAGGTCCTGGGCACGGAAGTGCCCCAGGACGCCATGGCGGCGCGCTACCCCGAATATTTCCCGCGCTGCATGCGCATCGGGGTCGACGCCGGACTGCTCGACGAACGGCTGCTGCAGTTCGACCTGCCGCGCCTGGCGGCGGCGCTGCGCCCGGATCGCGACCTGCAGTTCTCCTACCTGGGCCTGCAGACGCTCTACGACCGCTACTTCCTCCACCGCGACGACCGCCGCTTCGAGCTGCCGCAGACCTTCTTCATGCGCGTCGCCATGGGCCTGGCGCTCAACGAGATCGACCGCGAAGCGCGCGCCATCGAGTTTTACGACCTGCTGTCGAGCTTCGATTTCATGAGCTCCACGCCGACGCTGTTCAATTCGGGTACCTGCCACGCGCAGCTGTCGTCCTGCTACCTGAGCACCGTCCCCGACCATCTCGACGGCATCTACGAGTCGATCAAGGACAACGCCCTGCTGGCCAAGTACGCCGGCGGCCTGGGCAACGACTGGACCCCGGTGCGCGCGATGGGCGCCCACATCAAGGGCACCAACGGCAAGTCCCAGGGCGTCGTGCCCTTCCTCAAGGTCGTCAACGACACCGCGGTCGCGGTCAACCAGGGCGGCAAGCGCAAGGGGGCGGTCTGCTGCTACCTGGAGACCTGGCACCTGGACATCGAGGAATTCCTCGACCTGCGCAAGAACACCGGGGACGACCGCCGCCGCACCCACGACATGAACACGGCCAACTGGATCCCCGACCTGTTCATGAAGCGGGTATTCGCCGGCGCCGACTGGACGCTGTTCTCCCCGAGCGACGTCCCCGACCTGCACGACCTCACCGGCCGGGCCTTCGAGCAGGCCTATGCCGCCTACGAGGACAAGGCGGCCCGCGGCGAACTGCGCCTGTTCAAGAAGATCTCCGCCCCCCAGCTCTGGCGCAAGATGCTGTCGATGCTCTTCGAGACCGGCCATCCCTGGATCGCCTTCAAGGACGCCGCCAATATCCGCTCGCCCCAGCAGCATGTCGGCGTCGTGCACAGCTCCAACCTGTGCACCGAGATCACCCTCAACACCTCGGACGAGGAGATCGCCGTCTGCAACCTGGGCTCGGTGAACCTGGTGGCGCACCTGGCGCCCGACGGCTCCGGGGGCTACGCGCTCGACCACGCCAAGCTGCAGAAGACCATCAATACCGCGATGCGCATGCTCGACAACGTCGTCGACATCAACTACTACGCGGTGGCCAAGGCGCGCAATTCCAACCTGCGCCACCGCCCGGTCGGCCTGGGCATCATGGGGTTCCAGGACTGCCTCCACCTGATGCGCATTCCCTACGCCTCGCAGGGCGCGGTCGAGTTCGCCGACCGCAGCGCCGAGGCGGTGTGCTATTTCGCCTACTGGGCCTCCACCGAGCTGGCCGCCGAGCGCGGCGCCTACTCGTCGTTCCGCGGCTCGTTGTGGGACCGGGGGATCCTGCCGCAGGACACGCTCGAGCTGCTGGCGACCGAGCGCGGCGGCTACCTCGAGGCCGACCGCAGCGCCACCATGGACTGGGACGCGCTGCGCGCCCGGATCGGCCGGCTGGGCATGCGCAACTCCAATTGCGTCGCGATCGCGCCCACGGCCACGATCTCCAACATCGTCGGGGTCTCGGCCTGCATCGAGCCGACGTTCCAGAACCTGTTCGTCAAGTCCAACCTGTCCGGCGAGTTCACGGTCGCCAACGGCCACATGGTGCGCGAGCTCAAGTCGCTGGGCCTGTGGGACGAGGTCATGGTGGCGGACCTGAAGTACTTCGACGGCAGCATGGCCAAGATCGACCGGATCCCGGCCGAGGTGCGCCAGCGCTACGCCACGGCCTTCGAGATCGATGCCTCCTGGCTGATCGAATGCGCGGCGCGGCGCCAGAAATGGATCGACCAGGCCCAGTCGCTCAATATCTACATGGCCGGGGTCTCGGGTCGCAAGCTCGACGAGACCTATCGCCTGGCCTGGCTGCGCGGCCTGAAGACCACCTACTACCTGCGCACCATCGGCGCCACCCATGCCGAGAAGTCCACCGGGCGCGGCGGCACCCACAACGCGGTGCCGGTGGACGACGGCCTGGCGGCCAGTGGCCCGGTGTGCACGCTGCGCCCGGGCGACGCCGGGTTCTCCGAATGCGAGGTGTGCCAGTAGTCCGGCACGGGATGCGCGTGGCGGTCGAAGGCGGGCGCGAAGGCGCCGCCCCGGCCCCTTTTCAAGCAACAGGCAGTCGAGGGGAATGGAATGTTGTCATGGGATGAAGTGTCCACCGGCCAGGCGGGTCCAGCAGCGGGCGGCGCGGCCGCGGCGGGGCTGGCGCCGCCGCCGGCCGCCGCGCCGGCGGTCGCCGACGGCCGGGTCCGGGTCGAGGACAAGCGGATCATCAACGGCCGGGCCGACGTCAACCAGCTGGTGCCGTTCAAGTACAAGTGGGCCTGGGACAAGTACCTGGCGTCCTGCGCCAACCACTGGATGCCCCAGGAAGTGAACATGGCGCGCGACGTGGCGCTCTGGAAGGACCCCAACGGCCTCACCGAGGACGAGCGGCGCATCGTCAAGCGCAACCTGGGGTTCTTCGTCACCGCCGACTCGCTGGCGGCCAACAACATCGTGCTGGGCACCTACCGGCAGATCACCGCGCCCGAATGCCGCCAGTTCCTGCTGCGCCAGGCCTTCGAGGAGGCGATCCACACGCACGCCTACCAGTACATCGTCGAATCGCTGGGGCTGGAGGAAGGCGAGATCTTCAACGCCTACCGCGAGATCCCGTCGATCCGGGCCAAGGACGAGTTCCTGCTGCCGTTCATAAACGTCCTGACCGACCCGGGCTTCCACACCGGCACGCCCGAGACCGACCGGGCGCTGCTGCGCTCCCTGATCGTCTTCGCCTGCCTCATGGAAGGCCTGTTCTTCTACGTCGGCTTCGCCCAGATCCTGTCCCTGGGGCGGCAGAACAAGATGACCGGGGCGGCCGAGCAGTACCAGTACATCCTGCGCGACGAGTCTATGCACTGCAATTTCGGCATCGACCTGATCAACCAGATCAAGCTGGAGAACCCCGGCCTGTGGACGGCCGACTTCCGCGCCGAGATCCGCGGGCTCTTCGCCGAGGCGGTCGAGCTCGAATACCGCTACGCCGAGGACACGATGCCGCGCGGGGTGCTCGGCCTGAACGCCGCCATGTTCATGGGCTACCTGCGCTATATCGCCAACCGGCGCGCGCAGCAGATCGGCCTGGAACCGCTCTACGCGGACCAGGAGAACCCGTTTCCCTGGATGAGCGAGATGATCGACCTGAAGAAGGAACGCAACTTCTTCGAGACCCGGGTGATCGAATACCAGAGCGGCGGAGCGCTCAGTTGGGATTGAGTGCGAGCGCGATGCGCGCAGCGGTCGCGCGCGCGTCGCCTCGTGCAGTTCGTCGAATTGAAACGTTAACGTGGCGTTAAATCGGGACTTCAATCGAGCACATCATGCGCAGAATTGCAAATATTTCTTGCAGTTACTCTCGATTGAGAGTAAAAATGCGCCGTGAATTTTGGTAGTTCGGTCTCGCGATCGATCACTGAATTGAACACTGACAGTCATACACGATCACTAGTCGCCATCCGGCATCGGAAGTCCGTCATCGAGACCCTGGGGTCTTGTGGACTGCCTGCCTATCCCGATCGCTCCCCCGTTCCAGGCGGGCCAGGCGCATCGCTGGATGTCCTTCCCTCCCTTTCGTACGCCGGCGGTTTCCAGGCGTACCACTTGCATGCCGCGGAGCCTCGTTCCCGGCGGCGTGCATTTCGTGCCGAATTCATCAGCGTCAACGGCCTGTGCCCTGTCCGTTCCGCGCCTCGCTCGGATATGCGCCAATCAAAACGCATTTCTGGGGATGCCGCGGCGACCGTGCCACCGCATGCGCCGATGAATAGCCCGGTGCGCCGCAATTGCGGCCGGGTTTCCTTTTCGACCATTGCTAAACCAAAGCTGTAATTTAGGAGATCCAAATGGCAACGAAGAAAGCTGCGAAGAAAACCGCGAAGAAGGCCGCCAAGAAGCCGGCGAAGAAGGTAGCCAAGAAGGCCGTCAAGAAGACGGTCAAGAAGGCTGTCAAGAAGACGGCAAAGAAGGCGGCGAAGAAGGCTGCAAAGAAGCCGGCTAAGAAGGCTGCCAAGAAAAAGGCCGCCAAGAAGTCGGCAAAAAAAAAAGTAGCTAAAGCGGCCAAGAAGCCGGCGGCCGCCAAGGCGCCGGCTGCAAAGAAGAAATCCGCAAAGAAGAAATCGGCGAAGAAAGCCGCAGCCAAGCCGGCTGCGGCAGCGCCGTCAGCTCCCGCCCCCGCACCCGCTGCCGCTCCGGCCGTAGGCGCGCGGACGGCGTTGAACCCGACCACGGCCTGGCCGTTCCCCACGGGTAGCCGTCCGTAAGGCTCCCGGGTACAAGGTCATTCAGGCGCCTGTTCCGGGCGCCTTTTTTTGTGTCCGGGCCGCCCGCACGGGGCGGCCATCGGCCGCCGCTACAATCCACCGACTCTCGCGCCCACCCGGAAGGCCCCCATGGTGTTGCTGGACATCCTCGATATGCTGCTCGGCGCCATCGCCAGCGTGCTGGTCAACGCGCTGCTGCTGCGCGCCTACCTGGGCTGGCTGCGGTTCTCCCGGACCAACCCGGTCGGGGTCTTCTGCGCCGCACTCACCGATTGGCTGGTGCTGCCGCTGCGCCGCGTGCTGCCGTTCGCCGGGCGCCTCGACAGCGCGTCGCTGGCCGGCGCGATCCTGATCGCGGTGGCCTATGTCTTCCCCCTGCATGTCCTGCGCTTCTACGGCAGCGCCAACTGGTACCTGGCCGCGCCGGGCGCGCTGCTGCTCGTGGTCCACTGGGCGCTGTACCTGGTGGTGGCCCTGGTGATCGTCAATGCACTGTTCAGCCTGATCAATCCGCACGCACCGCTCGCGCCGACCTTCGACGTCCTGACCCGGCCCTTGCTGGCACCGGTACGCCGCCACCTGCCGCCGGTCGGGGGCTTCGACCTCTCGCCGGTGGTGGTCCTGGTGGTCGCGCAGATACTGCTGTACCTGCTGGGCCAGATCGTCATCTGAGCGCCGACGAGGCGGCGGACGCGCCCATCTACCAGGGCTGGTAGCCGAACGCCGCGGCAAAGCGCTGCGCGATGGCCGCGCGGCCCGTCGTGTGGCGCTGCGCGCCATGGTGCTCGATCTTGATCGCACCCATGACCGCGGCCAGGCGGCCGGTGGTCTCCCAGCCCAGCCGGTGAGCCAGCCCGTACAGCAGCCCCGCGCGATAGGCATCGCCGCAACCGGTCGGATCGACGATCCGCGCGGCCGGCGCCGCCGGGATGACGTGGACCTGCGCCCCGGCGTGGATGCGCGAACCCTGCGCGCCCTGGGTCACGATCAGCGCATCGAGTCCGGCCGCCAGTTCCTCGAGGCTGCGGCCGGTCTTGCCCGCGAGCATCTTGGCCTCGTAGTCGTTCATCGCCACGTAGCGCGCCTTGGCGATCAGCTCCAGCAGCTCGTCGCCGCTGAACTGCGGCATCGCCTGGCCCGGATCGAAGACGAACGGTATGCCCAGCCGCGCCAGTTCGGCCGCGTGGGCGAGCATGCCGTCGCGGCCGTCGGGGCCGACCAGCGCCAGCACGACGGAGCGGTCGGCCGGAACGCGGTTCAGGTGCGAGTGCGCCATCGCCCCCGGATGGAAGGCCGTGATCTGGTTGTCGTCGAGGTCGGTCGTGATGAAGGCCTGGGCCATGCGGGTGTCGGGCACCTGGAGGATGCAGCTGCGGTCGATCCCCAGCGCGTCCAGTCGTGCCAGGTACTCGCCGCAGTTCTCGCCGACCGTGCCCATCGGCAGCGGGTCGCCTTCCAGCAGCGCCAGGTTGTAGGCGATATTGCCCGCGACGCCGCCGAACTCCTGGCGCAGCGTCGGCACGAGGAAGGCCACGTTCAGGATGTGCACCTGGTCCGGCAGGATGTGTTCCTTGAATCGCCCCTGGAACACCATGATGGAGTCGTACGCCAGGGAACCGCAGATCAGGGTTTTCATCGGTAAGGGCCAGTGGGCAAGGTGGAGGAGAGGGCGGCGCGGCGCGCCGGCGCGCGTCAGGGGTAGAACGGATACGCCTCGAAACCGGCGGCGCTGACGCCGGGCAGCGAGAAGGTGACATGCACGGCCAGGTCGGTGCCCGGAGCGATATTGCCTGCGCCCGGATCGGTGCCCGCATCCGCGGTCGTGGCCTGGTAGTCCGCCGGCAGGAAGACCTTGCGCGCGACGGCATGGCCGACGCTGTCGCTGATCGTGAGCTCGACGGCGGGCAGGGCCAGCGGGAAGGCGGCGCGATTGCGCAGCACGGTGATCATCTCCAGCGCGTCGGTGCCCGGCACGGCCTGCAACTCGCTGCTCACGACGGCGAGCAGCTCGGGTCGCATCGGCCAGGACGCGGTGCAAGCGACCGGCGCGCACAGGGCCTGCAGGGCCGGGCGCAGCGCCGGGAAGGCCACCAGCAGCGGCGTGCGCACGATCAGCGCCAACTGGGCCAGCAGCAGCGGCACCAGCAGCGCGCAGCCGGCGACCAGCGCCACGCGGGTCGCGCGCCGCGGCGCACGGCCTTCGTCGCGCAGGAAGCTGGGTGGATCGAGGCCCTCGTCCGCCGCGGGCGCGTCCCCGGCACTGGTCTCGTCCTCATCGGCGTCGGGCCGCGGGACGATGAAGAGCGTGTCGAACGAAGGTCCCAGGCCCGCGTCGGCGGAATTCTCGGCGACCGGTTCGGCGAGCGAGTAGCCCACGGCAGCGGCACGCTGCGCCTCGCTGCGCGCCTCGGCGGGTGCGGCGCGCGGCGGTGCGTCGGGGCGGCGCGTGCGACGCCGCTCGATGGGTGGTTCGGCACCGGACGCGGCCGCGGGCGACTCGTCCGCGATGCCCTGCGGTCCGGCGCTAGGCGTTGCGGCGGCCGCAGCGGCGGCGTAGCCCCCGTGGACGAAGGTGCCCGCCTCCGCGGGCCGGTCCACCGGCGACGACGGCAGGCGTGCCGGCGTGGCCGCTGCGCTGATCGGCGCCTGCGGTCCGGGAGCAACCGGGGCCGCCGGCCGCGTGGCGCCGGCTGGCGGTGCGGGTG
>Ga0181525_10000596_pt1 | contig 31094 bp, 26 predicted proteins | sample PEATcosm2014_Bin_48_FD_121100 | JGI IMG/M metagenome (GOLD analysis project Ga0181525, IMG submission 121100) | Peatland microbial communities from MTU Mesocosm Facility, Houghton, MI, USA - PEATcosm2014_Bin06_10_metaG | ecosystem: Environmental > Terrestrial > Soil > Wetlands > Peat | place... | reverse complement strand
TGGAACCACGGCGAGGTGATGTTCGATCCGTGGTCGCTGCTGCTGTCGCGCCCGGTGATCTGGAACGACGGGACCCGCGTCGGCGACGTCGAGCTGGCGCCCGACGACCCGCGGGCGCGGCGGCTGGACGGCGTCATCGGCGGCAGCGGCCCGCTGACCGCGAGCCTGATCGCGGCCGGGGTCCGGTTCGTGCTCGACGACCAGGACGGACCCGGCCAGGTCGGGACGCGGCTGCCGGGGGCGGTCGTCTTGGTGCGCCAGCCGGGACTTACCGTGTACCAGCTGCCCGGCTAGCCCCGGCACCGACCAGACCGGGTGGGCCGTGGCCGCCCTCGCCGTCGTGGCGGCCGGGCAGGCCGTGCTGGTCAGCTCCCGGATCGGCCAGGCGGCCGCCCCCGCCGCCGCCGCCAACAACACCCGAATGTCTACATAGGTAGAAGGAAACGGCCCGCCAAGATCTACGGGATACGCCCTAGTCCGCCAGGACATCGGTTTGGCAGCCGGTGATCGCGGTGACCTCGCCGCGGCGGGCGCACTTCATCAGGCGGTCGTGCTCCTCATCGGGGACCGGGACCGCGCGGGCGGGCAGCAGCAGCGGGATGTCGTTCTCGACCCGGTAGAGCCGGCGCAGGCGGGGGTTGTAGAGGATCGCGTCGTCGGCGAAGTAGAGCAGGCCGCGCTTGTCGATGGGACACACGAGGATGTCGAGCAGTGCTGATTCCAGCGCCATTACGGCCTCCTCACGTCGGCCAGGTCGCCGACCCCGGCGACCTCGGCGGCTTGGCTGAGGCCCGGGTCGGGCGCTTGCCTGGATAGCGCGATGAGGCCGAGCAGGGCCAGCACTATCCCGGCCAGCCGCAGGGCCAGGTCGTCCGCACTGGCGGGCAGGTGCTCGCTGAACAGCCAGCTTGCGGCGATCACGACGTACCCGCTGCCGGTGACCGCGGAGACCGGGACGACGATGGACGCGCGGCAGGCCTGCAGCGCGGCCTGGAATGCCAGCATGCCGGCCAGCAGGCTGCCGCCCAGCGCGTAGAGGTACGGCGAGGACACCAGCGCGATCGCCAGGCTCGCCGCCGTGTGGTGGCTGACCAGGATCCCGGACAGCGCCTTGATCGCCAGCACCGCGACGCCGTACAGCAGGCCGGTGCCGACACCGCAGCCGACCGCGGCGGCCGAGGCGCCGTACTCGCTGGTGCGGCGGCGCAGCGAGACGGCCGCGACGGCGGCGCCGACGACGACCGAGGAGACCATGACCGCCGCCATCCGCGCCGCGTCGGCGTGGTGGCCGACCTGCGTGCTCGTCCCGGACGTCGACAGGGCCAGCAGGACCATGGCGGCGATGATCACCGCCACGCACCAGATCTCGGTGCCGCGCAGCCGCTCCCGCAGCACCAGCCTGGACATTACCGGCACCAGCGCGACGCCGCAGGCGAGCACCGGCTGCACCACGCTGACCGGCTCGAAGGTGAGCACGATCGCCTGGCAGGCCAGGCCGATGAGCATCAGCGCGAACCCGCCCAGCCAGGTCCGGCTGGCCAGCAGGCCCGCGATCACGTGCGGCACCCGGCGCAGGTCGAGGGCCGGCATCTGGCCCAGGGCGCGCTTCTCCACGATCAGCCCGGCGTTGTAGGCCGTGGCGGCCAGCAGCGCCAGCGGGATCCCGGCGTAGGACGCGGCGCTCATCGGGCTGGCTGCCCGGCGACCGCGTTGTTGCCGGGGCCGAGTCCGGGGTCGGCCGGGGCCGCTGGCATGAGAGCGGCGGCCAGCGCGATGAGCGCGCACACCTGCGCCGGCCAGCCGAAGGGGCCGAGCAGGCCGTCGCCGAACGGCTGGGCCGCGGACAGCAGCCCGGAGGCGATCAGGCCGGCGGCGGCCAGCACCGGCAGCGGCGCCGCGGCGAAGCGACCGAACGCGGTTCTTCCGGAGCCCGACCGGCGCAGCCGCCGGGCCAGCAAGGCGAGGGCGGGGACGACCAGCGCTACCGGGCCGCCAGCCAGGAAGATCAGCAGGGTGACGGCGAGCACGCCCGGCCAGGTTCGGCTGGGCGGCCGGGCGCTCGCGGGCGCCTGCTCGTCGGCGGGCGCCTGGTCGTCGGCGGGCGCCTGGTCGTCGGCGGGCGCCTGGTCGTCGGCGGGCGCCTGGTCGTCGGCGGGTACGGAGCGGTGGCGGGCGAAGGACCAGGCGGCTATGGCTAGCAGGAGGGCTATGAGGATCAGGGACGCGATCAGGGCGAGGTGATAGGACGCGGCCGGGCGGAAGGTGAGCGTGATGGCGCCGCTGGCCCCGGCGGGGACGATGTAGCCCTGCTGCCAGCCGTCGAGGCGGACCGGGGTCAGCGTGTGCCCGTTCAGCACAGCGGCCCAGCCGGGGTTGTAGTTCTGATGCACCTCAAGGTAGGAGGCTACTCCCGGGCCGATGCGCAGCAGGCGGCTATCCGGTTGCCAGCTGCTGATGGTCACAGCGCGGGGCGCGGTTGCCGCCGGGCCGGTTGGGCTCGCCGGGCTGGCGCTCGCGGGGCTGGCGGCGGTGGCCAGGCTGAGGTCGGTGACGGCAAACGTGCCGGGGGCAGCGGTGAGGGTATGGCGCCCGGTGCCGAGGGTGAGCGTGCCGTCCGGAGAGCAGATCCTGACCTGCAGCGGGAGGAACTGGCTCAGTTCGCCGAGCGTGCCGCTGACCGACGTGCGGTAGCTCCTGCCGTCGATGCTCAGCGCCGGGCCCTGGCCGCACGCCAGGGTGAAGGGCGCCTGCTGGTTCGGGGTGACCGGGCGGAGGTTCGCCAGGGCAGGTACCGACAGCTGCCACAGCGCGACGGGAAGCGTGATCTGCTGGCCGGTCAGGGATACCACGTCGGACTGCCGGACGCTGGGGAAGGAGATGTCGATACGTTCGGTGGTTAGGGGCGGGTTCAGCGTTACCAGGCCGCCGGGGCCGATGCTTGCCTGCCGGGTGCCGTCAGGGCTGGTGAGCCTGACGGTGCGCGGGATGGACGCGTCGGTGGTGACCGGGCGCACCACCAGCCAGCTGATGCGGCGGTTGCCGTGCCAGCTCAGGTGGATGACGGGGCTGGTGCCTTCTGCAACCCATGGCCTGCCTCCCGATCCGGTGAGCAGGCTCGCCGGGAACCCGGCGGGCTGCGCGCCCTGCGTCGACGCGACGCTCACCTGCAGCACGCCCGGTCCTGGCGGGCGGATCTTGTCAAGCAGCGCGTCCAGGCCCGGGCCGGGCATGGCGAGCGCCGATGCCTGCGGCCGCAGGGTCAGCGGGCTGGCCAGGGTGAATGTCCTGGCCAGCGGCGGGACGGCGGCCGGGCTGGCGAAGGTGGCGGGCGAGGGCACCTGCTGGTGGAAGGAGAAGGCGACCGCGGCGGCCTGCCGGCCTGCCGGGTCCTCGGCGGGCTGTAGCAGGCGGGTCACCTTGACGCCAGGGATCAGCACGTCCGCTATCCCGGCGCCCGGCTTGGCCTGGGCCACCCTCGCGGCGGCGGCGATCGTGATGCGCAGCCAGCTGGTCGGGCCCGGGACCACGGTCAGCCGCTGGACCGCGCCGGTCGCGGCCAGGGCGGTGGTGGTGCTGCCCGCCGCGGTGGACACGCGCAGCTGGGTCGCGATCTCCCGGCTCGGGCTGTCATCGAGCAGGCGGATCCCGATGCTGGCGGGCAAGGTCAGCCGGCCGGTGAAGTTGATCTGGATCCACTGTCCCACCGGCGTCAGCGGGCTGCCCTCCGCCCACGCCGTGGCCGGGTCGCCGTCGAAGGCGCTGGCCGGGTCCTCCTGCTCGGTGTCGGCGAGCCTCGCCCCGTACGACGAGACGGTCACGCTCGCCGCGCCGGACAGCACGGCCACCGTCTGGTGCCCGGCAGCGGGCACCGGCAGCAGCTGCCTGGGCTGGCCGCCCGGTGCGCCCAGGAAGGAGTCCGGCGGGTTGGTCTCGGTCGCCGTGTAGGTGTAGGAGGCGTTCGAATCGGTCAGACCGAACTGCGTGTCCGCGCGGCGCTGCCCGTCGGTGACCACCCACTCGGCCGGCTTGACCGGCACCGGGTCTCCCGCGACGATGGCGGGCTGGCCGGGGCCGAGCAGGTCCTGCCCGGTGAGCTGCAGGAGCGAGTCGGGGCCGCCGTTGACGAGCACGGTCTGGCTGACCGGCAGGGTTGTGACCGGGCTATTGCTGGCCGGGCCGGATCCGGGGGCGGCCGGGGCGTAGACCTCCACCGCCGGGTAACTGGGCGGCGGCGCCTGCTGCTCGGGGGCGGGCTGCGGGCCGGTCTGGGCGTTCGCGATCTGCGGCCCGAACGAGGCGACCCGGGTATACCCGGACAGTGCCAGCGTCTGGTGCACGATCGCCGCGGACGTGTAGCCCGCCTGCTGCGGATCCAGGTCGTTGCGCACCACGATGTACCGCATCCCGGCCCGCTGCAGGTAGCCGGCCAGGCCGGGGACCTGCTCGCCGGATTCGATGACGTTCTCCGCGGTCTGCAGCAGGACCTGCGAGCCGGCGCCGCCGTAGGGTACCAGGCCGAGCTCGGCCCACGGTGACGTGGCCAGTGCTATCAGCGGGTCGTCGATCGGGTCGCCCCAGCTGTAGAAGCCGTGCGAGTCCGCGGGTACCACCAGGGCGGGGTTGTCCGGCGAGTTCGCGGCCAGCCAGGAAGCGGCCTGGTACCAGTAGCGCGGCACCGCCGCAAACGACCCGGGGTTGAGCACCTGGCCGGACAGGTACGGCAGCGCGAGGCCGATCAGGGCGAGGCCGATGACGACACGGGCGGCCACGGTGCCGGGCCTTGCGCGGCCGGGCGGACCGGGCTGCCGGGCGGTGGACAGCCAGGTTGCGGCGGCGTGGGCTAGGCCTAGGGCCAGCGCGGCGGCGATGACCGGCTCTAGCTTGTAGACGTTGCGGAAGGGGGCGAGCGGGCCGTTCAGGAGGTTATCGATCGCCTGGTGGAAGGGGCCGCCGAGCGGGCCGCTGTAGGTTGCCAGGGCGGCTGCCGCGGCGATGCCGACCGACAGGCGGAGCCAGAAGGCCGCTGGCATGTTCCGCTTTGCCAGCCCGTACAGGCCGCCCGCGGCGGCGATGGCGCCGGCGATGACCGCGACCGGGCTGCCGACCATGGTCCAGCCGGCCGGCAGCCACGGCGTGCCGACGTTGAAGTAGGCGACCCAGTTGCCGGCGCCGCGCAGCATCGCCGCGGCGGACATGGTGGCCGTCGTGGTCGACGATTGCTCCACGTAGGGCAGGAAGTTGAACGCGTACCTGCCCTGCAGCAGCAGCGGCAGTGCCCACCACGCGGTAGCCGCCGCCACCGCCGCGGCCCAGCAGAGGGCCAGCCGGACCAGGTGACGCCCGCGGGCGTGGGTGAGGATGAACAGGCCAGGCAGCAGCAGCGCCTCGATGGTCACCGTCGCGTTGACCCCGCTCATGCACAGCACCACGGCGCCGGAGCGGGCGGCGGCCCGGACCGCCCCGCCTGGCTGGCGTACGGCGGTCACCAGCGGCAGCACCGCCCATGGTGCGAGCATCCCGGGCAGCACCGAGGCCGAGGTCGATCCGATCACGATGGTGAACGTCGGCCACAGCGCGAACACCAGTCCGGCCAGCAGCCGGGACGACGGCGAGCCGATGCCGAGCGCATCCGCGAGCCTGACCAGCCCGGCGAACCCGACCGCGATGATCAGCGACATCCACAGCCGCTCGATGAGCCAGACCGGCAGCTGCACGAGGTGGCCGAGCAGGTAGAACGGCGCCATCGGGATGGCGTAGCCGACGGCCTGGTTGCGCAGCGCGCCGAGGGTGTTCGTCGGGTCCCACAGGTGCCAGAGGCTGGAGAAATAGCCCGAGGGATCGATGTCCACGCTGAGCTTGGTGTCGAAGACCATCCGGCCCGGAGCGTTCGCCAGCAGGACCCCGAATGCGGCCAGCCCCACCAGGAGAGACCAGCGCAGGACATGCGGGCGCGCGGGCCCGGCGGCGGCTGCCTCCGGGGCGGCTGTCTGCGCGGCTGGGGTCTGCGGGGCTGCGGCGGCAGCCCGGGGTGTCATCTAGTGCGCCTCATGATCAGCAGGAGATTCCAGGTGGCGACCTCCCGCACGCCGGGGAGCCGGACCAGCAGGCGGCACCACCGCGGATAATAACGGGGACGGGCGGTCACCATCGTGATATCCGGGCGGGCGCGCAGCGCTCTCAGGACTGGGCCGATGTGCACCTGGAACAGGTTGACGCCATAGGTGTGCTTGGGATCGCGCTGATGACGGCGGACGTACCGGCGTTCGGCGAAACGCGGGCCGAGGTAGTGCCAGGGCGACATCTCGTGTCCGCCCCACGGCGAGTACCAGTTGCAGAACGACAGGTAGATGAGGCCGCCGGGCCGGGTTGCGCGGATCATCTCCTCGATCAGCCCCATCGGATCGGCGACATGCTCCAGGACGTTCGAGGAGAACACCACGTCGGCCCCGCCGTCGCGGACCGGCAGCCAATAGCCGTCGGCGAGCACCGCACCGGGGGTCAGCACCCCCCGCCAGTGCAGTTCGTCGGGATCGGGCTCGAACAGGTAGGCGTGGGCGCCGCGGGCGCGGAAGGCGGCGGTGAACCAGCCGCCTCCGCCGCCGACGTCTACCACCGTGCGGCCGCCCAGCTCACAGTGCTCGGCAACCTGCTGGACGGCATCCTCGGCGAGCCTGGCGTAGAAGCCCTCCGGGTCGGCCTGCTCGGCCAGGAACAGGCGGAACAGCCGGATCGACCGAAGCAGGCCGGAACTGCCCGTCCGACCGGCACGGCGGCGGCGAATCGGTGCCAGCAGGCTCATCCAGGTCCTCAATGATCGCACCCGGCAGGCGCGGCGGCTCGCCTGCCGGGCGGAAAGCAGCAGCGTAAGCTTCCCGCCCACGGGCCCCGGCGGGGACAACCCGCCGCCGGGGTGCTGACCTCGGTCCTTGACCACCGGTCAGTAACCACCGAATAATTCTGCAATCTTTACATATGAGATCAGGACCTGACTGCCGTAACGCGGACTCGCGTCGGCGGCGGCGTGGAGGGGCATGAACGATGACTCGGGCGCCTTGCCTGCGGAGACGAGCCTGTCCGGCGGCGGCGGGCACGGCCCGGCCGAGATCCGGCTCCCGGCTCTGCCCGTCCCGCGCGTGCCCGATTCGGCGGCGTTCCGTCCCGTCGGCGAGGTCCGGGAGGCTCAGCGCAAGATCTTGTTCATCGCGTGGCGGGATCTGGCCAACCCGCTCGCGGGGGGGTCCGAAGTTCTGGTGGACCAGCTGGCGTCCGGCATGCTGGCCCGGGGGCACCGGGTGACGCTGCTGTGCGGCGGGCCGGTGGCCGAGCGGCCGTACCACGTGGTGCGCAGCGGCGGCACCTACTCACAGTTCCCGCGCGCGCCCCTCGCCTACCTGCGGAACTTCTCCGGCGCCGACCTGATAGTCGAGGTCTGCAACGGGATGCCCTTCCTGGCGCCGCTGTGGTCCGGGCGCCCGGTGCTCTGCCTGGTGAACCACGTGCACACCGAGCTGTGGCCGATCAGGTTCCGCCCGCCGGTCTCCACCGTTGGCCGGAATGTCGAGCGGCTGGTCATGCCCTGGGTGCACCGCAGGAACCTGTTCCTGACCGTGTCCCCGTCCACGGCGGAGAACCTGGAGCAGATGCGGGTCGGGCGCGACCGGATCCGGCAGATCTGCAATGGGGTGGTGGAGCCGGATCCGCCGACGCCGAGGTCGCCGGAGCCGCTGTTCCTCGCCATCGGCAGGCTCGCCGACTACAAGCGCCTTGACCTGCTGCTGCGGCTGTGGGACCGGGTGCGGCACGTGGTCGGCGGGAAGCTGGTGATCGCCGGGGACGGGCCGGAGCGGCCGAGGCTGGAGGCGCTGGCCGGGCCCGGCGTCGAGTTCGCCGGCTGGGTGTCGGAGCAGGACAAGCACCGGCTGATGTGCTCGGCGTGGCTGCTCATGCATCCGGCGCTGATCGAGGGCTGGGGGCTCGTGGTCGCCGAGGCGGCGATCCGCGGCACTCCCGCGGTGGCGTTCGACGTGCCCGGGCTACGAGACTCGGTGGTGCACGGCCAGACCGGGATGCTGGTGCGGACCGAGGGCCAGTTCGCATCGGCGTGGGCGTCGCTGGCGATCAACGAGCGCCGGCGCGAGCAACTCGGCCGGGCGGCGCGGACCCGGGCGCTGCGGCTGCACTGGTCGGCCGCGATCGAAGGTTTCGCCGAGGTGGCCGAGGAGGCCATCGAGCGCGGCGCCAGTCGAGGAGAGCGTCGAGGGGGCCTTCGGGCGCGGAAGGAGCCATCATGGCGGTGACCGTCCCGCCGCCGGGGCGCCGGTTGCAGGAGTTCTACTCCACGCCGGGCGTCCCGCTCAGCTCGGGCCCGGATCGCGCCCGGCGGCAGGCGCGGATGCTGGCCGAGGTGCTGCGCGACTCGGCCGGCCCGGCCGTGATCGTCGACATGGGATGCGGCGATGGCGCCGCGCTGGCGGTCGCAGCGGGGCAGAACGCGGCGCACCGGTTCGTCGGGATCGACTGGTCCGGCGACGCGCTTCGGCAGGCGTGCGCCCTCGGCCTCACGGTGCTGCGCGCGGACGTGACCGCGCCGGGCCTGCCGGTCGCCGACGGCGCCGCCGACGTGGTGATCATGAGCGAGCTGATCGAGCACCTGGTCGACCCCGACGGGGCGGTCGCCGAGGCCCGGCGGGTGCTCCGGCCGGGCGGGTCGCTGCTGCTGTCGACGCCGAACCTGGCCGCCTGGTACAACCGGGGCCTGCTCGCGTTCGGGATCCAGCCGATCTTCTCCGAGGTGAGCCTGCGCGGCGTGTTCGGCCGGCCGGGCAGCGTCGTGGCCGGTCACCTGCGCCTGTTCACCCGCCGGGCGCTGCGGGAGTTCCTGGCCGGGAGCGGCTTTTGCGACGTGACCGTGGCCGGGGCGCGGTACCATGACGTACCGCGCCCGCTTGGCCTGGTCGACCTGGCCTTCTGCCGGTGGCCAGCGGCCGCGTCCATCCTGCTCGTGCACGCCCGTAAGACGGTTATTACGCCGGAGGAACAGGCGAGCGTGATCATTCCCGCGGCGGCGTCGGCGTGACGCAGGCGGCCAGGCGCCGCCGACCGCGACGGTGGCTTGAGCTCGGCGGCTTGGTCATCGGGCTCGCCGCCGGGCTGGGCGTCGTGTTCGGCTTCCTGATCCCCGGCCACCCGTCAGGCTCGGCCGCGGCGGTCTACCACCCGCCAGTCCGCGTGCAGGGCGCGTCGGCGGCGCAGCCTGACCCCGCCGCGCTTGACGCGCAGTGGGTCGCTTACTCCGACCAGTCCGGCTGCGCCGACTGGGCCGGCGGCGACGGGGTCTCGGCGATCAGGCTGAACTCCTCGCAGCTCGCCTGGTTCTTCTCCGACACTTACCTCGGCCCGGCCGGGCCTGCCATCGGTTTCACGCGGATCAGCGGGTTCGTGAACAACGCGGTGGTCATCCAGACCACGAGCGGGAACGTCAGCAGGTTCGTCACCATGACGGGCGGCAGGGCCTGCGACCGGCCGGGCGGCCCCGGAAACGCGCTCGCGGTGGTGGCGGCGCCGCCGGCCCCCGGCACGCCGTCCGACCGGTACTGGGACGAGGACGGCATCGAGATCGACGGGCACGTCGTCAAGTTCTACAGCAGGTACCTGCCCGGCGAAGTTCCGTTCGTCCCGGCCGGAACGGTGATCGCCATCTTCGATGCCAGCCAGCTCAGCTCGGCCGGCCATGGATCGCAATACGGTGCGGTGGCGCGGCCTGACCTGGTCCCGCTGCCGCCCTATACCCCGGCCGGCGGCCACTCCCCCATCCTGTGGGGCGCCGCGCTGCTGCGGGCCGGGAACACGCTCTATGTCTACGGAACGCAGGGACCGGACGCGCCGAGCCAGGACCGCCTGCTCTACCTGGCCAGGGTCCCGGTGTCGGAACTGACGGTGTTCTCCGCGTGGCAGTTCTACGCCGGTGCCGGCCAGTGGACCAGCGGCGAACAGGACGCCGCGCCGGTGCAGCCGCCGGACGGGCCCGGCGGGCTGAGCGTGTCGTCGGGGTTCAGCGTGGTCAAGATCGGGCAGCGCTACTGGCTGATCCAGGCCGGCACCGAGGCGGGCAGCCAGGACATCGACGCCTACCCGTCCGGCGACCCGTGGGGCCCGTTCGACCCCGCCGCCGGAATCCTGCTGTACCGGGACCCGGCCATCGGGCTCGACGCGGCGCATGACTACCGCATCATGTACGAGGCGCGGGCCGAGCCCGCGCTTTCCACCCCGGACACGCTGGTAATCACTTTCAACGTCAACTCCGAGGCGGTGACCAGCGCCTGCGTGCCGATGTCCGCCTTCACCAACGCGATGACCCAGCCCCGGTTCATCGCCGTGCCGCTGGCCGAGTTCGACGGCGGCACGACCAGGACGGCGAGCGCGGCGCCGGACTATCCGCAGGTCGTGCAGCGGGATCCGGCGCAATGGTTCGACGCCTGGGACTATCCGGGCGGGTGCCCGCCGGTGCCGGGCCTGGCGTCGGTGCGAGCCACGGCCGGCACCGGGAAGGTCACGCTGAGCTGGCCCGATGCTGGCCTCAGGGCTCGGTATCGGGTATATCTGCAAGGCCCGGGCGAGCCCGGAGATATCCCTGCGACCACTACGTACGCACAGGGCGCCACCATCGGCGGGTTGCGGCCCGGCAGCTACCTGGCCAGGGTGGTCCCGGTCAACTTCAAGCACCAGACCGGGCCGGCCGCCCAGGTATCGTTCACGGTTCCCTGAGGACCCTGTTACCCTCTAGCAAATCGAGCAGGGAGGAGCGCGGTGCTCCGGTTGATCATTGCCGTTGTCTTGGGCCTGGTGATAGCCATCGGCGGAGCCGTGCTCGTGACCCACGTGCTGGCCGGCTCCAACGGCAACACGCCCGCGCCAAGCACCTCGTCGGTGGACAACTACGGCAACCGCGGATAAATGCGCAGGGACGTGCTGGTCGGGCTCGGGTCGTTCCTCATCGTGATGGCGCTGGCGCTGCCCTCCTACGTCCTTGCCCAGGTGATCAAGTTCCCGCTCAGCCGCAGCGAGACGGTCACGCTGACCGGGACCGGGATGAGCTATTTCAGTCCGGCCAGGGACACCGAGGTGACCGGCGCGGACATCCGGGCCACGGACACCCTCACCGGTGACCCCACGGCGGGCTCATCATCGGTCGCCGTGTGGAGCCAGCTCAGCTACGTCTATGACACCACCAGCAACGAGCTTGTCCAGGTCACGACGCGGACGTTCGGCTTCGACCGGAGGACCGCGCAGCTCGTCGGGTGCCGCTGCGCGAACGTCGACGGCAACTCCGCCATCGCGCAGGCCGGCCTGGCCGGGCCGGTGTTCCCGATCGGCGCCAAGCCGGCTACGTACGACGTCTTCGATACCGCGCTGAACAGGCCCGAGCCGTTCGGCTACGGCGGGACGGCCGTGGTAGACGGCATCGAGGCCTACCGGTTCGTCGAGGACGTGCCGCCGACCCGGCTCGGGTACAGCCCGCTGTCCTCGACGCAGCCCGAGTACGCGACGATCCGCCGGGTGTACTGGGTGGACCCGGCAACCGGGATGCTGCTCGACGTCAACTCCTACCAGAAGTCGTACCTCGAGGACCCGGCCACCGGCGCCCAGACGACCGTGCTGTACGGCGGTGACCTGCAGGCGACCCCCGCCAGCGTGCGCGCGATGGTGAAGCTCGACGCCGCCGAACGGGGCAAGATCTCGCTGCTGCGCACGGTCCTCCCGATAGCGCTCGGGGTCGCCGGCGCGCTGGCGCTGATCGCGGGGATCGTGCTCGCCCGGCGGCCGCGCGGGGACGCTGGCAGCGCGCCCGACGGTACGCCGGTTCCGGCGATCGGCGCGGCAGGCTAGGCGCGGTCGGCGCGGGTTACGCGCATGAAGACGAAGATCAGCACGACGAGCAGGACGGCGATTGCTCCGGGTACCACCGTGGCGGCCCAGTCGAAGGGCGGGCTGGGCGGGATCGTGATCGACCAGCCCTGGCGGGCGAAGATCTGCTGGGCTATCTCGCGCTGCTGGGCGGTGGGGCCTTGGCTGGCGGCGTTCGTCACGCTGACGGCGGCGAGGCAGGCGGCGGCCACGGATGCACCGACGACGATGCGCGGGACCGGGGCGCGAGCGGCTGGCCGCGGCGCGGCGGCGCGAGCGGGGGCGCGGTTGAGTGGCAGGTCGGCGAGGAGGGCGGCCAGTTCTTTCCCGGTGCGGGCCGCCAGGACCTGCCCGGATCGCTGGTCGAACTCGTCGGCAGTGATCCGGCCGACCTGGAAGGCCTCGCTCAGCTCGGACAGCGCGCGATCACGGTCGGCATCAGATACCCGCAGATCACCGAGCGGGAAGCCCCTGGCATCTGTGTCCATGATCCGTGCTCCTTTGCCCCATCTCCCAGTGTAGGCGCCGCGGAATCCGGCCTATCCTCGGCGCATGGGAATCGAGGTAGTGCCGGCCAGCGGGCGGTGGGATGACTTCGCCTCGTTCATGGTGCCGCGCAAGCCGGGCGGCAGCGGGTGCGTCTGCGTCGTGTACCGCAACTCCAGCCTCGACATGCCGGGCCGGATGGCGCACATGCGCGCGCTGTGCGAGAGCGAACCGGGCCCCGGTGTCCTGGCCTACGTCGATGGCGAGGTGGCCGGCTGGTGCTCGGTCGCGCCGAAGTCTACCTACCGCGCCCTGGTCAACTCGCGAACGATCCCGCACGTCGCCGACGAGGGCGCGTGGTCGGTGGTGTGCTTCGTGGTGCGGCCGGGGTTCCGGCGCCGCGGGCTCATGCACCGCCTGCTTGATGGCGCGCTCCAGCATGCGGACGCTCTGGGCGCGGCTGCGGTGGAGGGCTACCCGGTCGACCCGGGCGGCGGGCGCGTCGACCAGACCAGCGGTTATGTGGGCACCGTCCAGCTGTTCGAGGCACACGGATTCAGCCGCGTCCGGCCGACCGCCGGCCGGCGCGGCGGCAAGCCCCGCTGGCTTGTCCGCCGGGACCTTCGCTAGCTCTTGCCGCGAGCCCACCGGTGCGCTATAGGTTGGAAATGGACGGGCGGAGGTACTCCTTTCCTGTCTGGCCCGTGCTGGTCGGGAGCGTGCGGCCGCGCCCTCGCGGCGCGTCCGGACGGGCTCTCGCCGGCCCGGCGCTGAGCTGGATCGGGGACGAGCGCATCGCGATCAGCGCCGTGCCGCCGGCCCGGGCGATGGCACGCCTGGCTGAGCAGGGGGTGACGCACGTCGTCAACTGCCGGCCGCGGGCGCAGGTGCGGTGGTCCGGGGATCTGGCGGCCGAGCGGGCGGCCTTCGGGCCCGGGCGGGTCGCGCACGCGCCGATGCAGGATCATGGGCTGCGACAGCGGCCCGCGGCGTGGGCGGCAGCGGCGTGCTTTGCCCTGCGGGTGCTTGAGGACGAGCCGGAGGCGGGGGTGCTTATCCACTGCACCGCGGGCAGGCGGCGTTCGGCCATGGTGGCCTATGCGGTGCTGCGGCTGCGCGGGCACGACCGGACCCAGGCGGCAGCGCTGGTGCTGCGCTACCGGACCGAGGCGATGCTGGTCCCGGCCTATGTGCGCAGCGTCGAGCGGTGGCTCGCCGCGGGCGTCCGGTGAGCAGCGGCTTGCTACGGCCGCTGGCGGAGCGGCGGCTCGTTTAGGGTGGGCTGGTGGATGCGGCACAACGCGAGCTGAGCGACCAGATCGACCAGGCGACACAGCGGCTGCTTGATGATGCCAGGGTCATCCCCGAGGACGAGTTGCGGGCACCGTCGCTGCTGCCGGGGTGGAGCCGAGCGCGTGTTCTCGCGCACCTGGCGCGCGGCGCCGACGCGATGCGGAACCTGCTGATCGTCGCCCGGTCCGGGCAGGACCGGGCGACGTACGCCAGCGCGGAAGCGCTGGGCGCCGACATCGAGCGAACCGCCGCCATGAACGCCAAGGAACTGGCGGCTGACCTGGCCGACTCGGCGATGGCGCTGCGGACCGTTGCCAGGCAGCTGCCCGATCAGGCCTGGGATGTCCGGGTCCGGGTGCCGGGCCTGGTACCGTTCCCGGCCGCCCAACTGCTGACGCGGCGGCTGGTCGAGGTGGAGTTGCACCACTGCGACCTCGCGACCGGGTACACCGCGGCGGACTGGCCTGCGGTGTTTGCCGCGATGGAACTGGCCGAGCCCATGCGATCGCAGCGCGAGGACCGGCTCGGGTACCCGCCGGGTTCCGCCGCGGCGGAAACCGCGTCCCTTGGCCGTCCGGCGGTGGCGTGGAAACCCGGGAAGGGGCTGCCGGGAAGCCTGCTCGGACCGGGCGGTGGCCGTGTCGCAGGTGGCTGACGTGGCTGGCCGGGCTGTCGGCGGGAATCGGGTTCTGGCTGGATGGATCAGCTATCCATAGAAGCTGGATTGTTCATCCATAGGTAACCGCCGAGGCATCAGCCCGCTACGGTCCACCGCCCCGTCTGCGGGCCAAGGCCGGTGTCCAGGGTGTACGTGATGTCCTTGATCGTCGCCGTGCTGGGCACGTCGAACAGCACGCACCCGGTTGCCGAGGCACCGGGTGCGATGCTCGCGGAGTCGGAGAGCAGCGGGCAGCCGCTGACCGTGACGAACGTGTCGCCGCTGTAGGTCTTCCCGGCCGTGTCGATGACCGTGGCTTCGAGGGCAGGGGTCGGGCTGTACGGCACGCGTCCGGTGTTGTCGAAGTGGAACTGCACCGTGTAGTACCGTTCGCCGGCCGTAGGGCCGAAGAGCGGATCAGACGCCGTCGCTGAGTTGATGACCCGGACGGGGGTGATAGTCACCTGCTCGCCGCTGCTGACCCCGGCGAGCTTGACGGGCGAGCCGAACGATGCAGTCGTCGTGCTGGCCGGGGGCAGATTCACGTTCACGGACACCGACACTGTCGGCACCGGGACCGGCGCCTGGCTCTGCGCGGCCTGGGCGGTGCTGGGCCAGATCAGTGCGATCAATCCGGCGATGGCGACCTTGCCCCCCACGATGAGGCCCGCCGCCAGAGCGGTTGCCAGCAAGCCACGCGGCCGCCGCCGCAGCTTGACTCGCGCCTCGTCCTCCGTCAGGGACGGCGGTTCTCGGGACGCCTGCTCCGCCCGCAGCTGCCCGCCGGACCCGGCTGACACGGTTGCCGGTTCCCGGGCCGCCTTCCCTCTCCTGTATAGCAGCCAGTCGCGCACCATCTTCACCAAGAAGATCACGACCACGACCGAGGCACCGATGAACAGCAGGCTGACGCAGATGGCGACGATGGCGATCCTGTCGTTGCTGATCAGCGCCGCGCCCAGCCCCCATTTCCACAGCGGTTCACGGACCAGGAACGGATGGTTGAGCGGCACCTGCTCTGGCCAGGTGGCGCTCATTCCGGCGCCACCGGTCTCCAGAACGCCGTCGGTGCTCGTGGAGCAGACATTCCCGCTGCTGGGGTAATACGAGCAGGTCGTCTGCCACGACTGCGGCACGAACACGACGCTGTTCCCGCCGGACAGGTACGAGATTCCGTTGACAACGCCGGGCAGGAAGAGCACGCCGAGCCCGAGGACGCACGCCAGCATCACCCAGGCACCCAGGAACGAGAATCCGTGCTGGGGGGGATACCGGTACGCATGCGCGCGGCGCGAGTACTGATCCTCGAACGAGATAGCCTGCCAGCGCAGAATGGCGGACCGGCGTCTGAGCAGCACGCTGTCGGCTATCGCCACGACCAGCCCGATGATGGTCAGGGCGGCGAGAACCATCATGATGACCAGGATCGCGACGGGTCCCGATCCTGTCGCCGAGTACCGGTTGGAGTAGACGGCGCTGGCCAGCAGGAATGCGAGGAAACCGCCGGCCGCGGTCCAGCCCCAGCCGCGCCGCCCGTGCAGCAGGTGCACAGTCCTGGCTAGCTGAGTATCCGAGCTGGCCACCGGGGCGCCCGGGGCCCCAGGCTGGGATGGGGATCTCACCCGGCAAGCGTAGATCCGCTGCACCGGCAGTAGCCATTGCTATAGTCGGCCCGGTTCTGGACCGCGGTAAGTTCGGCCAGCGATTCTGGCAACGTCGGCCGCTACCGCAGAGCTAGCTGCAGGGAACACCGGGGTTGGAAGTCGTTGCTGGGGGCCTTGCCTGGACAGGTTGGGGTGAAAAGTATACCGTTAATACAGTTGAGAATTAGCCGAGATTTGGCCGGGAGTGACCCATCGACATGTCCACGGGCCTTTCCTTGAGCGCTAGCGCGCAGACCGTCCTCTCCCGGCTTGGCGGGGCGGTACGGTCCTTTGTCGGCGATTCGTTCGTCGACGCGGGTGAGGGCACCGTCCGCGAGCTCGTCAACCCGGCGACCGAAGAGGTCATCGGAGTCGTCAAGCAGGCCGACGGGTCGGTAGTCGATCTCGCCGTCCGGGCGGCGAGCGCCGCGCAGCGGGATTGGTGGCGCCTGTCCCCCGCCGCCCGCGGTGAGCGGCTCTGGAAGCTCGCCGAACTGGTGGAGCGCGATGCGCGTGAACTCGGCCTGCTCGACACGCTCAACATCGGCAAGCCGGTGCGCGACTCGATCAGCGCCGCGGCAGCGGCGGCCGGCATCGTGCGCTACTGGGCCGGCAAGTGCGACAAGATCTGGGGCGACCACATCCCGACGGCGCCCGGGCACCTGACCTACACCAGCCGGGCGCCGCTCGGCGTGGTCGGCGCGATCATCCCGTGGAACGGTCCCACCCAGTCGGCGGTCGGGCGGATCGCGGTCGCGCTCGGGTGCGGCAACGCCATCGTCCTCAAGCCGTCGGAGTACTCGCCGCTTTCGGCTCTTCGGCTGGCGGAGTTGTGCCGGGAGGCGGGCCTGCCCGGCGGCCTGGTGAACGTGGTCGCCGGCGGGGGTGACGTGGGTGCCGCTATCACCGAGCACCCGGGCATCGGGGGAATCACGTTCATCGGTTCGATCCCCAACGGCAGGCGGGTCAACCTAGCCGCCGCGGCCAGCATGAAGAAGGTGACCCTCGAGCTCGGCGGGAAGACGCCGAGCATCGTGTTCGCCGACGCGGATCTCGACGAGGCACTGCACGGCGTCGCGTGGGGCGTGTTCTCGAACACCGGCCAGGTCTGCGTCGCGGGCACCCGGCTGCTCGTCCAGCGCTCGGTCGCCGAGGAGTTCACCGAGCGGCTTTCCGCCCTGGCCGGCTCGATCCGGGTGGGCATGCCGGACGAGGATGTCCACCTCGGTCCGGTCGCGAACGCGGCTCAATATGAGAAGGTGCGGTCCTACCTCGAGGTCGGCCGTCAGGAGGGTGCGCGGCTCCGGGTGGGCGGCGGCCGGCCTGAAGCGGTGGGCGAGGCGGGTTACTTCGTCGCGCCGGCGATCTTCACCGAGGTCGAGAACGGGATGCGGATCAGCCAGGAGGAGATCTTCGGGCCGGTCCTGTCGGTGCTGACCTTCGAGGGCGAGGAGGAGGCCCTGCGCCTGGCGAACGACGTCGAGTACGGACTGAGCGCGATCGTCTGGACGAGCGACACCGGAACCATGTTGCGGATGGCCGAGGGGCTTGAGGCCGGCAACGTCTGGGGCAACACCGCCCGGCTGATCACGCCGTCGATGCCGTTCGGCGGGGTGAAGAACAGCGGTCTCGGCAACGGCCAGGGCGAGCCCGCCGTCGAGGGGAACACCCAGGTCAAGCGAGTGTCGATCCGCTTCAGCACGGGCCCGGGCTCGCGCTTCGCGGGAATCTGAGCCGGAAGGTGGCGGCATGAAAACACGTGCGGCGGTACTGCGCGCCCTTAATGCCCCGTTCTGCGTCGAGACGGTCGAGCTCGATCCCCCACGGCGCGGCGAGGTCCTCGTGCGCATGGTGGCATCCGGGGTCTGCCAGTCCGATCTGCACTTCATCACCGGCCACCGCAAGACCTTCCTGCCCGCGGTGCGCGGCCACGAGGGGGGCGGCGTGGTCGAGGCGGTCGGCGAGGGCGTGACCAGGCTGGCGCCTGGCGATCATGTCATCCAGACGTTCATCGCCTCGTGCGGCCACTGCGCGCAGTGCCTGCGGGGACGGCTCACGTACTGCCTGACCGGCTTCGGCGGGAACGGGACGATGCTGGATGGCACGTACCGGATCCACGGCGCAGCCGGGGAGGACATCGCCACCGGCTCGCGGCTGGCCGCCTTCAGCGAGTATTCGGTCGTGCCCGAGAACAACCTGATCGCGGTGCCGGCATCGGTCCCCCTGTCCACCGTCTGCCTGCTGTCGTGCGGGGTATCCACCGGCATGGGCGCCGCCTTGAACATGGCGCGGATCGAGCCGGGGGACAGCGTCGCGGTGTTCGGCATCGGCGGCGTGGGGCTGGCCGCGCTGCAGGGAGCCGTGATCGGCGGCGCGGGCGAGGTGATCGCGGTCGACATCAACCCGGCCAAGGAGGCCGTGGCCCGCGGCTTCGGCGCCACCCGGTTCATCGACGGCCGGGCCGACGTGCTGCAGGAGATCCGCGACGCGTCCGACGGGCAGGGGGTCGACAAGGTGATCCTGACGATCGACCACGTCCGGGCCGAGCACATCGCGCTCGGCATCGAGGCGACCGCGCCGTGCGGCGTCACCGTGCTGGTCGGCGCGGCCGACGACGCCCTCGACTACATCCCCGCCTACCCCACCCGCATGCTGCGTTCGCAGAAGACCTTCACCGCGACCCTGGCAGGCGGGCCGAACCCGCCGCGGGACGCGCTGCGCTACCTGCGGCTCTACCAGGCGGGCCGGCTGCGGCTCGACGACTTCGTGACCCGGACCTATTCGCTGGACGACATCAACGTCGCCGTCGAGGACCTGCGGGCCGGCAAGAACATCCGCGGCGTCATCGTCATGGACTCCAGCGCGTGACGCTGACCGTGGTCGCCGCGACCGCTGCGGGCAGGATCGGCGGGCCCGTGGCCCTCTCCAGCCGGGCCGGGCCGTCCGCTACCTAATCCGGAAGGATGCCGAAAGGCCACCAGGGCCAGGAGGGTTGCAAGGCGAACACGTACGCTGCTCCGGCAATGCTGTCGCGGAAGGGCGCGCCGATCAGGGCGGTGCTCCCGTCCGGCGTGATCGCCACCGAGAAACCGAACTCGTCGCCGCTGGCGGCGTCGCTGGCGGTGAGTTCGGCGGTCTGCTGCCAGCCGGTGCGGGTGCGGGTGAACACGTACGCCGCCCCGACGCGGTCGTGATAGACGGCGCCCATCAGCGCGATGTTCCCGTACGCCGAGATCGCCACCGCACCGCCGAAGTCGTCGCTGAGGCCGCCGTCGCTGGCGGTGAGTTCGGCGGTTTGCTGCCAGCCGGTGCGGGTGCGGGTGAACACGTATGCCGCCCCGGTCACGTCATTACCGTACGCGCCGATCAGGGCGGTGTTCCCCTCCGGCGTGATCGCCACCGAGAAGGCGAAGAAGTAGTAGCTGGCGGCGTCGCTGGCGGTGAGCTCGGCGGTTTGCTGCCAGCCGGTGCGGGTGCGGGTGAACACGTATGCCGCCCCGGCATAGTTGTCACGGTAGGGCGCGGCGATCAGGGCGGTGTTCCCGTACGCCGAGATCGCCACCGACCAGCCGAAGAAGTCGCCATCGGCGCCGTCGCCGGCGGTGAGTTCGGCGGTTTGCCGCCAGCCGGTGCGGGTGCGGGTGAACACGTACGCCGCCCCGGCCTGGATGTCGTTGCCATACGCTCCGACCACGGCGGTGTTTCCGTTCGGCGTGATCGCCACCGAGAAACCGAACTCGTCGCCTCTAGCGGCGTCGCTGGCGGTGAGTTCGGCGGTTTGCTGCCAGCCGATGGGGGTGCGGGTGAACAGGTACGCCGCCCCGGTGCCGCTGGCGTGTTTCGGCGCGCCGATCAGGGCGGCATTCCCGTTCGCCGTGATCGCCACCGAGGTGCCGAAGAGGTCCTGGACGGCGCCGTCGCTGGCGGTGAGTTGGGCGGTTTGCCGCCAGCCGGTATATGTGCGGGTGAACAGGTCCGCCGCCCCGGTATTCGTTTCGCGGTTAGGCGCGCCGATCAGCGCGGTGTTCCCGTCCGCCGTGACCGCTGTCGCCCAGCCGAAGCCGTCTCTGCCTCCGTCGGTGGCGGTCAACTCGGCGGCCTTCGCCGGGCCCGAGGGCGAGGGCCGCGGCGAGGCGCTCGCCGGACCCGCCGGGCCGACCAGCGGCAGCGCCGCGCCGAGCATCAGGACTCCGGCCGCGAACATCCGCTGGGCGTTTCTCCAGTGTCGCATCGGTGCCCCCGTCCCGGTCGGCTGAGCCGACCAGATACTCTCGGTATTGGTGAGATGACTTATAGTAGCAACGGGTGACGCCGTCAAGCCTGGCAAGCTACATCAAGCCCACCGGTCTCGCGCCCGTTGGCACGCGGCCTTAACTGTGGCTGAGATCTCGGCGTTTCTTATCGGCTGCGGGCAGATCGTGGTGTGATTTGCCCTCGATGTGCGCCATCTTCCCGGCGGAGATACCACGGCTCGTTCTGACAAATAAAGATTTTGAATTTTGTTTCTGGTCAGATAATTCCGCTGGATAGTGACATGCGGCCGGCTGTCCAGCCGCCGTCGACGGGCAGGACGATGCCGGTGACGAACGATGAATGCGGGCCGGCCAGGAAGGTTACCGCCTCGGCGATCTCATCGGGTTGTCCCCAGCGTTTCAGCGGCATGACGTCGATGATCTCGCGCATCGCGGGGTCGGCGGCGTTGTGTTCGGTCATTCCAGTGAGCGTGGAGCCGGGGGCGACGCTGTTGACCCTGATGCGGTGGCGGGCGAGATCGAGTGCCGCCGCCCGGGTGAGGCCGACGATGCCGCTTTTGGCCGCGCAGTAGGCTCCGCGCTTATGGAAGCCGCTGAGGGCGGCGGTCGAGGAGATCAGCACGATGCTTCCCGGCAGGTTGGCCCGGAGCAGCGACGCGGCCACCTCGGCGAGGCAGAAGAACGTGCCGTCGAGATCCACCCGCATCACCCGGTACCAGTCCTCGGTTGCCAGCTCGGCTATCGGCGCCGAATGGGTTATCGCGGCGCAGGTGACCAGGATCTGGGGCGGGCCGAGCCGAGCGGCGGTCGCGGCGACGCATTCCGCCACGCGGTCGCGGTCGGAGACGTCGACCGGCATGAACTCCGCCGTCTGGCCGGCGGCTGCGAGTTCGGCCGCCGCCTGCTGGCCGGCCGCGGCGTTGACGTCCCAGAGGGCGACCGGATGCCCGTGCGCGGCGAGCCGGGCGGCGACGGCCCGGCCTATCCCGGAGGCGGCTCCGGTGACGATGGCGACTTCGGCTTCGCTGGCTTCGGTGACGGAGGTGGCTTCGGCTTCGGTGGGCATCTCAGACTCGCAGGCCGAACTCGGCGCCGCGCTCGGCGACGAATCGCTGTTCCCAGGGGTTGTAGGTATCGCCCACGTAGTAGTTGGCCCGGTTGGTGAACAGGTTGTCGACGCCGAGGTCGCGGGGCGCGTTGCTCCATCCGATGCCCTGTACCACGCTGTCGAAATCCAGATCGGCGGCGTTTTCGATGCGCGGGCGGAACGGCTCGGCCTTGGCCGGGACGCCGCGGGCCCTCGCGACCAGGTCGAGGTAGGACACCGAGGGGAGCAGCCGGCCGCCGGCCTTCTCGAGGCGCTCGACCGCGCGGTAGGCAAGCTGCGGGTGGGTGTCCCGGGCGAATGCGCGCGCGTCGCCGAGCACCGTCACGTCGTGCCCGTCGCTGGCCAGCCGGAGGGCTGCCTCGACCGCGGCGTAGCTTGAGCCGATGACTCCCACCGTCTGGCCGAGTTCGGCGGCGCCGACCTGCCCGCTCATCACCCGCTCGAGGTCGTGAGCCCGCCAGGGCACGGCGGTCCGCAGGGGTTCGCCGGGCGTCGCGTCGACGATCACGTCGGGATCCCAGGCCGCGATCTGCGGTCCGAGGTCCCCGGCCGGGTCACCGGCCGCCAGCCGGGTGACACCGGCGGCGGCTAGCTGCGTACGGAACATCTCGAGGGACTCGGCGATCTCCTCGTTGAACGGGACGGTTGCCCGCAGGCCGAGCAGGCCGCCGAAGGGGAACTCGCCGTCGGCTAGGGCCGTGGCGTGGCCGCGGCGGGCTGCTGCCAGCGCGCACGCCAGGCCGCCGACGCCGGAGCCGATCACGAGCACGCGCGACGGGCTGGCGGCCCTGATCGGCGTGTATTCGTACTCGTGGCCGACGTTCACGTTTACCGGGCAGCCGGACTGGCGGTGCACGCTGCGCTGCTGGCACCCGTTGCAGCCGATGCACATCATGAACGGCTGGCCGCTGCGGGCCTTGTTCGGCCACTCGGGATCGGAGACCATCGCCCGGCCGATCCCGATGATGTCGGCGACGCCATCGCGCAGCAGGCGCTCCGCGGTGGCCGGCCGCAGGACCCGGCCTACCGTCATGTACGGGATATTGGTCAGCTGGTTACGGACCTGGACGGCGTACTCGCTCAGGGTCGCCTCGCCCTCACCGGTGGTCCACTTGAGTTCCTTGGTGAGGGTGCTGACCCCGGCCGATCCGTCGATGTAGGCGGCCCCGGCCGCCTCCAGGATGGTGACCATGCTCAGCGTGTCCGGCAGGGTGATGCCGCCGGGCTCGAACTCCACGATGCTCAGGCGGACGCCGACGGGGTAGTCGTCGCCTAGTTCGGCATGCGCGCGGCGGATGATCTCGGTCGCGAAACGGGCGCGGCCGACGGGGTCGCCGCCGAACTCGTCATCACGGTCGTTCTTCGACGGGGACAGGAACTGATTGATCAGGTAGGCGTGCCCGCCGTGCAGTTCGACCCCGTCGAATCCGGTCTCCGCGGCGCGCCTGATCGCGGCCACGAACAGCCCGATGACGTCGTGGACCTCGGCCGTGCTCAGCCGGTGCGGCACCTCCCAGCTGGCGCCCGGTGAGCGCTGGGCGGTCGACGATACGGGCTGAACGCCCGTTACCGCGGAGACCGTCCGGCGCCCGTTGTGCATGAGCTGCATCCAGGCGAGGGAGCCGTGGGCCCGGATGGCGCCCGCCAGCCGCGCCAGGCCGGGGCGGAACGTGTCGTCGTAGACGGACAGATGATTGGTCCAGCCGCGGCCGCGCGCGTCCACCGCCGCGCCTTCGGTCATCACGAGCCCGGCCCCGCCCTTGGCGCGCGCCTCGAGGAAGCTCACCAGCCGGTCGCTGACCTTGCCGTCGACCTCGGCGAAACACGAGGTCATCGGGGCGAGCGCGATGCGGTTCCTGGCCATGGCGCCGCCGATGGCGATCGGCTCGAACAGCAGCTCGATTGCCTCGGTTGGCTCGGTTGCCTCGGTTGCCTGGCTTGCCTCGGTTGCATCGCGGGAGGTCGGCTGAGGACCCATTTGTGCTCTCCTATACCTATTGACCGCGCGGGGCAGGGCTGATCTGCCGGCGCGTGAACACCCAGCCGTCGGGCGATCGGCGCATTTCGTCTTGGTAGTATCCGGCGCCCTCTATGTCCCATGCCTGTCCGGCGGCGGGCTTGATCAGGTACCAGTCCGATTTCGCCCTGGCCGTGTCGCCTTCGATCTCCAGGATGGTGTTAGTCAGGATGTGACGATGGCGAATCGCACCTGCGATGCGGCCGCCTAGCATTTCCCGGATCTCGTCGGCTCCGTGCGCTACGGCACCGTCGACGAAGGTGTATTCGCAGTCAGCGTCGAAGAGGCGCCATAGCTTATCCAGTTCGCGGTCATCGACCGCCCGGCAGTACCCGGCTAGGAGGTCGAGCACCTGGTCGCGTGCTGTCATATCGTCATTCCCCTTTCCAGTCGATTAGCCAGAGCAGGGTCGGCTTGTCCGCTCGCAGGCTGCCGATCTCGTCGCGCGGGGCGCCTAGGATTACGTGCAGCTCGTCGATGGTGAGCGCGGCGGCGCTGATCCGGCCGGCGATGACCGCGGCGAACGTGTAGTTTTTTAGGCGCCGGGAGGCTAGCTCGGCGCTCGTCTCGAGCTTCAGGAACGAGAACGACGGGCCGATGTCGCCGAACTTGGCAATGGTCTTGACCTTCATTCCGGGCCCGCATTCCCGCCATGGATAGGCGGCAAGGCTGAACTTGACCATTCCGTCCACTGGGGGCGGATCCGGAAATGGGTAGGGGTGCCCCATGACGGATTCCCAGCACACCTCCAGCGCTTCCCGGACCTGGCCATCGGGAGCGACGTACTCGCCGCGTTCCCTGGCCAGGCGCCCCTCTTTTATCTTCGACAGGTGGTCGGCGGCGGCCGCGATGCGGTCCAGCGTCAGCAGGGGCTGGCCGCCGGGTCCCTCGGTCTGCAGGTAGACGTTGACAAGCACATGATCGCGGTTCGGTGGCGCGGTGCTCTGCGACGTCGGCTGGCCGCCGGAAAAGAGCAGGCCTTCCGGCCGATAGGTCAGCTCGCCACCGAAGTTTTCGATCTGCTCGCTCGGGTCCGCGGTTAGCGGCAGCCTGGCATTGAGGACGAAGACGTCGAAGATATTGCGGTGTGACGGCACATAGCTGGCGGCCATCTGAGTTCTGTTCACATCGCTCGGCTCGAGCCGCTCGAAGCACTGCACCCGCACGTTGCGCCGTCCGTCGCCGGTCGCCAGTTCCCACGTGTTCGTGCACAGGGCCGTCCAGTGCGGCCATCGCCGCGGCTTGACCTGGCGCATGTCGACGATCTGCGGGTGCGCGGTGCTCATTGGCATGGTTCTCGGGCGGCTTCTACTCTGGCCTTTGGAGCAGGTCGGCCAGGCCAGCCGCGGTTCCGTGCTCGAAATGCTCGATGTACTCAGATACCGCACGCCTGGAGTCCGCGCTCTCATCGCCGCACATGCCATCGAAGCGCGTGTTCATGTCGGCCCAGGTGTCGGGGCGGAGGACGGAGCTGGGCATCGAGGAGGCATCTTCACGGATCGACGTGCCGTCGGCGAAGACCACCTCGACCACCCCCGCCCTCGCCTCCGGTGTGACCGCGCCGGGCATGGCGCCGATCCTGATCTTGGCCGCCAGTTCGTCGACCCGGGTATCACCGGTCGCGCGCGCCAGCACGTCCACGTCGTACTTGCCGAAGATGAGGGTCGCGGCGACGTTGAAGGGCGTGCTCGCCAGCGCCTGCTCCTGGTTGGTGAACGGGCCGGGGAAGACGACCGCCTGGTTGCGCTTCCAGGTCACCATGTCGACCCGGATGTGATCCACGTCGGCCGCCGACTGAATCGCTCGCTGCCTGACGATGCGCTCGGCGCAGTAGACCGGTATCACCCACGAACCTGGATAGGGCTTGACACCGATCGGCGCCAGGTGCCACTCCTCCCCCAGCCGGTACGACAGGTCCGGGGGAAGACCCATGCCGTTCGCGTACACCGCGTAGACGCCGCATTCGCCCTCGAGCGCCACGCTGGTGCCGTGGAACCCGCCTTCGGCCAGCGACGCCGCCAGGACGGCGTTCTTGGCGTTCGCGCCGAGCTGCAGGTAACGCTCCGTGACGCCGGTGGTGCCGAGACGCTCCGCCTCTTCGGCGTCGGCCCAGTTGCAGTACCACGCCATCGTCCCGGGCACCGCCAGCGTGGAGATCAGGGCCAGGGTGTCCATGATCCCGTTCACGGGGAGACCCATTAGCTTCGCGGTCGCGACGGCGGCGCCGAAGACGCCCGGCCAGGAATGCCGGAAACCCTGCAGGGTGACGGCCGATGCCAGCATCAGTCCCGCCTCGATGCGGGCGGTGATCTCGTAGCCGACCGCCAGGGCCGCCAGCACGTCCTCGCCGGAGCATTCCCGGGCCTCGGCGATTGCCAGCGCCGCCGGTATCAGCATCGTCCCGGTATGGGTCACGGTGTCGTCGAGAAGGGCGAGGTGGGCCCACATCCCGTTCACGAAGGCGGCGTCCTCGGGCCTTCCGCGCTTGCCGGTGAGCCAGAAGGAACTGCTGCCGCCGCCTGCGTCGAGGGTGTCGCTGTAGGACCGCACGAGCCGGGCACCGGCCAGGCGGCGGGCGGCGAGCACCGAGCCGGCGACGTTGAGCAGCCGCAGCTTGGTCCGCACCTGGTCATCGGCGGGCAGGTCGCTGAACTTGATCGAGGCCGCGAACTCGGCCAGTTGCCGCGTTGCCGACCCGCTCCCGGTGTTAGGCATTCCGCACTCTCCAACTTCCCGCTGAGGTTATTTGTGCTGACGGAACACTGCGTCGGGATTCTGTCTGACTTCGGGTTGAGTGTGGGTCGACATGAACCCCCTTTCGGACGATGCCGGCTGGAACCGGGTGTCGAGGGACAGCCGCAGGCGTCCGTCGGCGGAGGTATTCGGCAGGGACTTGTGGATCATGTGCCCGTGGAATATCAGTACGTCGCCCGGCCGGAAGTCCGAGGACGCGGCCCAGGAATCGGGAATAGCCCGTTCGGGCAGTCCCCAGATCGAGTTACCGGGCAGCTGAAGTGACGGGCTGTCCTTATAGGCCACGTGTTCCACGGCGCCGCCCTTGTGTGATCCCGGCGCTACCGCCAGGCCGCCGATGGTGAGATCCACCGGTGCAAGCGGTGTCCACAGGATGCGGAAGTCGTCGTTCGGCTGGATGAACCACGAGCACTGATGCGGCGGCGTCAGCCCCTTGGTGCGATTAGGAGCGGCGGCGCGCACGATGGTCTGCCGGAACACCCAGGGTGCCTCGCCGAGGAGCCCCTCGAACAGCGCCACGGTCTGCGGATCGTGCCAGAGCTTGTCATAGTCGACATGCTCGTGAATGGCGTCGTCATCGATTTCCGGCCATTCTTCGGCGGAGTGGACCGCGGTGTGATCGTCGGCGGAGATGACGTCCTGCCTGACCAGCTCGTCGGTCAGCTGCCTGGTAACCAGCTGGACCGCCTGCTCCGGCAGCTGCCCGCGCAGGAACAGGTAGCCCTCTTCGTCGTAGATCGCTCGCAGGGCGGCGTAATCCGGTGCCTGTGACGTCGAGTCACGGAACTCTTCGAAGGTGCTCATGACGTCCTTTCGCTCTTTGCTGGCATAAGCCACGGCCGCCTAGGCCTGGGAAGTTCACTTCGGCGGTGCTGGTTATCTGGTCTAGGTTCTCGAAGATGCTCTCTATGGTCATTTCCGGATCGCGCAGGCCTCGGGTGAGCCCGATGACCGCTTGCGCGAGGCGATCGCGCCTGACCCAGAATGTCTCGCCGTTGGCCGAGCAATTCTCATGTGCCAGCCACGCCACCGCGGCGCTTACGGTTTCATTTCTTATGCCGGTGGCGTCCGGCAGCCTGAACATCCGGCTGAGGCCTATCGGGACGATCGCGTTAGCCAGGATTCCGCGGGGTGCTCCTTCCAGCGCGAGCGTCTGAGTGAGCCCGATAATGCCCATCTTCGCCGCCGCATAGTTCGCCTGGCCGCTGTTACCGTAAAGGCCCGCCGCCGACGATACGTTGACGATGCGACCGTAACCCTGGCTGGCCATGAACGGCCACGCTTGCTGGGTTACCCAGAATGGCCCGCTGAGATTAACGTCGATGACGTGTGACCAGTTGGCCGGGCTCAGCTCTGGCACATCCGCATCGCGCAGGATTCCGGCGTTGTTGATGACGATATCGACACGGCCGAGCGAATCCAGCGTGAACTCGATCAGCTCGCGTGACCCGTCGACGGTGGAGATATCGCTGTAGTTGGCCAGCGCGCGGCCGCCGGCGGACGTGATCTCCGCGACCACATCGTCGGCGGGCGCCGATGACCGCCGAGTGCCGTCCATTTCGGCACCGAGATCGTTGACGACGACCTGCGCTCCTCTTGCCGCCAGGAGGAGGGCATGGCCTGCACCGAGTCCCCGGCCGCCGCCGGTGACTATGGCAACACGGTTCTCGAACCTGTGCTCTGGCATGCCTAGATCACGCCCGCATCCCGGAGCGCCTGGTACTCGGCAGCCGACAGGTTTAGTTCTCCGAGGTAGATCGCTTCGTTGTCGGCGCCCAATTCAGGACCGGTCGTCTCGATCCGGCCGGGCGTCCGGGTGAGGGCCGGTACCACTCCCTGCATCCACACCTCGCCGAGCCTTGGGTCGCTGACTGGCGTGATAGCTCCTCGCTCGCGAAAATGCGGATCGTGGTAAATGTCCTTCGACGTGTAGAGCGGAGCACTGGGCACCCCGGCGTCTTCGAGCGCGGTCCGCAGCGGGCCGGATTCCAGTTCGCCGATTCGGCGTCTGATGATCCCGTGCAGCACGTCTTGGTTGGCGGACCGCTCCTGGTTGGTCAGGAACCGTTGGTCGCTGGCCAGCTCGGGCAGGGCGATTGCCAGCGCCAGCTTCTTGAACAGCCCGTCCGTGCCCGCCGCGATCATCAGCCAGACGCCGTCACGCGTGCAGAAGCATTCCGCCGGAGCCATTGCCTCGGCCGAGTTGCCGACCCGCTCGGGAATCGTGCCGGTTAGCTGGAAGAGCGGCACGTAGTAGTGGAACATGCGAAGCAGGGACTCGGTCAGCGCCACGTCAACGTGCTGACCGACGTGCCCGGCGCTGGCCTGGCGTTCGAAGAGCGCGAGCATCGTGCCCAGCGCAGCGACGATCGCGGTGGAGTAATCCGTGATGCCGATGCCAGGCTTCACCGGCGGCTGGCCGGGATGCCCGGTCACGTAGGTCAGTCCGGCCATTGCCTGCGCGACCCGGTCGTAGGCCGGCCGCAGCCGATAGGGTCCGGTCTGGCCGAAGCCGGATACCGACACGTACACGAGTCCTGGATTGATCACCCGCAGTCGTGGATAGTCGAACCCCCAGCGCTCCATTGTCCCGGGCCGGAAATTCTCGACTATGACGTCGGACTCCCGCACGAGTGCGTGCAGCAGCGGGCCGGCTTCGGCGCGGGAGTAATCCAGCGTGATGCTCCGCTTGTTCCTGCCCTCGATCATCCACCACAGCGGCGTGCCGTCGATGCTCGGGCCGAACGTCCGTAGCGGGTCACCGCTGCCGGGGCGTTCGACCTTGATCACGTTGGCGCCGAAGTCGCCCAGGATCGTGGCACAGACCGGGCCGGCCAGGGCGGTGCCCAAGTCAAGGACCCGGATGCCGTCGAGCGGGCGCCGGCCGCGTGAGTTATCTGAGTCGCCCGGCCCCATCGCTGCCCCCGTCATTCGGTGCCGGTCTGAGGTCCGGCAACCCGGTCGCTGTCGCCCCGGGACATGACGTTGCCGAGGTAGGCATCCACCACCATCCGGTCGGCCAGGACCTCTTGCACGGGACCGTTCGCGATAAGGACACCCTGATCCAGCACCACGATCTCGTCGGCGACGCGGCGGACGAGGGCGATGTGGTGTTCGACCAGGACCACCGTCACGCCGGCCCGCGCGATGGCGGCGATCGCCTGCTGCAGTCGGCTGACTTCCTCGTTACCCAGGCCGGACGAAGGCTCGTCGAGCAGCAGCAGCCTGGGCTTGGACATCATGGCGCGGACGATCTCGACGGTGCGCTTGTCGCCGTGGGAAAGGTCCCCGGCCGGGCGATCCCAGAGCTCGGCGATGCCGAAGCGGCCCAGCCAGGCAAGCGCCTCCTGCCGGTAGAACGCCTCCTCGCGGCGCACCACCGGCGCGCGAACCAGCCACAGCAGAATCGAGCGATTGCGCAGCCGGGAGGCCCCTACCACGACGTTCGACAAGACGTCTTCGCGATCAAGCAGCCGCGGAATCTGGAAGGTACGGCCGATGCCTCTTCTTGCCCGCACCGACGCGCGTTCGCCGTTCACCACCTCGCCGTCGAAGAGAATCCGGCCCGCGGTCGGCTGGTAGAGGCCCGAGATCATGTTCAGCAAGGTCGTCTTGCCGGAACCATTGGGGCCTATCATGCCGACAACGCGGCCGGCGGGAACCTGGAACGAGACCTTGGAGAGCGCGCGAACGCCGCCGAAATACTGGCTCAGTTCCTCGACGGCCAGGGACGCGCCGTCATAAACCTCGGCGACCTCGATGGCGGCGTCGGCGAGGCGGTCTTCGGCGCGGGCTTCAGCGGCGGGGGCTTCGGCGGCGCGGGCTTCGGCGGCGCGGACTTCGGCGGCGCGGCCTTCAGCGGAGGCCGGCCCCGAGGCTCGCAGCCGTCGGGCATAACCTGCGATGCTCATTCCGACGCCGGCGAGGCCATCGGGTACGAGGATCGCGATGATAAGGAGCAGCCCGGCGTAGATGATCAGTTGATATTGCGCAAAGCTGGTGAGAATCTGCGGCAGCAGTTCCATCATCAGCGCGCCGAGGACCGGGCCGATGATGCGGCCGTCGCCACCGATCAGGATGACGAGGAAGAGCAGCACGGAGAACGAGATATCAAATTGTCCGGGTGAAACGGTACCGCCCAGGGATGCCCACATCCCGCCGGCCAGGCCAGCCGGGATCCCGCTTATAGCAAATGCCCATACTTTCTTCCGGGGCACACCGATGCCGAGCGACTGCGCGACCAGCTCACTGTCCCTTATCGCAATCAGCGCAAGCCCCTGCGCTGAGCGCCGGATGTTTCGCGAGAAAAGCAGGGCCAGGAACATCAGCACGAGCAGGACGATGTATATGCTGGACGAGGTGAGCTCCCGCCCGGAAAAAGTTATGCCGGGAATCCCGACCAGTCCGTTACCCCCGCCGGTTAGTCCTTGATCGCTATTAAGGAAGCCCTCCACGATCAGCGCGAAGGCCATCGTTATGACGGCCAGGGTCCAGCGCGACAGGCGTAGCGACGGAAGGCTCATGACTATCGCGGCCACCACGGCCGCGGCCATGGCAGGCACCAGGGTGGCGATGACCGGCCAGCCATGACTTACCGTGAGAATGGCCGTAACGTAGGCACCGACCGCGACCAGGCTGCCGTGACCCAGGGAGATCTGTCCGCCAAAACCGTGGACAATGTTCAGCCCGACCGCGGCCAGCGCGTAGATCGCGGTCAATGTTCCGATGTATACGAGGTAGCTGTCGTTGCTCACCAGCGGGGCCAGGCAGAGGCAGGCGAGCAGGAGCGCCCCGATACCTCTCGGCGAGAGTATCCTGCCCAGCGGTGGCGGCCTCATTACACTTCCCGCAGCACTGGGGCGCCGAAAATGCCGCGCGGGCGCAGCGCCAGTATTATCAGGAAGACGATGAATGCCGCGACGTTTTGATATGAGGGGTTGATCTCGATCGCCGCGAACGACTGCACGCAGCCCAGCAG
>Ga0181525_10000594_pt1 | contig 31176 bp, 27 predicted proteins | sample PEATcosm2014_Bin_48_FD_121100 | JGI IMG/M metagenome (GOLD analysis project Ga0181525, IMG submission 121100) | Peatland microbial communities from MTU Mesocosm Facility, Houghton, MI, USA - PEATcosm2014_Bin06_10_metaG | ecosystem: Environmental > Terrestrial > Soil > Wetlands > Peat | place... | reverse complement strand
CGTGGTCATGCCGAACTGCCTCCGGTTGTTCTCTTCCCCACGGAGGCTATCTCGGCACGGAGACCTTATGGTTCGGTGGCGGCGCGTGGCATGCCGGCCTTTAGTCACTACGCTGGGGTCTAGGAAAGAGAGGTGGTCCCGGTGGGTCCAGTTGTTGCCGTCATCGTGGTCTTGGTCATACTCGGGCTGATCGCCGCCGCGCGCTCGCTCAAGGTGGTGCAGCAGTACGAGCAGGGCATCATCTACCGGTTCGGCCGGGTCTTGCCCGAGATCCGCGGCCCCGGGCTGACCTGGATGAGGCCGGTCGGCGACCGGATGCAAAAGGTCAACATGCAGATCGTCGCCATGGCCGTGCCCGCGCAGGAAGGCATCACAAGGGACAACGTCAGCGTCCGGGTGGACGCCGTGGTGTACTTCCGGGTGGTGGACCCGATCAAGGCCACCGTGAACGTGCAGAACTATATGTTCGCCATTTCCCAGCAGGCGCAGACCTCGCTGCGGTCGATCATCGGCCAGTCCGAGATGGACCAGCTGCTGGCCGAGCGGGATTCGGTCAACCGCGAGCTGCGCCGGATCATCGACGAGCCGACCGAGGGTCCGTGGGGGGTCCGGGTCGAGCGGGTGGAGATCAAGGACGTGTCGCTGCCCGAGGGCATGAAGCGGTCCATGTCGCGGCAAGCCGAGGCGGAGCGGGAACGGCGCGCGAGGATCATCACCGCCGACGGCGAGTACCAGGCGTCCAAGCGGCTCGCCGCGGCGGCCAACGTGATGGCGCGTGACCCGGCCGCCCTCCAGCTGCGGTTGCTGCAGACCGTGGTCGAGGTGGCCGGCGAGCGGAACAGCACGCTGGTCATGCCCGTTCCCGTCGAGCTGCTCAGGTTCTTCGACAAGATGGCGCCCGGTCCGCCGGCCCCGCCGCCCGAGCCGCTGAGCGAGCTCGAGGACCTCGGCGACGCCGAGGTGGCGGCCGCTGAAGCGGCCATCTCGAACGTGAAGGTGCCTGAGCTTGAGGAGTCGTCTATCCCGCCGGTGCCGCAGGTGCAGGACGCCGTGACCCCCGAGATCCCGCATGTCACCGCCCCTGACGTGACGGCCAGCGACAAGGCGTAAGGTCGGTCCATGCCAAAGTGGGAGTACGTGACGGTGCCGTTGCTCGTGCACGCGACCAAGCAGATCCTCGACACCTGGGGCGACGACGGCTGGGAACTAGTCGCGGTGGTACCCGGCCCCAACTCCGAGCAGCTGGTCGCCTACATGAAGAGGGAGAAGCCGTGAGCCCGACCGAGCGACTGGCTGAGCTCGGGCTGACTCTGCCGCCGGTGACCGCGCCGCTGGCTGCCTACGTGCCCGCGGTGCGGACCGGTGCGTTCGTCTACGTCTCCGGGCAGGTGCCGGTGGTGGACGGGAAACTGCCCGCCACCGGCAAGGTGGGCGCCGAGGTCAGCGCGGCGGATGCGGCCGGGCTGGCCCGGACCTGCGCGCTGAACGCGATCGCCGCGGCCGCCGCCGCCGCGGGTGGCCTGGACCGGATCCGGCGGATCGTGAAGGTCACCGGGTTCGTCGCCAGCGCGCCCGGATTCAACGGCCAGCCGCAGGTGGTGAACGGTGCGAGCGAGTTGCTGATCGAGGTGTTCGGCGAGGAGGGCAGGCATGCCCGCAGCGCGGTCGGCGTGGCGGAGCTTCCGCTTAACGCGCCGGTTGAGGTAGAGCTGATCGCCGAGGTTCACGACTGAGCCGCCCGGTGAGGGAACCAGGGGTGCCGTCCCGCGTGCCCGTGCCGCGCGGGATGGCCGAGCGGGCCCGCGATTTCTTCGCGCGTGACCTGCCGCCTGCGGCGCCGCGCGACGCCGCGACGGTGATCTTGCTTCGCCAGAGCCCCGGCGTCGAGGTGTTCCTGCTGCGCCGCGCCGGGGCGCTGGAGTTCGCGCCGGGGGCCTGCGTTTTCCCCGGCGGATCGGTAGACGAGCCCGATGCCGACCCGGGCATCGGCGAGACCGGCTGGGCCGGCCCGTCGCCGGCCGATCTCGGCGACCTGCTCGGCATCTCGGCCGATCGTGCGCGTGCCCTGGTCTGCGCGGCGGTCAGGGAGACGTTCGAGGAGTCAGGCGTGCTGCTCGCGGGCTCGTCGACGGCCGAGCTTGTCCGGGACGGCGCGGCGCTGGAACAGGACAGGGACTCGCTGCTTTCTGGCACGGTCTCGATCGGTGACCTGCTCCGCCTTCGTGGCCTGCTGCTGCGCGCCGACCTGCTGAGGCCGTGGGCCCGCTGGATCACGCCCGTCATCTCACCTCGCCGCTTCGATACCTGGTTCTTCGCCACCACGCTGCCGCCGGGGCAGACGGCGTCGCTGGCGGCAGGCGAGTCGGACTCCGGAAGCTGGTGGGATCCGGCTGCGGCGCTGGATGCGGCCAGGTCCGGCGAGATTACACTGCTGCCGCCGACGGCAGTGACGCTGGCGGAGATCGCCGGGTACCAGGACGTGGCCGCCGTAATGGCCACGCGCAGGCAGATAGCTCCGCTGATGCCCACGGTGGTCGTCGAGGATGACCAGGTGTGGCTGGCAATGCCGCCTGAGGTTGAATATCCCCTATGAGCACGGATATCGACGGCTTCCGGACGGAGCGGGCGACGTGCTTGCTCGCGCCGAATCCGTCGCCGATGACACTGGACGGCACCAACACGTGGCTGATCGCCGAGCCGGGCTCATCATCGGTCGTGGTGATCGACCCCGGGCCGGACGATGAGGGGCACCTGCGCCGGGTGCTCGCCGCCGCGGCGGCGGGCGACCGCAAGGTGGCCAGGATCCTGCTGACCCACGGGCACCTCGATCATTCTGCCGGGGCGGCGCGGCTGGCCGCGCTGACCGGCGCGCCCGTGCAGGCCGCCGACCCGGCCCACCGGCTCGGCACCGAGGGGCTCGCGGGTGGCGACGTGGTCACGGCGGCCGGCTGCGAGCTTCGGGTGATCGGGACGCCAGGCCATTCGGCCGACTCGGTGAGCCTGCTGCTGCCCGCGGACGGCGCCCTGTTCACCGGCGATACCGTCCTCGGCAGGGGGACGACGGTCATCGCGAGGGACGGGAACCTCGGTGACTACCTGCGGAGCCTCGGGCAGCTGCGGGACCTGGCCGAAGACCATGCGATACGGCTGCTGCTGCCCGGACACGGCCCGACGCTGCCGGATCCCGCCGGCACCCTTGACTACTACCTTTCCCACCGAGCGGAGCGGCTTGAACAGGTCAGGGGGGCACTGGCGGCAGGCGCGAGAACACCGGCCGAGATCGTAGCCATGATCTACACGGACGTGGACCCGTCCGTCTGGCCCGCCGCCGAGTGGTCCGTGCGAGCTCAGCTCGACTACCTCGGCGAGCCCTAGCGCGCCACTACCTCCGCGAGCTCTAGCGGGCGCGCCTGCGGAGCCGCTCCGCGTCGAGGATGAGCACCGAACGCGCGGAGATCTGCAGCCAGCCGCGGGCCGCGAAGTCGGCGAGGGCCTTGTTGACCGTCTCCCGTGACGCGCCGACCAGCTGGGCGAGTTCCTCCTGGGTCAGATCGTGATGAACATGCAGGCCATCGCTTTCCTGCTGGCCGAACCGGTCGGCCAGGTCCAGGAGGTTCTTGGCCACCCGGCCGGGCACGTCGGTGAAGACCAGGTCGGCGGTCACGTCGTTGGCCCGGCGCAGCCGCCTGGCCAGCTGCCGCAGCATGTGCATGGAGGCTTCGGGGTGCTCGAGCAGCCAGGCGCGCAGCGCGTCGTGGCCGAGCGCGGCCAGCATGACGTCGGTCACGGCACTGGCCGAGGAGGTTCTCGGCCGGGGGTCGAACAGCGAGAGCTCGCCGAACATCTCGCCAGGGCCGAGCACGCTCAGCAGGTTTTCCCTGCCATCTGCCGCCGCGCGGGTGAGCTTGATCTTGCCGTCGAGCACCACGTACAGACGGTCGCCGTCTTGCCCCTCGAGGAAAAGGTGCTCGCCGCGCGACAGCTTTACCTCTGAGATCTGCCGTCGTAGCGCTCGCGCGTTTTCGTCGTCGAGCCCATCAAAAAGCGGTGCCCGCCTGAGCACAACGTCGGCGTCATCCACCGGTCCTCCTCCCTGGCCATGGTACTGCTGGCCGCCTCGGCCGACTGGCCGGCCAGCGGTTACTGCTGGCCGTGCCCTATAAGTGTGGATCATTCCTGGGGGTGAAATGTGCTCGGGATCACATTATGAACTCAGCCGGTCGCGGTGCCGAGATTTACATCACACTCTGGTGTACAGTCACCACTCTGTGTAATCGACAAACGCTCTGGAACACGGGGGAGCGCTGGTTCGGGGGGTGCTGACGCCTTTGCGAGGTCTGGGGGACACGTTCTTCGACTGGCCAGGTAACCACAAACCTGACCGGGGGCGCGCCGGTAATTCTCAGCTGCGGCGCGGCCATCTTGCTGGCTGGCCGTTTCCTCGCCGCCCACGCGGCCGGGTCGGCCTTCGCATCGCGGTGGGCTGCGGCCTGATCGCGGCCCTCAGCCTGCCGTCCGCGCTGTCGGGCTGGCGGCTGGACGGCAACCCAAGTCCGCCGAGCACGTCGCAGATCAACTCGGCGGAAGGCCAGGTCAAGCAGAATCAGGCGTCGCTCGGCGCGGCGCAGGGCCGGCTGTCGACCGCGAACCGGGCGCTCGCAGACCTGCAGACGCAGGCCGAGGTGCTCACCGAACGCTACGACGAGACGCTGGTAAACGAGCAGCGGGCAGCCGCGGCATACAAGGTCACCCAGGCCAGGCTGGCCTCCGCGCGGCAGGCCGAGAATTCGAGCCAGCGGCAGCTGGCGGGCCTGGCGGCCCAAGAGTTCGAGTCGGGCGGCGGCTTCGACGCGGTCACGTCCATGCTCGGCGACGCCAACGGCCCGCAGGGATACCTGAACGAGGTCGGGATGGGCCAGGTCCTGGCCCAGCAAGGCACGGACACGCTCGCCGTGAACCAGGCCAACGACGTGGTGGCGACGGTGTTCCGCACTCAGGCGCACGACCTGCTGGTGGCCCAGCAGGCCGACCTGCACGCGGCGACCGCCCTCAAGGTAGCCATCCAGGCCGCCGTGGCCAGGCAGCTTCAGTTCGTCCGCGCGGACAAGGCGCAGCAGGACAAGCTGGCCACCGAGCTGGCCACTGCCGAGGCGCACGAGACGGCGCTGGTAGCGGCTCGGCAGGCGTACCTCGCGGCGCAGGCCGCGCAGCGAGCGGCCGCCGCGGCGGCGGCCGCGGAAAGCCAGGCCGCGTCGCCAACCTGGTCGGCGGGCTCTGGGGCCTCGGCGACCCAGGGCGACATCGCCGCCAACTGGGCGCTCACCCAAATCGGCAAGCCCTACCAGTGGGGCGGGGCCGGTCCGTATTCCTATGACTGCTCGGGCCTGACCATGGTCGCCTGGGAGCACGCCGGCGTCCAGCTCGCGCACTACACCGGCTACCAGTGGGACGCCGGGCCGCAGGTGCCCCTCGACCAGCTGCAGCGCGGCGACCTGGTGTTCTACGCCACCGACAACTCAGACCCCGGCACCATCCACCACGTCGGGATCTACATCGGCAACGGCGAGATGGTCGATGCCCCCTACACCGGCGCCTTCGTCCGGATCGACAGCATCTACGCCCCCGGCGTCCCCATCGGCGCCGTGGACCCCGCGGGCTGACGCCGGGCGGGCGCGCGCACTTGACGACGCCACGGCCCTACCCCGGTCACCGTCTACGACACCAGCGCGGCCACCGGCCCGGGCACGATCGGCGTCGGCAGCACCGGCAACCCGGTGGGCTGGTGGGTCGGCCTCCCGGCCAGCGTCGCGGCCGGCAGCTACTCGTCAACGGTCACGCTGCAGCTCATCTCCGGGCCGTGACGGCCTGGCGACCTGGGTCCGCGCGTGGTCGCGGATGCCCTCGAACGCCTCGGCGTGCCTGCCGTCGCCGAACCGCGACCAGTAACGCGCGGTCGAGACGACCAGGTCTGGGTCGAGGCAGTCGCGCCCGCCAGGCCGCGGCTCGAACGCGTGGATGGCGTCGAGCTTGCGCGCCAGGTAGTCGTCGATGGTGACGAAGAACGTGGGGCGGAAATCCACGGTCGCGGAGGCGGACTGAAAGCAGTAGACGCGGCCGACGTGGCGCGCGGCCACCATGACCGCCCGGTGCGTGTTCCGGTGATCGTGATGGTCGTCGTGCAGCGAATGCGTGTACACGACCGTGGGCCGCACCTGCGCGATCACCTCGCCGATGACGTCGACGGTCGGATTGCCCTCCGGGATATGCGCGCCGGGGAGATCATGCTGGAACAAGCGGGCGCCGATGACCTCGGCGGCCGCCCCGGCCTCGTCGGCGCGGCGGTCCGCGGTATCGCCCGGTGTGCGCCGCGACAGCGTGAGAATCGACACCGCGTCGCCGGCGGCTTTGTGCGCGAGCAGCGCGCCCGCCGCCCCGATCTCCACGTCGTCCGGATGCGCCCCGATGGCAAGCACGCTTTCCGTGCCGGCGGGGCGCGCGGCCCGTCCCTTGGCGACGAGCTCAGCGACCCGGTCGAGGAACTCGCCGGCGGGCATGGGCTTGAAGAAGAACTCGACGGCCGCCGACCGCAGGGCGGTGACTGCCATGTCCACCGTCGCGTGCGCGGTCGCCACCGCGACCGGCAGCGCCGGCTCAATGAGACGGACCCGCTCGAGCAGTTCGAGTCCGGTCATGCCGGGCATCTCGATGTCGGTGATCACCAGATCCCACGGCTCGGTCTGCACGCAGCGCAGCCCGTCCCTGGGGTCGAGGACGTGCCTCAGCTCGTATCCGCCGCGCCGGTGCAGCACCTGTGCCGCCCAGATGCCGAACACCCGGTCGTCATCGATGAGCAGGATGCGCCCGCGGCTCGCGCCCGACTCGTCTGCGCGCATGTCTCCTCCGACAGAAGCCACAACGACATCGGTGATCCCAGATGCATCTGTCCTTACCTGTCGTCACACGATACCATTCGATCACTCATTGAAACTTAGCTACTACTAAACGTTATAGACACCTTCGGGGGACGTCAGGTGCAGGTGTGATGTTCAAGCGGCAACGCGCCTTGTCGGTGCGGCTCATCTCGGTGCTCGGCGTGCTGATCGTGGCCGTGATCGCGACCGCGGTCGCCGTGACGATCAGCCTTTACCAGGAGGCGATAGGCCAGGCCAACGATGCTCAGGCGGCCTATACCGACTCACTGAGCGCGCAACAGCTCGTCTCCATCTTCGCCGAGGAGCGCCTGTCGATGTTCAGGTACATCGGGCAGGGGCTGCCGTCGGCCCTGGCCAGCGTGCAGACGCTCAACACGCAGTTCCATGCGGTGGCCGCGGCGGTCACGCCGGAGACGCCTGCTCGCGCGCACGCGCTGGACGACGCCCTGGCCGGTCAGGCGAGCTACTATTCGGCCTTCCAGGCCGATCGCCGGTACGCGACCGCTACCCCGGTCCGCAAGTTCATCGTGATCGGGCAACTGGACGGACGCGCGGCCCCTGTCACCCAGCCGCTTGACACCCTGGCCGGCCTCGAGGCGGCGCGTTCGGCCGGTTCCGTTGCCGCGGCCAGGGACTCGGCCGGGCAGGCGCTGGCGGTCGGCCTCGCGGGCGCTATTCTCGCGGTCCTGGCCGGCGTCCTGTTCACCGTGTTCGTGGCCCGGATGTTGAGCCGGGCCCAGCAGCGTGAAGCGGACCTGACCGCGGCGCTTGGGCGGCTGAGCGACCGCGACGAACTGCTGGCCCGGCTGCGGGCGGCGTCGCTGATCCTGGGCGAGACGGCGGCCGAGTTGCGCAAGGCGGCCAGGAACGCGGCGGCGGTGACGAGCGAACAATCCGCCGCGGTGGCGCAGACGTCAACTACGATCCGTGAGCTCGCGGCTACGGCCGGATCCATCGCGGACACCGTGCGCTCGGTCTCGATAGCCACCGAGCGGGCCGCCGACACCGTGCATGACATGCAGGAGAAGGTCGAGGCGATCGCCAAGCGCGCACTGTCGCTCGGCGAGCAGGGGCAGAAGATCGGCGAGATCCTCGAGCTGATAAACGACATCTCCGGCCAGACGAACCTGCTCGCGCTGAACGCGGCGATCGAGGCCGCCAGGGCCGGCGAGGCAGGCAGGGGGTTCGCCGTGGTGGCGGCCGAGGTGCGCAAGCTGGCCGAGCGGTCGATGCGCTCCACCGAATCGATCGGCGTGATCATCGCCGGGGTCCGGGACGAGACCAACGCGACGATCATGGCGACCGAACAGGGCATACGCCAGGCACACGAGGTCGGGGAGCTGATGGCCTCGACCGGGACCCTGCTCGAGGAGTCCATCCTCGCCACCCAGCAGCAGAAGTCCGCCGCGGACCAGGTGGACACGGCGGCGCAGCAGATCAGGGAGGCGGCCGACCAGCTCGCGACCGAACAGGCCCAGTGGGCGGCCACATCCGAGCGGCTGGAACGGCTCGTCGACGAGATAGAGAACGCGCTGCGAGACGATGGCGCGGAACTCGTCAGTGGGCACTTATGTGCGGCTGCGGGTCGCGGCGGAGGCATATGCCGTGCCGGTCGGCCAGGTGCTTGCGATCGTCGGCCCCGGCGACCTGACCGCCGTACCCGGGGCGGTGCCGGAGATACTCGGTGTGCGCAGGCTCCGCGGCCAGATCGTGCCCGTCATCAACCTGGCGCTGGTGCTTGGCCTGAACGCCACCGCACCGTCCCGGCAACTGCTGCTCGCCGAGGCCGACGGCGTCAAGGCGGGGTTCACGATCGAAGAGGTGACCAGCGTAAGCGAGCTGAGCGTCCCGCTCGACGGGGCGGAGTCCGGCTTCCTTCTCGGCGTCATGGTCAGCGACGGCGAGCCACTCGGCGTCATCGACGTCGCCCGGATCATCGAGTCGCTGCGGCGGGCGGGCTCGTGACGGTGAGCGCCCTGCCCAGGCCCATGCGGAAGGGGGTGCCCTGGTGACCGACCCCGATACCGAGCTGCGGGAAGTCTTTCATGAGGACGTGACGCACCGGCTGGATGAGATGGAAGCCGCGCTGCTGGCGATCGAGGCCGGCGACCCGGGCACCGGGATGATCGACTCGCTGTTCCGCAACGTCCACACGATCAAGGGGACGGCCGGCATGGTCGGCCTTGGCGACGTGGCCGCGGTCGCGCACGCGGTCGAGGACGTCATGGCGGTCGTGCGCGACACCGGCACGTTCCCCCCGGGCCTCGTCGATCCGCTGCTGCACGCCACCGGCGCCGTGCGCGGGCGCGTCAACGGCGCCGACATGCCCGTCGACGGTCTGCTCGAGGAACTGGCCGGCGCCCTGACGGCGCTGCGCAAGGCTGGCTCCGTCGCCGTGAAGGCCGGTGCCGAGACGGCGCCGCCTGGCTCAGCGGACCCGCGGGTGCCAGGCAGCCAGCAGAGCCCGGAGAACCGACTGAGCCCGGGCGCCCTCGAGGTCCCGGCGCGTGCGGTCCCCGAGGTCGGCCGGGAACTACCCGGCCCCGCGGTGGCCGCGGCGTCCAGGCACATCCCGGAGCAACGGTCGGTACGTGTCGATCCGGTCAAGCTCGACAACCTGCTCGATGTCATCGGTGAGGCGGTGCAAGACGGGCGCAGGCTGGCGCACGCTCTCGGGCCCGAGGCGGAGTTGCCGACGGCACTGTCCGCTGCCCTCAGCGCGGGCGTGCGTACGCTGGAACAGCTGCGGGACAGCGCCATCAGGATGCGGACGCTCCCGCTCTCGGCGATCGCCGGGCCGCTGCCCCGCGCGGTCCGCGACTTCGCGCGGTCGGCGGGCAAGGACGTCACGTTCACGGTGGCAGGCGCGGATACCGAGCTGGACCGGGTGATCCTGGAGAGCCTCGCCGAGCCGCTCACGCATCTGCTGCGCAATGCCGTGGCGCACGGCATCGAGGCCCCGGCGGACCGCGAGCGGGCAGGCAAGTCCCCGCACGGCAACGTCGAGCTGCGGGCAGTGCCCCGCGGCAGCCTGGTCGAGATCGTTGTCGCGGATGACGGCCGGGGCATCTCGCCGGAGGTAGCGGACCGGGCGCGCCACGAGGGGTCGCTGGCGGACGTGCTGGCGCACGCCGGTTACTCGACCGCGGGCGAGGTCACCCAGCTGGCTGGGCGCGGCGTCGGCCTCGACGCGGTCAAGAGCTATACGCACTCCCTCGGCGGCGCCCTCGAGATCCGCAGCCAGCCCGGTCGCGGCATGGAAGTGATCCTGCTGCTGCCGCTCGCGCTGGCGGTGATGAACGTACTGCTGTTCGAGCGCGGCAAAGCCGTGTTCGGGGTGCCGCTTGCGGTGGTCGACGAGGTGGTCGCGGTGTCTAAGCCGTCCTCCATGGGCGGTCGGCTTTCGCTGACCGTCCGCGGGCGGCCGCTGCCGGCCGCGGACGTCGCGCTGCTGCTCGGCGGGCACGCACCACCGCTGCGCCATCTGCCCCGGGCGCTGATCGTCGCGGTTCTCGGACGCCGGATCGCGGTGCTTTGCGACGCGTTGATCGGACAGGAGGAGGTGATGGTGAAGCCGCTCGGGCCGCTACTCGCGGGCGCGGGCTACCTGGGCGCGGCGATCCTCAGCGATGGCCGGATTGCGCTGCTCCCCGAGCCGGCCGTGCTCGTCCGCGGCCGGCCCGACGCCGTCGGCCAGCCTGGCCAGCCTGGCCAGCCCGGCCAGCCCGGCCAGCCCGGCCAGGACCGCCAGCCGCTGGATCCTCCGAAGATCCTCGTGGCGGAGGATTCCTTCACGGTCCGGGAACTCCAGCGCATCATCCTCCAGACGGCCGGATATCAGGTCGTAACGGCACATGACGGGACCGAGGCACTTCGTATCATCGGCCGGGACGCCGACATCGCCCTCGTAATCACCGACCTGGAGATGCCGGGCCTTGACGGGCTGGAGCTGACCCGCGCCATACGCGGGAACCCGGCGCGGGCCGCGCTGCCCGTCGTCATCGTGACCTCGCGGGGCTCGCAGGAGGATCGGCGCAGGGGCATCGAGGCCGGGGCCGATGCGTACATGGCGAAACACAACTTCGATCAGCACGCCCTGCTCGCCACCGTCGAGCGGCTCATCGGCCGATGATGACGGTGCTGCGCGTGCTGGTCTGCGAGGGATCCCGCGGCTCCGCTGTCAGGCTCCGGCGGATGCTCGAGCATGACCGCGACATCACGGTCGCCGCGGTGTGCGCCACCGCGAAGGAGGCCGTGAACGCGCTGCCGTTGGTCCAGCCGGACGTGGTGACGATGGACCTGGACCTGCCAGGCACGGGCGGCCTGGCCGCCATCGAGGAGATCATGAGCGAGCGGCCGCTGCCTATCCTGGCGATCAGCGCCGGCGCCGTCGGCCGGACCGCAAAGGATGCCGCGCTGGCCGCCGGGGCGCTCGACGTGATCGGCAGGGAGGACCTGGACGTCGCAGACCCGGGCGACGCCGCCGCGGCCGCGTTGCGGCAGCGGGTCAGGGTTCTCAGCCACACGCACGTGATCTGCCATCCGCGAGCCCGGCTGCGGGGGATGCCGACGCCGCACTCCACGGGGCGCGCGGCCTCGGTGATCGGGATGTGCGGATCGGCCGGCGGGCCTTACGTGCTGGCCCGGCTGCTCCGGGACCTGCCCGCCGACTACGCCATTCCCATCCTGGTCGTCCAGCACATTTCGGCCGGTTTCACGGAGGGACTCGCTCGCTGGCTAGATCAGTCGGTGCGGCTGCCGGTTGGGATCGCCGCGGACGGGGCCCCGCCGACCGCCGGGGCCTGGATCGCGCCCGAGGGCGCGCACCTGAAGCTGGCCCCGACTGGCCGGCTCCTCCTCGACCGGCGCACGGTGGCCGGGCTCTACCGACCGTCGGGTGACATCCTCTTCGAGAGCATTGCAGCGGTCACCGGCCAGGCCGGCGTGGCCATCGTGCTGTCCGGCATGGGCAGCGACGGCGCCAGCGGCGCGGCGGCGGTCCGCCGTCGCGGCGGGCTGGCGATCGCCCAGGACCGGGAGTCCTCCGCGATCTACGGGATGCCGCAGGCCGCCGTCCGCTATGGAACCGACCTGGTGCTCTCTCCGGGCGAGATCGTCGCCCAGCTGATGGGGCTCAGGTACGAGCCGGTCCTGGGGGCGTGACGATGTCGCTGGCCGAGGTGGCGGAACTCATCCGCAGGGAGACCGGGATCACGCCGGAGGTCACTAAGGATAACGTGCTGCGGGCGGCGCTGCGACGGGCCGCGCCCGACCTCGAGCCCGGCGCGTTCGTCCGCGCCGCCGCGGATCCGGTCGGCGGCAGGGACCTGGTGCAGCGACTCATCGACGAGGTCACGGTGCAGGAGACTACCTTTGTCAGGGACCGTGCCCAGCTCGACAGCATCTCGTGGCCGAGCCTGCTGCATAGTGCGGAGGCGGCAGGATCTGCGGTCATCCGGGTGTGGAGCGCCGGCTGCGCCACCGGCGAGGAGACCTACACGCTGGCGCTGCTCGCGGCCGAGGCCTTCGGCTTCGAGCGGCCCCCGGTGGACGTACTCGGCACCGACATCTCGGGCCGCGCCCTCGCCGTCGCCGCGACCGGACGGTACCGCGAGCGCGCGGTCCGGGCGCTGGACCACGGGCTGCGCGGACGGTACCTGGACCACCGGCCGGACGACGGCTACGTAGTCGGCGCGGGCCTGCGCAGGCTGGTCAGGTTCCGCCGCCACAACCTTGCCAGGGACCCGTTGCCACCGCCGGGGGAGGACGGCTTCGACCTCATCATCTGCCGGAACGTGCTGATCTACTTTGAAGCGCCGACCGCGGAACGAGTGCTGGAGCGGCTGGATCACTCGTTGCGCCCGGGCGGCAAGTTGCTGCTCGGCGCGGCGGACGCGCTGCGCCGTACGGTGCGGATCACCGCCCCCGACAGCTGGGACCGGCGGCCGGCGACGAGGGCCGGCGGAGGCCGTTGCGCCGTCCCGCCCGGCAGTCAGCCGCCGCCAGCGAGCCAGTCAGCGGATCAGCACCTTACCGCGGCGCTCGCCGCGGCGGGCAAGGGCGACCGTGACCGGGCCCTTGCCGAGGTGGAGTCGCTGCTCAGGCGTGATCCGCTGGATGCGAACGCGCAGTTCGTGCACGGGCTCATGGTGCTCGAGGCCGGCCAGCCTGCCCGTGCGGCTGCCGCCTTCCGCCGTGCGCTGTACGCCGACCCAGGGTTTGCCCTCGCGGCGTTCACGCTCGGCTGCGCGCACGACGCGCTCGGCGACAAGGCCGCCGCGCGGCGTGCTTACGAACAGGCGCTGCGGACGCTGGATCCGGCCGACGAGCGGCGCGAGATCCTGCTCCAGCAGATTCACATCGGCGACATCGCCATGGCCTGCCAGTTGCGGCTGCGATGGCATCAGAGATCATAGCCACCGGTCTGCCAAAGGTTATTGAGCCTGCCGTGAGCTAATCACTTCAGGTACCATCCAGCGTCTCGAGCTGGCTGAGCGCCTGGCCGTAGGCCTGCGAGATCAGCTTGATCACGTTGCCGTGGGCGCCGAGCGGCGCGGCGCACTTGGCGCCTACGGCCGCCGCGGCGGTCTCGATGGCCGCCGGGTCGACCTCCGGGCCGATCACGCACGGGGCGATGGCGATCCGGGTCACGCCCATCGCCTCCAGCCTGGCCGCCGCATCCTCGACCGTGGGCGTGCCGTCGAGCGACGCGGCGAGGACGGGCAGGGCAAGCCGGGCGGCGAGCAGGACGGCGGTGATGCTGGCCGAGCCGACCGCCTCCTCCCCGCCGACGGTCGCCACGATGATGCCGTCGGCGGACGTGGTGATGCTGAACATGCGCACCCGGTCCGCCCTGGCAAGCCCGGCGTCGGCGAGCCTGATGTGCAGGGCCTCGGACAGCTGGGCGTTGGTGTTGAACACCTCGGCGATACTCGCGTTGGCGCCGCTGGCCGCGATGGCCTCCCGCAGCACGCGGACCGTCGCCGGGTGCGGCGCGACCAGCTGGGGGACCACGATCGCCGACGGCGCGCCCGCTGGGCGCCTGGCTGCGGCGTCGGCGAGCACCGCCCTGATCCCGGACGGGTCGCCGCGGCCGCCGTGATCGATTCTCGCCGCGCGCACGTCGAGCGCGGGGTTGTCGACCCGGAGCACCGTGGCGATCTCGGCGGTCGGGCCGGACAGGCCGTCCTCGCTGGCGCTGGGCACCGCCAGGATGAGCGCGGGCGCTCCCTCGGGCAGGCTGGCGGGGACTGCCCGCCGGTGGCGGCCGCCCGGCTGCACCAACCGGGCAGTGGGCTGACGGACCGGGAATCCGGTTGCGGACTGCCGCATTGCCGGTGCCGACGCCTCTGCTCCCGGCCGCCGCGCGGGCAGCCCGGTGGACGAATCGCGAACGTCGGTCACACAACGGAAGCGTAGTCGCCAATGATCAACAATATGTGAAAATCAATAAAATCCGGACATCGCCATCAATGGGGCTCGCTGCGTTTTTGGCCGCTGCGAACCGGAGTTCTCGGCTGGTGCGAAAGAGGCCGCTTGCCGGACTGGTGCCGCCTCAAGCCACATAAGCCTTGCACCTCACGCCCCGGGCGTCCCGCGTCTCTCGCGCGTCCGGGCGCCCGGTAGGCGCGACTCGCCCATGACTACTAAACGTGTGATATCATCACTCACAGTGATGCGGTTGAGGTCCGCCTGAATGACGGCCCTCCGCACCGCAAGCGCCTACGGGGATGACTTCATATGGCCGACTCTGGTATCAGGAGCCGCGGCGACCGCGAATCTCTGGAGCGGTTGGAGGTCAGATCCGACGCCGGGCGGCGCGGCGACCGCGAATCTCAAGAGCGGTCGGAGGTCAGATCCGACGCCGGGCGGCGCGGCGACCGCGAATCTCTGGAGCAGTTGGAGGTCGAATCCGACGCCGGGCGGCGCGGCGACCGCGAATCTCTGGAACTGTCGGAGGTCAGATCCGACGCCGGGCGGCGCGGCGACCGCGAATCTCAAGAGCGGATGGATCGCCAGCAGGGGCAGTTGCAGCAGGCACAGCGCCTGGAAAGCCTCGGCCAACTCGCGGGCGGGGTCGCGCACGACTTCAATAACCTCATCGCCGTGATCCTCAGCTACACGAACTTCGTCTCGGAGGAACTCGCCGTCCCGCCCGGACCCGATTGGCCGCAGCGCCTGGAGTCAGCCCGCAGCGACCTCGTGCAGATCAGGCTGGCGGCTGAGCGGGCGGCGAGCCTGACGCGCCAGCTGCTCACCTTCGCCCGCCGGGAGGTGGTCCGGCCGCAGGTCCTCGACCTTGACCACGTCATCATCGCCGTGCGGGAGATGTTGCGCCGGACCCTCGGCGAGCACGTCGAGCTGGTCACTGTCCTCGCCGGTGATCTGTGGCCGGTCCTGGCCGACCCGGGCCAGCTGGAGCAGGTGCTGGTGAACCTCGCGGTCAACGCTCGCGACGCCATGCCCGGCGGGGGTACGCTGACCATCGAAACCAGCAATATCGTCGTGGACGCCGAAACCGTTGCCGGGGGATCCAAGGCACGGCAGGGCAAGAACGTGCGGTTGCGGGTCAGCGATACCGGTACCGGCATGACCGCGGGCCTCATCGAGCATGTATTCGAGCCGTTCTTCACCACCAAGGAGAAAGGCGCCGGCGCCGGGCTCGGCCTGGCCACCGTCTACGGGATCCTGGTCCAGGCTGAGGGTCAGATCCAGATCTACTCCGAGCTGGGCGTAGGCACAACCTTCAGCATCACGCTGCCGGCCACCGCGGAGGAATTGGTCCTGAGGGCAGAACCCGTGCCCTGCCAGCGGTCGCCCAAGGGAGAAACGATCCTGGTCGTCGAAGACGAAGGAGCCCTGCGCGAGGTAACAAGGCGGATCTTCACCCGCAACGGCTACCACGTGATCACCGCCGCGAACGGCCCTGAAGCCCTTGACATCGCCCGCGCGCACCCAGGCGAGATCCACCTGCTCGTAACCGACGTGATAATGCCGCACATGCTCGGCAAGGAAGTCGCGGAGAAAATGCGAGCGATCAAGCCCGGTATCGAAGTGCTCTTCATGTCCGGCTATGCCCGGCCCGTCCTGGCCTCCCAGGGCAGGCTCGAGCCGAACGTGGCCCTAGTCGAGAAGCCCTTCTCGGAGGCTGAACTGCTGGCCCAGGCCGGACAAGTACTCAACGGCCATTTCCTCGGGTTCAAGACCCTCTACGGCACCAGCTGAGGCCATCGAGTACTCGCCCGTTCGATAGTCAGGTCACAGACATAGGACACATCACGGAACGAGGGCTGCGGATGCATCAGAACATCCCGAAGCAGGGCAAGATCAGCGTCTTCCTGCTCGAGGACCACGAGATCTTCCGGCGCGGGATAAGGGACCTGCTCGCCGCCGAGCCAGACATCGACCTGGTCGGCGAGGCCGATACCGCCTCGTCGGCGCTGGCCCGGATGCCCGCACTCCATCCGGACGTGGCGATTCTCGACGTGCGGCTGCCCGACGGGGACGGCATCTCGGTGTGCCGGGAGATTTGCTCCACGCTCCCGGGGACCACGTGCCTGATGCTCACCGGCCACGGAGACGACCAGGCACTGCTGGCCGCCATCATGGCGGGTGCCGCGGGCTACGTGTCCAAGCAGACGTGCGGCACCGACCTGGTGAGCGCGCTGCGCACGGTCGCTTCCGGCAAGTCGATACTCGACCCGCACGCCTCCCGCCAAGCGATGGCGCGGCTGCGGGAGCACACCCAGGACGCGGACCCGGTAGCGGCGCTGACGCGGCAGGAGAAGCGGGTACTCGAGCTGATCGGCGAAGGGCTGACCAACCGCCAGATCGCGGAGCGCATCGTTCTCGCGGAAAAGACCGTAAAGAACTACGTGTCCTCAGTGCTGACCAAACTCGGCATGCAGCGCCGCACGCAAGCTGCCGCCTTCTCGGCACGCCGCAGTGATAACCGCGACGAATACGGGGAATTAGTTACTGTTACGCCGGATAGGGGGTGCGGCGGTGGCTGACCGTCAGCACTCGCCGAACTAGTTACTGGCGGGTAGCATAGAGGTCCTGGACCCCCGGACGGGCGGACTTAGGACAGCGGAGCAGCGGATGAGCCACTACAAGAGCAACCTGCGGGACATCGAGTTCAACCTCTTCGAGGTGCTGCGGCGGCAGGACTTGCTGGGCGCCGAGCCATACACCGAGCTGGACGAGGAGACCGTCCGCGGCATCATCGGCGAACTCGATCGGATGGCGACCGGGCCGATGGCAGAGTCGTTCGCCGACGCCGACCGCAATCCGCCGGAATTCGACCAGGCCACCGCCTCGGTGCGGGTGCCCGAGTCACTGCGCAAGTCGTTCCGGGTTTACATGGACGCCGAGTGGTACCGGCTATCGCTGCCCACCGAACTCGGCGGGACGCCGGCACCGCGGACGCTGAACTGGGCGCTGGCCGAACTGATCCTCGGCTCCAACCCGGCGATCTGGATGTACTCAAGCGGCCACACGATGGGCCGGGTGCTGTGGGAGCTCGGCACGCCCGACCAGAAGCGGTTCGCCGACCTGGCCATCCAGCGCGAGTGGGCCGCCACCATGGTGCTGACCGAGCCCGACGCGGGCTCCGACGTCGGGGCCGGGCGGACCAAGGCCATCGAGCAGCCCGACGGCAGCTGGCACATCGAGGGCGTCAAGCGGTTCATCACCAGCGGCGAGCACGACCTGGCGGAGAACATCTTCCACCTGGTGCTGGCCAGGCCGGAGGGCGCCGGGCCCGGCACCAAGGGCCTGTCGATGTTCCTGGTGCCCAAGTACCTCGTCAACGACGACGGGACGCTCGGCGAGCGCAACGGCGTCTACGCCACCAACGTCGAGCACAAGATGGGCCTGAAGGCCTCCGCCACCTGCGAGCTGACGTTCGGTGCCGACCGGCCCGCGGTCGGCACGCTGGTCGGCGGCGTGCACGACGGCATCAGGCAGATGTTCAAGATCATCGAGGACGCGCGGATGATGGTGGGCACCAAGGCCATCGCCACCTTGTCCACCGGGTACCTGAACGCGCTCGACTACGCCCGCGGCCGGGTACAGGGCGCCGACCTCACCCAGATGACCGACAAGATGGCGCCGCGGGTGACGATCATCCACCACCCCGACGTCCGGCGCATGCTGATGCTGCAGAAGGCGTACGCCGAGGGCATGCGCGCGCTGGTCATGTACACCGCCGCGCTGCAGGACACGATCCAGGTCGCGGCCGCCCACGGCCAGGACGACGAGGTCGCGGCCGGGCTGAACGACCTGCTGCTGCCGGTCGTCAAGGGCGTCGGCTCGGAGCGCTCGTACGAGATGCTCACGCTGTCCCTGCAGACCCTCGGCGGGTCCGGGTTCCTGCAGGACTACCCGATCGAGCAGTACATCAGGGACGCGAAGATCGACAGCCTGTACGAGGGCACCACCGGGATCCAGAGCCAGGACCTGTTCTTCCGCAAGATCGTCAGGGACCGCGGCCAGGCCTTCGGCACGCTGCTCGGCCGGGTCAAGGACTTCGCCGCCAGGGAGCCTGCCGTAGCAGAGGCCGACGGCGCGCAGGCTGACGGAGCGCAGGCCGACGGCGGCGGGCTGAAGGCCGAGCGCGCCGCGCTCGCCGACGCGGCCGCGCACGTCGAGGCCATGACCGCCGCCATGACCGGCTTCCTGATCGCCTCGGCCGAGCAGCCCGCCGAGATCTACAAGGTCGGCCTGAACGCCACCCGGCTGCTGATGGCGCTCGGCGACCTGGTGATCGCCTGGCAGCTGCTGACCCACGCGGAGATCGCCCAGCGCCGGCTGGACGAGCTCGCGCCCGGCTCGCCGGACCGCGACTTCTACCTGGGCAAGGTGGCCGCGGCCAAGTTCTTCGCCGCCACCGTGCTGCCCAGGCTGGCCGCCGAGCGCGCGATCGCCGAGCAGACCACGCTGGACCTGATGAACCTCCCCGAGGCCGCCTTCTGACCCTGCCGTTTCATGATCGTGGGTCGTTTTGGCCAAATAGGGCCCATTTCGACCCATGATCATGAGAGGCGGGGTTTAGTACTCGTACTGGACGGCGGCGCGCTGGGCGATTATCGGGCGGATGAACTCCGCGATGATCGCCCGGTGCTCGGGGTGGTCCCGGTAGGCCAGGTAGCCGTCGGCGTCGTCGAAGTCGGCGGCCACCGCGAACTCGAAGTTGCCCTCGTTCAGGCCCAGGTCATGCCCGAGGTGATAGGCCCGCAGCGAGGGCACGATCGCGGGCAGCCTGCTCAGCTCGGTCGCGACGCGCTCCTTCTGCTCCTGCGTGGCCTCGGCGGTCCAGGTGAACATCACCACGTGCCTGATCATGCGCCGAACCTATCAACAATCAGCTCCAGGCCAGCATCCGTACCGGGTCCGCCAGCATCGCGCCGACGTCGCGCAGCACCGCGGAGCCGAGTTCGCCGTCCACGATGCGATGGTCGAACGACAGCGACAGGGTGCAGGCGGCGCGCACCGCGAGCTGTCCGTCCACCACCCATGGCACGTCCCTGACCTGGCCGAACGCCAGGATTGCCGCCTCGCCGGGGGTAAGGATCGGGGTGCCGCTGTCGACCCCGAACACGCCCACGTTGGTGATCGTGATCGTGCCGCCTGACAGGTCCGCCGGGGTCGCCTTGCCCGCCCGGGCCGTCTCGGCTAGGTCCTGCAGCCCGCGCGCCAGTTCGGGCATCCCCAGCAGGCCGGCGTTCTTGACGTTCGGCACCAGCAGGCCCCGGTCGGAGGCGACCGCGATGCCGAGGTTCACATATCCCTTGACCACGATCTCCTGGGCGGCCTGGTCCCACGACGAGTTGATCAGCGGGTGCCTGCCCACCGCGACGATCAGCGCCCGCGCCACGAACAGCAGCGGCGAGACCCTGAGGCCGGCGAATTCGGGCAGGTCGCGGACGCGGCGCAGGGCCGCCATCGTCTCGGTGACGTCGACCTGGAGGAACTCGGTGACGTGCGGCGCGGTAAACGCGCTGGCCACCATCGCCGCGGCCATGTGCTTGCGGACGCCTCTGATCGGGATCCGCGCCTCGCCGCCCCGGCTGGGCGCCGCGGCGGAGGTGGCCGCCCCGGACCCGTTCCCTGCGACAATTTCAGCCGAACGAGCCGTGGTATCACTGGCCGCCCGGTGCACGTCGTCCCGGGTGATAGAGCCGTCGGGACCGCTGCCCGTCAGCTCCGCGAGGCTGATCCCCAGGTCCTTGGCCAGCTTGCGGACCGGCGGCTTGGCCAGCGCCCGCCCGGTCGCCGCACCCGGGGTGGGCACCTCGGCGGTCTCCGGCCGGCCGGCCGTGAGCTTGCGCGCCCGGCGGGTGGTGGCGGAGGCCTTGACGCCGTAGCCGACCAGGACCGCCACCCGCGGAGGCTGGTCGCTTTGGGGCTGGTCGCTTTGGGGCTGGTCGCTTTGGGGCTCGCCAGCCGCGGACTCATCGCCGGGCGCGGGGACGGGAACCACTTCCCGTTCGGCAAAATCTGTTTTGTTCTGGGCGGAACCGGGTGCGGCGGCTACCTCGATGATCGGGGCGCCGACGTCGACGGTCTGGCCCTCCTCGGCCAGCAGGCGGGTGACGACCCCGTCCCAGGGGGAGGGCAGCTCGACGACCCCCTTGGCGGCCTCGATGTCGACGATGACCTGGCCGTCTTCGACCTGGTCGCCCGGCTTGACGTGCCAGGTCACGATCTCGGCCTCGGTCAGGCCCTCGCCCACGTCGGGCAGCCTGAACTGCTTGAGCTCGGTCATGACTGCTCCTCAGTAACCGAAGGTGCGGTCGACGGCGTCCAGGATCCGGTCCAGGTCGGGCAGGTAGTGATCCTCGAGCCTGGACGGCGGGTAGGGGGTGGCGAAGCCGCCGACGCGCAGCACCGGCGCCTCCAGGTGGTAGAAGCATCGCTCGGTGACCCGGGCGGCGATCTCGGCGCCGAGGCCCGCGTACACCGGCGCCTCGTGCGCGACCACGCAGCGGCCGGTGCGGCGGACCGAGGCGAAGATCGTCTCCTCGTCAACCGGAGACAGCGAGCGCAGGTCGACCACCTCGATGCTGTGCCCATTACCGGGGCCGTCATCCCGGGCGGCGAGCGCGGCCTCCAGGGAGGTCCGCACCAGCGGGCCGTAGGTGAGCAAGGTCACATCGGTGCCCTCGAGCACCACCCTGGCCCGGTCCATGGGCAGCGCGTCGGCCAGGTCCGCCGCCGTATCGACCTCGCCCTTGTCCCAGTAACGCCGCTTCGGCTCGAAGAAGACCACCGGGTCGTCGCTGCGGATCGCCTGCTGGATCATGGTGAACGCGTCGGCCGCGTCCGCGCAGGCGACCACGCGCAGGCCCGCGGTGTGCGCGAAGATGATCTCGGGGGACTCGCTGTGGTGCTCGACCGCGCCGATGCCGCCGCCGCACGGGATGCGGATCACCACCGGCAGGCTGAGCTTGCCGAGCGACCGGTACCGCATCTTGGCCAGCTGGCTGACGATCTGGTCGACGGCCGGGAAGACGAAGCCGTCGAACTGGATCTCGCACACCGGCCGGTAGCCGCGCAGCGCGAGGCCGATCGCGGTGCCGATGATGCCGGACTCGGCCAGCGGGGTGTCGATCAGCCGGGCCTCGCCGAAGTCCTTCTGCAGCCCGTCGGTGACCCGGAAGACGCCGCCGAGCTTGCCGACGTCCTCGCCCATGATGAGGACCTTGGGATCGTCCTCGAGCGCCTTGCGCAGCCCCTCGTTGAGGGCCTTGGACACGGTCAGCGTGGTCATCGCGACGCCCCCTCTTCGGCCTCGAAGGTATCAAGGTAGGCGGCGTACTGGTCGCGTTCGGCCTGCAGGATCGCGTTGGGCTGGGTGTACACGTTCTCGAAGATGGCCATCGGCGGCGGGTCGGGCATGTTCCGGCACGCCTCGCGCACCCCGGCGCCGAGCTTGCGCGCCTCCTCGTCGATGGCCGCGAAGAAGTCATTATCGGCCTGGCCGGTGCGGGCCAGGTACACCCGGACCCGCTCGATCGGGTCCTTGAGCTTCCACATCTCAAGCTCGCTGGCCAGCCGGTACCTGGTCGGGTCGTCGGTGGTGGTGTGCGCGCCCATCCGGTAGGTGAACGCCTCGATCAGCGTCGGGCCCTGGCCCTCGCGCGCCGCCGCCAGCGCCTTCTTCGTCACCGCGTAGCAGGCCAGCACGTCGTTGCCGTCCACCCGCAGGCCCGGGAAGCCGAAGCCGCGGGCCCGCTGGTACAGCGGGATCCGGCTCTGCTTCTCCAGCGGCTCGGAGATCGCCCACTGGTTGTTCTGGCAGAAGAACACGACCGGCGCGTTGAATACCGAGGCCCAGACGAACGCCTCGTTGACGTCGCCCTGGCTGGTGGCGCCGTCGCCGAAGTAGGCGATCACGGCTTCGCCGTTGTCCGGGTCGACCGCGCCGTCGCGCTGGATGCCCATCGCGTAGCCGGTCGCGTGCAGGGTCTGGGCGCCGATCACGATCGTGTACAGGTGGAACTTGTGCTCCTCGGGAGCCCAGCCGCCGTGGCTGACGCCGCGGTACAGCTCGAGCAGCTTGACCGGGTCGATGCCGCGGCACCAGGCGACGCCGTGCTCGCGGTAGGTGGGGAAGACCATGTCCTGCGGGCTCAGCGCGCGCCCGGAGCCGATCTGGGCGGCCTCCTGGCCGAGCAGCGAGGCCCAGATGCCCAGCTCGCCCTGGCGCTGCAGCGCGATCGCCTCGGTGTCGATCCTGCGGACCAGCACCAGATCCCGGTACATGTCCCTGATGGCGGCGGAGGTGAGATCGAGCGGGTAGTCGGGATGGTCGATCCGCTCGCCCTCCGGCGTGAGCAGCTGGATGAGCTGGCTCGGTGGGTCCACGGGGGGCTGGCCTGGCTGGTTAACTGGTGCGGCTGTGGTCGCACCGCCGGGTTCGACGGTCACCTGCCACTCCTTTCCGGACCGGGGCTGGGGTCACCAGCACCGGCCGAGACGGGCTCCGGTTCCCGGGCGCGTTCGCGGCGGAGCTTTCGCGTACGCTGCGTGCCCGGTGGGGTGCATTCGCCCGCGGCCCCCTGCGGGACGCTCCTCACCAGACGATATATGCCCTGAATGCCCTGGAGGATACGTGGCCCGACTGATCGTGGAAGTAATGCTCAAGCCGGAGATCCATGATCCGCAAGGAGAGGCCATCGCGGGCGCGTGCCACCGCCTCGGGTTCGGACAGGTACTAGCTGTCAGGCAGGGGAAGCGGTTTGAGGTGGAGCTTTCCGGCCCGGCCGACGACGCCGCTGTGATTGCAATCACACAACTTGCGCGAGACCTGCTGTCGAACCCGGTTATCGAGGAGTTTACGCTGCATGTGAGCTGATTAGTGATAGTTTGTCCGGCTGGTAGCGGTGTAAAGGCCTGGTTTCGGCCGCGTTAACTGGGAATCACTCACATGTGAGTGCGGGCGGCAGAAGACGTTCGGAATCAGTTCCTGAGGTGAAGTTCGGTCTGGTGTTCCAGTGCGAGACGCTGAGCGTGCCGGTAATGCGCCGGGTGCTCGGCGACACCCTGCGGGGGCTGGGTGTGGACGAGGAGTCGGTGTCCGACATCCTGCTCGCGGCCACCGAGGCATGCACCAACGTGCTGCGTCATGGCGGGCGACAACTCCCTGGTTACGCGGTCGTGACGAGCCTCGGCGCGGTCGGCTGCCAGATCGAGGTGGCCGACGAGGGGGTCGGCATGACCAGCCTGGCCCGCCGGCGTCCGGCGATGCCTGAGCGGCCCGCGGCGGAGATCCCGCTCGCCCAGCTGCCGGAGTCGGGCCGCGGCATGGCGGTCATGCGCGCCTGCATGGACGACGTCAGGCTGGACAGCGAGCCGGGCCGCGGCACCGTGGTGACCCTGCGCAAGCGGGTCCGCTGGTCCGAAGACGCGCCGCTGCGTCAGCTACAGGCGGCCAGCTAGTTCCGTCCGTCCCGATATCCTGCGTGCGTGCGTGCACGGATCGGGGTTATCACTTTTCCCGGGTCGCTTGACGACGGGGACGCGGCCCGGGCGGTCAGGCTGGCGGGGGGTTCGCCGGTGGTGCTGTGGCACGGTGACCGAAACCTGCGCGGCGTGGACGCGGTCATCCTGCCCGGCGGCTTTTCCTACGGCGACTACCTGCGCTGCGGCGCGATCGCCAGGTTCGCGCCGATGATGAGCGAGCTGGTCGCCGCGGCCGGGGCCGGGCTCCCGGTGCTCGGCATCTGCAACGGGTTCCAGATCCTGTGCGAGGCGCACCTGCTGCCCGGGGCGCTGACCCGCAACGCGGGCCTGCGCTTCATCACCAGGGACGTCCGGCTGCGGGTGGAGCGGTCGCAGACCGCCTGGACGGGCGCCTACGCCGGCGGCGAGGAGATCGTGGTCCCGCTGAAGAGCGGCGAGGGGGCCTACGTGGCCGACCCGGGCACGCTCGCGGACCTTGAGGCCTCCGGCCGGGTCGTGGTCAGGTACGCCGAGGACAATCCCAACGGGTCCGCCGCCGGCATCGCCGGGGTGTGCAACGCCGAGGGCAACGTGGTCGGCCTGATGCCGCACCCCGAGCACGCCGTGTGCTCGCTCACCGGGCCGTCGGCCGACGGGCTCGGCTTCTTCACCTCGGTGCTGGCCGCGGGGGTGGCGGGATGACCGCGGCGGGCACGGCGGGCACGGTGGGCATGGTGGACACGGTGGCGCGGGCCCTGGCGCTGCCGTCCCAGCGCCTGCCTTTTGCCGAGCTCGGGCTGACGGCAGAGGAATACGACTGGATCGTGCAGACGCTCGGCCGGCGGCCGACGGGCGCCGAGCTCGCGCTCTACTCGGTGATGTGGAGCGAGCACTGCTCGTACAAGTCGTCGAAGGTGCACCTGAGGCGGCTCGCGGCCACCGGGCCGGCGTCCGCCGCGCTGCTCGCGGGCATCGGGCACAACGCCGGCGTGGTCGACATCGGCCAGGGCTACGCGGTCACCTTCAAGATCGAGTCGCACAACCACCCGTCCTACGTCGAGCCGCTGCAGGGCGCGGCGACCGGCGTCGGCGGCATCGTGCGGGACATCCTGGCGATGGGGGCGCGCCCGGTGGCGGTGATGGACGCGCTGCGGTTCGGTCCGGCCGCGGCGGCCGACACGCGCCGGGTGCTGCCCGGCGTGGTCGGCGGCATCTCCTGGTACGGGAACTGCCTGGGCCTGCCCAACATCGGCGGCGAGCTGGACTTCGATCCCTGCTACGCCGGAAACCCGCTGGTCAACGCGCTCTGCGTGGGGGTGATGCGGCACGGCGACCTGCAGGTCGCGGCGGCGAGCGGGCCGGGGAACCAGGTGATCCTGTTCGGCTCGGCGACCGGGCCGGACGGCATCGGCGGCGCCTCGGTGCTGGCCAGCGCTTCCTTCGGCGAGGCGGCGGCGGTCAAACGGCCGAGCGTGCAGGTGGGGGACCCGTTCGAGGAAAAGCTGCTGGTGGAGTGCTGCCTGGAGCTGTACGCGGCCGGCCTGGTGGTCGGCATCCAGGACCTGGGCGCGGCCGGGGTGGCCTGCGCGACCACCGAGCTCGCGGCCGGGGGCACCGGCGGGATGCGGGTCAGGCTGGACGCGGTGCCGCTGCGCGACGCCTCGCTCGGGCCGCCGGAGATCTTGATGAGCGAATCGCAGGAACGCATGATGGCTGTCGTTTCGCCAGGACGGGTGGATGAATTCCTCGCCGTCTGCGCCAAATGGGACGTCAGGGCCGCGGTGATCGGCGAGGTCACCGACGACGGCAGGCTCACCATGACCTGGCACGGCGAGACGGTCGTCGACATACCGCCGGCCTCCGCGGCCGACGGCCCGGTCTACCAGCGGCCCGCCGAGCGCGGCCCGGATCAGGACGCGCTGGCCGCCGACGACCCGGCGGCGCTGCCCCGCCCGGCGGACGGCGCCGGGCTGCGGGCGGCCCTGCTCGCCCTGCTCGGTTCCCCCGGGCTTGCCGACAAGACCTGGGTCACCGAGCAGTACGACCGCTACGTTCGCGGCGACACGGTGCTGGCCATGCCCGAGGACGGCGGCGTGCTGCGGGTGGACGAGACGACCGGGCTCGGCATCGCGCTGGCCACCGACGGCAACGGCCGCTACTGCAGGCTCGACCCCTACCTGGGTACCCAGCTGGTGCTCGCCGAGGCGTACCGGAACGTCGCGGTGACCGGCGCCCGCCCGCTCGCGGTGACCAACTGCCTGAACTTCGGCTCGCCGGAGGACCCCGCCGTGATGTGGCAGTTCGCGTCGGCCGTGCGCGGTCTCGCGGACGGCTGCGCCGCCCTCGGCGTGCCGGTCACCGGCGGGAACGTCAGCTTCTACAACCAGACCGGGACCGTTGCCATCCACCCGACCCCGGTGGTCGGCGTGCTCGGCGTGCACGACGACGTGCGGCGCCGGCTGTCGATCGGGTTCCCGTCCGGCGTTGCCGCGTCCATCGTGGTGCTTGGTCGGACCGAGGCGGAGTTCGGCGGCTCGGCGTGGGCGCACGTCGTGCACGGGCACCTGGGCGGGCGGCCGCCTGAGCCGCGTCTTGACGCGGAGCGGCGGCTGGCGGGCCTGCTGGCCGCGGCGGCCGCGGACGGGGTGCTGCTCGCCGCGCACGACCTGTCCGACGGCGGGCTGGCCGTCGCGCTCGCGGAATCCTGCCTGCGCGGCCGGGTCGGCTGCGTGGTGCGGCTTGGTGGCGTGGACCCGTTCACCGCCTTGTTCAGCGAGTCGGCCGCCCGGGCGATCGTGACCGTGCGCCCGGGCGCGGCGGCGGCCTTCGACGCGCTGCTCCGGTCGCACGAGGTGCCCGGCCAGGTCATCGGCACGGTCGGCGGCGACCGGCTGGTTGTCGACGGCTGGTTTTCCGTCGACCTGCCGGAGCTCGCCGCGGTGCACGGGGGAACCTTGCCCGCGTTGTTCGGCTGATCTCCATGCCTCCTCGCCGTCTTGATCCGCGCGGGCCGGAACACGTCGCCGCGGTGCTGCGGGCGCTGGACGCCGGGACCTCGGCGGATTCTGAGGCGCTCCGGGGCGCGGCCAGGTACCTGCTGTACCTGCTCAAGGCACGGCACCCGGGGCGGGTGCTCGAGGTACGGGTCCCGCCGGTGGCGGCCGTGCAGTGCCTGCCGGGCCCCGTCCACACCAGGGGCACGCCGCCCAACGTCGTGGAGACCGACCCGCTGACCTGGGTCCGGCTGGCGACCGGGCGGCTCGGCTGGGCCGACGCGGTCCGGTCCGCCGCCGTACACGCCAGCGGCCCGCGCGCCGATCTTGCCGCCTACCTGCCGCTGCAGTGACCTACACTGTGCCCGTGGCCCCCCCTGACGGTCGTCGCCTGGATGAGCCCATGCCCGAGGATCGGCCGCCGCGAGATGCCTGCGGCGTGTTCGGCGTCTGGGCGCCGGGCGAGGATGTCGCCAAGCTGGCCTACTACGGCCTGTACGCGCTGCAGCACCGCGGGCAGGAATCGGCGGGCATCGCGGTCAGCGACGGCGCCCGCATCCTGGTGCACAAGGAGATGGGCCTCGTCGCCCAGGTCTTCGACGAGCCCGCGCTGACCACGCTGACCGGCCATATCGCGGTCGGGCACTGCCGGTACTCGACCACCGGCGCCTCGGTCTGGGCGAACGCCCAGCCGACCTTCCGCTACACCCCGGCGGTCAGCCTGGCGCTCGGCCACAACGGGAACCTGATCAACACCCGCGAGCTTGCCGCGCTGCTCGGCAGCGGCGATCCCGGCGATGGCGGGATCGCCGCGACGTCGGACACCGACGTGCTGACCGCGTTGTTCGTCAGCGACCGGGTGCCGGTGTCCGGCGGCGTCCCTGGTTCCGCCGGCGGCGTGCTTGGTGCCGCGGCGGCGGTGCTGCCGCTCGCCAAGGGCGCGTACTCGCTGGTGTTCATGGACGAGCAGACGCTGTACGCGGCGCGGGATCCGCACGGCTTCCGGCCGCTCGTCCTCGGCAGGCTGCAGGCGGGCTGGGTGGTCGCGAGCGAGACCGCCGCGCTGGACATCGTCGGGGCGGCTTTCGAGCGCGAGATCGCGCCCGGCGAGCTTGTCGCCATCGACGAGCGCGGGGTGCGTTCGGTGACCTTCGCGGCGCCGCGGCCGAGCGGGTGCCTGTTCGAGTACGTCTACCTGGCCCGCCCGGACACCACGATCTCCGGCGTCGGCGTGCACGCCACCCGGGTCGCGGTCGGCAGGCGGCTAGCGGCCGAGCATCCGGCCGACGCGGACCTGGTCATCCCGGTGCCGGAATCGGGGACGCCCGCCGCGATCGGCTTCGCGGAGGCCAGCGGCATCCCGTTCGGCCAGGGTCTGGTCAAGAACTCCTACGTCGGCCGGACCTTCATCCAGCCCAGCCAGACGATCAGGGAGCGCGGCATCAAGCTGAAGCTCAACCCGCTGCGCGACGCGATCGCCGGACGGCGGATCGTGGTGGTCGACGACTCGATCGTCCGCGGCAACACCCAGCGCGCGCTGGTCGCGATGCTCCGCGAGGCCGGCGCCGCCGAGGTGCACGTGCGCGTCGCGTCCCCGCCCGTCAAATGGCCGTGCTTCTATGGCATCGACTTCGCGAGCCGCGCCGAACTCATCGCCGGGCACCTCACCCCGGCGCAGATCTGCGCGTCGATCGGCGCGGACTCGCTCGGCTACGTGTCGCTGGCCGGGCTGACCGAGGCGACCAGGATCCCGGCCAGCCGACTATGCCGGGCCTGCTTCGACGGGCAGTATCCGGTAGCGGTCGCGGACGGTGACCTCGGAGAGCACGTGCTGGACGACTGCGGTGTCGGATCCTTACCGCGACCTGGCGTTCCCGTTCCAGGAACCGTCGTCCTCGTCGTCCTCGTCCTCGTCCTCGTCGTACTCCCCGCCGGCCGAATTGCCGGCATGAGAGTCCGCTCCGACCGCAAGCTCCGCACGCAGCCGGTCAAGATCGGTGTCGTCGCTCTTGTACTTGAGCTGACGGGCGACCTTGACCTGCTTGGCCTTGGCTCGGCCGCGCCCCATTGGCTCGACCCCCTCGAACGTCCGGAGCCAGTCAGGCCCCATGATCTCCGCGTTGCTGACTTTTTCGCGTCATAAGACGCCGCCACCACCCCGCACCGGGGGAGCGCGGCGTTCGCCAGCATCCGTACAGGTACAACCGTACCCGCTTTGCACCCGTGATGCCTACGGTGATCCCATCGTGCCCAGCCAGATTCCGCGCAGCCTGCCGACATCCGATATCCGCCGCTCCGCCAGCCGGTCGGCGGCGACCGATGGCGGCACCCCGTCGGAGTCCGCGATCGCGAACACCTTCGAGGTGGTGACGAAGATCTGCTCGCAGGCCGCGCGGGCCCGCTCGAAGCTGAATCCGGCCAGCTCATCGGCCACCTGGATGACGCCGCCGGAGTTGACCACGTAGTCGGGCGCGTAGAGGACGCCGCGGTCGGCGAGCAGTTTCTCGACGCCCTGGTGAGCCAGCTGGTTGTTGGCGGCACCGCAGACGATCTTGGCGGTCAGCGTGTTGACCGTGCTGTCGGTCAGCGTGCCGCCGAGGGCGCAGGGGGCCAGTACGTCCAGGTTTTCCGAGATAAGCGCCTCGATGCCGTCGACGGCGCGGACCTCCGGGTGACGGGCGCGAACTGCCTCGATGGCGGCGTCGCTGACGTCACAGACGACCACGTCGGCCTCGGCCTCGATGAGGTGATCGACGAGGCGGTGACCGACCTTGCCCACGCCCTCCACGCCGACGGTCCGCCCGCGCAGGCTGATGCTGCCCCAGGCGTGCTCGGCCGCCGCGCGCATGCCGTGCATGACGCCGAGCGCGGTCAGTACCGAGGAGTCTCCCGCGCCGCCGTTGGCCGTGGTCCGGCCGGTCACCCAGCAGCACTCCCTGGCGATGATGTCCATGTCCTCGCTGCGCGTGCCGACGTCGCACGCGGTGATGTACCGGCCGCCGAGCGAGGCGACGAAGCGGCCGTAGGCGCGCAGCAGAGGTTCGGTCTTGAGCTGGGCCGGGTCACCGATGATGACCGCCTTGCCGCCGCCGAGGTCCAGGCCCGCCAGCGCGTTCTTGTAGGCCATGGCGGCGGACAGGCGCAGCACGTCGGCGAGGGCCTCGTCCTCGCTCGCGTAGGGGTAGAACCGGGTTCCGCCGAGCGCGGGGCCGAGCTCGGTGGAGTAAATGCCGATGATTGCCCTGAGCCCGGTCCGGGCATCCTGGCAGAAGACGACCTGTTCGTGCTCCGCCCGCGCGGAGCCGTCTTCCCGGTGGGGCATCGCGAACACGTTGGTCACGGTGGCGACTCTCCTCCTCCCGCCCCGGTTCCTCGTTGAACCGGATGAGACCAAGCGTATGCCCGAACCGGCACCCGGGCAGGCGGGCCAGGTCCTTGGCGGTGGCCTGGGCGGTGGCCTGGGCGGGCCTCGGCCGGCTCCGGGTGGCTCCGGCCGGCTCCGGGCGGCTCCCGGGCGGGCCTCGGCCGGCTCCGGGTGGCTCCTGGGCGGGCCTCGGGCGGCGCCGGCGGCGAGGCCCGATGCGCTCCGTGCCGGTTGGTAACTGACAGTAGAGATGATCTTGTTATCTTCGGTACCGCCGTTGCGACGTTTTGGTATGTCACGATACGACAGTGATAACTTACGCCGCGTATCTTCGCATCTACGAGCCGGTATCGGCCTTCGGTGAGCCCGCCGGTTCCCGCTGGGCGGCCTACGCTGACTCGACGGCCCGGCCGCGTCGGCGTGACTGCCTGGCGACCGAGAATGCCGAGGCGCTGCGGCGGATCATTGCGGCGCCGCAGGTGGTGGTGCCCGAGCAGGAGAGCGAGCACGCTTACATTCGCCGCGGGGACGGCGTGACCTACGTGTGTCCGTGGCAGACCCAGCTCCGTTGCCTGCTTGCCTACGGCCAGATGCTCGCGACCGGGGGGCCGCCGCCGGGCACGTTCCCGGTGCATGACGAGGACCGCGCGATGGCCGCCCTCGCCCAGCTGACCGACGAGGGCCTCAAAGGTTCGAGCCGGCTGCACATCCTGGGCAGCACCTGGACTGTGCCGCTGGCCTGGTTCGTCCCGTTCGCGGCCGGCGAACGCTGGCTGGCGCTCGGCTCAGGCCCCGGCTCGGGCTCGGGCTCCGGTTCGAGCCCCAGCCTGGCTTCCGGTTCGGGCTCCGGCTCGGGCCCCAGCTTGGGCTCCGGTTCGGGCTCCGGTTCGGGCTCCGGCCTGGGCTCCGGTTCGGGCTCCGGCTCGGGAGGGGATCGGCT
>Ga0181525_10000593_pt1 | contig 31179 bp, 29 predicted proteins | sample PEATcosm2014_Bin_48_FD_121100 | JGI IMG/M metagenome (GOLD analysis project Ga0181525, IMG submission 121100) | Peatland microbial communities from MTU Mesocosm Facility, Houghton, MI, USA - PEATcosm2014_Bin06_10_metaG | ecosystem: Environmental > Terrestrial > Soil > Wetlands > Peat | place... | reverse complement strand
CTAAGAAATCGCTCTTTTTGTAGCCTTCCCGTGCGAACGCCAGCACTGCATTGGGGCCGGCTTCGACGCCGCCGTGGATCATCCGAGTGAAATGCACGCCCAGGAAAGGAAAGCGCGGATCGGGCACCGGGTAAATCAGGTTCCGGACCAGATGCCGGCGCTCCGGCTTGAGCGTATAGTATTCGCCGCGAAAGGGAACAATCTGGAGGTCCGGCTGGTCGCCCGCCAGCGAACAAACGCGATCGCACTGCAGCCCCGCGCAATTCACGATGTAATCGGATTCAAAATCGCCGGCGGGCGTTTGGGCGATCCACTGCGCGCTTATTCTGCGCAACCCGGTAACCGGCGCTGCGGTGACCACTTTTGCGCCCCCGGCAGCCAGGCAGCGCACCATGGTTTTACAGACCGCCGGATAGTCGGCGATGCCTTCTTCGGGCACGTGAATGGCTGCCACGCCACCGGTATGCGGCTCGATTTCCCGCATCTGGGAAGCATTCAATTTTTGCAGACCGGCCAGGCCGTTCTGCTGCCCGCGCTCGAAAAGATCGTTCAAGCGCGGAACCTCGTCCGGCGTAGCGGCCACCACCAGCTTTCCGCAGACCTCGTGTGGAATCCCATGCTCCTGGCAGAAGGCGATCATCTGGCGGATTCCGGTAACCGCGAGTTTGGCCTTCAACGAACCGGGCTTATAGTAGAGGCCGCAGTGCAGCACGCCGCTGTTGTGGCCGCTCTGATGCTGTCCCACCCCCGCTTCTTTTTCGAGCACCGTCAGAGCGGCGTCCGGAAGTTTTTGAGCTAACCGCAAAGCGGTCGCCAGGCCGATGATGCCCCCGCCGATAACCGTGATGCGCATTGGTTGTGTATCTCCAGAATTAGCACGCCCGCCGGGGTGCCAGCGACCGACCTGTTACACTTGACTAATCCGACTTCCCGTAACGGGTCCATGTGATAGCCCAAGAAGCCACGCTTAGCTCGCGATTTCGCCACCTGGAGTTGTTGACTCTACTGGGTGCGCTGCAGGCCTTTGCGCCGCTTTCCATCGACATGTATCTGCCCGCGATGCCGGTGATCGAAAAGGTATTTCACACCTCCACCGCATCGGTTCAGTTGACGATGGTCACGTTCTTACTGGGCTACGCGCTCGGCCAGCCGCTCTACGGGCCGCTGACGGACCGCTTCGGACGCAAGCCTCCGCTGTACGCCAGCCTGTTGGTGTTTATCGCAGCGTCGGCCGCGTGCGCGCTTTCGCCGTCCATTCCGCTGATGTCGTTGGCGCGGCTGGTGCAGGCGGTGGGCGCTTGCGGCGGCGCGGTGATGTCGCGCGCCATGGTGACGGATCTTTTTCCCGCCAGCCAATTGCGGCGCATTTTCTCGATGCTGGTGCTGGTGCTGGGCGTTTCTCCGGTGATCGCGCCCCTCATCGGAAGCTATCTGCTGGTGTGGTTCGGCTGGAACTCGGCTTTTATTACGCAGGCGCTGCTCGGTACGGTATGTCTGCTGGGCATGCACTTCCGTTTGCCGGAATCGCTACCTCGAGAATCCCGCCGGCCGCTGCATTTCGATCTCATCAAGTCCACTTACGCGCGTCTATTCAAAGATAGAACCTTCCTGGGCGCGTCGGTGGTGTGTGGCTTTAGCTCCGCTGGGACATTCGCGTACATCACCAGCGCGCCGTTCGTGTTCATCGTGCTGTACAAAGTCCCGACGGAACGCTTCGGCTGGCTGTTCGGCTCCGTTGCGGCCGGGATGGTGGCGGCAGCTCAGATCAACGGGCGAATGTCGCATCGCATTCCGCTGTGGCGCGTGCTGCGGACCGCGAATACGGTTCAGCTCTTTGCTGGAATGCTGCTGCTGGCGAGCGTGCTGAGCGGTTTCGGCGGCATGTGGAGCGTGTTCGCCTGCGTCTTCATTTATGTTTCGGCGCAGGGTTTTGTGTTTCCCAATGGATCGGCCATTGCGATGATGCGGCATGGAAAGATCGCGGGTACCGCATCGGCCTTGCTCGGCACCAATCAATTCCTGATCGCGGCGATCACCACCACTTTTCTTGGATTTATCGATAGCCCGGCGCTGCCCATGGCGATCGTGATCGCTGGATCGGCAATTTGCTCTACGCTGCTCAATTTTTTGACTTTGGGCGCGAAATTGGAAACTGCTCCGCAAGCGGCGTAGCGGCTGGTGGTGAAAATCCGCTCCCTTCACGGTCGCGGCTCGCAGGGGCTCACGTTGATGCGAAAATGGATACCGAACTAAGCCATTCGGCACAATTTCAGAACAAGATCCGCCGGCAATACGGGCCAAGCGACATTTCTAGCCCAGAATGCTCCAGTGTTGCCGGCGAGATACCGACCGGTGATGGCGCGTCCCGTGCGCTCAAATGCTTGTACGATGGGAGAGATCACGTAATTCGGGTCCGGTTGCCGAGGCACGATGGCGCCGCCGGCGAAGTCCTCTTTCCGGCATTCGTGACTGAAAACACAGCTCCTGACGGGCACCCGCTCCAGGATCGTCATTACGTCCCGGCTGGAAGTGGCCAGGTCCACGTCCATCCAGATGCACATGGGCGACACGTTGCTGCCGGGTAACGTTTCGGAAAAGAATCCTCGGTGAAAATGAACACAGCGAATCTGACCGAATTCCGTCACGTTCCGCTTTACTTCTTCCAGGCTCCCGCAGAAATCCCCGGTATTATAGTAAGCCGACTCGGATGGCGGAAGACCGGCGAACGAATCGAAGACATCCATTTCAATACCCAAGTCGAAACAGGCTCGGCTTAGCATAGCCGTGCTGTAACCCTTGAAACATCCGAATTCGGCCAGGTTCCCCATCATTCCATTATGGCGAAGCACAAATAAGTGGTGCGCCAGCGTAATCATTTCTTCCGGGGAATTTTGCAGAGCCCAGGCATCTTTTGCGGCTACATCTGGATTGGCCACTTTGGGAAAATAATCCCGAATAAACAGGAAATCAGTCCAAAGTCGTTTGAGGTATGCCAGGTAGGAGTGGATGCCGGGCTGTCGCCCTCCACCGCGCCGCAACAGGAATTCGATATCGGATATGGCTTCCTGGCTCAGTTCATCCGTCCAGGGTTGATCGAACCAGGGTTGATCAAACCGGGGTTGATCAAACCGGGGTTGATCAAACCGGGGTTGATCATGACGGCGGTGGCCGTAGCAGTCCGGTCCTCGCAGCGCGTAGAGCGCCGCCATAACGGCGCCTGGCAGGGGTGCGAGATTCTCGGAATCTGCGTAGCGGCGTTCTCCTTCCGAGCGGGCCTGGCAGTTTATCTTGGCCACCGCCACCTTGTCGGTTAACAGCGCTCGCTCGCGGCGCGCCACAATTCTTATCTGGACGCTGGGCATTGAGCCTTGAAAATGTCTGTCTTCGAATACAAACCGGAATCCGGACCGGGATGTCATCTCGCTCGGCCATTTCGGATACGCTGCCACGATGTCCGGGCGGAACATGGGTGCCGCGACACCGGCCAGTTCGCCATCGACGAGGACTTCGATCTTTTCGATGCCGCCCGCGCCCAACGCCCAACCCTCCACCAGATCGGAATCCAGACGGTCGATGAAGAATTCCATTCAGTTCGTAGCCGATGGAGCCACGCAGCCGCGCGCCGCCGCGTCTAAGAGCGTTTGCGTCAATTCGGCCGGCGAGTCCAGCATCGCATCGTGGCCGCAATCCATGGTCAGAGTTTTCCATCCCCTGGCTTTGGCGCGCTCGTAAAACTGCGGGAACGGACTAGCGTGGTAGCCCGTGGCCAGGATAAAAGTTACGTTTTTCACGCGCGCGATATCTCCTGTGAGCTTCAGCCGTTGCTGAAAAGTTCCGATGGGCTGGGGAGTGCACTGCCGATTCACCCACGCCACATCATCGGCGTTGACCTGAAACGCTTCGGCCGGTATGGGCGGCACTTTCCAGGCTTCGCCTTCGCGCAGCGAGGCTTCCAACTGCGCATTCCTGGCGGCCGGGGGCAAGGTCTGGTGCAAACTCTCGCCATCTTCCAGCACGAACGCGTCCAGGTACACCAGCGCGCCGATTCGATCCGGAATGCGATCCGCCACGCCGCTGACCACACAACCGCCATAGGAATGCCCGCACAGCGTTACATCGGACAACTCCTCCCAGCGGATGAGATTGACGACATCGTCGATGTGCGTATTGAGTTTCACGTCGGGCGAAAGCAGATGGGACCGGTCGGCGACGCCCGTGAGGGTTGGGGTGAACACTTCGTGTCCTTGCGCCTGCAGAGCCCGGCGGACGCGCTTCCAACACCAGCTCCCGTGCCACGCGCCGTGGACCAGAACGAAAGTGCTCATGCTTCGAATTATAGAGAACGGCTGGGGTGTCGCGTAGATTGAAACCTCGCTGCTCCACTGGGACGGCGTGTGGTGGCAACGCCAGGCTGTTATTCGTGGAAAGCTGCGGCGGATTCGCCGCGGGACGCGGGTACCCCCAAGGTGTACCACCATCGAATGGTCGAATTCAACCACTCACTGTCTGCTAGCTCTCAAAATCCATCGAATTTGGGCGTGAATCTCTGTGTGATAGCGCACAGATTATTTCGCTGGGCCGGTAAACCGGGTCGAAGAGCATGAGCAACCTCATGAGCAATCTGGAGTTTTCCGATGGCTCCCAAAATGCTCTCACAAGGCCGTGAAGATCGAGAGCATCCCGCTCGGAGGAAAAACAAAATGACCCGGAATATAAAGGGATTGATGAATGCGCTGCACCAATCTATCAACGAAGCAATCCTCGAATCGAACGATGTCGCCGCTGCCATGGCGGCGCTGAAACGCACTGGCATGTGCCCCGTGTTCACGGTGAATGTGTCGATGGAAGACGGGTTTGAAGCCTCTGCCGAGCTGCTAGCCGAGTTGGTGGAATCGCCGGCCGAATTGGAAGAGCCCTTAGCCGAGTTGACCCAGCCGGAGCTGGTGGCCGCGCCCAACGCTACCGGCGCCACGGAAATACTGGTGCTGAGCGACTGGGACGTTCAGTTCTTAGCCACGCTCGGAATCAGCGACCCGAGCTGGTGCGTGAGTGCTCCCGAATCCGGCCGGTAATCAGGCATACTGCTTAGGTCTCTCAGGCCGGAATCTTAGCCCCTAAAGTAGTGCCTGGATTCCGGCGATAACCAATTACAGAGAAAAGGAGATCAGGGAGAACAAGCCTATGGATCGCCGATTCAATGACCGCTTCGCTGCGGATTTGCCGGTTCTGATCACTCAATTGGACGACGGCTTGGAATCCACCGGACGGCTGGAGGATATCTCGGATTCAGGGATCTGTTCTTTAGGGGCAATATCCTGGACGCCGGGTGCGATCATAAAACTGGAGATCCTGGGCATGACGCTTTACGGGCACGTGGTGTACTCCAATCCGGAAGACGATGGGTTTCGAACCGGCGTTTATGTGGAGCCTGCGCTGCTGGATTCTTCCAACATCACCGAGGCGCTGAAGAACCACCTGACGGTCACCGCCGGACGAGGTGTCGAACGAACGTCGTTTGAACCGGCCTAGCATTTTCTGATCCAAGGCGTGGCCCAGCCGGATCTGCGCGATAATCTGGAAGCATGGAACAACAGGCCGGTTATCCGGCCGCCCGGATTGTCGCGCCGAAAGTGCATGCTTACTTTGCCCGGCAGCGCGCCGAGATTGGCGCCGGCGCTAACGGGGCCCTGGCAAGCCTGCCCGATATCGCGGCCATCCAGGCCATCGTCGACGCCGCCTTTTGGGCCAGCCTCCGCAGGGAAGAGGGCTTCATCCCCAAGATCTCGCTGGCGTTCGTTGCTCCGGAACAAACCAAAAAAGCATTGCTGCTGGAACGGCCTTTGCCGCTCGATCCCGGCCTGCTAACCAAAGTCTCGCCGGCCGTAGAGCGGCCTGGAATCCATCTGGGTGTCTGGTATGGCGCCGAAGGCCTGTGCGTGTGGGGCGCTACGCGCATGATCCCCAGCCTGTGCTTCGTGGTGGAAGTGGCCGCGCCCGGTTTAGTGGTGATCAAGCACCACAGCAGCGAGACTGCCGGTAAGTTCGTTAACGTGGCGGTGCTGGAAGGCGACCGGGTGAAAATTATCGACGGGCGTGCTGCCGCTACGCCGGATTGCCCGGCCTTGTTGAGCGCGTTGCTCGGATCGGAATCGCCGGGGGCATGGATACCGTCGCTGAACCCTTCCACGAATGTGCTGGTGCAACTGGCGGTGTCCATGCGGGCGCACGGACGTGGCGGATCGCTCCTGGTGGTTCCTGCTTTGGCCCCGGCGGGCGAATGCGAAGCATGGCGCGAGTCCATCGTGGTGCCCATACCGTATGCGGTTTCGCCGCCCTTCTCGGTGCTGGCGCAGTTGGCGCAGGCCGGAGGCGAGGATAATATCGCCAAGCTGAATCGTACCGTGGACGTGGTGGCGGGGCTCACTGCTGTGGATGGCGCCCTGATTCTTACCGCTCAATATGAAGTGCTTGGTTTCGGCGCCAAGATTACTCGCCGCAAGGGCTGCAATCAGGTGGAGCAAGTGACGCTGACGGAGCCCATCGAAGGGGGCCAAGCGAGTATCGTTCACCCCGATAAACTGGGTGGCACCCGCCATCTTTCGGCCGCGCAGTTTGTACACGATCAGCAGGATGGTCAGGGGGGCTGCGCCGCGCTGGTGGCATCGCAGGACGGGCGCTTCACGGTGTTCGAATGGTCGTCGTGCGAAGGCATGGTGCACGCGCATCGGATCGAGGCTCTTCTCTTGTAAGCAGCTCTTCTCTTTTAAGCGGCTGTGCTTTGTACCCGCCCATCTCCAGCCCCGGTCCCCAACAATCGCCGCTCTCATCGTATAAGCTATAAGCACGCCGGAATGGCCGTTATTTTCATGCTTCGACAAGGAGTATCCATGAAGACTGCAACGTTGCGAATTTTTGCGATCGGCGTCGGGGTGGCGCTGCTGACTTCCGCTTACACCCGCATGCATTCCGCGTCCGTAATGACGGACGCCGCCAAAGCGTTCCTAGCCTCGCTCACACCGGACCAGCGGGCGCAGGCCACCTTCCAATTTACCGACCAGGAGCGCCTCAACTGGCACTACATCCCGCGCGAACGCAAGGGGCTGGCGCTGCGCGACATGACGCCCGAGCAGAAGCAACTGGCGCACGCGCTGCTGGCCGCCGGGCTCAGCCAGCAAGGCTACATCAAGGCCGTCAGCATCATGAGCCTGGATCAGGTGCTGAAGATTATGGAAGCGGGCAAGGGACCGATGCGCGATCCCGAGGGATATTTCTTCACCGTGTTCGGCGAACCTTCCGCCACCGGCACCTGGGGCTATCGCGTGGAAGGTCACCATGTCAGCCAGAACTACACGGTTGTAAACGGCAAATTACAGGGCGCGCCCAGCTTCTTCGGAACGAATCCGGCTGAGATCAAAGAAGGCCCTCGCAAAGGCCTGCGCGTCCTGGCGCGCGAAGAGGACCTGGGGCGGCAACTGGTGAAGTCGCTGACCGCCGAAGAGAAGAAAACGGCCATCATCAGCCCCGAGGCGCCCAAGGAGATCCTCACCGAAGCGTCTCGCAAAGCCGCGCTGAACGGCCAGCCGAGCGGGTTGCTGGCGTCCCATATGACGGCGCCGCAACGGGCGATTTTTCAAAGCCTGCTGGATGAATACTGCCACAATATGGTCGGCGAGATCGATCAGACGCGCGAAGAGCAAATCAGGAACGCCGGAGGCAATATCTATTTTGCCTGGGCCGGAGGCGAGGAGCCGGGACAAGGGCATTATTATCGCATCCAGTCGCCCAGTTTCTTGGTGGAGTTTGACGACACGCAGGACAACGCCAACCATATTCATTCCGTCTGGCGCGACTATAACGGCGACTTTGGTTTGGATTTGCTGAAGGAACACTATCAGAGCAGCCATCGCTAGCGTGCGGTCTCCTGCATTACGGTCGCGGCTCGGGATGGAGCCGCTCGCGTCAGCAAGCGGTTTTGACAGCGCCGATCAAGACCGCTCCCTCACCGTCGCGGCTCATACGGTCGCGGCTCGTAATCGGAGCGCCAGCCACCCGGTCGCGGCTGATACGGTGGCGGCGCTCACCCGCCGCGCTTTCGCCGGGTCCCTGGCCGGCGCCTGTGTTTGCCTGGCAGCCGACAAGAGCCAGGCCTATCCGTCAGAGGCCAAGCGCTACACCGACGAAGCCACCGAAAACACCGTGGTTCGTCTGACCGACCCGGCGCATCAAAGCTGGCTGCCCGCTTACTATGCGCGCGCCATCTCGCGCAAAAGCGATTTCCTGATTTATTCGAGCGACCGCTCGGGCCTGGTCCAGGCCTATCGGTTGGATCTGAAAAACGGGCAGTCGCTCGCTCTAACCATTGCACCCGGCTTAGTTGCAAGTTCATTGACGCTTGCGCCCGACGATCGCGAGTATGCTTACCTGGCTGGGCGATCGTTCTACATGGCTCGTTTGAACGGCGGCCACGCGCGTGAAGTCTATCGCTTGGAAGAAGGCTTCAACTTTGGAACCGGATTCAGCCTTTCCGACGACGGGTTGGTTTCGGCGCTGGTGGAGGAAAAGCCGGGGCTCAGCCGGATCCGTCTGATCGCCATGCACACCGGCGCTGCCACCACGGTTGCGGAATCGCCCGATCCTGTTTCCGATCCACAGCCGCGTCCCAAACGCGCCGGGCTGCTGTACCGCAAGGCGGACGAGCTGTGGGTGGTGAATTACGACGGCGCGCAGAATCGCAGAATGCGAATCGCCCCCGGAAGCGCCGGGACCGCGCTGTGGTCCGCCGACGGCAGGAGCGTCGACTATCTGAATATCCCGGCCGACCGCAAGCAGCTGAACAATATCCGCGAATTCACGCCCGATACAAATGAAGACCAATTTGTTTCGGCCACCAGCCAGTTTGCGGCTTTCAACCGTAACGGCGATACCAGCGTTTTCGTAGGCGCCAGCGGCAGCAAGGCTTCACCCTACTTGCTATTGCTGGTTCGATCGGTGAAGCGGGAGCTTACGTTGTGCCAGCACCGCGCCAGCGATCCACGCCTGGTCACTTCGTTTTTTTCCCCCAACAGCCAGCGTGTGGTTTTCCAGAGCGATCGCGACGGGAAGATGGCGCTTTATTCCATAGCGGTGGAGCGGCTGGTGGAAGAGACGGAAACCGAAGAACCGTGATGCGCCTCCCATCCGCTTTCAAGAACGGCTGCCAACGGGGCCAGGGTCTTACGAATATCGTGGTTCGCCTCGATTTTGCGCCGGCCGGCGACGCCCATTTTCTCGCGCAGTTCAGGTTGATCGAGCAGCAAGTGGATGGCCCGCGCGAATTGGCTGGCGTCCGGCGGTTGCACCAGAATGCCGCACGTGGAATCCAGAACCTCCGGGATGGACCCGGCGTTGGATGCTACCACCGGCCGCGCGCTGGCCAGGGCTTCCAGCACCACCAGCGGCACGCCCTCGCTGCGAGAGGGAAGCAGCAGCAATTCGGAAGCGGCCAGAAGCGGCGCGAGGTCCTCCACCTGTCCCCGGAAATCGAACAGGCCATCGCAGCCGAGTTTGTGGACGCGCTGCCGCAAACGGGATTCTTGGGGGCCGTCGCCCGCGATGACGAATTGAAAATCGCGCTGCGGCCGTAAGACGGACAGCTCGCGAGCGATATCGGCCAGCAGCACCGGCCGCTTGCGTGGGGTGAGGCGGGCGGCGAAAAGAATGCGCTTTACCGATGTGGAGTAATTCACCGGCGACGCCTGGAAACGTTCCACATCCACACCGTTGCGCAGCAGCAGGATCTTCGATTGGGGCGTTCCCAGGGCCAGCAGACGATCCTGAACCGATGCGGCCAGAGCTACGCGAAGGTCGACGTACGAGGCCACTTCAGCGGTGGACCCCACCTGATCCCAGTCTGCATCGATGTAGTGGATCACGTCGAGGATCTGGATCTGGGGCAGCAGTTTCTTGATATGCGGAAGCGCGGCGTAGCCATAGAGACTGTTCTGTAGCAGCAGGACGTCGCAGCGCCAGTTCGCAACCGCCGAGCAAAGCGCTCCCGCCATCCGATCCGAACCGGCCACCTGCGCCAGATCGTAAACGTAGTCCACGCGGCCGCGCCATTTCGCGAGCCAGCGATTATCGCGCGACTGCGTGGCGAACAGCAGCGTCTCAAATTGGCTGGAACATAATGTGGACGCGATGTCGTAGAGCACCGCCTCGGCGCCGCCCGGCCCCAAGTGTGTGGTAACCAGCGCGATCCGCTTGCGGCCGTGAGCGGGCTGAGGATAGTAAACCAAAGGCTCGACGACGCCATCCCCGAGCAACACCGAGTTGGGTTGGAACTGCAAATAGAAAGACAGATCGAAGATCGGCCGTCCGGCGGACTTGTTCACTCGTTCCTTGACACGGAGGGGGATCAATCGGGCCAGGGATCGCGCGGGGTGATGCGTCCAGGACCGCAGCGCCAGCAACTCCGCATTGAGCAGATGCCGGTGCAATCGGCTGGTCCCCGGGAGGGTGGATAAAATATCCGGGTGGTTCCCGCGCCCGCTCCAGGCGGCCAGCGCGGCCAATTCGGCGGCTTGGGGATCCAGCGGCGCATCCATGGAGTTGAACGCCACTGCGCTGAGCACCGTGCGCGAGGCCGGCGCTTCCCCCGGCGCGATTATTTGAATATCCCGTATGGTTTGATTCAAGGCGCCGGTTTCACTCGCGGGCGCCTGGCGCGCGACAATCGAAACTGCGGGCGACCAGCGGGCTTTAATCCTCGCACGGTTTTCGTATTCGTATAATTCCGGGTGCTGTCTGCGAATGTACTCCACCAGCTCCCGATGGCGAGCGAGCGCGGCGTCATACAAGGACGGACCATGTTTGCGATAACCGAAGAGCGGCTGCGGAATGTAACGGCCGAAACGGCCGCGCGCGCCCAATCGAAGCCAGAACTCCCAGTCCTCGTAGCCCTGCATGGGTTCGTCGTAGCCGCCGGCTATTTCCCAATCGCATTTCCGGATGAGCGCCGCATAACTGAGATAATTCCGATCCAGTAACCGATATAAGTTATACTCGCCGGGCTTTTCCCGATAACTGTGCGTTCCAAACACTTGAAAATCCGTATACGCAAAGGCCTCGTCAGAGCGGCCGAGCGCCGCGAGGCATTCGGCGACGTAAGCCGGTTCGATTCGGTCGTCGGCGTCCAGCGGCACTACGTATTCACCCCGCGCCGCCCGGAAACCGGCGTTGCGCGCCGCTCCCAGACCCCGGTTCGGCTGTTGGATGTAAGTGGTGACCAGATGCGATGCACGATCCAGAATCGCTGCGCTTTCGGGTGTATCGGAGCCGTCGTCCACCAGAATGATTTCGGTGTCGGAATGGGTCTGCGCGCGGGCCGAAGCGATGGCCTCCACTAGGTATGAGGCCGGATTGTAGGCTGGAATGACGACGGAGACCAAAGGGGCCGGCATGGATCAAGTCTCGATCTTATCAGTCAAGACGTTCTTGGCGCTTCCGGAATGGCGGCTTGGCTCGCGCTCCAGTTCTCAACGAAAATGGACGATGGGTCTGATGGAGGTTATATGAACCAGGGGTTTTCAATTCCACTTGCGTTACTGTTTTGTGCCGGCGCGGGCCCGGCGGTTTGGGGCGCCGATTTCCAGCCCCTGAATGTAAAGACCGGACAATGGGAAACTACGATGACCGGACAGACCAGCGGCATTCCGCCCATTCCGGATGAAGTGCTCAGGCGCCTGACGCCGGAGCAGCGGGCCCATGTGGTGGAAGCCATTCAATCCCGAGGCGCGTCCGGTTCAAAGACCGTCAACAAGAGCTGCCTCACCAAGGACAAGCTGGATAAGCCATTCAGCCTGGACTCTATTAAGTCGTGCTCGGTCAACCTGGTTACCTCTTCTGGAAACCGGCAGGAGATTCGCGTGGATTGCAGCCGCGAAGCGATGAAAAGCACCGGGACAATCAAGGTGGAGGCGGTGGATGCGGAGAATGTCAAGGGTTCCATGCAAATGACGGCTACCAACGGCGAGCATACGATGAACATGAACTATACGTTCGCTTCCAAATGGATCGCGCCGGCCTGCAGCGAGAAGTAAGGTTTAAACCTAAACCCGGTTTACACCAGTCCGCCCAGATAGGTTTCCAATTCGGGCGGCAGGGGCGTGGCCACGGTAATGCGCTCGCCGGTGCTGGGGCTGGTGAAAGCGATCTGACGCGCGTGCAGGAAATAGCGGCCCAGTTCGCTGGCCGGAGCGCCATACAGCTTGTCGCCCGCCACGGGATGCCCGATGCTCGCCAGATGCACGCGGATCTGGTGCGTGCGCCCAGTGCCGATTTTCACTTCTAACAACGTGAAGCCTTGAAAACGTTCTAGGACCAGAAACGCCGTAACGGCGGGGCGGCCGTGAGCCAGGCGCGCGGTCATGCGGACCCGGGTGGATGGATCCCGAGCGATAGGAGTTGTGATGCGGCCCCGATCGTTTTTCACGCTTCCGTGCACCAGCGCGATGTAAGTCTTTTCCACCTGGCGCGCGGCGAACTGTGCGGCCAGGTTGCGATGCGCGGCGTCGGTCCGCGCCACCAGGATCACGCCGCTGGTGAACCGGTCCAGGCGATGCACGATGCCGGGCCGCAGATCGCCCGCCACCGCGGAAAGGTTGCCAAAGCGATGCAGCAGAGCGTTGACCAAGGTTCCCGAGTGCCGTCCGGCGCCCGTGTGAACCACCATGCCGGCCGGTTTGTCGATGGCGATGACGTCCGGGTCTTCGTACAGCACCTCAAGCGGCACGTCCTCGGGCGTGGCTTTCAGCGGCGGCAGTTCGCTGGGCTGCACCTGGATGCTTTCGGCGCCCTTGAGCAGGTACGAGCGTTTTTCGGGCGATCCATTCACCAGCACGCGGCCTTGCTCGATCCAATCCTGCAATCGCGCCCGGCTGTATTGCGGAAGCCGTTCACGCAAGAATTGGTCCAGCCGTTTTCTGCTGTCCGCTGAAGATGCTTGCAACTCCAAGCCCCCAATCCGCAATCCCCAACCCCCCTTGCCCAGTTATATTCAATAGGTGATTCCGGGCGCAATCCATCGCGATAAATTCATCCTCGCTCTGCTGTTCGCCGGCTTGCTCGCGGCGCGCCTATGCCACAGCGGAATCGTGTGGGTGGAAGAAGCTTATCCCACTGCCGCCGCCATCCAGATTCTGGATGGCAAGATGCTTTATCGGGACATCTGGTTTGACAAGCCTCCCTTATCCGCGCTCATTTACCTGCTGTGGGACGCGCGCATCGGAGTAACGCTGCGGATTGCCGGCGCGGCCTTCATATTCGCCTGCTGCTGCATGTTGCGGCGATTGGCGCGCGAGCTGTGGGGTGCGCGCGAAGGCCTGGCCGCGGCGCTGTTGCTGGGATTCTTCCTGACGTTCGGCATTCCCGCGGCGGTGATGGCGCTGGCCCCGGATTTACTGCTGGTGCTGCCGCACGTCGCCGCGGTTTATCTGGCGTGGCGCGGGCGAGCGTTCCTGGCCGGGCTGGTGGCAGGCGTCGCGCTGCTGGTGAACGTGAAGGCGCTCTTCGTTCTGGCGGCCTGCCTGTTCTTCGCCTGGCGCGGCGCCGGATGGCTGCTCGCGGGCTTCGCCATCCCGAACATTGTGGCGTTGATCTGGTTTGGGCTGCCTTATGTGAATGAAGTATGGCGCTGGGGCGCTATGTACTCCCAGCAGACCTTTGCGTTCGCTACCGGATTGGTCCGGACCGCGAACTGGGCGGGCTTTCAGGCGGCATTGATCGTAGGCGCGGCAGTGGTGCTGTGGAAGGAAGCCCGCTGGCGCTGGAGCATGATCGCCTGGCTGCTGCTGTCGCTCGCGGCGGTGACGGCCGGCTGGCGATTCTTCCCGCGCTATTACTTCCAACTATTGCCGGTGATGGCGCTGCTGGCAGCACGCGGCTATACGCTCCTGGGACGCTGCCGCTACGTCATGCTGGCGCTGCTATTGATCCCGCTGATTCGCTTCGGCCCGCGCTACGCTCTGCTGGCGAGCGATCTGGCGCACGGCCGCGACAGCAACTGGAACGATCTCGCGCTCAACGAAGACAGCCGCGCCGTGGCGGACCGCATCGGGCGCACGGGGACTCTTCTGGTCTGGGGCTATCGGCCGGATGTTTTCGCCTATACGCGCATGCCCGCCGCCAGCCGGTTCCTGGATTCGCAGCCGCTCACGGGGGTTCTGGCCGACCGGCATCTTTTCAGTTCACAGGCCTTCGCGCCAGAATGGGCAGCGCGCAACCGGCGTGAGCTGATCGCCAGCGATCCGGCGTGGATCGTGGACGGACTGGGACCGCTGAATCCCGCACTGGCCATCGCTAATTATCCGGACCTGCGCGAATGGCTTTCCAATTACCGGGAAGTGGGACGGACGCGCTTCTCCATTATTTACAAAGTCAGGTAGCGCTGACCCGTGTAGCGCTATTTTCCGGTCCAGCACGCCACGCGCTTTTCCAGAAACGCCGAGATGCCTTCCTGCGCATCCTGCGCCAGGGAGTTCAAAGTCATCACTTCCTTGGCGTAAGCGTACGCTTTGGGCTGATCCAGATCGATCTGCGCGTAATAGGCCTGTTTGCCGAGCGAGACCGTGAAGCTGCTGGCCTGGGCGATTTGGCACGCCACTTCGCGTGTGGCGGATTCAAGTTCGGCGGCGGGCGCCACGCGATTGACCAGCCCCCAGTCGGCGGCGGTGGCGGCATCCACCAGCTTGCCTGTGAGCAGCATCTCCATGGCGCGTTTGCGCCCCACCGCGCGGGAGAGCGCAACCATGGGAGTAGTGCAGAAGAGCCCGATCTTGACCCCCGGAGTGGCGAAGGCGGCCTGATCGCTTGCGATAGCCAGGTCGCAGGTGGCGACCAGCTGGCATCCCGCCGCGGTGGCGACGCCTTGTACCTGCGCGATGACGGGCTGCGGAATGGACTGGATCTTGGTCATCAATTCGGTGCAGACGTCGAACAGGCGGCGGTAATCGTTGACCGTTCGCCCCAGCATCTCGCTCAAGTCGTGGCCCGAGCTGAAAACCTTCCCGGAGGCCGCAAGAATGATCGAGCGGATGTTGTCCGTCGCTGACAGCTCGTCCAGGCAGTCGATCAGTTCCAGCATCAATTCGAGCGACAGTGCGTTGCGCCGCTCGGGACGGTGGAGAGTTACGATTCCGATCTGGCCGTCGGTAGCGGAGATCAGGTGTTGGTAGGACATGCGGCCTCCTATTAAGGAGTGTACCGGCAATACAGGTGGCCCTCAGCGGCGATGGCTGCATTGTCTGGGCCGATGGCGGCGCTGGTTTCGACGTGCAGGATGTTCCGGTAGCCGTTTTCCACCAGAAACGCCACGATGTCGCGGACCTTCTGCTTCTTTTCGCGCATCGTCTCACCGTGCATTTCAAGGAATAATGCGGGATGGTGGGCGTTCAGCGTCGCCCGCGCGCCTTCCAGCGCTTCCAACTCCCCGCCTTCGATGTCGATCTTGATCAGATCGGGCGCCGGTAGGGTGCAGGCGGCGATGTCGCCATCCAGTGTCGCGATCTCGACTGGTTGAGAAATTAGCCCCTCCGCGTTGGGATGAACGCTGCCGCCTCCAGCCATCGACGGATTGTAAATCAATGTTCCCGATCGGGTTCCGGAGCCAATCGCCAAGCTTTTAACGGTCACGTTGGTCAGCTTGTTCAGGGCGATGTTCTCCATCAAACGAGCGTAATTACGCTGGTTCGGTTCGTAGGCCATCACTTGCTCAGCGTGCGAGGCGAAGAACAGGGTCAGAATGCCGTGATAAGCCCCGAGGTCGTAGACCACCAGCCCTTCCAGCGGAAGTTCTCGCCAAAACATTTCTTCCTTGGTTGGTTCGGACCATTCAGGCGTCCAGCCGAGGCCGCCCCGGCGTCTCATTCCGCGAATAAGCCCATGCTTCGCGGTATAAGTAACGCCATCGAACACTTTGCGGCTGATCCATGCGATCACGTGATGCCGGAGCGAATAATGCCGGAACGGAAGGCTGTAGCCAGGGTCAGTCAAGCTCCAGAATCTCCCGGAGAGCGGCCTCCACCGATTCGAGTTCCTTAGCCTGCAACTTTTCGATCATGGTCACCAGCCGTTCCTTGGCCACCGCGCGCACCTGATCGATCACCGCGACGGCCGGCTTGCCCGAACACGTCACGCTGACCATCAGGGGAGGCGCGGCGCGGGGCGAACTGCTCAGAGGAATCACCACGACTGTCCGGCGGTGTTCATTGATCACGCTGTTGCCGATTACGACGCAGGGCCGCGTCTTATTGATTTCTGAACCGATGGCCGGGTCCAGCCTGGCCCACCAGATCTCACCGCGCCGGGGCATCTTCCCAGCCGGCACTCTCCCAAGATTCCGGCATTGCATCGCTAATAGCGTCGAAATCGCGCTCGATTTCTCTCACCTCAGGATCTTGATTTGCGATTTCGCAAGCGAGGATCAGCCGTTTTTCCCTCTCGGCCAGCTTCTCGGCGATAGCCTCGGCGACATAACGGGAACGGTCCCGCGCGGGAACGCGCTTCGCAAAGGTGGACACCAGCGCCTCGGGTAGAGAGAAGGTCATCTTTCGGCTTGCCATACTGCCATACTAGCATACTTCTGTCTTTCTGGCTTTGCTGCCGTGCTCCTAGTCGCCCTCCCCGTCTCCCACCTTCAACACCGCCAGGAACGCCTCCTGAGGAATCTCCACCCGTCCCACGCGCTTCATGCGCTTCTTGCCTTCTTTTTGCTTTTCGAGCAGCTTGCGTTTGCGCGAGATATCGCCGCCATAGCACTTGGCCAAGACATTCTTGCCCATCGCCTTAATGGTCTCGCGCGCGATCACCTTGTTGCCGATGGCCGCCTGCAATGCCACTTCGAACATCTGCCTGGGGATCAGCTTGCGCAGCCGCTCGATCAGGAGTTTGCCGCGTTCATAAGCGAAGTCCTTGTGAACGATCAACGACAGCGCATCCACTGGTTCTCCCGCCACCAGCACATCCAGCTTTACCATGGGCGACACGCGGTAACCGGAGAAGTGGTAATCAAGCGAAGCATAGCCGCGCGACGCCGATTTCAGCCGGTCGTAAAAGTCCAGCACGATCTCATTCAGCGGCAGCTCGTAGAGCAGCAGCACGCGTCCTGTGCCGATGTATTCGAATTTCTTCTGCGAACCGCGCTTTTCCTCCAGCAGCTTCAGAATCTCGCCGACGTACTCCTCGCGCGTAATGACCGTGGCGTCGATGATGGGCTCCTCGATCTGCTTGATTGCGGAGGGATCGGGGAACCTGGTTGGATTATAAACCTCGATGAGCTCCCCATTGAGAGCGGTGACCCGGTACCGTACGCCGGGCGCGGTGGTGATCAAATCGATCTGGAACTCGCGCTCCAGCCGCTCCTGGATAATCTCCAGATGCAGCAGGCCCAAAAAGCCGCAGCGAAAACCAAACCCCAGCGCTACCGAATTCTCCGGCTCAAAATTGAACGCGCTGTCATTGAGCCGCAGCTTTTCGAGCGCGTCGCGCAACCGGCCGTGCTCATGGGACTCCACCGGATACAGCCCTGCAAAGACCATCGGCTTGATTTCCTGAAAGCCCGGCAACGGCTCTGCCACGGGATTTTCCAGGCTCGTCACCGTGTCGCCGATCTGCGCGTCGGAGACCGTCTTGATATTCGCGAACAGGAACCCGGCTTCGCCAGCCGAAAGCTCCGTACAGGGAACCGGTTTGGGCGATTGGTAGCCTAAGCCTTCCACTTCAGAAATCGCCCCGGTGGCCCACAGCTTGATCTTCTGCCCCACGCGCAGTGTGCCGTCCACCACTCGCACCAGAATGATTACGCCGCGATAAGGATCAAACCAGGAATCGAAAATCAGCGCCCGCAGCGGGGCATCGGGCGAGCCCTTAGGCGCAGGCACCAGGCGCACCACCGCTTCCAGCACGTCTTTTATCCCGATACCTTGCTTGGCGCTCACCAGGATCGCATCCTGCGCGGGCAGCCCGATCAACTGTTCGATCTGCTCCCGGATTTTTTCGGGCTCCGCCGACGGCAGATCGATTTTATTGATGACTGGGATGATTTCGAGATTATGATGCAGCGCCAGGTAAGTGTTCGCGAGCGTCTGCGCTTCCACGCCCTGCGACGCGTCCACCACCAGCAGCGCTCCTTCGCAGGCTTGCAGGCTGCGCGAGACCTCGTAGGTGAAATCGACGTGGCCGGGGGTATCGATCAAGTTGAGTTGATACATCTGGCCATCGTCCGCGCGATAATTCAAGCGCACCGCGTGGGCCTTGATGGTGATGCCGCGCTCGCGCTCCAGATCCATGGAATCGAGCACTTGCTCCATCATCTCGCGCTGTTGCAGTGCGCCGGTGGCTTCGAGCAGACGGTCCGCCAGCGTCGATTTACCGTGATCGATGTGCGCGATGATGCTGAAATTCCTGATGAAAGCGGGGTCCATGCGGTAGAATGAGGCCTGAAACTCAAGTATCCCATATGTGTTCCCAATCTCAGAGAAATGTTGCGGGAAGAATAACCTAAGGTAAATGAACGAAGGCAAAGTCCTGGAAGGAACTCTCGACGCCCGCGGCTTGAAGTTTGCCGTGTTGTGCGCCAGGTTCAACGGCTTTATCACCGAGCGGCTGCTGGCCGGCGCTCAGGATGCTCTGACGCGCTCGGGTGCGGCCGAGGAAGACGTCGAGATCGTGCGAGTGCCCGGCTCCTGGGAGCTGCCGCTGGCGGCCAAAGCCATTGCCGCGGGTAAAAAGCACGACGCGATTATTGCGCTGGGCGCCGTGATTCGCGGGGATACACCGCATTTCGACCACGTGGCCGGACAAGCATCCAGCGGGCTGGCGGCGGTACAACTGGAGGCCGGAATCCCGGTAGCCTTCGGAGTGCTGACCACGCATACCATCGAGCAGGCCATTGATCGGGCCGGCGGCAAGAACGGCAATAAGGGATACGACGCGGCCATTACCGCCATCGAAATGGCCGGCCTGATCCGCCGGCTGCGAAAGTAGCGACAGGATGGCCGCCCGCCACCGCTCACGCCAGCGCGCGCTGCAAGTGCTCTACCAATGGGACATGACCAGACGTCCGGTGGACGAAGCCATTCGCGCCTTCTATGACACGCTGGACGCCGACCAAACTTCCGAGGAACCTATGGAAGAGCCCGAAGCTGTGGAAGAAGCCGAGCCGATGAAAGAAAGAGACGGCGCCCCAGGCCCCGCCTTGGGGCGGGATGATTTCATGGAAGAGCTGGCCCGTGGCGCGTCGGGAATGGCTTCGGCGATCGATCACCGCATTGCGGAGAAATCGGCCCACTGGAAGCTGGAACGCATGCCGATCGTGGATCGCAATATTCTGCGCCTCGGTATCTATGAGATGAGCTGCGGGGAAACGCCTCCGGCGGTGGTGATCGACGAAGCGTTGGAGCTGGCGCGGCAGTTTTCGGGCGAAGAGTCGGTGGCGTTCATCAACGGCGTACTGGACGCGGTTCACAAGGAGAGCGGAAACTGAAAGCGGGATCTCGCATCCTCATCCAACCAGCATGAACATCCTGCCAGCATGAATATTCTGATGGTCTCGTCGGAGGCCGCTCCCTTCGCAAAAACCGGCGGCTTGGCCGACGTTCTGGGCGCATTGCCGGCGGCGCTGGCGGAGCGCGGCCATCGGGTGGCCGTGGTTCTTCCGGCGTATCGCGAGAATCGTTACCCGTACCCCACGCGCGAGGCTCACCGGGGGCTGTGGATTCCTATCGGCCCAGGCTACCTGGTAGATATCCAGCAGACCTGGGTGCAACAAAAGGACGGCCGGGGCGTGACGTACTATTTCGTGCAGTGCCCGGCGCTCTACGATCGCGATGGCATCTATGGGACGGCTAGCGGCGATTTCTCCGATAACCATCTGCGCTTTGCCGTGCTCGCCATGGCTTCCATCGGCGTGGCGCGCCAATTATTCCGGCCCGACATCCTGCACCTGCACGATTGGCAGGCGGCGCTCGCTCCCGTCTACATCAGCGAGCATTTTAGCGGCGATCCAACTTTCATGGGCGTGAAGACCCTGCTGACCATTCACAATCTGGGTTACCAGGGGCTCTTCGACCCCGGCATTCTGCCGCAAATCGCGCTACCCTCCAGCCTGATGAACCTTGATCAACTGGAGTTTTACGGGCGCGTGAATTTTCTTAAAGGCGGCATCGCCTGGAGCGACGCCGTGAGCACCGTCAGCAAGGGCTACGCGCGCGAGATACAAACTCGGGAATACGGATTTGGGTTGGATGGATTCCTGCGCCGGCACGGCCCCGTCAGCGGGATTGTCAACGGAGTGGATTACAACGAGTGGAATCCCGAGCGCGATCCGCAAATCGCGCAGACCTACTCGGCCGGCGATCTTTCGGGGAAGCGCGCCTGCAAGCAGGCGTTGCTGGCGGAGTACGGGCTGGCGCAGGATAACCTGGACCGGCCGGTGATCGGAATTATTTCGCGCTTCGCGGCGCAGAAAGGCTTCGATATTCTGGCTGACGCTGCGTCGCGGCTTCTCGCCGAAGATCTGAACCTGGTGGTCCTGGGGTCCGGCGATCAGTGGTATGAAAGCATGTTTCGCGAGCTGGCCCGGAACTATCCCCAAAAAGTGGGGTTGAGAGTGGGCTACGACACCGGGTTGGCGCACCGCATCGAGGCCGGCGCCGATATGTTCCTCATGCCCAGCCGCTACGAACCGTGCGGCCTGAACCAGATTTACAGCTTAAAGTACGGCACCGTGCCGGTAGTACGCGCCACCGGCGGGTTGGATGATACCATTGACGATAGTACCGGATTCAAGTTTCGCGATTATTCCGGCGATGCACTGTTAGACACGGTGCGCGTGGCTTTGCGGGCGTACCTGGACCCGTTTCCGTATAGCGATCCTTGGGTTCGCAGGATGCGCCGGGGCATGGAGAAGGACTTTTCCTGGAGCGCCTCGGCCGGCGAGTACGCGGAACTGTACCGGCGGCTGATCGCGGGTTGAATGCTGTGGGCTGAATATGCTTGCGAGTTGAATCCTTTTTCCGGTAACTACATCATTAACTGAGGGGAGCGTTGTTAGAACAATATGGCTGGTGCGAACACACTGACATTTACGGATGCGGGCTGGGATAAAGACGTTCTGAATTCCGACGCCCCGGTTCTGGTGGATTTTTGGGCGGAGTGGTGCGGGCCGTGCCGCATGATGTCCCCGACCATCGACGCCATCGCGGAAGCTTACGCCGGACGGGTGAAAGTCGGCAAGCTGAATGTGGACGAGAACGGCGCCACCAGTATGCGCTATAACGTGCGCGGCATTCCCACGCTGCTGCTGTTCAAAGGCGGCAAAGTTGTGGAGCAGAAGGTTGGCGCGGTGGGCAAGACGGATGTCCAGAAAATGCTGGACGCTCACGTGGCAACCCCGCAGCAAGCCTAACGGGCGTCGCTTACCTCCTTTCAGCAGATCATTTGAGCAACTCACTTTAGTAACTCAAGGGGGGACGCGAGGCGTTGAAGAGCCTCTCGACTTCAATACTGTCCACTTAGTATGCTTGTGCCAAGGTACTCGCGGCTTCAGCCGCGTTTGTGTTGAGGAGACGCGACTAAAAGTCGCGTGTACCAGCGGCTCATAAAGTGAACGGTATTCCCTCTAGACTGGGCCGCCTGGCTGGGACAAGCTTGGCCCCCAACTGCTAGGATAAAAATTGCCGGCAACTCGGTGGTTTTTCATCCCGGGGCGTTCCGCGTTTTTTGACTCGAGCGCATCCGTTTTTTTGTAGAGGCAGTTATGTGTAAGCAGCACGCCTGCCGGGAGCAGGCTGAGCGAACCCAATGAAAATTTGCGTTCTGGGCGGTGACGGTTACTGTGGCTGGGCGACGGCTCTTTATTTGTCCCAGCAAGGACACGCGGTGGCCGTGGTCGATAACTTCGTACGCCGGCAATGGGACTTCGAATTGGGCGCTCAAAGCCTCACCCCGATCCAGCCGCTGTCGGATCGCTTGCGGGTGTGGCAGGAACTGACTGGAAAGTCGATAGAGCTATTTGCCGGCGACGTGAACGACTACGAATTCCTGTCCGGCGTGATCGAGACTTTCCGGCCTGAGGCGGTGGTGCATTTTGCCGAGCAGCGCTCGGCGCCGTATTCGATGATCGACCGCAAGCATGCGGTGTTTACGCAGGTCAATAATGTGGTAGGAACGCTCAATCTCCTGTTTGCGCTGCAGGAGCTGGCGCCCGACTGTCACCTGGTGAAGCTCGGCACGATGGGCGAGTACGGCACGCCGAATATCGACATCGAAGAAGGCTACATTCGGATCGAGCACAACGGCCGGTCGGATCTGCTGCCTTATCCCAAGCAGCCGGGTTCGTTTTATCACCTCTCCAAGGTTCACGACAGCCACAATATGATGTTCGCCTGCCGGATCTGGGGGCTGCGCGCCACGGATCTGAATCAGGGGGTGGTTTACGGAACCGTGACGGACGAAGTGGTCCTGGATGAAGCGCTGATCAACCGCTTCGATTACGACGACGTGTTTGGAACGGTGCTGAACCGTTTTTGTATTCAGGCTGCGGCCGGACATCCTTTGACGGTGTACGGAAAAGGCGGGCAGACGCGCGGATTTTTGGATATCCGCGATACCGTCCGCTGCATCGAGATCGCGTGCCTGAACCCGGCGAACCAGGGAGAATGCCGGGTGTTTAACCAATTTACCGAGCAATTTTCCGTGCTGGAGCTGGCGCACATGGTGCAGGCCGCGGCCCGCAAGCTGGGGCTGCGCGTCCAGATCGAGCACCTTGCAGCGCCGCGCGTGGAATCCGAAGAGCACTACTACAACGCCAAACATTCCAAGCTGATCGACCTGGGGCTTCAGCCGCATTACTTATCGGACTCGCTGCTCGATTCGTTGGTGAACATCGCGATCCGCTACCAGGACCGGATAGACACGTCCCTGTTCCTGCCTCAGGTGCAGTGGCGAAAGTCCCGCAACCAGCTGGACAACCAGCGGGTCAACCAGCGGGTCAACCAGCGGGTCAACCAGCGCGTCCGCCAACCGGGCGTTAAGTCTTCGGTATCCGCTTCGGCGGTTTCGGCTTCAGAAGTGACCTATTAATGGGAGGACACGGCTGAATTGTGCGGCATTGCGGGCTTTACCCATGGGCGTCGCGCTGCGACGCCCGGCCGAATCCAGGAAGCAGTCGCAAGCATCATCCATCGGGGCCCGAATCAGCAAGGCGTATTTGAATCGGAGGCCGTGTCGCTGGGCGCGGCGCGCCTGAAGGTTATCGACATGCAGGGCGGGGACCAGCCCATCCTGTCCGCCGATGGCAATACGGTCATCGTCTTCAACGGCGAGATCTACAATCACCTGGAATTGCGCCAGGAGTTGGAACGGCGCGGGCACCGCTTTCGCACTCATAGCGACACCGAAACGATTCTGAATGCTTTTGTCGAATGGGGTACGGAGTGTTTCGCGCGCCTGCGTGGAATGTTTGCGGTGGCTCTGTGGCGCGAGAGCGAACGCCGTCTGGTGCTGGCTCGCGATCGCATGGGCATCAAACCGCTGTACCTGGCACGGCGCGGAGAGGATCTGTACTTCGGCTCGGAGCTGAAGGCCATCCTGGTTCATCCCGAGATCGAGCGCTGGTTGAGCTTGGATGGCCTGGATTGCTATTTATCGCTCAACTATGTGCCCGCGCCATGGACATTGGTGGAAGGCATCGAGAAGCTGCTTCCAGGCCATTGGATGGAATGGCGGCAGGGGACTATCCGGACCGAGAGCTACTGGGCGCTCCCGCGGGGCTCTGCCAGCAAGGCTAAGAATGAAAGCTGGACGCCGGAGGCGGCCCAAGCCGAGTTGGAACGCCTGCTGATGCAGTCCATTGAAGAGCACATGGTGTCGGACGTGCCGCTGGGCGTTTGGCTCAGCGGCGGGCTGGATTCCTCGAGCCTGGTGCATTATGCGGCTGCGGCATCCTTGTCGCGTCTGAAAACATTTTCCATCACGTTTCGCGGACGCAGTTTCGATGAGGCGAATTATGCGCGCGAAGTGGCGGATCGCTATGGGACCGATCACACCGAGCTGGATCTCAATCCGGAACAGGATCTGGCGGGAGCCATCGGCGAGCTGGCCTATTACTGCGATGAGCCAAATGCGGATTCCGGCGCGCTGCCGGTGTGGTTTCTTTCGAAACTGACCAAGGCCAGCGCGACGGTGGCTTTGAGCGGCGAAGGCGCCGACGAATTGTTTGGCGGGTACCTGATGCAGCGCGCCAGCCTGTTGGCGCGTAAGATTCGCTGGTTGCCTCCTCCGCTGGTGTGGGCGATGCAGGCGCTGGCCCAGCGCTGGCCTGTGTCCAACGACAAGATCGGGTTCGACTACAAACTGAAGCGGTTTCTGGAAGGCTGCCGGATGCCGGCGGCGCGCGCTCATGTGCACTGGAGCGGAACCTTTAGCGATTGCGAGCGCCGTTCGCTGGTGCAGCCGATCCTTCCGCCGGCGCTGGATTCGGTATTGAAGGAGCTCAGCGGCGAGAAGCTGCGGGATTTTCTCCAGTTCGACCAAAAATACTTTCTCCCGGATAATATCCTGACGAAAGTGGATCACACCAGTATGGCGCATGCCGTGGAAGTGCGGCCGCCGTTCCTGGATCATCGGATCGTCGAATTCGCCAGTTCGCTGCCGGCCCACATGAAGATCCAGGGTTCCAGGCAAAAAGTGATTTTAAGGAATTTGATGCGCGGGAAATTGTCCCCGGCCATTCTCGACCGGCAGAAAATAGGCTTCGACATTCCCGCGCACGAATGGTTTCGCGGGCCTCTGCGGCCTTTGCTCGAAGAAGCTGTGGCCTTTGCGTCCTCACAACATGGGGAGTTTTTTCAGGTTTCAAAAATTGAATCGGACATTAAAGCGCATCTCGACCGGCGGGCCAACCTGGGCTATCACCTATGGGGATTGATGACACTGTTTTTTTGGATGAAGAGATGGAGAATCCAGACCAGGACACCGGCGGCGGCGGTGCGCCCGGCCCTGGAAAGGGTTTTCATTTCTACAGCCTGATCGTGGTGCTGGCGGTGGCCGCGGCGGTTTATGCCGGATGCATGATCTCGCCGCCGTCGTTGATGGACGACGTGGACGCCGTGCAAGCGCAGATCGCGCGCAACATGCTCGCCTCCGGCGATTTCGTCACCGCCCGGCTGGATGGTATCCCGTACCTGGAAAAGGCGCCGCTGATTTACTGGCTGATCGCGGGATCGTTCAAGATTTTCGGACCGACGGACTGGGCGGCGCGCGTTCCTATGGTGCTAGCGGCCTTGGCGCTGGCCTGGCTTACCACCGCGTTTGGGATGTGGGCTTTCGGCCGCCGCGCCGGATTCTACGCCGGCCTGTGTATTTCTACCTGCTTCGGCCTTTTTCTTTTCACTCGCATTTTGATCCCCGACGTGATGCTCACCGCCAGTATCGCGCTCACTTTATGGGCGTTTCTGCGGGCCATCGAGGAAACCGAACCCAGGCAAAGATGGTGGGCATTGGTTATGGCGGCGAGTTTGGGAACCAGCCTGCTGTTCAAAAGCCTGGTTGGGGTGGTGTTCCCGATCGCCGCGGCGCTGCTTTATCTGCGCCTCACCGGACAGTTGTTTCAGCGGAAAATCTGGCGGGCGCTGCATCCGGGGAGCGGACTTCTGGTGGTACTGATGATCGCCGCGCCCTGGCATGTTTTGGCCGGGCTGAGAAATCCTCCGTATTTCGATTTCACCATGCGTAGCGCTCCGGGCGAATATCATGGATTTGTCTGGTTTTACTTTATCAATGAGCAATTACTGCGCTTCTTGAACATGCGCTACCCGCGCGACTACGATACCGTGCCGCGCCTGTACTTCTGGTTGTTTCATCTGTTGTGGCTATTTCCGTGGAGCGTATACTTTCCGGCCGTCGTGAAGTTGAGCTTTAAGCCGATTGACCGGGCCGGGAAGGCCAGACTACTGGCCTTGTGCTGGACCGGCTTTATTCTGGTATTTTTCACCTTTTCCACTACCCAGGAATATTACTCGATGCCTTGCTATCCGGCGTTGGCGCTGCTGCTGGGTTCTGCCATGGCGGCGGGAGGCGATTGGATCCGGTACGGCACGCGAGCGCTGTGTGCGATATTCATTGCCGCGGCAGTGACGGTGCTGGCGCTGTATTTTCTGGCGTGGAATGTTCCAACGCCGGGCGATATTTCCCTGGCGCTCAGCCCGCATCCCAGCGCCTATAAGCTGTCCCTGGGTCATATGGAGGACCTGACCATCGCGTCCTTCGCGTATCTGAGACTCCCGCTGCTGGTGGCTGCTTTTGCGTTTCTGGTTGGAGCGGCGGGCACGTTTCGCGGCACTTTACGATCCGGGGGACAGCGTGCGTTTTTGGCGATCGCCCTCATGGCGATTGTGTTTTTCCAAGCCGCGCGGATGGCCATGGCTGCGTTCGATCCCTTCCTCTCATCGCGGCCGCTGGCGCAGGCATTTCTCCGATCGCCCGCGGGCAAGCTCATCGTCGATCATCACTATTACTGGTTTTCATCCGTCTTGTTTTATACCAATGCCGAGAACAATGGCGGCGCGCTGCTGCTGAACGGGCGCTTCAACAACCTGGTATACGGCTCCTACGCGCCCGGCGCGCCGGATGTGTTCATCGACGACGCGCAATGGAAAACGCTATGGTTGCAGCCGGAGCGCTATTATCTGGTGATCAAGCGGGAGTCGGTGGATCGGTTGGAGAAACTCATCGAGCCGAAACTGCTCACCGTAGTGGCGCAAAGCGGTGGCAAGCTGCTCCTGACGAATCATACGGTGACGGAGTAGCCTGAGGAGATGGCGTATTGGAGCGGCATTTTCCTCGCAATTGCCGCCATACCGTTTATTTATTATTGCATCGCGGTTTTCAGTTCGTGGCGGTATTTTGGGCAGCCAAAATACGGGGCGGGGAACTTGCCCGACGCCTCCTTTACTCCGCCGGTCAGTATCTTGAAACCCATTCGGGGACTCGACCCGGACGCACGCGAAAACCTGGCCAGTTTCTGCCGGCTGGACTATCCGGAGTTTGAGATCGTGTTCTGTGTGGATCCCGAGGACGCGGCCGTTCTTGCGCTGTTCACCCATCTTGCCGCCGATTTCCCGCAGCGTCGCATCCGCGTCCTGTATGGCTCGGGACGCGTGGCTACCAACGACAAGGTGGCCAAGCTGGCGCGACTGGTGAGCGATGCCGCCCACGAAGTGGTGGTGATCAGCGATAGCGACGTGCGGGTGCGCCCCGACTATCTGCGCCGCGTGGTGGCGCCGCTGCGTCATTCCAACGCCGGCGCCGTCACTTGTTTTTACGTTCCGATCGAGCAAGCCAACTTGACCGATCACCTGCAGAGCGTCGGGATGATGTCCGATTTTTACGCGGGCGTTTTGGTCGCGTGGCAATTGGATGGGGTGAAGTTCGCGTTGGGACCCACCATCGCCACCACCCGCGCGCGCCTGGCGGGATTTGGCGGCTACGCCGAGCTGGAGAACCGCCCGGCGGACGATCTATTGGTGGGCCGGCTGATCGCCGAACAGGGCTACGAAGTAGTGCTGTTGAATTACACCATCGAAACCGTTTGCGATTATGCGTCGCTGAGCGATCTGCTGCACAAGCGCCTGCGCTGGATTGTAGTGATGCGCCACATGCGGCCGTGGGGACATCTTGGATTGCTGCTCACCCAAGGTTTGCCCTGGTCGCTGGCGGCGGTGGCGGTGCATCCGTCGGTTTCGGTGGCGCTCGGATTTTTGGGCGCCTACTGCATTTTGCGCATGGCGATGACCTGGGTTATTGGGATTCACGGGTTGCGCCAGCCGGGCTTGTGGAAACAAATGCCGCTTATTCCGGTTTGGGATGCCGTGGCGTTCGCCATCTGGCTGACCAGCTTCGGCCGCAAGAGCATCCGTTGGCGCGGGGCCGACTATCGCATACGGGATGGGCGCCTGGTTCCGGTGGCGTCGGCGCGGTCCGGCGATTGAAATAACGTCGATTCGTTTCACCGCAAGATCCGGATAGTTCCTACGAGCGAAACCCGCTATCGTCAAGCCATGCATCGGACCATTGAACCCGCTATTTTGTATTTTGGAACTCCCGTCGCACTTATCAGTACCGTCAACGTGGATGGCTCGCCCAACCTTGCGCCGATGTCTTCGGCCTGGTGGCTGGGTTGGACGTGCATGCTCGGTCTTGGCCAGGCCGGACAGACTTCCGACAACCTGATCCGTACGCGTGAATGCGTGATCAACCTTCCTTCCGAAGATCTGGCCACCCAGGTGGACCGCCTGGCACTCACTACCGGCAAAAATCCGGTTCCGGAGAGAAAACGCGAGTGGGGATACGAATATGAACCTGACAAGTTCGGCGTTTCGGGGCTGACGCCGATTCGATCGGAAGCGGTAAATCCGCCGCGTGTTCGAAGTGCCCATCGTCAAGCTGCACGTGGACGAAAGCCTCCTGACCGGCGAGGGCCCTCGTCCACGTATCGATCCGGTGCGCTGGCGGCCTTTGATGATGAGCTTTTGCCGCTTCTTTGGATTGGGCGGTGAACTGCATCCCTCGCGCCTGGCGGCATCCGACTTCATGAAATTTGTTTACCAGGAGCCGATGAGTCGCGAAAGTACTTCCGGCCGGCCCGTTACTCTTCAGGATGGCGCTAGCCAAAGCCAAAGCACCCGCGGTTCTGCCGGCCCCATCCCGGATTAGCTGCGCAGTCTTTAGTATCGTTCCATGCTGGCATCATGCCTGCTCGTCGAGCTGTTTGAGTGTTGTTCCGTCGCTGCCGCGGACGGGCTGGAAAACTCGGCGTTCTTATTAAAAACCAAGAACCCGTCTCTCTCGAGGAGCGTCCCGTCCTTAACGAGCTGGTTGCGGCGGGCCAAGGCCCACGGATACGTTTCGGCCGACGGGCGCTGCTCCAAGACGGCGGTGGAACCCTCGAATACGACGAATCCGCTCGCGGTTCGTTGACCTCGCGCTTCGGCTCCTTTGATTCGGCAAAATAGAACCCCACCGGGAAGCGCACTCGCCGCGGGTTGGACGAGCGGCGCAAGAATGTCGGAGCCGAGCACCGGAAGTAGCTGCCGAACTCGAGAGAGAAACACTTCCATATCATGACGGTCCGATTCTGGCAGCCTTGACCCCAGCCTGATTCTGCTCGAGCGTAAAGCGGCCGACCTTAGTCGCCTCCTCGAGGAGCCGGCTTTCGAGATACCTCACGTGGGCCTTGGTTAAGTTTTCGTCTTTGCTAACGATTCTTCGCGAGCCAGCTGTTCTTCCACTCCGGTCCGGGCCGCGGCGATGGCCTTGCCCGTCCAGTTTGAGATTTCAGCCGTGCGCAAGCTTTTCGCGTCTGCTCGGGGCAGGAACAGTTTGATCGTGGCGGACGGAATGTGCTCCATGTCCGTTCGCCTTATGTGGGAAACGGTGCTTTCGATTAGATCCCAGCCTGAGCGGGCTAGTCAAGCCATTTGGACTGAATCTCGCCAGAGCGTACTCGCAGCGGCCAATACTAGCCGCCCACCAGCACCACGCCCCCTAACACCGCCAAAGCGCCCGCGATTCTACGCGCGCCCAGCCGCTCGTGCAAAACGAATTTCGCGAGCAGCGTCTCCAGGACGAAACTGGACGATGATGCGGGCACCGCGAAACTCAGCGGTTCGGTTTGCACCAAAGCCATGAAAGCGAAAAACGATACGACGTTACAAGAGACGCCCAGGATCAGCAGGCGGCGCCGGGCGATCGTGTGCAGCAGGCGCGCGAAACCGTGCATGCTCACGGACTGCTCGCCGGCGCGCTTCATTTCATGGCTCTGCAAGAGATCGCCCAGCACCGTGGCGATTACCATCGCGGCTACCAGGACCCATCTCATCTCGGGCGCTCCGCCAAGGTGGTATTACGCGAAGTGGTTCCAACCAATACGGCCCCGGCAAAAATCAGCAGCGCTCCCAGCCATCGCTGGCGGGTGACCGTTTCATGCAGGAACACTTTTCCCAGGAACACCGCTATCACGTATCCGACGGCGGTAACGGGAAGCACAAAGCTCAGGTCCGCCAGGCTGAACAGCGCCATTCGCGTAAGCAGAGCCAGCATTAGCGCGACCACTCCAATGGCCACGAAAGGGTTCAGCATGGCGCGCAGATAGAGCGCCGGATTGATCGACATTCTCTCAGGAACCTGCTTCATGCCCCAGGCCATCGCGGAATTTCCAACCGCCTTGAGCGTCAGGAAAAACAAGAGGACGGAGTAGGTTTTGAGAACGGCGCCGGAACGCCACTGGGGATGGGCCACTGGATTGGACAGGCCGGTGACCTTCTTCATCCCCCGGCGCGCCGCAGAAGTTTCTGGGCTTCCTGCCGGGGGGGATCGTCCGGCGTAAGGTTGGCGTGCAGATACTGCTCCAACAACTCGCGCGCCTGCTCCAGATTGCGATGGTTCTCGATGTCCACTCTGGCTTCCGCGAAGGCCACCGTGGGCTTGCTCGGCGTGAGTTTTCGGGCTTTGTCGAACAGCACATCGCTCTCGGCGAGCCGCCCTCGCTTGGCGACATAGCGTGCCAGATCCACGATGCGGCCGGGTTCATTGGGCGCCAGTTCCATCGCACGCCGCAGATGGCCCTCCGCGGCGGCGTAATCTTTCCTGCGGTCGGCCAATTGCGCTTCTTCGAATTCGCTCTCAGGAGGCCGCTCGGCGGCGATGCTCTTAGCGATGCCCTCGGCTTTCTCTATTCCACCGCCGAGAAAGCCGGGCGCGTTGAGGTAGAAATCGAACAGGTCGTTCTTGGCTTCGCGGTTGTGCGGGTCTAACGCGACTGCCCGTTCGAAACATTGGCGGGCTTTGGACGCATGCAGGCCGGCCATCAGCCAGCCGCTGGTCTCGGCGCGCCGCCCCCAGGCGCGGCCCAGCCAAAGTTCGTGTTCGGAACTGCCGGGAGCCAGCGCCACTGCCTTCTCGAAGAACTCGGTGGCTCGCTTGTAGTCGCCGAGCATGAAGTAATTCTTGCCGCTCAGCAGGTAACCGGCTGCATCCGGCGCGGCATCTTCCGCCAAAACATGCAGTGAATTCTCATAATCGGTGCTCTGGTAAAGGGCCAGGGCACGGCCGATTACGTCCTCGGAAGCAGCAGCCCATGAAGCCCCT
>Ga0181525_10000591_pt1 | contig 31188 bp, 27 predicted proteins | sample PEATcosm2014_Bin_48_FD_121100 | JGI IMG/M metagenome (GOLD analysis project Ga0181525, IMG submission 121100) | Peatland microbial communities from MTU Mesocosm Facility, Houghton, MI, USA - PEATcosm2014_Bin06_10_metaG | ecosystem: Environmental > Terrestrial > Soil > Wetlands > Peat | place... | reverse complement strand
CTATCGGATTGCTCGTCGAAATTGAACAGGGTCTGGGACATTTACGCGGATTGCGGAGCGCTGGTTTCGGTACGCCGATTGCAGGACGCTGCCTGCGCGAGGCGGATCGCCGCGGGCCTCCTGCGCCTTGGTTCCGGTTCTGCGCCCTTATCGGCGCAGGTCAAGCGTAAAGGGAAATTCCAGACTGCGCGATGGCGGCGCGATTTCGACCCGGCCCGGCGCGTGGCCCATCCGGAAAAAGCGTGCCAGGCGCCGGCTTTCCGCCTCGTAGGCATTGACCGGAAAGGTTTCGTAACTCCGGCCGCCCGGGTGCGCCACGTGGTAGGTACAGCCTCCCAGCGAGCGCTGCATCCAGGTGTCGACGATGTCGAACCGCAAAGGCGCGTGGATGCCGATGGTCGGATGCAAGGCGGACGCGGGCCGCCATGCCCGGTAGCGCACCCCTCCGACGTATTCGCCCACGCGGCCCGTTGGCTGCAACGCGATCGCCTCCCCGTTGACGGCAACGACGTGCCGGTTGTCGTTCAGGCCGCTCACGCGCACCTCCAGCCGCTCCAGCGAGGAATCGACATACCGCACCGCGCCACCCGTCGCGCCCTCCTCACCCATGACGTGCCAGGGTTCCAGGGCGCCGCGCAAGGCCAATCCGATGCCGCGCGCGGCGATCTGCCCGAACAAGGGAAAGCGAAACTCGAAATGCGGACCGAACCAGGCGCGGTCGAAATCAAAGCCGTGTTCCCGCGTTTCGTCGAGTACATCCTCGAAATCCATCTCGACGAACGCCGGCAACAGGAAGCGGTCGTGCAGTTCCGTTCCCCAGCGTGTCAGACGCTCCCTGTACGGGGTTCGCCAGAAGCGCGCGACCAACGCGCGCAGCAACAGTTGCTGCAACAGGCTCATGCGCGCGTGCGGGGGCATCTCGAAGGCCCGCATTTCCAGCAAGCCCAGGCGTCCGGTAGGCCCGTCGGGCGAATAGAGCTTGTCGATGCAGAACTCGGAGCGGTGCGTGTTGCCCGTCACATCGATCAGCAGATTGCGCAGGATGCGGTCGACCAGCCACGGCCGGACCTCGACGCCAGGTCCGGCAAGCCGGTGGAGCTCGGCAAACGCGATCTCGAGTTCGTAGATCTGGTCGTTACGCGCCTCGTCCACGCGCGGTGCCTGGCTGGTCGGGCCGATGAACAGACCGGAGAACAGGTACGACAGCGAAGGATGGTTGTGCCAGTAGGAAATCAGGCTCGCCAGGAGATCCGGTCGACGCAAGAGTGGACTGTCGGCGGGGCTCGCTCCGCCCAGGACCAAGTGATTGCCGCCGCCGGTGCCGGTGTGACGGCCATCGAGCATGAACTTCTCCGCGGACAAGCGCGATAACCGCGCCGACTCGTACAGGTGCTCCGTGTGATCGACGAGTTCGCCCCAGTTATTGGCGGGATGGATGTTGACCTCGATCACGCCCGGATCGGGAGTCACCTGCAAGCCTTGCAACCGGGGATCGCGCGGCGGCGGGTAGCCCTCGAGCACGACGGCCATGTCGAGGTCCTCGAGTACGGACTCGATCGTCGCGAGCAGCGCCAGGTAGTCTTCGAGGTAGGCAAGCGGGGGCAGGAATACGTATAGCACGCCGTTGCGCGGCTCCACGCAAAGCGCCGTACGCGTGAGGTTCGCGTCGGAGGAGAAACGCGCAGGTGGCGATTCGGTTTTTGCGCCCGGTCCCCGGCTGGCCGCGCGCGCGAGCTGCGAGGTCTCATCGCGAAGCGACCGGTGCTGGGTCTGCAAACGCGCGGCCGAGGGCAATTCGGGGCGATCGGCAAAGGGGTCGCGCGGCGCTTCCGCAAGACCGTCGGCCGCACTTGCCCAGGGCAGGGAATCCAGAGGCAGCCGCCAGCCCATTGGCGAATCGCCTGGCGTGAGATACATGCGTTCGTCGCGGAAGAACCAGGGACCTGTCTGCCATGCGGCGCCCTCGAGCTCGGGTTCCCCACGGTCGCGCACACGCCGCAAGGGCAACGCGTAGCCCACGACCTGCGACAGGCCATGCTCGAACACGCGCAACAGCCGGGCGCGTTCCATTTCATCGTCCAGGCGGCTGTCGAATGGGTCGACGTTCACGGGCAGTCGCCGCTCGCGCCACAGGTAGTACCAGACGTCCTCGTACGCGGCGATCGCGTAGCGGGCGTCCAGGCCCAGGCGCCCCACGATCGCCATCATCAGCCGGTAGGCATCCTCCAGCCCGTGGTGACGCTGGGTGCGCTCGTCGGCAAAGAGCGCGGGATTGCGCCATACGCTCTGGCCGTCACGCCGCCAGAAGATCGATAGCGCCCAACGCGGCAGCGGCTCGCCGGGATACCACTTTCCCTGGCCGAAATGAAGGAAGCCGCCCTTGCCGTACTTCTCGCGCAGTTTTTGCACGAGATCGATCGCGTAGGCGCGCTTGTTCGGCCCCATCGCCGTTGTGTTCCATTCGGCACCATCGCGATCGTCGTCCGCAACGAAGGTCGGCTCGCCACCCATCGTGAGGCGCACATCCTGCGCTTCCAGCTCCGCGTCGACCTGTCCACCGAGCTTCTGGATCGCGTCCCATTGATCGTCCGAATAGGGAAAGGTCACACGCGGCGATTCGTGGATGCGCGTGACGCTCATCTCGTGCGTGAAAGTCACTTCGCATTCGTCGAGTGCACCCGTGATCGGCGCCGCGGTACCCGGCTCCGGCGTGCAGGCAAGAGGGATGTGACCTTCTCCGGCGAACAGGCCTGACGTGGGATCGAGGCCGATCCAGCCGGCGCCCGGCAGGAAGACCTCGCACCAGGCATGCAAATCCGTGAAATCCGCCGGCGGTCCGGAAGGTCCGTCGACCGCCTTGACGTCCGCCTTGAGCTGGATGAGATAACCCGATACGAACCGCGCGGCCAGGCCCAGGTGGCGCAGGCACTGCACCAGCAGCCAGCCGCTGTCGCGGCACGATCCCGAACGCAGGGACAGTGTCTGGTCCGGCGTCTGCACGCCGGGTTCCATCCGGATCAGATAGCGGATCTCGCGGTGCAGGCGCTGGTTGAGCGCGACGAGGAAGTCGACACTGCGCTGGCGCCGCGTATCGAGTCCCTCCAGGAACCGGTGCAGCTTTTCCCCGGCAGGAGCGGCGGCGAGATAGGGTTGGAGGTCGCGCCGCAGGTCCGGTTCGTAGGTGAAGGGAAAGCTTTCCGCGCCCGGCTCGAGGAAGAAGTCGAAGGGATTGAGGACGGACATTTCGGCAACGAGTCCGACCTCGACCGACAACTCGCGCGTGCGCTCGGGAAACGTGCAGCGCGCGACGTAGTTGGAAAACGGGTCCTGCTGCCAGTTGATGAAATGATTCTTGGGCCGGATCTCCAGCGAATACGAGAGGATGCGCGTGCGTGCGTGCGGCGCAGGCCGCAATCGCACCAGCTGGGGAGAGAGTGTGATCAGGCGGTCATACCGGTATTCGGTGCGATGGTGCAGGGAAACGTGGATCGACATTGCGGCGCTATCGAGGGCTGTCCTTGTTGCGTTGTTGGTGGGCCACGAGCTGGATCGGGGGCGCCGCGGATTCGGGTGAAACGGCTTGCGGGAACTCGACGCCGGCAGGCTCGCCCAGGCTCGCAGGCGGCACGGCACGTACCGGTTCGGCTTCGCGCATCTCGAGCTTGGGGCCCGTCGCGCGCGCAGGGCCGTCGCGCCAGGCCGGATCGGGGATCTCGCCGAATACCTGGCGCAGCCGGGCGCCCCACGTGCTGCGGATCATCTGCATGTACTCGTTGGTCTCGTCGATGCGCACGAACTTCGTCACGCGCAGGGCATCGGCCTCGTACACGAGCAGGTCCAGCGGCAGTCCGACGGAGATGTTCGAGCGCAGCGTCGAGTCCATCGAGATCAGCGCGCACTTGGCCGCTTCCCCGAGCGAAGTCTCGGGCGTGATCACGCGATCGAGGATCGGCTTGCCGTACTTGGCCTCCCCGATCTGAAAATAGGTGCTTTCGGGCGTCGCCTCGATGAAATTGCCGGCCGCGTAGACATGGAACAGCCGCATTGCCTCGCCGCCGATCTGCCCGCCCAGCAGGAAACTGCAATTGAATTCGATCCCCGCCTCCTGAAGTGCGGCGCCGTCCTGCCGCTGCACGGTACGCACGGCCTCTCCGAGGCTGCGTACCGCGTCGAACATGCTCTTGGCGCGCCACAGGGAATGCGGCGAGGAAAGCGCCTCCGAGCCCTCGCAGACAACCTGGCGAACGGCTTGGGTGATCGCCAGGTTGCCCGCGCTCAGCAGGACCAGCATGCGTTCGCCCGGGCGCTCGAACACCGTCATCTTGCGGAACGTCGAGATCTGGTCGACGCCCGCATTCGTGCGCGAATCGGCGAGAAAGACGATTCCCGCATTCAGGCGCATGGCAACGCAGTAGGTCATTTGCTCATCCTCCCGGTGCCGCTACCCGATGTCCCCGCTCCACGTTGTGGTTGGGAGGGGACAGGGATTCGATCGGCACGAGGAAGTCCTGGCTGATCCGGCCGCCCAGGTCGTTCACGCGCTCGAGGAAGCCGGTCAGGAACCCATGCATGCCCTTGGCCAGCAAGTCCTCGATGCGACCGTACTGCAGTTCCGCCCGTAACAGCCCCGCGCGCCGCGCGGTCTCGCCCGAGCGGTCGTTTTTCACTTGCTCCAAGTTCAGGCACACCTCGTCGACCGACGCGGCGAGCGATCGCGGCATGTCCCGGCGCAGGATCAGCAGTTCGGCCACGCGCAGCGGCGTGATGACGTCCCGATACACACGCCGATAAATTTCGAAGGCCGAGACCGAGCGCAGGACCGCGGCCCAGTAGTAATAGTCGAGGTAGTGCGGAGCCGCGCCCTGGGCACCAGCATGCCCATTGCCGTTGCCGTTGCCGTTGCCGCTTTGGCTTTGGCTTTGGCTCTGCACGCCACCGCCCGAGCCGTTGGCGTGCGGCCCTCCGGTGCCGTTGGCCTTGTGCGCTGGCGCGGTATCGATTTCGTGAAACTTGACATCGAGGATGCGCGCCGTATTGTCGGCACGCTCGAGAAATGTTCCCAGGCGCGTGAAGAAAAAGGCCTCGTCCTTGAGCATCGTGCCGATCGTCACGCCCCGCGAAAGGTGGGAACGAAACTTGACCCACTCGAAGAACTGCTTCGGATCGGTCACCAGCAGGCCATCGCGAAGCTGCGTCTGCAACTGCAGCCACGTGTAATTGTGCGTCTCCCACACATCGGTCGTGAGCGCGCCGCGCACGGCACGGGCATTCTCGCGCGCGGCCTGCAGGCACGTGTAGATCGACACCGGATTGCGCGGATCGCGCACCATGAAGTCGATGACTTCGGGCGCGCGCACCTGCTGGTGAACGGCGTCATAGCTCTGCTGCAGCTCCGAAATGCCCAGCATCGCGCGCCAACCGTGCTCCGCCTGCTGCGGCGATTGCGGCAACAACGCGGTCGTGAGCGTCACATCGAGCATGCGCGCGGTGTTCTCGGCGCGCTCGATATAGCGAGCCATCCAGAAGAGGTGATCGGCGGTTCGGCTCAGCATCGCCCTGGCTTCAGTCTTCCAGCACCCACGTGTCCTTGGTGCCACCGCCCTGCGAGGAATTGACGACCAGCGAACCCTCGCGCAGCGCCACGCGCGTCAGGCCCCCGGGCGCCATCGTGATCTCCTTGCCCGCGAGCACGAAGGGACGCAGGTCGATATGGCGCGGCGCGATGCCGGCGTCCACATACGTCGGGCAGGTGGACAGCGCGAGCGTCGGTTGGGCGATGTAATTCGCGGGTTGCGCGGAAATACGCTCGCGGAACGATTCGAGTTCCTGGCGCGAGGCGGCCGGACCCACCAGCATGCCGTAGCCGCCGGCGTTGTGCACCTCCTTGACCACCAGCTCACCCAGGTGATCGAGCGTGTAGCGCAGGTCATCCTGTTCGCGGCAGCAGTAGGTCGGCACATTGGCCAGCAGCGGCTTTTCGCCCAGGTAAAACTCGATCATGCGCGGCACGTACGGATAGATCGATTTGTCGTCCGCGATGCCCGTGCCGATGGCGTTGGCCAGCGTCACGCGACCCGAGCGATAGACGTCGAGCAGGCCGGCCACGCCGAGCGTCGAATCCGCGCGAAAAGCCGTCGGATCGAGGAAATCGTCGTCGATGCGCCGGTATATGACGTCGACGCGCAGCGGTCCGCGCGTGGTGCGCATGTACACCGTGTTGTCCTGCACGAAAAGGTCCTTGCCCTCGACCAGCTCGATGCCCATCTGCTGCGCGAGGAAGGTATGCTCGAAGTAGGCCGAGTTGTACATGCCCGGCGTCAGCAAAACGATGGTGGGGTCATCGACCCCCTGTGGCGCGACGGAACGCAGGTTCTCCAGCAGCAGGTCAGGATAGTGCTCGACCGGCGCGACGCTGTTGCGCACGAACAATTCGGGAAACAGGCGCATCATCATGCGCCGGTTCTCCAGCATGTAGGAAACGCCGCTCGGCACGCGCAGGTTGTCCTCGAGCACGTAATACTCGCCGGCGCCGGCGCGCACGATGTCGATGCCGGCGATGTGCGCATAGATGTTGCTCGCGACATCCACGCCCAGCATCTCCGGGCGGAATTGCGAGTTCTTGAGCACCTGCTCGGCCGGCATCCGACCGGCCCGCAGGAACTCCTGGTCGTGATAGACATCATGCAGGAAATGATTGAGAGCGCGCACGCGCTGGCGCAGGCCCGATTCGAGCAGATGCCATTCCTGCTGGGGAATGATGCGGGGAATGACGTCGAACGGAATGAGGCGTTCGGTACCGGCGCCATCTCCGTACACGGCGAATGTGATTCCTACGCGGCGGAAGACCTGGTCGGCCTCGGTGCGCTTGAGGCGCATGAGGTCGTCGCTCTGCGCAGCCAGCCAGCCGTCAAAGCTGCCGTAATGCGCGCGAACGGAACCTTGCGCGACGTACATCTCGTTGTAGATCAAACTCTGCCCCACGTTGCCTCGATCGGGGAGATTTGCACCGCAATATCCTAACCAGAATTCAAGCAATAAGCGCGCCACAATGGCGCGTCCCGGCACGGGGCCCGTGAAGCGCTGCTTGCCGCACGAAGTTGGTGCAAATCGCGGCCCACTGCGCCACCTTACAGTGCGCGAACCCGACGCGTTCCGCTATTTCGCTCCGTATACCGCATTCGGCAGCCAGGTGGCGATGGACGGGACTGTGCAGATCAAGACGATCGCCAGGATGATCAAGGCGACGAAGGGCAGGATGCCGAGAATGAGATCGCGCAGGGGAATGTCGGGTGCGACATGCTTGATGACGAAGATGTTCAGGCCGACGGGCGGATGAATGAGACCGAGTTCCATCGTGATGGTCATCACGACACCGAACCAGATCATGTCGAAGCCGCTGGCACGGATGGCAGGCAGCACGATTGGCGCCGTCATGAGGATGACCGACACTGGCGGCAGGAAAAAACCCAGCACGATCACGAACAGTAGCACCACCGCGAGCAGCCACCATTTCGCCAGGCCCAGCGCAATGATCCACTGCGCCGCCTCCTGCGAGATGTGCAGGTAGCTCATCACGTAGGTATAGAGCAGCGACATGCCGATGATGAGCATCAGCATGGTCGATTCGCGAATGCAATCGCCCAGGATGACGGCCAGCACCCGCGGTCGCCACGCGCCGTAGATCAAAGCAACGAGGATCAGTGCGAGCAAGCCGCCGAGTCCCGCCGTTTCCGAGGGCGTGGCAAAGCCCCCATACAAGGCGACCATCACGCCGATGAGAAGGATGACGAATGGCAAGACACGTGGCACCGATCGCAACTTCTGCGCGATGCTGAACCTTTCCTCGCGCAGGATTTCCGAGCGTGCGCCGCCCTGCTCCAGGATCCGGCGCGCCCCCGCGACTTCGCGTCTGTATTTCCACGCGGCATACAGGGAGAACAGGCCGACCATCAAAACGCCTGGTCCAATGCCGGCCAGAAACAGACGTCCCAGCGACTGCTCCGACGCGATCGCGAACAGGATCATCGTGATGGAAGGCGGAAGCAGGATGCCCAGGGTTCCCCCCGCCGCGATGATCCCCGCGGCGAGTCCCGAGGAATAACCGCGCGAGCGCATCTCGGGGATGCCCGCGCTGCCGATTGCCGAACAGGTTGCCGGGCTGGAACCCGCCATCGCGGCAAATAGCGCGCACGCGAAAACATTCGCGATGCCCAGTCCGCCGGGGACGCGGTTCAGCCAGGCGTGCAGCGACGAATACAGATCGGAGCCTGCGCGACTCTTGCCGATCGCAGCGCCCTTCAGGATAAACAGCGGGATCGACAGCAAGGTGATGCTGGCGATTTCCTCGTAGACATTCTGCGCGACCGTATCGAGCGCGGAGCCCGGCATGAAGATCATCATGAATACCAGCGCGACCGAACCCAGCGAAAAAGCGATCGGCAGCCCCGAGAACATCGCGACCAAGGTGCCCGCGCCATACAGGATGCCGATCCAGGCCGTACTCATCCGCGACCTTGCGCGGCCGGGCGCGCCGCGTGCGCCGGCGCGAGGCACACCTGCATGACGAGCTGCAACGCAAGCAGCGTCATCCCCGCCGCCATGATGCCGTAGGGTATCCAGAGAGGCGGCGCAAGGTCGGACGACGTCGTCATGCCCTCGGCCCACGCTTCGCGCGTCAGCGACCACGATTTCCAGGCGAAGAATCCGCAGAAGAGCAGCGACACGACGTCGCACAACCAGCGCCGGATGCGGTTTGCGCGCGGCCCCATCAGCCCATCGAACAAATCGATGCCGATGTGGCCGCGCCCCTCCTGCACCCAGCCTGCGCTGCCGAAGATCGCGAACACAAGCAGGAACACGGCGACCTCCCCCTCCCAGTCGGTTGGCAGGTGGAGGAAGTAGCGCAGCACGACGCTGTAGGTCAATACGATGCAGGCGCAGATGACCGCGACCATGGAAACCGCAAGCACCGCGCGATGCACGCCGCTGAGCGCGGCCTGGGCCACGCGCAGGAGCGCCGGGCCCGCCGCTTCCCCGGGTCGAGGATTCAAAGGGTTTTTTCGACGAGCTGGAGAATGCGCGCGCATCCCTCGCTGCGTGCCGCGAAATCCTTCCAGGCGGTGTCGCGCGCGATGGCCTGCCAGCGCGCCACGGTGGCGGCGCTCAAGTCGTGCGCCGCGCCGCCTGATTTCAGATAGACATCGGCTACGGCCCGGTCGTCTCCTTTTGCCGCTTCGAGCGCAAACGCTTCGAGCTCCGCGCCGATCGTCATCACGAGTTGTTGCTGGTCCTTCGGCAGGCCGTCGAACGTGGTGCGCGACACGAGCAGAGGCTCGAGCATGAACCAATAGGTCTTGCCGCGGCCGGTCGTCAGTTGATGCGCGACCTCCTCCAGCCGGAACGAAATCAGGCTCGTCGACGAGGTCATGGCGGCATCCAGCGCACCCGTTTGCATCGACGCGTAAATCTCGTTGGAGGGCACATCCAGCACCGACGCGCCGGCCTGCTTGAGCACCATGTTCATCTCGCGGCTTCCGCCTCGCACCTTGAGGCCGGCCGCATCCTCGGGTTCGACAATCGCCCGGCTGCGACTCACCACCCCGCCCGCCTGCCATATCCATGAAACGACATAGACACCTTTGTCGGCGAGCGTATTGGCGAGGGTCTTGCCGATCTCTCCGTTTTTCCAGGCCGTGCCTTGCTCGTACGAAGTCACGACGCCTGGCATGAGTCCAATATTCGTTTCCGGAACCTCGCCGCCCGCATAGGACAAGGGCACGAGAGAGAAGTCGAGCGCGCCCTTGCGCAGTGCGGAGAACTGCGCCAAGGTCTTCATCAAGGATGAATTCGGATACACGGTTCCTTTGAGCGCGCCCCCGCTCCGCTTTTCAATTTCCCGCGCAAAGATCCTGCACGCGCGATCGCGAAAGTCCCCCGTGTCCCCGGTACCCGCGGGAAACTGGTGGGAAATCGTCAGGTTTCGTTCTGCCAGCGCTCGCTGGGGAAGCGCTCCCGCAAGTGCACATGCCGGCACCGACGCGAGCCCGCGCAGGACCGCTCGTCTGTTCATCGCCATGGTTTCCTGCCTCCGTCGCGTTGCACGCGCAATCAAAAATCGCGCACTGCCGTTCGCCTTGGGCGTATGCTGCGCACGAAACAAAAAACAAGCGTGCCGCGCGGCCTCTGCCCGCGATTGTAAGCACCGATACGCCTTAATGCGAAGGAGGAAAACATGAAGCGACGTGAATTCATCACGGTTGCCGCCGCGGGAGGCGCAGCATTTCCCGCTGGGTTCCCTACACTTGCGGCGGCGCAAACCCAGGCCTCACCATCCTCGACATCCGCCATGCAACCTGACCCCCTCCCGCTTTCCGGGCGCAATGGCCCAGGCGCGCCCGTGAAAGGGCTAGTCGTCGCGAATTTGCGCGGCAAGAACGGGCCCAAGCTTGCCGTCAAGACCGACCAAGGGCTGCTCGACGTATCGGCGGCTGCGCATGCCTTGAAGCTTTCGGTGCCCAAGACGACAGACGAGCTGATCAACGCCGGCGAAGGCCATTTGCGCGAATGTGTAACGAAGGCGCAAGCGGGCCATCACGCAGACTGGTTCGTTGCCGAGGATAAGGCGCAATTTGCGCCGGCCGTGTGGAACCCGCAGAAGATCGTGTGCATCGGCTTGAACTACCGGCGCCATGCACGCGAAGTCGGCATGGCCGAGCCAAAGGTGCCGATTCTCTTCAACAAGTTCAACAACTCGCTGACCTACCACGGCGCCACGGTCCCCACGCAGGGTTTGCCCGGCAATCATTTCGACTACGAGACGGAACTCGTCATCGTCATGGGCCGGCGCTGTGTCAATGTGTCGGAAGAGCAGGCGCTCGACTATGTATTCGGCTACTGCCACGGCAACGACTTCTCGGAGCGCAGCTCACAGATGATCACGAGCCAATGGGTTGCCGGCAAGACGAGCGACGGCTTTGCGCCCTTGGGCCCGTATCTCGTGACGGCTGACCTCGTCGGCGACCCGAATGCCCTGAAGCTCGAGACCCATGTCAATGGCGAGCTGCGCCAGTCGTCCAACACATCGGACTTCATCTTCAACTGCAATCAGATCATCTCGTACTGTTCGAAGCTGTTTCCGCTCGAACCGGGCGACATCATCTACACGGGTACGCCGGAGGGCGTGATCCTGGGCATGCCGAAGGAAAAGCAGGTCTGGCTGAAGGCCGGCGACAAGGTCGTTTCGACGATCGACAAGCTCGGGACGCCGCTCGAAATCACGGTCGGCTGAAGCATCCGTTGCCGTTCCCGAGGTCGGGCTGGCCGATCAAACCAGTGCGACCTCCGGGGGCGGACGGCGGAACAGGCGCGTGATCCAGCACAGGTAGCCGATCCCGATCAGGAACCAGGCCACCCCGAGAATCAAGGCCGCGCGCTCGAGGCTCGTGAGAAGCCAGATATCGGCGACTGCGCCGGCAATCGGCACAAGCAAACCCCCGATGAAACCGACGCTGCCTTTGTCGAAGCGGCCGGCCAGGTATTGGCGCACGACGCACAGATTGACCGCCGTAAAAGCGAGAAATGCCCCGAAGTTGATGAACGACGTGGAGGTCGCGACGTCGAGTGTCAATGCGAGCAAGCCGACCGCGCCCGTGAACGCGATGTTCATGGCAGGCGTACGGTATTTCGGATGCAGGTAACCGAACACGCGCTCCGGCAGTACTCCGTCCCGGCCCATTGCGAACAACAAGCGTCCGGCGCTCGCCTGCGCCGAGATGCCCGCGGCGAACGTCGCCAATACGGTTCCGACAAAAAAACCGCCCATGAAGATGTTGCCGCCTACTGCCCTGGCAATCTCGACGGCCGCGGCATCGGTATGCTCGAATGTGGTGCCCGGGTGCGCGAGTTGGGTCGTATACGAGGCGAGAATGAAGATCACGCCGCCGATCAGCGCTATGCCCAGGATGGCACGCGGCATGTTTTTCTTCGGCTCGACGGTTTCTTCCGTGAGCGTCGACACGGCATCGAAACCCAGGTACGAATAGGCGGCGATCGCCGCGCCTGCCAACACCGCGCTGAATGGAACCTGTGGCTTGATCACTGGCTCCGCATAAGCCACGCCGCCGGGTCCGGCGATCGCCGCCGCGTAGCGCCAGCACAGGAACATGAACAGCGCCACGACCGCCAATTGCGCCGCCATCAGGACCAAGTTCAAGCGTGCGGCCAGCTCGATGCCTCGGATATTGAGCGTGCTCGTGACGACGATGAAACCGAGGACCCAGATCCACGAAGGCACCGCCGGCCACCCCGCGTTCATGTACGCGGCTCCAACCAGCCAGATCACCATGGGAATGAAGAAATAATCGAGCAGGGTCGCCCAGCCGACGAGGAAACCCAGGTACCCATTGAAGGCCTTGCGCGTATACGAATACGCCGAGCCCGCCACGGGGAACTGGCGCGCGAGCTTGCAATAGCTCAGCGCCGTGAACAAGATGGCGACCAGGGCAACGGCGTACGAGAGAGCCGCCGTATCCTGGCTCGCCTTGGCCAGTACCCCGTAGGTTCCATACACGATGACGGGCGTCATGTAGGCGAGGCCGAACAACAGCACGGCCGGCAGGCCCAGCGTGCGCTTGAGCTGCCTCGATCGATCTTGCAGCATGGAAAGTTCCGGGTGAAAACCGCTGCGCAGTGTGCCATGAACCCGATTACCCGGTAGCCTTCGCACGCAAAACGCAAGGGCGAACCATCATGACCAGCATCCTGGCAATCTCCGGCAGCCTGCGCAGCAAGTCCTACAACACGGCGCTGTTGCGGGCCGCGCAGGCGCAAGTACCACCCGGCGTCGCGTTCGAAATCGCCACGCTGCACGGCATCCCGTTGTACGACGGTGACGTGGAGACTCGTGAGGGGTTCCCCGCCGCCGTCCTTGCCTTGAAGGCGAAAGTTCGTGCCGCCGACGGGCTCATCCTGGCCACGCCTGAATACAACAACGGAATTCCCGGCGTTCTCAAGAATGCGATTGATTGGCTTTCGCGACCCGCCTCGGAAATGCCTCAGGTATTCGGTGGTCGACCCGTTGCGCTGATGGGTGCATCGCCTGGTGGATTCGGCACGATACTTTCGCAGGATGCCTGGCTAAGCGTGCTGCGTGCGCTCGGTGCGCACCATTGGGTGGAAGGCCGCTTGCTCGTCTCCCGTGCCTCGCACGCATTTGACCAGGACGGTGCGCTTGTCGACGAGGCGGTCCGCACACAGCTCGCGGACTATGTGCGCAGATTCAGCGAATTCCTGGAGTCAGGCAAATAGCGGACCGGCTTTTTTAATTGGGTACCGGCCCGGCAGTGACGATGATGCCTTCGTTGATGGTCTGCGTGGGCAGGCCGTAGGTGGTCAGCGCGCCCTTTTGTTCCTTGACCACCTTGCCATGCGTGGAGATCGAGATCGTGCTGGTCCTGCCCGGATCGAGCTTGTAGGTTTCGAGCACGTCCTTCAGGGCCTCGCCCGCGCTGCTGTATTGATGTGAGGGCAAAGGCGAACCGCCGTTACCCGTGCCGCCGCCTTCGGGAACACTGGAATTGCCCGATCCGCCGCTGCCCGCCCCAGCGCCGGGACTGCCGTAATGGCGGCCTGGGCTGGGCGGAACGCCAAGATCGGGGTCGACCTTGACCTTCTGCATCACGGAAGCTTTTTGCTTTTCCTGTTCCGGCCGATCGACGATCTCGACCAGGCGCGCGAGGTGGCGCTTGAAGGCGTTCAGCTCCTCGTTACTGCGTCCATAGGCAAACAGCACGAATACGCCGACCAGCATCGAACCCAGCGCAAGTACAACGAGCGCCCCGCGCCAGGCATCCGAATTGGACTCGGTGTCATTTTCAACTTTCCGTTCCATACGGACACTTTCGGTCGCCGTTCTAACTTCTTGATCCCAGAAGTGAAATTTCCTAAGTCCCTGACAAGGACATGGGCATCGGCTCGCCTTGTGAGGCGACGCGATCCCGGGCGCCAAGCGCGATCGTCACTTCCAGTCGTTGCGGGCCGCAATACACGGGATTTTCCGCCCACCGCACGGCGGGCCCTGCTGCACGCAAGCCGGGGAGCCGCTCGGCGATGCGCGCAAAGAGCAATTGCGCTTCCATCAGGCTCAGCTCCGCACCAATGCACGCGTGCGCACCCCAACCAAAGGACAAAGGCATGCCTTGCGCGCGATCGACGCGGAATTCCTCGGGCTTTTCATAGCGCCGCGGGTCGCGGTTGGCCGCAGCAATCATGGCGACCACGAGCTGGCCCCGTTCGATGCGCGCGCCCCCGATGTCCAGGGTCTCGCGCGCACGCCTGGCGGTGTAGCGCACCGGACTATTCCATCGCAACACCTCGAGGATCGCGCCGCGCAGGCGCTCCGGACGCCCGCGCACGGTATCCCATTGAAGCGGATGTTCGAGGAACGCGTGCAAGATGTTGCCGAGCAGGTTGCGGGTCGTTTCAAAGCCCGCAAAAAGCATCATCGCGCACTGAATCAGCAACTCGCGCGCGCTCAGCCGCTCGCGCAGGTGCGCGTCCATCAGCCCGGCAAGTACGCTCGCGTGTTCCGGCACACCGGTGCGCTGCGAGGCAAGGCCCTGACGAAAATGCTCGATGAGCAGGACGGCACCTTGCTGCGCTGCGCGCGCGGCCTCGATGCCGGGCGTGGGTTCGCCGATGAAATGCGCAATGCTCTCCGCGGCCGCCACCAGCTCCGCGCGCTCGAACGCATCGCTGCCGAGCAATCGGGAAATCACCCGCAATGGGAGCGGCCGCGCGAAGCGCTCCATGAAATCGAAGCTCGCACCGCGCGTGGCCCGGGCCTCCAGCGCGTCGATCGATTCGTCCACACAGTGTCGCAAAAAGGGTTCGAGCTGTGCGATCGCCGCCCGCCCGACACCGGGCGCGAGCAGCTGGCGCAAACGGCGATGGCGCTTTCCCTCGGTAAACAGGAGGGATCGGGCAAGGATGGACTTCAAGCCGTGCAATTGCGCGCGAGCATCCGCGCCGCTGCTATTGACCCATGTTCCTGCGCGCGCAACGCTCAGGCGCGGATCGCGCAGGCACGCTTGCACATCTTCGTACGTCGTTGCCAGCCACGCGCCCGCGCAGTAGACCTCGGTCCATCGCATCGGGCCGGCTGGCGGAATTTGCGGGAGCATTTCTGGAACCATCGCGCGTGTAGGGACATCGAGAGAATAGCGGATCGCGCTCGGCGGCCATCGGTACTATGCTCGGCCGCTCTGCTTCCCGGGATGTTGTCGAGGGACTGACCCATGCCCACAGATCGAGAGAACAAGGCAGTCGCGCGCTCCAGCGCATCGGTACGCCTCGCAAGCGCCGTCATGACGCACGAGGAGGCGATCGTGGAAGTGGGACTCGATGGCACGGTAACGCGCTGGAATCCGGGCGCAGAGCGCCTCTTCGGGTATCGCGCCGCCGAAATGCTCGAGCAGTCGATCGCGCGCATCTTTCCGGCCGACCGGATCGCGGAACACCGCGCCTTGCTCGCGCGCGTGGCGCGCGGCGAACGCATACCCGATTTCCAGACGACGCGGATCAAGAAGAGCGGCCAGCGCATCCGTGTCAGCGTGACGTTTGCTCCGATCTGCAGTCCGGAAGGCGCGGTCGTCGGCATGTCCGCGCACGCGCGCAATTCGGCGCAACAAAAGACCGCGCACCAGCTGGACGCCTTGCTGGCCACGATCGTCGAGTCGACCGACGACGCGGTGATCGCGCAGGAAATCGACGGCACGATCCTCAGCTGGAATCCAGGCGCCGAGCGCATCTTCGGCTACCCGGCGGCAGAAGTTGTCGGGCGCTCGATCACCCTGCTCTACCCGAAGGAACGCGTCGGCGAAGAGGACCTGCTGCTGACGAGCGTCGCGCGCGGCGAGCGCGTCGCGAATTTCGATACCGTGCGCCTGCGCAAGGATGGCACGCCGATCGACGTTTCGATCACGCTGTCGCCCTTGCGCGACGACCTGGGGCGCATCGCCGGCGCGGCGAAGATCGTGCGCGATATCACCGAACGCCAGCGCATGGTCGCGGCGTTGGCCGAGCAAAGCGAACGCCTTCACGTCACCTTGCATTCGATCGCCGACGCCGTGATCTCCACCGACGCCCGCGGCAACGTGGACTTCATGAATCCGGTCGCCCAGCGCCTCACCGGCTGGTCGCAGGCGCAGGCCTTGGGACGGCCCATCGAGCAGGTCTATCACGTGGTGCGCGACCAGCTGGGCAATTCCGCGACGACGCCGGCCGACAATCCGGTGCGCCGATGCCTCGGCGACCAGCGACCGCTTACCGTCGCGGGCCAGGTCCGCCTCGTCGACCGCGAAGGCAACTCGCGCAGCGTCGAGAACTCGGCCGCGCCGATCCTCGATGCGCTGGGCGACACGCGGGGCGTGGTGCTCGTTTTTCACGACATCAGCGAGCAGCGGCGCCTCGCGGGCGCGAGCGACTTCCTTACCTCGCACGATTCCCTGACAAGCCTCGTCAATCGCAATGAGCTCGAGGATTGCCTGGACCGGGTCCTGCGCGAGATCGCCGTGGGCGCGGAGAACGCAGTCTTGTACCTGGACCTGGATCAGTTCCGCCTCGTGAACGATGCTTGCGGCCACGCTGTCGGCGACCGCGTACTCCAGCAGCTCGCGCAGCTGTTGCGCCTGCAGGTCGGCGACAGGGATCTGGTGGCTCGCGTTGGCGGCGACGAATTCGCGATCCTGCTGCAGGGCCAGGGTGCGGAGCAGGCAAAGAATGTCGCGGCGCGAGTGTGCCGGGCGATCGACGAATTCCGCTTCGTGCACGACGAACGGCCGCTGCGTGTCGCCGCGAGCATCGGCATTGTTCCTGTCGACAGCCGGTGGGATTCGGGAATCGCCGTCCTGCATGCCGCAGACGCGGCGTGTCACGCGGCCAAGGAGGAAGGCAAGAACAGGGTCCACGCCTGGTTCGACCTGGACAAGACCGTTCGCAAGCACGAGCGCGAGCAGAGGCTGATTGCAAGCCTGACGATGGCGCTCGAGCAAAATCGCCTGCAACTGTATGCGCAGCGAATCGTCGTTGGGCAGCGCAGCCCGTCGACTGCCGCACCGGCCCCCGACCGTCCCGCTGGTCTGCAGTTTGAACTGCTGCTGCGTCTGCCCGAGGGCCCGGGCAAGCTGCTGCCTGCCTCGCAATTCCTGCCCGTCGCCGAGCGCTGTCGCCTGGCGGCGCGCGTCGATACGTGGATGGCGACGGCGGTGCTCGACTGGATGGCCGAGAACGCTGCCGCCATGGAACAGGTGGATACGATCACCATGAACGTCTCGGGACAATCGATCGCCGAGCGCTCCTTCCATCGCATGCTGATCGAGGAACTTTCGTCGCGCGCGCTTGCGCCCGAAAAGCTGTGCGTCGAGATTTCCGAGGCTGCGGCCGTCGCGAACCTGGCGGACACGAGCGAGTTTGTCGACCTGCTGCGTGCGCGCGGGGTGCGCGTGGCGCTGGACAATTACGGCGCGAGCGCCGCGTATTTCGGCACGCTCAAGAGCATCGCGGCCGATTGGCTGAAGATCGATGGCCGCTTCGTGCAGAACATCGTGCGCGACCGCTTCGACCAGGCGGCAGTGCGCTGCTTCTGCGATATCGCCGCATCGGCCGGCATGCGGACGATCGCCGAAGGCGTCGAAACCGAGGCGGCAGCGGAAATGCTGCGCAGCCTCGGCGTCGACTACCTGCAGGGCTACCTGTTCCACCGCCCCGAGCCCATCGACCGGGCGATGTCCGCCTCGCTCGACGCGAAGCGCTTCGTGCAATACGGCGCGCAGTCCCTGCGCGCCGGCTAGACCGCTACGCAGTCAAGCGACCCGTCTGGTAATCCGCGATCGCCTGGTCGATCTCGGCGCGCGTATTCATCACGAACGGACCGTACTGCACGACAGGCTCGCCCAATGGCGAGCCGGCGAGCAGCAGCACGCGCGCACCCTCCTTGCCCGCTTCGATCTCGACTCGGTCTCCGCGGCCCAGCACGCCCGCGGCGTTGAGCGGCAACGTGCGCTTCTCGTCGCCCGCTGTCGCGGATCCCTCATACAAGTAGACGATGATGTTCTGGTCTTCATCGACCTGGGTGGCAAAGCGCGCACCGCCTGGAAGATGCAGGTCCGCATAAAGCGAGGCCGAGGAGCGTGTTTGCGCCGGACCCTGCGCCGAACCGGACGACTGGTGCAAGGTTCCGTGAATCACGCGTGCCTCGCCGCCGCCATCGAGCGCCAGCGTCGGTATTTCCCGCGCCGGAATGTCGCGATAACTCGCGGGCTTCATTTTTTCGCGCGCCGGCAGGTTCACCCAGAGCTGGAATCCGCGCATGCGGCCCTCGGTTTGCTGGGGCATCTCCGAGTGGATGATGCCTCGCGCCGCGCTCATCCACTGCACATCGCCCGGACCCAGGTCGCCGCGGTTGCCGATGTTGTCCTCGTGTCGCATGTGTCCGTCGAGCATGTACGTCACCGTCTCGAACCCTCGATGCGGGTGCGCGGGGAAGCCGGCGAGATAGTCGCCGGGGTTGTCCGAGTAGAACTCGTCGAGCATCAGGAACGGATCCACGCGCGCGCCCTGGGAACTCCCAAGGCTGCGGCGCAGTTTCACGCCCGCTCCATCCGAAGTCGCGACCGATGCGATCGACCGCTGCAAGTTGCGAATACTCATGAATTACCTCCGTGATTTGGCCAGGCGCGCGTCGACGCTCCAGGCACCGGCGCCGTGCGCCACCAGCAGCAGGAAGCCACCTGCGATCGATACGTCCTTGAGGAACATGATCTGTTGCACTTGGTCGCCCGAGCCTCCGTGAAACAGCAATGCCGCCAAAACGGAGAAGCCACCCAAGGCAAAAGCGGCAATTCGTGTCCACAGTCCCGCGGCAACCAGGATCGAGCCGCCCACTTCCGTGAGGATCACCAGCGGCAACAGCGCGCCAGGCACACCTTGCGCCTGCATGTACGCCTGGGTCTGCGCATAGCCGGCAATCTTGCCAACGCCCGAGATCAGGAACAAAGCAACCAACAGGAATCGGCCCGCCAGTTCCGCAACGTTGTACGTCTTTTGCATCTCAACCTCCCTCGGTTTTAATGTACGGCCACCATTAGATAATTGAATAATTCGATTGTAAAGCGCATAATATTGAACGTATAAATCTAATTTTTAGATACATATATGTCAATGGCGATTCCAAAAACGCCCCGGATCACACTGGACCAATGGGCAGCGCTGCAGCACATCGTCGAGACCGGCAGCTTCGCGAATGCGAGCGAAAAGATGAGCAAAAGCCAATCGACGCTGAGCTATGCGATACAGCAATTGGAACGCATAACGGGCGTAAAGGTATTCGCCACGCGAGGACGCAAATCCGTGCTCACGCTGGCCGGCGAGGCGCTTTACCACCAAGGCAAGCGTCTTGTCGAAGACGCGGCGCGCCTGGAACGCGTCGCCAGCGACCTTGCGGCGGGTTGGGAGGCGCAAATCGGCTTGGCCGTGGAAATCGTGTTTCCGACGTGGCTGCTGTTGCAGTGCCTGGCGCAATTCGCGCAGGAGCGGCCGCGCACACGCATCGAGCTTATCGAGTCCGTCCTGCGAGGCACGGATGAGGCACTATTGACCGGGCGCGTCGATTTGGCGATTGGCCCGTTCATTCCACCGGGTTTCGCGGGCGACCTCCTGATGCAGGTGCGCTTTGTCGCCGCCGCCCATCCCGACCATCCTCTGCATCGCCTGGGGCGGCCCCTCACGCTCGAGGACCTGCGCGGGCATCGCCATCTCGTGATTCGCGAATCGGACTCGCGCCGCGCCAGCGACCTGAGCGTCGTGACCGACGAGCGCTGGACGGTATCGAACAAGGCAACCTCGATACGCGCGGCATGCATGGGGCTGGGCTTTTCCTGGTTTGCCGCCGACAGCATTCGCGACGAACTTGCTTCGGGCGTGCTCAAGCCTCTGCCCTTGCAAGAAGGCGGCGTGCGCTTCGGTAATCTCTACCTCGTGTTTGCGGATCCCGTGACGACCGGCCCTGGCGTGCACCGCCTTGCGCAGATCATTCAAGAAGGAGTGCGCGAGCACTGCCCGAAGGAGGCTTTGCCACCTTGAGGGGTAAGGCGATCCGTTTCGTACCGACCGTGCACCACCTTTACGAAGGCAGGAAGTCGATCGGGAAGTTGATGTCGATGGTGTTGACGTCCTTGGCACCGAAATCGATCTGCTTGATCCGGGCGAGAAGCTTGCGTTCGAGTTCCGGCGCGTGCAGCTCGCTCGATGCGATCTTGCAGTCGACGACTTCGCCCGAGGGCGCAATCTTCAGCTCCAGCACGACCTTGCCCTGCAAGGTCGGGTCTTCGCGCAAGGCCCGGTTGTAGATCGCGTAGATCGCGCCCTTGTTTCGATCGAACACGAGCTTGATCTCTTCGATCGAACGAGACGCCTTGCCGCCCGCGCCGCGCTGCAGGCTCCCGCCCGCGTTGGCACCGCCACCGCCCGCGCCACCGCCGCCGCCGCCGCCCGCGACGCCTTCGACCAAGGTCGTGGAGCGGCCGGCCAATCCGCCGCCGCCGGTGTCGTGACTGTAGCCTGCTGTGTTGATTCCGCCGCTGCCACCGGTGGCGTTGGAGGTGATCAGGGAGCGAAACGGCGTACCAAGTCCATTGCCCGCGCCGACGCCTGCACCGGTGCCGGAACCGACACCGGGTCCTTGCTTGATGTTCTGGTTCAATTGCGTCGCAGTCGGCGCGCCACGCAAGTCCGCCAGTTCGTCCTTGAATTGCAGCAGGCCGACGCCGGAAGCCTTCTTGCGTGCCGCTTCGAGTTTTTCGCCAGGCGACTTGTCGGGAACCGGCTTGCGAGCCTCGACAACCGGTGGCGTCTTTTCGGGCTTGGGTTTGACCGTTTCCGGCTTGTTGGTCTTGGGCTGCGCCGCCTCGGGCAGCGGCTCGGGCTTGGGTGCCGGCGGTGGCGGCAGGCGTTCCAGCAGCATCTTCGCGTAGCGCTCGGGCAGTTGCTCGGTGCGTTCCACGTCCGCCTGGGGCCGCGGCAGCAGCTGCACGATCACGCCCCACAGCAGGCACAGCAGCAGGACGATGGACAGGATGCGACGAAAGCGCCGCTCGTCGTGCGCCGAGACGCTCCAGGGAAGCACGATCGCGTGGGCCGAACCGACTGCGGCAGCCATCACGTACCGGCCTTTCTTTGCACCGCGAACGACACTTCGCCGTAATTGGCACGCGCGCAAGTGACCATCACCTTGCGCAGCAAGCGATAGGGAATGTTCTTGTCGCCCAGGATCGTCACCGCCTGGTTCACCTGCGTCTTGTCGGGGTGAATGACGGCGTGACTCGCTTGCAGTTCCAGTTCCGCTTTCAGCGGTTCGATCATGTCGCCTTCGGCAGCCAACACATCGGCGACATTCGCGACCTTATGGCCCTGGACCACGATCTCGTCCTGGCTGACCACGACGACGACGGTCTCGCTCGGCTCCTTTTCCGCGACCGATTCGGGGAGCTTGACCGCTTTCGAATTGGGCAGCACTTCGACCGCCGATGTGTTCGAGAGCAGGAAAAAGATCAGGATCGTGAAGATGTCGATCAGCGACACGAGGTTCATGTCGACCATGTCGTGGTCGCGCGAGCGCCGCATGGCGCGGCGCTGCAGAGGCGTGAGCTTCATGAGCGCTTTCCGGACGATTGACCCGGGGACGATGGCGCGGGCGGCGCTTGCGCCGGTCTGTCCTCGGGATGGATCGGCGCATCCCCGATCGAGATATCCGGGAACAGTTCGGCGCGCACGACATTGGCGCCTTGCGCCAAATGACCGACGCGGATGGCATCCATCGTGTGCACGAGGACGTCATACGCGGTGTCGGGCTCGGCGAGGACCGTCGCGTCCGTCTTGTCGGGAAATTTCGCCTTGATCTGTTCCATCAGCAAGGTCAAGCCCGCGTAGTCGTAGCCGGCCGGATTGTTGGGAAAGCTCTGGATGTGCCCGCCGATGCGATCGCCGACTTCGAGCGAAGCCGGACGGATCACGACCTCCAGCTGCAAATCGCCTTTCAGATTCTCGACGCTTGACGATTGGGCAGGCAGGGTCATCTGCAGGATCGCGAGGCGTGAAAACACCGCCGTCGACAGCAGGAACGGCACGAGCACGACGATCAAATTCAGGAACGCCGTGATCTCCAGAGACGCCGGCTTCTTATGCAGCCGTCGGACACGCATGGTCAGTGCGACTCCCTGTGCTCCGTCGCCACCTGCTTGGCATCGGACGACATCTTCTGCATCAAGTTCAGGAAGCTGATCTTTGCGGCTTCGAGGCTGTCGACGATCTCGGTCGTGCGCGCGGTCAGGAAGGAGTGGATCAACAAAAAGGGAATGGCCACCGTGAGCGCGAAGAAGGTGTTGTTCATTGCGACCGAAATACTGGCCGAGAGCAGTTCCGCTTTTTCCGCGGGATTCACCTGCGCGACCGCGGTAAACGCGTTGATCAGGCCGTGAATGGTTCCGAGCAGGCCCACGAGGGTGATGACGTTGGCGAAGGTCGCGATGTAATGCGTGCGCTTTTCCAGCCGCGGCACGATTTCCATCATGCCCTCCTCCATCGCGTTGTCGATATCCTCGCGGCGGCGCGTCGTCTGCAGCCGGTTCAGGCCGTTATGGACGATGACGCCGATCGCCGCATCCGACTTGGACGTGACGCCGTAGACCTGCTGCAGCTTGCCCCCCTGGAGCAAGGGCAGGATGCGATCCCACATCTGGCGGTTCTCGCTGCGGGCGCGGTGCAGGAATATGTAGCGCTCGATCGCGATCGCCAATCCGAGCGCGAGGATCAGCAGGCTCGGGTAGATGAATACTCCGCAATCCTGGAAAAACTTGACGACGGTGCCGAACGAGTCCATCGAATAATCTCCAAATGCCAAACCAGTTGTGGATGGATTCCTTACTTTCCGCTTGCACCCGGATCGGGCGCCGCGGTTGGTGCTGCTGCGGGCGCGGATTCCGCGCCCGCGGGGTTTCCCGGCCCAGGCTGTGCCGCCTCGCCGGCATACCGGACCTGGCGGCGGAACACGTCGCGGTCGACGGGAGCCATTTCTTCGTCGAGCACGCTTTTCAAAGGCCGACCCGACAGGTCGCCGGGCATGGCCTTTTTCCAGGGAACGATGTACAGCACCTTCGGCAATTCGCGGTTGCCGATGATGTGCGTCTGGTCCATGTTTGCCTTGTCGGCCTTTTCGCCGGCTTCCGCCTTGTTCGTGTCCGGTTTGTCGTCGGCGTACGCCCCGCAGGCGAGCGCGAGCAAGGCAAGCGGTGCCGCAAGCGTGCCGATCCGGGCATTGAGCTTCATTCCTTCTCCTTTTGCGCCGGCGCTTGCGCTTGCCGATTGCGATTCTTCAAGTCCGCCACCCACTTGACGACTTTCTCATCGCCACCCGGCGTCAACTTGAGATAAAGATCGTAGTACTCCTGGGCTTTCTTACTGTCCCAGAGATAAAGGTCAAAAAGGACGCCCAAATTCAAATAGGGACCGGGGTAGCTCGGGTCGAGGTGGATCGCGTGTTCATAGGCGTCGCGCGCCTTGGGGAATTGGCCTTGCAGGCGATAGGCAATCCCCAACTGGTTCCAGAACACGGGCTGTTGCGGATTGCATTGCACTGCCTTTTCGAGTTCCGCGATCGACTGCGGGATCTTGTCCTCATGCCGATAGATGATGCCCAGATTCGCGTGCGGCCCACCCAACTCGGGATGGGACCGAGTCAGGGCGACGAAGCGGTGTTCAGCGTCCTCGGTGTGCCCGTCCTGCAACGCGCGCAGGGCATCGTCGAACTGCAGCAGAACGCCGGCATCGATCTCGTCGTTCACCGGCGCTAGGCTCTTTCCGGCCGACTTTTGCGAGGCATCGGCGGCGCCGCCGGCAGGCGCCTGCGGTTTCGCCTGGGAGGTCTGGGCGGCGGCCGCACTCGAATCGAAATCCTCCGGCGCCGGCTTCGAGAATTGCGCACAAGCGCCCAATAGAACGCATGCAAGAAAGCCGCCAGCGGCGACGAACCGGCGAGCAGCCGAGGCCGCCATGCAGCGCAGCGGATGGCGTTCAGCGAATCGCATCGATCGCGTCCTCGCTGTGTTCCGTCTTGCCGTAGCGCAATGGGCGCAGCTTGGCCAGGGCGCTGTAGCTATCCTGGACCCACTGGTCGTAGATTCCGTCGGCGGCGTGGCGCGCATTGGCCTCGTGCAGCGTCACGGCCTTTTCGACAAATGGATCGGCTTGCTCCTCGAGCATGAGGTCGTATTGCTCGAGTTCATCCTTCGAGAGCTTCTTCGGACGCTCCGACTGCATCAGGGCATCGCCAAATTCGTGGTAGGCCTCGGCCGTGCGGTATGTCGCCGCCGTCGCGACATCGGCCACGCCATAGGAGGCGGCCACGCCGTAGGCCTTGAGCAGGTCTTCCATCCGCGCCTTCTTGAGTTTCAGCTGCTTTTGCAGAGGCTCGACGAGTGCGACCTTGTGGAAATCCTCGTACACGGGTTCTGCGAGGGCCAGCGACGCCGTTGCCGCGAGATATTTCGTGCGGTCGGTACGCGCAGCGCCACCCGCCTGGTCGGCCTGGAGGATCTCGCGCTGCAAGGACAGGACGCGACTCTTGTTGCCGTCCTCCTGCGCCATGCGCACGAGCCGCGCGCGCGCCTCGATCGACGGTTCCAGCGGCGCAGGATATTCCTGAACGTAGCGTTCATAAATGCGGGCGGCGTCCGCCCGATCCTTGGCCTTTTCGTACAGCTCGGCCGACTGCCACAGCGCCGATCGCGCCATCTGCGGGTCATCCTTGCGTGCCGCCATGCGCTCGAATTCGCCCGCCGCGAGCGCCGACTGCCCGCTCTCCATGTAGACCACCGCGAGCTTGTCGTTGACCTGCGATTGCAGCGGGTTCTTCGGGTAGCGCTGGCGGAAATCCTCGAGCGTGCGCGCCGCGGCCGGCCAGTCCTTCAGGCCGATCAATATGGCAGCGGCGTCGAACTGCGCGCTCGCTCGGACCGGAGAATCGGGCGCGACTTTGGCGACCCGATCGAAATCGTCGACCGCCTCGCGCATGCGACCGGCGTTGCGTGCCTGCTCACCCTGCTTGTATACGGACGCCGCCAGCTGCTCGGTCATTTCCCCCCGCGCTGGGTCATTCGGTGCCAGCAAGGCAAGGATTCCCGTGAAGCCTTGCTCAGACTGGTCGAACCGGCCCGAATCGAAGGATGCGTGCGCGACGACTTTCAGCGCCACGAGGCGGTTCGCGGGAGGTGCCGGTGGATCGAGCTTGAGCACCATCTGCGCGACTTCGATCGCCTTTTCGTTGTCGTGCGCGGCGTACAGCTTGTCGGCCGCATTGCTCAGGACCGGACCGGTCCGGGGATCCTTCGGGAACGCATAGCCGAAGCGCAGGGCGCTTTCGATCTCGGTCTTCTCGATTCCGGCCCGATCGCCAGGCGGCGTGCCCTTTTCGACTTCGGCGTAGGACAGCAGCGCGGCATAGCCGGCGTCGGCGCTCTTCGGATGGGGCAGGTAGTGATAAGCGGCCTTCTCGTACTCCACCGCCGCGTCCGCATAGGACTTGTCTTCGAACAGCAATTCGGCCAGCAGGAAATTCATCTGCGCCGACTGCGGATCGGCCGGGAAGGCCTCGAGGTACTCGCGATACCAGTGCGCTGCGGCGAGATAGTCCTCGTGTTTCTTGCTCTTTTGCGCGAGCGCATGGAAGTGGCGCGTGAGTTCGGCAAGATATTCCTTCACACGCGCCTGGGTGCGCTCCCAGGCCGCCGGCTTGACTTTGCGGAACTCGCTGTGGATGCCGTAACGCTCGACATATTCCTGCTTCGCCTCCAGCACCAGCGTGGCGAAACCGGCTCCCTGGTAGATCTCGATGACCCGCGCCTGCAGCACCGGCGCTTGCGAATGCAAGGGATAGCGGCGCGCAAACGCCGAGAAAGTGTCCGCGGCATCCTTGATGCGCTCCTGCGCCAGGTACAGCTCTCCCAGTTGCTGGTAAACGCGGAATTCGTAATCGCGCCGCAGGTTGGATGTCATGTATGGCGGAATAGAGTCCGCGCCCTGCAGGTTTTCCAGGCACAGGCTCGTTACGCGCAAGGTGTCCTCGACGAGTTCGCGATCGGCGCGCGTCAGGCCCTCGACCTTGTCCAGGCTCACCTCGCCCTCGCGCGCGATCAGCTTGAGGTCGAGCACGCCGAAGAAGGACTGCAAGGAATCCTCCAGGCGGCCTTGCTTGTACAGCGACCAGCCGTGCATGTACATCGCGCGCTCGAAATACTGCGAATGACCCTTGCCGTTGAGGATGGTCGCGTAGGCCTGCTCCGCGCCGGCATAGTTGCGCATGGCAAATTCCAGTTCCCCACGGCGGAACTGGGCTTCGTCCATCAAGCCTGATTTCGGGTACTGGCGCACCAGGAGGTCGAGCGTCGCGAGTGCCTTTTCCAGGTCGCCGCCGGACTCATACGCGTGCGCGAGCTGATAGAGGACGCGGTCGTTGTCGGGTGCGTTCGGATAGGCCTTGAGCAGCTCGGAGTACAGATTGACCGCGCGCTGGTAGCCCTGCACGTCTTCGGGCTTGGGCTTTTCCAGGGTGGGAGGGACGACGCTTGCCGCGGCCGGCGTCGCGCCGCTGGCGCCGACGTCGGCCGACTCCATTTCCAGGTCACCAAGCCGGCGCATTGCCTCGGGACGTTGCTTGTCCTGCGGAGCCTTCTTGAGGTAGTCGCGGTATGCCGCCATCGTTGCGCTGTCGTCGGCCGGAACGCCTTTGTCGGGCGGCAGTTCGACCGTCTTGCTATCCAGGCTCTTGAGCGTCGGCGCGTTGTCCTTGGGCGTGCTCGAGCACCCGCCCAGCACGAGGGCAGCGGCCCAGAGGGCCGCAGATCCGGCCGAACGCGCGAGCAGCGCCTTATTGCGCGGGCGCATGCGTGCCTTCCTGCGGGTTGCTCGAGCGGTCGTAGATTTGCGCGACCGCGAATCTGGCCTGGTTCGCATACATGCGCAGCCGTTCTTTTTGCTCGTCGAGCTCCGCTACCGCCATGTCCTCGATCGCGACGCGCTGCAAGGCCGCCAGCTCGTCGACGTGCGGCGCCGTCGCGTCGATGCGCTGGCGCAGCGCGGCGATGCGCGCCGCGAAATCATCGAAGTGCCTGGGCTCCTCGACCTGCGCGCGCCCTACCTCGTCCTCCTGCGCGCGCGCACCGTCGAGCGCCTCGCCCAGCTGGCGCATCGATTTTTTCGCGTCCCATACCCGGGAGGCGAATTCCTGGCTGAGCTGCCACTGCAAGGCGCCCGCCACGCGCCGCAAGCGATCGGCCGCCTCGTCGGCCTCTGGCGATGCCGGCGTGCGCGCCAGGATGTCGCGCGCACGATCGATCCGCGCCTCGAGGCCGCGTTCGCGCGCGTCGGCGAACGCGAGGACGTCGGGCTTGGCCTGCGCATCCTGCAGTTCCTGCGAGAGATTCTCGCGGCGAGCGAGCAGTGCCGCGATGTCGGTCTTGCGATCGCCGGCCTGCGCCTGCGGCAGGCGCTCGGCGAAGGCCTTGCGCTTGTTGTCGAGCATCTCGTCGAGAATGCCCAGGCTCTCCTTCCAGTCACGCAGGTTCTGCGCCAGGAACAGCAGGTCGCGGTAATTCTTGAACGCCTCCTGGAAACCGTGACGCGCCATCACCTGGGCCAGATAAGCGGCGTGGGGCAGCGACGGCAGGTGCTCGATGTTCCAGAACCAGCCCATCTGCTGGCCCGGATTGCGCGCGACGAGTTCGTCGAGAAAGCGTCCCGAGCGGATCGCGGCGATCGCTTCGTCCAGGCTCGCGCCTTCCTGCTCGAAGGACGCGATCGCCTTGCCGTAGTTTTCCAGCGATTGCCCGTTCGCGCCGAGTTGCGCCATTGCGTAGGGAATCGCCAGTTTCGCTTCCAGTACGGCCGCATCGCTCGCATCGCGTTTTGCGAGCTCCATCCACGGCACCAAGGCTTCCTTGGGCTTTTGCAACTCGTCGGCGGCCCAGCCGTATGCGAGAAGCGCCTTGTTGGCGAGCATGCCATCGAGCCGCACGCGCTCCAGATACTGGCGAGCGGTCTCCGCATCCTGGTTTTGCAAGGCGGCAAAACCGAGTGCGAGATTGGCCTTGTCGCGCAGGCTGCGCAATTCCTCGGTCGATGCCGGCGTGACGCCGATTTCGTCCAGGATTTCGCCGCCCTTCGCCGTCGCTCCGCTCTTGATCAGCGCCACGCCGAGATTGAAGCGCACGTACCGGCCCGGGTCGCTCTTCGGGTCGATCTGCTGCAAGACCACGGCCGCCCGCGCATAGTCGCCGCGGGCCATGAGCAGGTTCCCATGGAGCAACACGAGTTCTTCCTCGAGTTCCTCGGGCAGTGGCCCCTGGATGCGATGGATCGCATCTTCCGATTCCGCCAGCATGCCGCGCTGGTAGCGAATCTTCGCCAGATAGAACCAGGCACGATTGCGGATTGCGGGCGATGCGTTCTTCTCGATCAGGCGCTCGAAAATGGCCGAGGCTTCCTTGTGCAAGCCGTAGGAAAGGAGAAGGCCGCCGCGCAGCACTTCCGCCTCGTCCGCATGATGCGACACGCGGCCGAAATGTTGCGACACCATCAATTCGGTCAGGGACGAGAAATAACGCTCCTGGTAGAACTCGTACAGGCCCACGCCATAGGCGGGGTCGAGGATCGGATGGCGCACCGGCGTGTCGGCCGCGCGCGCGATGGGCGCGAGCGCAACGGCCACCAGGGCAAGAGCAAGCCCATGTTCCAAGAGTCCTCGCCAAAGACGCAGACCCGTCATCGCGGACGTCCCGATCCTCATCGTGGCAATCGACTACTGCCAGACCTTGACTTCGAATTCCGGCTGCAGCTTTCCGGTCGAGTCCTTGATCTGCAACTCCACGTATTTCGGGTCCGTACCCTTGTCGAACTTGAGCGTCGTGCCGCGCTTGTAGTCGCGATCATGCGGTCCCTTGCCGATGAAGAACGCGACGAGATAGTGGGGGCCCGCCCGCAGGTTGCCCAGGTACAGGCGTTGCACGCCGCCGCGATGGAGCGCATCGACTTCCGCCGGCGTGTACAGGTAGTTGGCCACTTCCTTGTCATCGAGCTTGATCTGCACGGAATCGAGCGCGAAGAGTTTTCCCACGTCCAGGGAGACGAACACCGCCACCTGCGTATTCGCCGGGAACAGCAATTCCTCCTCGAGCACGAGCAGGTCCCGGTTCAATTCGATGACGTCGTTCTTGGCGCCCTGGATACGGTCCTCGAGATTGCTTTGCTCGGGACCGCCCGGCACCGCGATCGGCGTCACGGTCGCCGCCGGTTGCGCCGGCGTGGCATCCGGCGCCGCGGGCTGCACGGCACCGGGCGCGGCAGGTGCCCGCTGCTCCTGGTTCGGTGCCTGGGTTTGCGCCGGGGCCACGCCCGCATCCTGCGCAATGGCACCCGCCATTGCGAGAAATACCGCCACCGCCCCCAGGAAATGTGCTGGGAAACGCAAATGGCGCTTCCCGTTCCAGCGTCGATCGTTCACGCCAACCCCCTTGTCAGAATGTCGCGATGACATTGAGTTCGACCACGTCCGCGCCGAACGAATAGAGCTTGCCGGTACGGATATCGGTAAAGTCGTTGTAGTGGAATTGCAGTCGCTCGAGCGCCGCGCTGCACTTGATTTCGTAGCCTCCGGGTACCTTCCACGCCGAATACGTTCCCTTGACGCCAAGACCGACGTCGTCAAACGTGCTGAGCTGGCGATTGCGCGACATGTAGGTCATTTCCGTCGTGAAATCGTCGCTGTAGAAGACCGCGTGCTGCTGCTTGTAGTAGCGCAGGTAGCCATCGACCAGCCAGCGCGACGCGACGTACTGGCTGTATCCGGCTTCGACGGTTTGGGCGCGAATCCCCCATGTGTCCCAGAAATACCGGTACATGCCACGCACCGCACCGTTTTCGCCCACGGTGCCGATGGCACGCAAGGCGACGGCGCGACTGGTACGCGTATCGGGATCGACTTCCGGCACGGCGGCGCCGAACACGCGCGCCGCGCGATACGGACTGCCGAGGTATCCCTCGTCCGAAATCGCCTCGGCATTCGCGCTCATGAGCCAATGTGCCGTGAGGATCTGGGTCACGCCGGCGCGGTATTGCCAGTGGTTGGCCGGTTGCGAGAAGGAGGGATCGCCGTGCTTGCCCACGGTATCCCAGCCGCGCGAGTACCCGAGGTTCACGGTCGTCATGCCGCCGAACATGTCCTGTGCGACGTCGATGCTCGCGCTGTCGGCCGTGTAATCGGGCTCCTTGCTGTTGCTCGCATTCAATGTGACTTGCGAATCGCGATAGATGTAGTCCACGCCGACGGCGCGTTCCTGTCGCACCTCGTGGTAGGGACTTGCCGTCGTGACCACGTCGATCGAAGCATTGCTCACGATATCGACGTAGTAGGAGGCCGAAAGCGAAAAGGCATCGCCGATGCTCTTGCGCACCAGCACCGCCGGCCCCTGGGCCGTCACGCCTCCACCGTAATACAGGTGGTACATCGCGTCGGCCTGGTCTTCGGGCAGGTCGGCAGCGCGCGCGTTGGTCGCCGCGAGGACGCCCCCGACAACGCCGACGACGCGCTTAATTGCAGCCACAGCCGCCTCCTTGGACTCCGGTCGCGCCGCGCGCTCCTTCGCGCACGTCATAGACGTGTTCGTGGTGCTTGTCGACAAGCGCGTCCTGCGAGACCTTCATGATGGGGTCCGCGAGACGCTCGCGCTCGTAGGGCTTGACCCACGGCTCGATGCCGCAGCCAGCCAGGCCGTATGCGAGGGTGAACACGGCGCACAGCCATGCGAACGGCGGCGCCAGGCGGCGGGCGGTCTTCATTCGCGCAACAACTCCCCGACCTGCTTTTCGTAGGCGTCCTCGAATCCGTCCTTGTAGCCCTGGTGCACGAAGCGCACGCGGCCGTCACGATCGATGATGACGGTCGATGGCATCGTCTTGAGGTCGTACAGGCGGCTCACCTTCTGTGCCGAATCGAACAGCACCGGAAACTGCACGCCCAATTTGCTGGCGACGCCGGCGGCATTGTTCGGGTCCTCATCCACGTTGACGCCGAGGATCACGAAGCCCGCG
>Ga0181525_10000588_pt1 | contig 31233 bp, 26 predicted proteins | sample PEATcosm2014_Bin_48_FD_121100 | JGI IMG/M metagenome (GOLD analysis project Ga0181525, IMG submission 121100) | Peatland microbial communities from MTU Mesocosm Facility, Houghton, MI, USA - PEATcosm2014_Bin06_10_metaG | ecosystem: Environmental > Terrestrial > Soil > Wetlands > Peat | place... | reverse complement strand
CGGACTTCGCGGGCGCGGATTTTGCCGTTGACCCGGAGGAACGAATCGGACGAAGAATGGCGTGAAGGGAAAGGGCGGCTCAAGACACCCTCGACGGTTGTGGCATAGCTATAAATTTTGGCATCAAATCTGTCGTCGGACTAATTCAGACAATACCGTTTAATTAAGCACTAACCGCGCCCAATGCAAGCAGAAAATTCGCTTCAAAATCAAGACGTGCCACGGAATGCCTGGAGGCTCCGGACGAAATCATCCGGCACGCCGAAATCAAACCGCTCCGCACCGGTCATTTCCAACGCGAGATAACCTTCGCGCCGGCGCTGGATTTCCTGCGCGCGGGTCAGTTGAAACTCGCCGTTGTCGCGCACGTCGCCTCGGATCATCTCCTCCAGCACATCGTAAATTGAGGGCGACAGCAGGTGCATTCCGAACCAGCCGAGCCACGTTTCGGCTGGCAAATCGTTGATGTGCAATTTCTCCCGCGCGACGGCCACGGCGGGTTTTTCAATGATGAGTGAAACGTCAATCAGCCGGGCATTTTCCGCGCGGCGCGTTCCGGCAATCGTGCCGTAGCCTTTCAGTTCGGCGGCGGAAATGCTGTTCACGGCGGAAACGCTTTTGCCGTCGGAAATTTTCGCCGTGTCCGCCAATTCGCGGTAAGGTGAAATTGGCTTGCCGCGGAATAAATGGTCGCCGAGGCCGAGCAAAACCATTTCGCCAGCGGCAAAATTTTTCGTCTGAAAAACCGCGTGGCCGTAACCTTCCTGCTCGCGCTGGACGGCAAAGGTGACGCGTTTTTCAAAACCGCGCATTTGTTCCGCCTCGCGGAGCAGGGCGGGATATTTTTCCAGCCGTTTGAGATAGGCGTCGCCCGGGCCGCGCAGATAATCGCGCACCATCTGCTCCTCGCCGGGCTGGACGATGATGCAAATCTCCTCGATGCCGACGGCTTCGAGTTCCAGCAGATGGTAATGAAACAGCGCACGGGCGATTCCATCCGGGCCGACCACCGGAAACAATTCCTTCTTCACGGCGTGCGACGCCGGAAAATGGCGCGTGCCGAGTCCGGCGATGGGAATGACGGCTTTGCGAACCAAGGGTGAACTCATTTTGTTACTTCTTTGCTTTTCTGCGAAACCAGTGAAAGACGATGACGATGGCACATTGTGCAAGCCAGCCCATAACAACTGAGAAAACAAGTGGCGCAATAAACTCGAAACTCAAAAGATCATCCACCCGCAAGCGGCCAGAAAACAAACTGAAGACAATTTCAATGCCAGAAAAATAAAACAGAAAAATCACGAGCGATAACGCTAACCAAAGCAGACGATTGGTTTTATAGGTGCGCAGACTCATAGTTTGTCATACATCAAACCGCCGCCAGCCGTTTGCGCCGAAGGCGTAGCGCTTGGCGCCGAATTCAATCGCGCCGGGCGACATGCCCTCAAAAATGTCCGGCATTGCGCCGACGCGCCGGGAAAATTCAACGGCGATTTGAGGGATGTGTTCCTTCAGCGCCTCGATTTTGCCGAACACGGCCACGGTGCCGCCGGTGCCGCCACCGGTGATTTTTGCCCCGTAAAGTCCATTCTCCGGGCCGCGCTTGCGAACAGCTTCGACGAGAAAATTCACCTCCGGCACCGAGAGCCGGCAGTTGTCGCGGTAGCTTTCGTGCGCGCCATACATCATTTCACCGGCCTCGACGTAGGCGCGTTCGTCGCCGCCGGAAGCCGCGCGCAGCGCCTCGATGAATTTCAGCACGCGCTCGTTTTCGCCGATGGGATGCCGCGTGGGACCGGCGACGCGGTAGGTCGCATCCGGCTGCACCGTCGTCACCGGATCGTCGTGCGTCTTGTATTGCGCGAGGAAGTCCGAGCCGAGGATGGTTTCGGAGATTTGCGGCTCGTATTCGGCCTTCAGTTCACCGGACGAAATTTCAGTGAGATAATTCAGCGCCGCGCGGCCGGTTTTGGCGCGGAGTTCGTTGATGATTTTTTTGCCGATGAACGCGCCAATACGGACGTTGCCGTAGGCATTGCCGGCGACGGAATGGCGGACCATCGAGTTGATGCCGACGAAACCGGTGTCAGGCGGGATTTCCACCTCGCCCACAATCGAGCCGGGCCGGCAGAGGATGTGAGTCAGCTTGCCTTCGCGGCCGCTGGCCACGGCAATCTGATCCATGATGCCGCATGGCGCGCCGACGACGTGATTCTCCGCCATCTGGCCGAGTCGCGCAATGCGTGCGCCGTCGAGTTGCAGGCCGAGGTAGGCATTGAGGCACGACAGTGTGCCGATTTCCACGGCGGCGGAACTGCCGATGCCCACGTTCATCGGCACCGCGCTCATCAGCATGAAACTGAAACCGTAAGGCAACTCGATGGATTCCTCCTTCAGCAAAGTGAAAATGCTCCCGCCGATGTAGGCCGCCCAAGCGGCGAGGGGATTGGCCAGGCAAAGCTCGCGCATTTGCGTGTAGGCGCCGACGGCGTCGCCCGAAGTCAGGTAATCCAGCGGGATGCGCGTCTCGACGGGCAGGCTGCGGTGGCCGACCTGAACGGAACGGATGCGGAGCGTGCGGTCGGTGCGCGCCTGCAAGGCCATCAACATGCCGCGGCCCAGCACCGCTTCGCAGACGTTGGCGCCGGAATAATCGGCGATGCCGCCCATCACGTCCAGCCGGGCGGGCACGCGCGCCACCCAGACTTCCCCGCTGTTAAAGAAACCGGCCAGGCCCGTCGGGTCGCCGTTCGGCTTGCGAAGGAGCTGCTCGAATTCTGAAATTTCAAACGGTGATGCGTCGTTCATTGGTTCTCGCATGACGATACCAGAAGCCGGCGGCGGGTCACGCGCGAAAAGTCACCGGTGATGGCGGAAGAGCCGCTTCCGGTTTTGGAGCAGATACCAGACGATCAAAATGTTCAACGCAAGCACGATGGCCAGGCCGATTTTGGGATGATGGAAAAAATCCGGGCGCGGCTGGTCCGGTTCGCTTGGAAGACGGCGTCGCACCAGTTCAAAAATTTCAATTGGGATGAAAAACGCCGATTCGCCGATGGCCAGCCAGATGGCCCATTTGGCGCGGAACGCCAGTCCGGTGCCGCCGACGAGCAGGAACAATCCGTAAAGCATCGTCCCCGACGCAAACACGCGCATGTTGCCGGGCGTGACGGTGTCCAGCCAGTCGGCAATGCCCGCAAAAAAACTCCGTTCAGGATCGAGGTGCACCCATCCCAGAAATTGGTTGAACAAATCCGGCAAATCCTTGTTTGCGAGCGTGAAGATGCTCAACGCCAGCAGCAGCGCCAGCACGCCCTTGGTCAATTTGATCGCGATGATGAAATACAGCGTCGGCGCGCGCTTTTTTACTGCCGGAACTTTTGCGTTTTCGGTCATCAACGGATTTTAGACAGCAAAAACTCCAAAAGTTCAGAAATTTTCTGCCGTTCCTGACGGCCATCATCGCGGTAACGGATAGTCACCGTGTCCAGCAGCTCCGGTTTTTCGCCCAGCGTGTCAAAATCAATCGTAAGGCAAAACGGTGTGCCCGCCTCGTCCTGGCGCGCGTAACGGCGGCCAATCGAGCCGCCGTCGTCGTAAAACACGTTCATCCATGGACGCAACAAATCACGAACTTCGAGCGCCTTTTTCACCAGCTCCGGCTTGTTTTTCAGCAGCGGCATCACGCCGACTTTGACCGGCGCGACGCGCGGATGAAATTTCATCACCACCGTCGTCTCACTTTTGCCCTTGTCGTCGGTCTTGGTGACTTCGGTGTAGGCATTCGCAATCAGCGCGAGAATTAAGCGGTCCACGCCCGCGCTCGGCTCAATGACGTGCGGAATGTATTGGCCCTTCGCCAGTCCGTTCGCATCGTCCGTCGCCTGTTTCTGCGCCGGCTCGGGTTCAATGCCCGATTTTAAAAGATAATTTCTCCGGTTCTCGTAATAGCGCTTCCAGAGGTCGTCTTGTTTTTCCTTCGGCAGCTTGCCCCAAGCGGCGCGCAATTCGTCGTCAAACACACCCATCGGCTTGCCGGAAAAACGCGCGTGCTGGCTCAAATCAAAATCGCTGCGGGCGGCGATGCCTTCCAACTCGTCACCGGTCACTTTGCCGTCCGCGTCCTTTTTGCTGAACGGGAACTTGAACAAAATATCCGTGCAGGCGCGGGCGTAATGAGCCAACTCCGCCGGCGTCTGACAATGAAAACCGAGCGTCTCGCGAGACAGCCCGATGCCTTCGTAAAAGCGCACGCGTTCCTCGACCCAGTATTGGTGCCACGCCTGCCAGCCCCAGTTTGGTTGAGGGTCTGGCGTCTTGGATTTGGGGTCTGGGGTTTCGAGCGTTGCCACGCTGCCGTGGATGGCTTCGATGACTTCGTCCGGTTTGATGAAAAATTCCAGTTCCATCTGCTCGAACTCGCGCGAGCGGAAGGTGAAATTGCGCGGCGTGACCTCGTTGCGGAACGCCTTGCCGACCTGCGCGATGCCGAACGGGACTTTTTGCCGCGACGTTTCCAGGACATTTTTGAACTGCGCGAAAATCGCCTGCGCGGTTTCGGGGCGGAGATACGCGATGTCCGCCGCCGTCGCCGTCGGGCCGACGTAGGTTTGGAACATCAGATTGAACGCGCGCGCCTCGGTTTTCTCGCCGTGACATTCATTCACGCACTTGCTCGGCTTTTGCGGGCAGGCGATTTCATCCGTCTGGTCCGCGCGAAAACGGCCTTTGCACGTTTTGCAGTCAATCATCGGGTCGCTGAACGTCGCGACGTGGCCGGAGGCCTCCCAAATTTTCGGCGACATAATAATGGTCGCCTCGAGGCCGGCCACGTCGTCGCGCTGGCGGGTCATGGCGTGCCACCAGAGTTCCTTGACGTTGCGCTTGAGTTCCGCGCCGAGCGGGCCGTAGTCCCAAAAGCCGTTGATGCCGCCGTAAATCTCGGAGGATTGAAAAATGAAGCCGCGCCGCTTGCACAGCGACACGATTTTTTCCATCAGCACATTCTCTTTCGGCTCGGCCATAGGGTCTGTCAGTGTTCGCCAAGCGCGGGCTGGTGTAAATGAGATTTTCACCGGTGCAAGGGCGTTTAATGCGTGAGGTTCACGCGCAATGTGTGAAATTTTCACGCAAACCGTCGCAGCAGGTCGAGAAACTGCTGCGCGCTTTTCTTATTTCCAAAGGAATTTGCAGAAAAAGGTCGGGCCGTTGAGTTGGCATTGGCATTGCTTAAGTTTTCCCAGAATTGATGTTGACAGCGGGCGCGCTCGGAGTAGAGTTTGCCACTTGTCACCTGAACGAAACAACAACAACAAAAATAACCTATGAAAAGCACTCTCAAACAGAAAAAGGCCTTCACGCTGATCGAACTGCTCGTCGTGATCGCCATCATCGCCATTCTGGCGGCCATGTTGCTGCCGGCGCTCGCCGCCGCCAAGCGCAAGGCGCAGAAAATCAACTGCACCAACAATCTCAAGCAGGTCGGCATCGCCTTCAGAATTTGGGAAGGGGACAACGGCGACAAATACGCCATGGCCCTCTCATCGGCCCAAGGCGGCGCCATGGAAATGGTTTCATCCGCTCTCGATACAACAAGTCCTGTCGCAGCTGGCAAGCTCAACGTGCCTTACCTTTTTTCAGTCATGTCAAATGAGTTGTCCACGCCAAAAATTTTGTTGTGCCCGTCGGATGCCTCATTTCGTTCCGTGGCCGCTGGATTTATCGCAAATCCCGCCACCACTCTTCCTGGGGCTGGTTTTAATTTTACCAACGGCAATGTCAGCTACTTTGTCTGTGGTGACGCCGCTGATTCTTATCCCAACATGATTCTTTCCGGCGATCGCAACATCGGCACAGTAGCCACTCTAGGCGCCGCATCCAGCGGCAATGTCAGTGGCTCCTCCGGTTTTGCCTCGGCAGGGGCTTTAATCAGCGCCGGCAGCTCCGGCACCGCCGCTGGCACGCAGGGCACCGAGTTGACGGGTGATGTGGCCACTATCAACCCAACTGCTGGTTATGTGGCTTGGACTTCCAGCGATATGCATCTTAAAACCGGCAATATCGGATTGACGGACGGCAGCGTTGCTTCAACAACGGCTTCATCCATGCAAACCGCGTTCAACAATGCGACGAACGGTTACGCGAATCCTCAACTTTGGTATAACTTCCCGCAGGATTAACTGCCGGGTTTGGTTTCAGCAAGCGAGGCATCCGCAAGGGTGCCTCGTTTTGCTTTTGCCACCGGGGTTATGAATCGGAAACACGCCGCAGGTTCTTCTTCCCGCCTTATACCGCGTTCGACAAACAATTCCGGGGCAGTGCGTTTATCTTCACCCTTTCATTTCACTATTGTCTTTGACGAATTATGAGGTGAGGACCATCAATATGAGTGAGAGCATAGCAGAGCCTCCGACTGATTCGTTAAGTTGACTGTTCAGCGAAAGAGCCGGAGACCCGGCCATTTCTTGATTTTAGTGGATGGAAAACCAGCCCTTGCGGCGCAGCGCGAGCACCGCCGAACCGCCAACCAGGATCAAAGCGAAGGAGGAAGGTTCAGGCACGTCCGCAATAGCGCTTACAACAAAATTATCAATTCGGTCAGTTCCAGCGGTGCCAACGTTGCCTCCATTGATGGCGCCACCCGTGGTTGGCGACTGGTCAACAACGCGAAAATAAACAGAAGGAGCCTCGTTCAAGGTTGAAACCGAGCTAAGATCGTAATTGAAAGTAAATCCGTTGGCGTGGCTGCCCGGAGTCCAAGTGCTAAGCATGATGGTGTTATTGCCGCCCGAAGGCGTAAAGTTCAGGCCGTCGGCGCTGTATTGCAGGGAAAATGATCCCGGCCCGCTGGCACTCCCGGTTTGGTCGTAGGAGAGAGTAACGCCCGTATAACCAATCGTGCTGACAGAAAACTGAAAATAGTCACCCGCAGCCCAGTTGTTGGCGCTCCAGGAGTTTGCAGAGCCGTTGCCAGAAGGAATGGACCATGCGGTTGATGCCGAAGCATGGCTGGCGCTGGCCGTTCCAAACCCGATATCAGCGCTGATTCCACTTTGCGTCGCGCCCGGGGTTCTGCCCGTTCCAATGATATTGTTGGTGGAGCCAGAAGTTTGAAAAGTCCAATCGGCAATGACATCAGCCTTGGCGGAGACAAACGACGACGCTGCCAGAACGGCTGTAACAACGACAAATGTTTTCATGAGGTTTTCTTTCTAAAATGCGGTTGTTTGGGATTTCTCATTAGCAAAACAAGCAAATTACCGGCGCTACATCAATCAGTAAATGACCATCGAATAACGATTTCATTTTCACTTAACTTAATCATTAGAGCAGCCTGATAACGGGTGTTTACGGCGTTTCGGAAACGCAGACATTGCGGATTTGGCACGGCTGGGATTAAATCAAATCCGTCTGCCAGCGGATAGTTCAAGGAATGATCCTTGGATTGCGCAAGGGGGCAAATCTGAATGGACACGGAAGGCTTTGCTTTCCGTTATGGTGACCCCAATATTTCATTTGCTCGATCGGTGGGAAAGGGTTATTCCAAAGCCTAAATCAAAACAAAGGGTTCCCAATGACCGCTTGCATTGCCGCCAAGCCACCACCCGGCTGATACATGGCTTGCGTCCAAAGGGGCAAACGCGCATTCTTTCCACCACAAAATGAAAAATTGGCCATGAAAAAGCTTCTTTGGATTCTTCCGTTCGCCATCGCCGCCAGCCTGTGCGCCGCGCCCAAAACCAATCCGTCCGGTGCCGACACCAACGCGCCTGCCGAGAAGAACGAGGCCGCCGCCATCCCCGATGCCACGCACAAGCCGGTCTTCACCACCAACACCATCTCCATCTCCGGCACCGCTGTCACCTATGTGGCGGAGACGGGCATGTTGCCGATTCTCGCGCCCACCGGCTCGGTGCGCGCCTCGGTCTTTTACGTCGCCTATACGCGCACGGGCCAGACGAACAAGGCCGCGCGTCCGGTCACGTTTTGCTTCAATGGCGGGCCCGGCTCGTCGTCCGTGTGGCTGCACTTGGGCGCGCTCGGTCCGCGCCGCGTGAAAATGAATGAGGACGGCACGCTGCCGCCGCCGCCGTTCGGCTTGACGGACAACGAGTATTCCATCCTGGACGGAAGCGACCTGGTTTTCATTGACCCGGTGGCCACCGGGTTCAGCCGCCCGGCCAACGACGGGAAGCCCGATGATTTCTTCGGCAATTCCGCCGATTTGGATTCCGTCGGCGAGTTCATCCGGCTCTGGACGACGCGGCACGACCGCTGGCTCTCGCCAAAATATCTCTGCGGCGAAAGTTACGGGGTTTACCGCGCGGCAGGCCTGGCGGAACATTTGAGTTCGCGCTATGGCATGTATTTGAACGGGCTGGTTCTCGTTTCCGGTGTGCTGGACTTCGCGACGATTTACGACAATCCCGGCAACGACGTGCCGTATCCGCTCTATCTGCCGGCCTACACGGCGGCGGCGCAGTTCCACAACAAACTGCCGCCGGACTTGCAGGCGGATTTGCCGAAGGCGCTGGCCGAAGCGCGCGAATTCGCGAAGGGCGAATACGCCTCGGCATTGCAGCGGGGCGATTCACTCTCCGCCGACGAGCATAAAAAGGTGGCCGATGAACTCGCCCGGCTCACCGGCCTGAAACCGTCGGTCATCGAGGACAACCACTTGCGGATTGACGAGGGCGTGTTCCGCAAGCAACTCCTGCACGACGAGGGATTGATTCTCGGCGCCTACGACGCGCGCATCACCGGGCGCGACGATGATGCCGCTTCGCCATATCCGGATTTTGATCCGTCGGACGCGGCGGTGGTCGGGCCGTTTTCCGCCGCGATGAATTCGTATGTGCGCGGGGAATTGAAGTTCGAGGACGACTTGCCCTACGAAATTCTCGCTGGTGTGCAACCGTGGAATTACGGCGCGCGCAACACCTACGCCAGCGCGGGCGACCGGCTTGCCGGGATCATGAACCAGAATCCCTACATGAAAATCCTCGTGCTCGGCGGGCGTTGCGACCTGGTCTGCCCGATTGACACGGTGCATTACGCGCTCGACCACATGCAGCTCGACCCGGCTTACCGCACGAACATCACCTACGCGGAATTCGACGCCGGCCACATGATGTATATCAACCTGCCGGACCTGAAGAAATTGCACACGACGGTGGAGGACTTCCTGAAATGATTTACGATGTTGGATTTACGATTTACGAGCGCTTCCGCATTTCAAGCCGGCGCGTAAAGCGTATATCGTAAATCGAAAATAACGCGCGAATTGATCCTGCTCTGCTGGATTGCTTCCATCATTCGTGGACTTTGATCAGCGTCTTGATGGCGTGGTTGCCTGCGGCCATTTTCTGGAACAACTCCGGTAGTTGCGTCAGCGGACATTCGCCATCCACGAAGTCGCCCGCGTGAATGACGCCCGTCTCGATGAATTCCAAAGCTCGCCGGATGGCGTGTGGCGTGTGGTGAAAACTCGCGAGCAACGTGAGGTCGGAATAATGGATGAAGGTTGTGTCCAGCGTGACGGAAGTGCCCGCCGGGCAGCCGCCGAAAAAATTCACCGTGCCGCCCTTGCGCACCAGATGCACACTCGCCTCCCATGTATCAGGGCGGCCTACCGCTTCAATCACCACGTCAAAATGCGTTTTCGTCGCCGCGCGGATTTTCGCGGGCAGGTTCCGTCCGTCGCCGATGTCAATCGCCTGGCTTGCGCCAAGCCGTTGCGCCGCCTCCAGCCGCGCCGCGCGCCGCCCGGCCACTGTCACATCGCAGCCGAGATTTTTCGCCAGCGCGACAAACATCAGGCCAATCGGCCCTGCTCCGATGACGAGCACGTGCTGGCCGGCGCGCAATTTCGTGTCACCCACGCCCTGCACAACGCACGCCAGCGGCTCGGTGAGCGCGGCGTCTGCAAAATCCGTTTCTGGCTTGAGACGCAGAAGGTTTTTTTGGACGAAACGCGCTGGCACGACGATGGATTCGGCGTAGGCGCCGTTGAGAAACAGCAAGTCGTCGCAGATGTTTTCCTGTCCGACTCCGCAGTGAAAACATTTGCCGCACGGCGCAGAATTCGCGGTAACCACTCGGTCGCCGATTCGGAATTCGGAATTCGGAATTTGGAGTTCGGTAATGACTCCCGCCAGCTCGTGGCCGAAGACGGCAGGCGGCACGATCATCTTCGCATGATAGCCGCGTTTGAAAACCTTGAGGTCGGTGCCGCAGGTGAGGGCGGCCTCGATGCGGACGCGGACTTCGCCGGGTTTCAGCGGCGTCGGCGAGATGTCTTCAACCCGGATGTTTTCCTTCCCGTGGAGGATGGCGGCTTTCACAAGAACAGTTTATGAACGCGCGGTGTTGCCGCAAACTTTAGTTTGCAATTTGCGCCGGCGGCGCCTTCACAAAATTCGTCTCGCGCAGATAAATCGGCACCAGCTTTTCGCCCGGCTTGAAATCGCTTCGGCACGCCGCCAGTTCCGCGATCACCGCCGCGCGCGGGAGAACCAGCCGTCCGGCGGGAAACCAGCGCGTCACCTCCGGGCCGATCAAAATCCCCTCCGCTGCGGCCCGCGATTGAACTTCTGCCTGCGATAAAATATCCAGCGGTGCGATTTCCCGCCAGCCATCGGCGGTAATTTCATACGACGCCAGATAAAGTTCATTCCGCTGCGCGTCAATCACCACGTTCACGCGGCCAAGGATTTTCTCCGCCTGCGCCTGCGCCGCAATGGCCTCCGCGCTGCTGACACCCAGCAGATTTGCACCACGCGCCAGTTGCCAGCCCTGCGCGATGGAAATCGCCGCGCGAATGCCGGTGTAGGAGCCGGGGCCGAGGCCGATAGCGATCGCCTCAATCTGTTCACGCTCGATTTTTGCCTCGGCCAGAGCTTGTTCAATCATCCCGAACGCATTTGTCCCGTGCCCGCCGGTTTCGACGGCTTCGGCGGCAACAGACGCGCCTTCCGCCTTCAAAACGGCCACGCTTCGTTGCGGCGAGGAAAATTCAAGCGCCAGAATCGTCATAAATGATCTTCCGTTCCGTCTCGCCGACGATTTCGATTTTCACTTTTATTAAAGTCGTCATTCGCAATTCGTCATTCGCAATTCTCTCCGCCCATTCCACCACCGCCACGCCGTCCGGCTGCAAAAATTCCTCCAGCCCGGCGGACAGAATCTGCTGCGGTGTTTCGAGCCGGTATAAATCCAGATGAAACAATTTCAGCCGCCCGTCGCCGTATTCGTTGACCAGCGTGAATGTCGGCGAATGCACCCGCGCCGCAACGCCGAGTCCGCGCGCGACGCCTTTCACCAGTTGCGTCTTGCCAGCGCCGAGTTCGCCGGACAGCGCGATGACCAGCCCGCGCTTCGCCGCGCGGCCAAGTCTTTCGCCGAGCGATTCAGTCTCCGCCGGGCTATGCGAAATGAACGTAGCCATGGGTGTCCAGTTTTTGCGCGCCAGTCTTGTCGCGGATTAAAATTCCGTCGCCCGCTGCAATTTTCCCGATGCAACTCAATTTCAATTTCGGAAAATTCTTCTTCCAGGCGTCGAGCAGCCTCACCGCGCTGCCGCTGGCAACCGTGAACAGCAGCTCAAAATCCTCGCCATCGGTGAGCGCGGCAGCAAATGCAGGCTTCTTTTGGGCCTGCAATTTCGCGGCGCGCGAAACGGGAACCGCCGATTTCAAAATTTCCGCGCCGACGCCGCTGGCCTTCAAAATGTGACGCAGGTCGCCAGCCAGCCCGTCGCTCAAATCAATCATCGCGTGGATTGAAAAATGGTCCGCCAGCCAGCGTGCCTCGGCCAACCGCGGCTCGAACTCCAGATGTTTTCCTGCGAGCGAGCCGCCAAGTTCACCGGTCACAAAAATGGCGTCGCCGGCTTTCGCGCCGGAGCGCAGCACTTGTTTCCCCCGCGCGACGGTGCCGAGCAGCGCGATAGAAATGAAAATGCGCCCGGGATTCGTCGTCGTTTCGCCGCCGACAATCGCCACGCCGAATTTCTTCGCAAGCGCATTCATGCCATCATAAATTTTTTCCACAAATTCCGGCTCGAATTTTTCCGGCAGGCCGAGGGTGATAAGCGCGGCGACGGGCGTTCCGGCCATCGCCGCAATGTCACTCAAACAACGCGCCAGCGCCTTGCGCCCGACTTTTTCAGGCGGCGTTTCCCGTGTGAAATGGACGCCTTCAACCACCGCGTCGGTTTTGAACAGGATCAACTTTTCCGGCACGCCCAAACCCAGCACGGCGCAATCGTCGCCCGCGCCGGCCACGACGTTTTTATTCGTCGGCAGCGATTTTGTCAGTCGCGCAATGAGTTCGAATTCGTTCATTTCAATAACTGGACGTGCATGAATTTTTGCAGGAACTCGTTGATTTGCGGCAGAAAATGGAGCGCGGCGAGATTGGTGGCGTTGAACAGCGAGTGCGCGGCGATGGGTGCGAGCAGATTGTCGGTCATTTCGTAAAGCCACGTCAGCGCGAGCGCGAGCGCGAACAGCGGCACGAACGTTCCGGCGTCGAAATGGATTGCGGCGAAAATCGCGCTGACGCCAAAAAGGGCGGCGCGCGGCGAGCCAAGCTGTTTCACGAACGGATAAAGCATCCCTCGAAAGATAAATTCCTCGGCAACGGGCGCGATGACAACGGCAAACATTCCGAAACAAACGCGCAGCCAGGAAGCTTTCAGGCCGAGAAACATCTCGACGGCGGGCTGGCTTTCAGCCGGCACGCCGATTTTTTCCAGCACGACGCCGGATAAGCCTTGCAGCAGCCAGACCGCAGGCAGCGTGAAAACCAGCACGCCGGCGGCCAGCAGGAGTGATTTCCCCAAATCCGGCCCGCGGAATCCAAATGCATCGCGCCAGTTGGTTTTGTGCAGCCGCAAAAAAACCAGGATGAAAATCCACGCCGGGCCTTCGATGCCCAGCGTGCCAAGCAGCGCAAACCCGGCATCATCGGGATTTTGAAATCCTGCAAGGCCACTTTTTTGGAGCAGCAAGGCCAACATGGCCACGAAGCCGTAGCACGCGAACATCGCCGCTCCAAACAGGAGCACGAATTCGGATTGCCACGGTTTTTTCGACAGCATGACCCCAGCCTAGCGCAGCCGCGCGCGGGTGACGACGCAAAATTATTAGCGGTGAACCTGATTATGAGGCAATGTTTCCGCGATGGCCGCCGAACATATCAACCGCCTGGCACGGGAGAAATCGCCGTATCTGCTCCAGCACGCGCATAATCCCGTGGACTGGTTCGCGTGGGGCGGGGAGGCCTTCGCCAAGGCGCGAGCGGAGAACAAACCCGTCCTCGTCAGCATCGGTTATTCCACCTGCCACTGGTGCCATGTGATGGAACGCGAGTCGTTCGAGGATGAGCTGGTCGGCAAATATCTCAACGAACATTTCGTCAGCATCAAGGTGGACCGCGAGGAGCGGCCCGACGTGGACAAAATTTACATGACGTTCGTGCAATCCACGACCGGCGGCGGCGGCTGGCCGATGAATGTTTTTCTTACGCCGAATTTGAAGCCGTTTTTCGGCGGCACTTATTTTCCGCCGGACAACCGTTATGGTCGGCCAAGCTTTCTCCAAGTGCTCCAGCAAATCAGCCAGCTCTGGCAGGAACGCAAAAATGAGATCGCCGCGTCCGCCGATGAAATCTATGCGCGACTTGAAGCTTCAACCGAGAATGCGGTCGGATCAGATTTGCCGCTGACGCCGGACGTTTTGAAAAATGCGGCGGCGGCTTTCAAATCCAATTATGACCCAGCCCACGGCGGATTCGGCGGCGCACCGAAATTTCCGCAGCCGAGCTTTCCATCGCTGCTGCTGCGTTGCGCGAAACGGTTTCACGACGACGAGGCCGTAAAAATGGTTTTGCACACTTGCGAAAGGATGGCCGCTGGCGGCATCCACGACCAGCTCGGCGGCGGCTTCGCGCGCTATTCCGTGGACGCCGAGTGGCTCGTGCCGCATTTCGAGAAAATGCTCTACGACAACGCGCAGCTCACGCAGCTTTACCTCGACGTCTTTCTCGTCAGCGGCGACGCGCGCCATGCGGACGTTGCACGCGACATCCTCGATTACGTTTTGCGTGACATGACGCATCCTGATGGCGGATTTTATTCCGCCGAGGACGCCGACAGCGAAGGCCACGAGGGGAAATTCTATTGCTGGACGAAGGACGAGCTTTCCAAGTTGCTGACCGTGGATGAACTCAACGTGGCCGCGAAATATTTTGGCATCACCGCTGAAGGCAATTTCGTTGACCACAGCCATCCGCAACCGCTGGCAGGGCAAAATGTGTTGAGCATCGTGAATCCGGACGTTCCCGCCGAAGACTTGCCTTTGCTCATCTCTGCCAAAATGAAAATGTCCGAAGTGCGCGGCAAGCGCATCCGCCCGCATCTCGACGACAAGATTCTCGCATCGTGGAACGGTCTGATGCTCGGCGCATTCGCGCGGGCATCCGCAGTTTTGGGCGATGAAAAATATCGCGCAACGGCGGAGAAGAATTTGAAATTCATCCGGCGGAAATTGTGGCAACCGCCACAAGGTAGGGCGGACAGTCCTCTGCCCGCCGACGGCGCGCACGGAGTGACGCGCCCTACCGGCACATTGTTTCACCGCTGGCGTGAAGGCGAACGTGACAGTGTGCAGTTGCTCGAAGGTTACGCGTTTTATCTTTCCGGCGTGATTGAACTTTATGAGGCGACGCTGGAGCCGGGACACCTGGATTTTGCAATCGAATTGGCTGAAGCCATGATTGCGAAATTTTACGACGCAGAAATCGGCGGCTTCTGGCAAAGCGCAGCCGACGCGAAGGATTTGATTTTGCGCGTGAAGGACGATTACGACGGCGCGGAGCCGAGCGGCAATTCAGTAGCTGCGCTCGCGCTGTTGAAACTTGGCGCAATCACCGGTGGAAAAGATTTTACCGAAGCCGCCGAAAAAACTTTGGGTCTGTTCGCGCACCGGCTGCAAAATTTTCCGCAGGCCATGCCGTTCATGTTGCACGCGCTGGATTTTTCACTGCAAGAGCCAAAGCGCGTCGTCATCGCTGGAGACACCAATTCCACGAATTATTACGAATTATTACGGGCTGCACATTCGGTCTATCAGCCGGACAAGATCGTTCTGGGCAACACCGGCGCGGTCGAGGAATTTGCGCGGACACTGCCCGCAAAAGACGGCCCATTGGTTTATCTCTGCACCAGTCAATCGTGCCAGCCGCCAACGAGCGACACGACAGAGTTGAGGAAAATGTTGGAATGAACTCCGCTACACCGCGCTGTCGCCCTGTTCCTCGGTGCGGATGCGGTAGGCGTCGTCAATCGTGGAGATGAACACCTTGCCGTCGCCGATTTTGCCGGTCTTGGCCGCCTTGAGGATGGCCTGGATGGCCTGCTTGGCGAGATTGTCCGGCAGCACGCTTTCGATCTTTATCTTCGGCAGAAAGTCAATGGTGTATTCGCTGCCGCGGTAAATTTCAGTGTGGCCCTTCTGCCGGCCAAAGCCCTTGACCTCGATGACGGTCATGCCCTGGATGCCGATCTCGTTCAGGGCGGTTTTGACGTCGTTCAATTTGAACGGCTTGATGATGGCTTCGATTTTTTTCATAAAATTCAGGTTGGTGATCCGGTTTATTCCGTGTAAGCGCGTTCGCCGTGCTGCGTAAGGTCCAGGCCGGCGTCCTCGTCTTCAATATGCACGCGCAGGCCGACCAGTTTGTCCACCAGCTTGAGGAGGATGAACGTTGCGGCACCGGCGAATACTGCTGTGAAAACGACCGCGATGGCCTGGTTGAAAAATTGCGGCGTGCCGCCCGCCAGCGAAACTGGGATGCCGTTTGCGTGGAAGGTAGAGGCAATCGCCGGATTCACGGTCGCGCTCGCCAGAAAACCGAGCATCAACATGCCGGTCATGCTGCCGACGCCGTGAACGCCAAAAACGTCCAGCGAATCATCGTAGGCGAACCGCGCCTTCAATTTAGTCACGGCAAAATAACAAATGATGCCCGCAGCCAGCCCGATGCAAAATGCGGCCGGCACGGAGACGAACCCCGACGCGGGTGTGACCGTGGCCAATCCCGCGACCATGCCGGATGCCGCACCGAGCACGCTGGGCCTGCCCTTGTGCAGCCATTCGGTCGCCGCCCAGCTCAACGCGGCGGCTGCGGCGGAAAAATGCGTCGCGGCAAACGCGCTGCTGGCGAGTGCGCCCGCGCCGAGCGCGCTGCCGCCGTTGAACCCGAACCAGCCCACCCAAAGCAACCCCGCGCCGATGAGGCTCAACACGACATTATGCGGCATCATCGGCTCCTGCGGATAGCCGCTGCGCCTGCCCAGCACGAGCGCGCAGACGAGCGCCGACACGCCGGAGCTGATGTGGACGACCGTGCCGCCGGCAAAATCCAGCACCGGAATTTTTCCGCCGAGCGCCCAGTTGAAATAGCCGCCTGCGCCCCAAACCATGTGGCACAGCGGGAAATAAACGACTGTGACCCAGAGCACCGTGAATAGAACGTAGGCCTTAAACTTGATCCGTTCCGCGACCGCGCCGCTGATGAGCGCGGGCGTGATGATGGCAAACATCATTTGAAACAGCATGAAACTTTCCTGCGGCACCGTGGCCGAATAATCTGGGTTCGGCGCGCCGCCGACGCCGTTGAGCATAAAATAAGTCAGCGGATTTCCGACGAAGGCGTTGCCGGGCGCGAACGCCATGCTGTAGCCGAACAGCATCCACAGCGTTGACACCAGCGCCATGAGAATCAGGCTGTGCATCATCGTGGAGAGGACGTTCTTGCTGCGCACCAGCCCGCCGTAAAACAAAATCAGCCCCGGCGCGGTCATCATCAGCACCAGCGCGCAACTGGCGAGCAGCCAGGCGTTGTCTCCGGTGTTGATCGCCGGTGCGGCCGATGACGAAGCCTGTTCGAGCCGGGCCACGCGCTGCTCCAGTGAAGCGCCAGTGTCGGCGGCCTGCGCCAGCGTCGCGCCGATTCCCAGCATTGCACAAATCACTGGCACCAGCAGAAGCAGCCGAACGAACCTGATAGTAAGGATTTTGGCTGGAAAGACACCACTGCCGGACGTTGATGGGACGCCATGGTTCATGGCTATACGATGAGACAGATGGAAAAACCGGTCTAACCGGATTTTGGCAAACTCTTACCAAAAATTAACCGCCCGGTTCCCGGCGCTCCCGGTGCGGCGGCTGGAGTTTGTGCAGCGCACGGCGCAATGATTCCAGCTCGCGCTCGTCGGCGAACTTCTGGTGCTCGGCCAGTTCCACCAGCCGCAACACTTCCACCATCTGCTCCAGCGCCTGCTCCAATGACTCGACGATCTGCCTGACTTCCCCGACGGTCTGGCCGATGGCTGAACCCTGGGGCTTTTCAACACGCGGCACCGGAACCGCAGCCCGGACGGGGGGAACATGGGGAACAGGAGGCTGGATTTTTTGTTTCGACGGCACGGGACGCACCGGCATCTCCTCGCGCAGGCGGATTGGCGACTCAATTTCTTTTGATGGTGAATCCGCCTGGGCAGGTTGATCAGAAACTGGAACAAGCGGGGCATCTGGTGCCGGTGGACGCGAACCACGGCTCCGACCCCGGCCGCCACGACGGCCCCTGCGGCGTCCGCCTGGACGTTTCGATTGCGGGGGGCCGCTCAATTCCGGCTGTTGTTCCTCTGGCATTCTGCGGACGAGCATGACGCGCCAGCGGGGAAAAGCAATGGCGAACTGCGACTACTTCTTCACAAACAACGCGAGCGAGGCCGTGAAACCGTGCAGATAATTCTTCCCGCCGACGGGGCCGATCTCGCCGTTGCAGAAAAATCCCGCAAGGCCGAACGGACCAAGCTGCTTCTGCACCAGTTCGGCGTCGTGGTTCGGCGCGCTGAACAGATTTTGCCCGCGGCCGTTGCAGCAGCAGAGGCAGCCGCCGTAAATCGTCGCGCCGCCGAGCTGCTTTTGGGCGCGGTCGAGCAATTCGTTCATGTCCTCGGTCGCCGCCGCGGCGTCGCGCCGCTGGAATTGCATCATCTGCCCTGCACGCGGCAGCGCGCCGACCGCCAGCACGCCGGAATTCGGGTCGCCGCCGATGAGATTGCGCACGAGAAAGTCGCCCCGGTGAAAATCCTCGAGGTATTGGTTGACGACCAGCCCGATGAGCAGGTTGCCCTGCGCCTTGCGTTGTTCCTCGGGCGGAAGTTTTTGAAACGTCTCGGCAAGCACCGCGTAAGCCGGACGATTGCCGATGTGGTGGATGATGTTTTTTTCCACGCGCGTAAGCGTCCAGGTCTCGCCGATCGGCGTGCAACCCTGCGATATGACCCCCTCCAGCTTCACGTCGCCTCCGACGGAAATCGCCACGCCGCCGTCCTCGAACACGTCGCCGTTCAGATAAACCTGCGTGGTCTGGTCAGAAGAAATCCCGCTGGCCAGTCCGCCAAAAGTCGGCAACGGCGCATAGGCTTCGTTCCAGCCGCGGATCCAGCTCTCCGAGTCGAGGTGAAAGGGATCAATGAACACGAGCCAGCCGTTGGTGTGTTTCGGCTCGACACCGGTTTCAAGGTGCCAATACGCGCCGTTGGCCTCCTCGACTTGCGCCTGCGTGAACCGGACGCCTTTCAATTCCGCGCCGGGCAGCGAATAAAGCGCCAGCGCCAGCCCGTCCGTGTTTTCAAATTCATGTTCACCGGCGATCAGGCCGCCGCTCGAACAACCCGCCAGCAGCGGGATGCGGGCGTGGACGCGCAGGATTTCCAGCACCGCCTTCGCGTGCGGGAAAAATTTCGGCGACATGAACACGAGGCCGAGCGAAACCTGCTGCGCAAGCAACTGCCCCCGCAACTTCTCCGCCCAGTCGCGCAGGCCGGTTTCATCAAAACCGCCCGTCCAGTGCGCCGCGATGGAATATTCGCTGTTCACAATTCTACTTCAACCATGCCACAACTTTCTCGCCAGACCAAATTTCTTTCACCGGCTGGCGCTCGCGCGCGACGGCGGCGCGGCGTCCGTTCACAAGAATTTCGGCGGCCAGCGGGCGGGCGTTGTAACTGGACGCCATGACAAAGCCGTAGGCACCCGCGCTCAACAGCGCGAGGTAATCGCCCTCGCCGACTTTCGGCAACGGACGGTCCTTGCAGAAATAATCGCCCGACTCACAAATCGGCCCGACCACGTCGGACTTTAGCGTTGAGTTGCCTTTTCGCACGAGCGGCATGATTTCGTGATACGAATCGTAAAAAGCCGGGCGGATCAAATCGTTCATCGCGGCGTCCACGATAACGAAATTCTTTTTGCCCGTGCGTTTCACATATTCGACGCGCGTCACAAGAATGCCCGCATTGCCGGAAATGAACCGGCCCGGCTCCATCAGGATTTTCAGGCCGAGCGGTTTCAGAAGCGGCAACAGGGTTTTGGCATAAGTCTCAGGCGTCAAAATTCCTTTCGCAGCAGCCGTTTTCCACCAGCCCGGCGAACCGCTCGCCAGCGCCGGCTGATAGACGATGCCCAGTCCGCCGCCGATGCTGAAAAATTCCAGCGCGTATCTGTCCTTCAGCCGGTTCAAAAGCGGCAGGACCTTCCGCACCGCCTGTTCAAACGGCGACACGGAGGTCAACTGCGAGCCGATGTGCATCTGCAGGCCGCGCAGCCGTAAATTTTTCAGTTTGCTGGCGCGGGCGTAAACGGCTTCGACCTGCTCGAACGCGATACCAAATTTGTTTTCGTAGGTGCCGGTGGTGATTTTCGCGTGAGTATGCGCCTCGATGTTCGGGTTCACGCGCACCGCGACGGGCGCGATTTTTTTCAGCCGCGCGGCGATGCGGTTGATGCGCTGCAATTCCGGCTCGCTCTCGGCGTTGAACGAATAAATTCCCCGGCGCAGCGCGAATTCGATTTCGTCCTCCGTTTTGCCGACACCGGCAAAAACACACTGGCGCGGGTCGCCGCCCCCCGCAATGACGCGCCGCAACTCGCCCGCGCTGACGATGTCGAAGCCGGCACCAAGGTTCGCCAGTGTTCGCAGCACGGAAAGATTGGAATTCGCCTTCATCGCGAAGCAAACCAGGTGGTCCAGCGGCGCGAGCGCGGCGTCCAGCCGGCGGAAATGTTCCGTCAGCGTCCGTTGCGAATAAATGTAAAGCGGCGTGCCATGCTTTTTGACCAGCGACTCAATGGCGACGCCCTCGCAGAATAATTTGTTCCCGACGTAACGAAAATCGTGCATGACGGATGAAGTTTAGGGTTCAGGGTTCAAAGTTCAAGGTTGCTAAACAAAAAACCCGCCGGAGAAAATTCCGGCGGGCGTGATCAAAAAACTTTTCAAGGCTCCGCCAGGATCGCCGCACGCTCTTTTTGGTATTCGTCCGGCGAAACCTGGTCGGCCATGTATTTCGCAAGCAGTGCCTGCAACTCCGCCTCCTTTTGCGCCGAGACGGGCAACGGCGGCGCTTCGATCGGCTTGAAGCCCAGGGCCGCTCCAGTATTGCCCGCATTGGCGGGTATCGGCGAGGCAACTGGCGCGGCGGGTTTCGCGGGCGGCGTGGCAACCACTTCCGCCGGTGGCACGGGCACGGCGGCCGTCGGTGAATTGGTTTCAGCAATCGTTGTCATAGGTGCCGCAGGTTGTGTTTCGGCAGGTGCCGTGGCGGGTGTCACGACTGGCGCAGGAATCACAGCCGGTGGCAGATTGGTATTGGGAACTGGCGCGGCGGCGGGTGTGGGGGTTGTCACTGCATTTGTCGGCTGCGGTTCGACGCCGGAAGCCGTCACAATAACTGGCGGCAGAGTCGGAGTGGCTTCGGGAGCTGCGGTCGCTGCCGGAACAGGTTGCGTTTCAGCGGGAGCTGGCGCGGGTATTGCGGCAGGTGCGGGAGCCGCAGCCGGTGGCGTGTTAGTATCGGGAACTGCGGTCGCTGCCGGAGCGGGTTGTGTTTCGGCGGGCACTGGTGCGGGTGCCTCGACTGGAGCAGGCACCGCAGCCGGTGGCGGATTAGTATCAGGAACTGGGGTTGCTGCCGGAGTAGGTTGCGTTTCAACGGAAGTTGGTGCGGGTGTCGTGGCAGGTGCGGGAACCGCGACCGGTGGCGTAGTAGTATCGGGAACTGCCGTTACTACCGGAGCAGGTTGAGTTTCAGCGGGAGCTGGTGCGGGCGTCTCGGCAGGCGCAGGAACCGCAATCGGTGGCGTATTAGTATCGGGAGCTGCTGTCGCTGCCGGAACGGGTTGCGATTCAGCAGGCACTGGTGCGGGTGCCTCGACTGGAGCAGGAACCGCAGCCGGTGGCGTGTTAGTATCGGGAACTGGCGTTGCTGCCGGAGCAGGCTGAGTTTCAGCGGGCGCTGGTGCGGGCGTCGGGGCAGGCGCAGAAACCGCAGCCGGTGGCGTGTTAGTGTCGGGCGCTGGCGCGGGTGCCGGGGCAGCGGGTGGAGGAGTCGGCGGCGGCGTATTCGTTGGCTGACTTTCCTGCGCGTCCAACTCGCTCATCTTTTCAATCAACGCCGCGCGCGCGGCGGCCTGCGCCGGAGTGTCGTCCGCCCGGACGGATGCAGAACCCGCCAAAAATGCCGTGGCGCAGACTGCTGACAATAACTTGGAAATTCGCATCTCATTTTCTTACGCCAATTCATGGCCGGATGCAACTGCTTTTCCGCCTGCTGGAAACAAGCCGCCGCCATGCAAACGGCAGCGGACTGGCCAGCGCCGAGCGCAGCATGATGCCGCGCACCTCGCCGCGCGAAACCTTCACGCGCTGCTGCAATCCAATCGCATTTGCCGCGCGGAGCTTTTCAATTGTCCGCAGGCCGATCAAAATCGGCCAGGCGCACGCCAGCCGGACGCGGAATTGCCCGAACGGCAGCGTGTTCGTGTAATTCCAGCCCGCCGCGAGATGCGACTCCGCCAAATCCAGATGGTTGCGGAACAGCGGCAGGAATTTCGCCTCGTTTTCGGGTGACAATAAATTTTCCGGCGAAAGCCCGGCGGGCCGCAGTTTTTCCAGCGGCAGATAGCAGCGGCCTTTTTTCAGATCCGCCGGCAAATCGCGCAAAATGTTCACGATCTGCAACCCTTTGCCGAACCGGATGCCGTCGGCGATGAATTGCTTTTCATCCAGCTTCGCCTGCGGGAAAAGATGCGCACGGCAAATCCTAGTCCAGAATTCGCCCACGCAGCCAGCCACACGATAGGTGTAATCGTCCAGCTCGGCAGCCGTTTCCAGCGCGATGATTTGATTGGTGGGGCGAGAGTCCTCGCGAGCCGAATCAGGATGGTGGCCGTGCGCAAGCACCGGCTCGCCGGGAGTCTCGCCCCACCGGCCAAATCGCCGCAAATCCAGTTCCTGCCCGCTCGTGATGGTGGCGAGAACGTCGCGAATCAGTTTTTGATCCGCGTCGGGAAATTCCTTCAATGCCGCCAGGCTCGCCTCGACCTTTTCAAGCAACAACTTTTCGGCGGACAAATTTTGATTTTGCGCCAGCACACCAAAATCCAGTGGCGCGGAAGATTGGCCAAGAATCCGTTCGCGGAGTTTTTGGAGCGCGTCGAGCCGCTGTTCCACCGGCAGGATTTCCGTATCGGCGATGGTGTCGGTCGTGCGCGCGAGCAGGTAGGCGAGGCCGATTTGCGGGCGCACCGCTGCCGGCAGCACGCGCAGCGTCAGGTAAAACGAACGCGACGTCGCCTTGAGCAGATCATTTAACGCTGTTGGCATTTTTAGACAGACCCGTTTTCAGAATTCAATTTGCACCGCCAGTTCGGGTTTCAATTTTTTCATTCACCACAAATATTTTTCATCATATTCAATGCCGTGCTTTTCGAGAAACGTTACATATTCTTCCTGAAATGTTTTTGTCCGGTGATGTTCAACTTGGTTCGAAATGTATTCCTTGACCGCCTCACAATTTGAAACGCTCACGGTGAACGCCCCGTAACCTGGTTGCCACGCGAAATTTTTCACGCCGATGGTTTCGTGAGTCCAGCGCGAGGAAGTTTGTTTGATGTCTTGCACAAACGTCGCCAGCGCGTGCGTCGCGCGCAAACCGACGAGCAAATAAACGTGGTCAGCCGTGCCACCGATGGCTTCGGGAATTCCGTCCGCCGCGCGGATTAGGCCGCCGAGATATTCATGCAATCGCCCGCGCCAGTCATCCGCGATGAATGGATGACGGTCTTTCGTGCTGAACACGATATGGAAATGCAGGCTTAAATGGGTTGAGGGCATACGCAATTAAGTTTTGAATGGACAACGGAAATTATGCGCCCATGTCGCGACGCGCGCTTTGAATTTCCATCAAGCACGCGCGGCGGTTGATGTCGAGGAGCGACGCTGGAAATTAGCCAGACACGAAGTGTCTGGTTAACATCGCAACAAATTTCGTCCTGAAGGGACGCTGGAAATAAATTTGATTTCGCATTCATTGTTCCCATTCCGCCGTCCTTTCAGGACGGGTTTTCTTTTGCCGCGCTACCAGACACTCCGTGTCTGGCTAATTTCCGGTTGTGCCTTCGGCACGAGCTGGGGCGCGAGGCGAAGGCGGAAATTGCGCGTCCGTGTCGCGGAGCGACGTTGGAGATTAGCCAGACACGCCAGTGTCTGGAAACAACGAAAAATGAAATGCGTCCTGAAGGGACGTTGGCAACGCGCGTCTGGAGCAGATCATTTAACGCCGCTGGCATTTTTAGACCGACCCATTTTCAGAATTCAATTTGCGCCGACGGTTCGGATTACAGGTTTTATGGAGGGGATGAATAGCGTGTCAATAGGAAACGGCCACGAGTGGATAAAATGCCTTTGCCTCCTTGCTGCTTTGGGTTAAAAACATGCCAGCGTATGAAGAAAACATCTCCTATCTCCCGCAGCGGCCGCTTCACCGGCGGTCCCGCCGCCGATGTCGCCCGATTTACCGAATCCGTTTCGTTCGACCGCCGGCTCTGGTGGCACGACATTGAAGGCTCTAAGGCTCATGTTAAAATGCTTTACAAAATTAACGTGATATCGGGAAAGGAATTACACGCCATCCTCCGTGGCCTCAATGCCATCGGCAAGGAAATCAAAGCTGGTAAATTTAAGTGGCGGTCCGAATTGGAAGACGTCCACATGAATATCGAGGCCGAATTGACCAAACGCGATCCCGCCGGAGCGCAACTTCATACCGCTCGTTCCCGCAACGACCAGGTTGCCCTCGATCTGCGAATGTGGTTGCGCGATGAAATCTCAGTTTTGCTCCGCGAAATTGATGATTTACAGAACTCGCTCAATTCACTCGGCAAAAAATACGCCGACGTGCATATCCCCGGCTACACTCATCTACAACGAGCGCAGCCGGTTCGTCTAATGTCTCATTTGCGTGCCTATGTCTGGATGCTGGAGCGCGATTGCGACCGGCTTTGGGACTGCCGCTGGCGCGTGAACGTCTGCCCGCTTGGCAGCGGAGCGATAGCCGGCTCTACGCTCAAGCCCGACCGTAAGTTCGTTGCTAAATTGCTCGGGTTTGTTGATGCCAAGGGAAGGCCACGTATTTTGCGAAACACGATGGACGCCGTCAGCGACCGCGATTTCGCCGTCGAATTTTGCGCCGCCGCCGCGCTACTTGCTGTCCACCTGTCACGGCTGTCAGAGGATTTAATTTTCTGGGCCAGCACGGAATTTAATTTCATCAAAATCGCTGATGCCTATACCACCGGTTCTTCGCTAATGCCGCAGAAGAAAAATCCGGACGTTGCCGAACTCACACGCGGCAAGACCGGTCGCGTCATCGGCAATCTCGTGGCGCTGCTCACGCTGCTGAAGGGGCTGCCGATGGCTTACAATCGCGATTTGCAGGAGGACAAGGAGCGACTGTTCGATACCGCAGATACAATGCACGCAACCGTGCGCATCATGGCTTCGATGTTGAAGAACATAAAGGTGAATCGAGAAGTATGCGAACGCGCTGCGAGCGACTCAGCGTTGCTCGCAACTGATCTAGCGGATTATCGTTTCAAACAGCCTCACGCTTCCGCTCCCTCCCATGTGCTTACGCCCCGCACAGAAGCGATTGCCCACGAACTTTTATTTCCAGCGCGATATGCTAAAATTTTTATTCCTGAACAGGCCGAACGATTTTTTGCAGAAGAAACGGAACAACATATTGAGTTGCCGGACGACGATGAAGAGGTTGCTTTGCTGCGTCGTTTTCAAAAAATCCAAATCTCTCTTGCAAAATCAAAGAAAACAGCAACTTCCTCGAAAAGAAAGAATTTCAAAAACAAATAAACAAAATTTATTTCGAAAAACTAACGCCTTTCGGCAGGAAGAGGATGCTGACTAAAATATCTTTTGCGGTCTTGCTTTCCGCTTCGCCTCTTTCTGCATACTCGGCACGTCGATTAAATTCCGTCGCGCCATCGCGCGTTTCAAATCAAAAACGCTAGATACACCGCGACCTAATTTTTCGTCTACGCGACCCAACCTATCGTCCACCATTGCCAATTCTGCGCGCGTCAGTTCGTGGATTTTTTTCTTTCTATTTTCGGCCAATGCCACGACCGCACCGACCGCATGGTGCGCCTGTCGAAAAGTTCCTTTGTATGCGAGATCCCGATTTACGCAGATATAGAATGCAAGGATGGGATATTCGTGAAGACTTCCATCCAGGTGGCGGACTTTCTTTTTTTCACCCTTCTTCCATCTGACAAAAATCCAAGCAGGTTTTGCGGGGTCAGTCAGAATGAGCTGTGAGAAACTAAATTCCAATATGATGGGCTGCAGGTAAAACCCCCTTTGCAAGGAACAGAACGACTGTGGGAATACCATTCGGTAAACAGCCAAACCTTCAGATTTTTTTTTGCCAACTCCCACGGCTCTTAAAACTGAAACTCCATGACACCCCGCAAAGAAGCCATTCCGTTCATATCAGAATTTTGGTTTTCTCTGACAGCGGGGCAGGGCAACATTTCAGTAGAATTGAAAGTGGGTCAAATCCCTTTGCACATTTTCTGAAATCAGCGGGTTTTGAGATTTCAGCCTGATAGTCCGATTCAATGGCCGCAATTGGCCCCCTAAAAACCATCCTCGCATTGGCCGGAGAAATTGGCTGATTTGATATAGAATGCCTCGCCACAATTCCGAATTTGTTTTTCGGAACCGGATGCGTGCAGGTTTGTTTATTTCCCGTCACAGTGGGGCCGCCTTTTCCCAGTCGGGTTTTGGTCGTTTTCATGTCGTTGTTCGTTTTGGTCGCAAATGCGTCACACAATTCATTATAAGTTGAAAGCACAACCTAAGCCAAAATGTGAAAAACGCAAAACGGCGCGTCTATTCAAGCAAATCCGCACGGGGCAGTCAAATGCTTTTGACCATAATTTTAACACGGTGTTCAGCTTTGATTTACACATGCTCGTCTCTGCCTGCAAGCTCTTTTAAGCTTGGATAGAAAGCTTACGCCCGCTTCGAAAGTCTGCAAGCAAAGAATTTTGGCATTTCGGCGTGGGCCATCGAACCGAGGATGTCGTGCCGCCAGAGCCGCCAGTCGAAGGAGACGGACTCGGTGAATTGCCTGACGTCCGCGCTGACTTCGCGCGCGAACCGCCCGCTGCGGGAGATGGGAGATTTATTCTTCATACGCCAGCCTGTTTTAACGCAAAGACGCGAGGACGCAAAGGCGTTTCTTTTTGATGAAAATCGGCGTTGCCGTCGGGCGGCGAATGTGAAATGTTCTCGCAACCTCAATGAGTGAGTTCAAATACGCCTGTCCGGTATGCGGCCAGCACATCAAGTGCGATTCGTCGCAGGAAGGCTCGGTGATGGAGTGCCCGACGTGCTTCCAGAAAATCACCGTGCCGCAGGCGCCCTCGTCCGAGGATCAGAAATTCATCATCACCGGCACCAAGGTCGGCGAGCGGCCCGTGCCGACCGTTCCCGAAGACCGGGCGCTGGTGGCTCCGGAAAAAAATCTCCCGATGGCGGCGGTGGTGGCGCTGCTCATCATGGTTTGCGCCGCCGGCGCGGCGGTTTTTGTATTTCGGGGAAAAATTTTCAAGCCAAGCACCGTCGTTGCGCCCGCCAGGCAGGTTGAGTCGGCGGCGGACGAGGAATCAACATCGCCAGCCACAAATCAAATCCGCCCCAAACCCGCGCCCGCGCCGCCGCTCGTTGCGCCGCCGGCGAACGACACGAACTGGATGCTGGACCTCACGGCCGCAGCCATCCCCAGCTCGACGGCGGCGGGGCGGATTCACGGGCGTGATTTCATCGTCGAGCGCGCGATTTTGCAGAACGGTTCGCTGACGTTGCGGACCGGCCGCAACGGGACGGTGGAGTTTGGCGTCATCATCAATTTCGGCGGTGCGCCGCCGGAATCCCTCGCCGGCCAGTCGTTCAGCATCACCACCAACGCGGACAAGGCGGCGGGAATCATGCTGCGCTGGAAGGATGACGACCAGCAATCGAAAGTCACCATAACAAACGGCTACGCGCTGCGGCTCAATTTCGGCCAGCTATCCGGCAACCACCTTTCGGGTAAGATTTATTTGTGCGTGCCGGATGAAACCAAAAGCTACATCGCCGGAACCTTCAATGCCGACATCCGCAGACCCAAGCCGAAGCAGTAAAATTGAGGCCGTTGTGGTCGGGCTTCTGATGCGGCAGGGAAAAACCCTGGCGCTGGCCGAATCCTGCACGGGTGGTTTAATCGCGCACCGGATTACGAACGTGCCGGGCGCGTCCAAAATTTTCCTTGGCGGAATTGTCGCTTACAGCAATGTGGTGAAACAAAAATTCCTCGCTGTCCGGGCCAAAAGCTTGGCGCGACATGGCGCGGTGAGTAAAGCAGTCGCGCGCGAAATGGCCGAAGGCGCGCGGAAGAAGTTCAGCGCGGATTTAGCCATTGCGGTCACGGGCATCGCCGGGCCGGGCGGCGGGACGAAGAGCAAGCCGGTGGGGACGGTGTTCATCGCGCTGGCGGACGGAGGGAAAACGCTGGTCGAGCGGAAATTAAATCCATTCGGGCGTGAAAAATTCAAGCGGGCGACGGCAAATCAGGCATTGAAGATGCTTCATTTGCGCCTGAAACGAAAATGACACGTCCGAAGCACGCTTTGTTCTTGAGAACGAGAGCGTCGGGGTAGTATCGTCCTCACGCAAGTAGAGCTAAAATTTGATTATCGGATATGGCCTTGACTGCAAACCCATTGGCAGAAGCCGCCGCCACAGTGACGGACCTCATTGAGGCGACGCCGGCCCCGAAACGGCGCGGCGCGTTGCTGATCGTGGACGACGAAGACGGCCCGCGCCAGTCGCTGCGCGTGATTTTCAAGGACGAATATGACCTGCTCATGGCCGAGGACGGCCCGACGGCCATCAAGCTCGCGCAGGGAAATGACATTGATGTCGCGGTTCTGGACATCCGCATGGCCGGCATGTCGGGTATCGAAGTGTTGGAGCGCCTGAAATATGTGAAGCCCGAAATCGAGGCGATCATGATGACGGCGTTCGAGACGACCGACACCATTCGGCAGGCGCTCCGTCTCCGGGCGTGCGATTACATCAACAAGCCCTTCGACATCGCGACGATGCGCGCCGCCGTCGGCCAGGCGATGCAGCGCCGCGTGCTTGAGAGCGAAATCCACACCAGCGCCGAGAAGGTTCAGGACCTGCTGACCGAACTCCAGAACCAGCGCGTTGAGGAGCAGATTGCCAAGACGCGAGGCGACATTTACGCCAGCATCATCCACGACATCAACGGCCCGCTCACCGTCATTTCCGGTTTCGTGCAGGTGCTCAACCAGCGTCTGGGCCGCAGTTCGCGGCTGGAACTGGAGGATTTGGAATTTATCAAGGACCGCCTGCGCATCATCGCGCGGCAGGTGGGCAATTGCATCGAAATCTCCCGGCGCTATCTTGGATTTCTGCGCCGCCAGACGAATGAACCCGCTCCGAGTGTGAGCGTGAACCATCTGCTCCACGACCTGGAACAACTCGTCCGCGTGCATCCCAGCCTGCAGGAAAATGAATTCAACGTCACGCCGCTGACCGGGGATGTCGCCGTCAAGGTCAACGGCACGGATCTGATCCAGATTTTGCTGAACCTCGCCGTGAACGCCTTTCAATGCGCGCCGTTGGCGCACCGCGTCGCAATCACCGGCGAAGTCCTGCCTGCGCCGCTTGTTTTGACGCAGTTCAAGGATAGCACTAATGACCGGTTGATGAACATCGAAGGGCTGGACAACACCGCGCCGCTGGTGAAATTTTCCGTGAGCGACACCGGCCCCGGCATTCCGCCGGAGGTGCTGCCGAAAATTTTCCAGCCGTATTTCACGACGAAAGGCCCGCGGCAGGGAACAGGATTGGGATTGAACATCGTCCAGCGGCTCATCAAGGAGGGCAACGGCGCGCTGCACTGCCACACGCGGGTTAACGAAGGCACGACCTTCACGGTTTATCTGCCGGGGGCAATCCTGGCGAAACCAGCCTGACCATCGTTCCCAACGATTGTTGTTTACAACGAAACAAGGCGATTCCACTTCGACCCTTGACAAGTATTTATTCAGATAGCATAGAGGAAGTATGCGAATGGGGATTTTCATTGCGCTGGGAGTTTTGGTCATCGCGCAGAAGGTCTGCGCGGATGAGAACCTGCCGGTGCTCAAAACCAGCGGCGAAATTTACAGCAACGTCACCGTTTTCTCCGCCACGGCCACCGATGTCTATTTCACCTACAACAACGGCCACGGAATGGCCAATGCGAAGCTCAAGGATTTAAGCCCCGAGTTGCAGCGGCATTTTCATTACAACGCGGCGAAAGCGGGCGAGGTGGAACAGAAACAAGTTGAGGCCAACGACCGTTATCACGATGCAGTCCTCAATGAACAGGCGTCGGGCCTCGACCAACCCAAGGTTTTGGAACGGGCCAAATCCGAAAGCAAAATGGTGTTGCTTGATTTCACCGGCTCCGACTGGTGTCCGTGGTGCATCAAATTTGACGAGGAAGTTTTGTCCACCGGAAAATTCACTGATTATGCCGCAACTCATCTCAAGCTGGTGACCGTGGATTTTCCGAGCAACAAGCCGCAAAGCGACGCGCTCAAACAGGCCAATCAGGATCTGAAAAACAAATACAACGTGGATGGTTTTCCCACTTTTGTCCTGCTGGATTCCGATGGCCGTGAACTTGGCCGGCAGGTCGGCTACCGTCCCGGGGGGCCGGATGCTTTTATCTCCGAACTGGAAGGCTTCAGCAGCCGTTGATTTCGCCGCTTCCGCTCAATTCCCCAGATACCCGCGCGGGTCAACAATTTTTCCGGCAATCGCGCTCGCGGCCACCGTCATCGGCGACGCAAGAAATACCTGGCTTTCCTTGTCGCCCATGCGTCCGGGGAAATTCCGGTTCGTCGCGCTGATGCACTTGATGCCCGGCTTGTTGATGCGGCCAAACGTGTCCACCGGCCCGCCGAGGCATGCGGCGCAACCGGCGTTCTCCGTCATCTGCACGCCCGCGTCCACGAGGATGTCCCAGATCGTCTTGCCGCCCCAGCGCGTGGATTGCAAATCGTGCACGATGTCCGGCGTCGCCGGCACGCCGAACGTGTCAATCGTCACCTTGTGCCCGCGCAATACGCGGGCGAACTCCACAAAATCGCTCGTCTTGCCGCCCGTGCACGAGCCGACATAGGCGCGGTCGAGCTTCACGTCCATTTCCTTCGCCTTTTTGCGCTGGCCCGGATCGGGATGGCACGCCACCGTCGGTTCGAGCTTGCTCAAATCCACGACGAGTTCGTAAACAAATTTTTGGTCCTTGTCCGGCGTCACGGGTTCGTAGGCGGACTTCGTGCCGTTCAATTTCACGCGCGCATCCACGTATTCCGCCGTGCGCGAATCGAATTCAAAAATCGCGTTCTTGCCGCCCGCCTCGATGGCCATGTTCGCAATCGTCATGCGGTCGTCCATCGAAAGGCTCGCAGCGCCGGGGCCGTCGAACTGCATCGCGCGATACGTCGCGCCGTCAAAGCCGATTTCGCCGATGCAATGGAGGATGATGTCCTTCGCCATCACGCCCGGCTGCAATTTGCCTTCGAGCCGGAAATGCATCGTCTCCGGCACCTTGATGAGCAATTTGCCCGTGCCCATCACGAAGCCCGCGTCCGTGTTGCCGATGCCCGTGGCGAACTGGTTGAACGCGCCCGCCATGCACGTGTGCGAATCCGTGCCGAACAAAATCTCGCCGGG
>Ga0181525_10000587_pt1 | contig 31291 bp, 24 predicted proteins | sample PEATcosm2014_Bin_48_FD_121100 | JGI IMG/M metagenome (GOLD analysis project Ga0181525, IMG submission 121100) | Peatland microbial communities from MTU Mesocosm Facility, Houghton, MI, USA - PEATcosm2014_Bin06_10_metaG | ecosystem: Environmental > Terrestrial > Soil > Wetlands > Peat | place... | reverse complement strand
CTGCCGTTTCCGGCTGTTTTTGTTCTTCACAGCCGCGACAGCGGACAAAAACAGACGGAACGGTGGAAAGGACGGAACGGAGGACTCCGGAGGGTGGCAGGGTGCGAGTGGGGGCGCGGTGAGTGACAAACGCGGGTTTGGTTTGGCGCGAAACCGGCGCGAACCGAAGCGCCCGTCCGAGCCGCGTAGCGCATACACCGGAGGAGTCAGGAGTGGAAGGAAGACGCGGAGCTGCTCCCCTGTTCCGCAGATTTCCTTTTCATTGGGTGCCTTGATATGCACTCTTGCGCATTGGGCGACAATGGCAAAGAATGTAAGCACATGAAATTAGAGAATTTGTGCAGAACCTGCGCGCAACAGGGACAGGAATGCTGAGGACTATGACGGCTGACCACTTCACCAACATCGAGAAGTTCAATGCAGACCTGTGGAAGGTGGCCGACGAACTGCGCGCCAACTCCGGGCTCGCATCGAACGAGTACTTCCTGCCCATCATGGGTCTTCTTTTCCTGCGCCAGGCCACCAATCGCTACTATGAGGCGCTTGCGGCGATCGAAGCTGATAAAGCTGCCGGGAAGATTCCCGAGCGTCCACTGGTGCAGGCCGATTTTCTCCGTCGTAGGGCTATGATGCTGCCGGAAGCCGCACGCTACGACCTGATCCTTGAAAAGCGGAAGGATGGCAGTCTCGGCCAGCGGCTGATAGCAGCCATGGATGCGGTCGAAGAACAGTTTCAGCCCTTGGCTGGACAGCTACCGAGAGACTACGCCCGCTTTGACAACGAACTGCTTGAGAACATGATGCGCAGGTTCGATGCCGAGGTCCTTCGCAAGGCTTCCGGTGATGTGTTTGGGCGCATCTACGAGTACTTCCTCGGCGAGTTTTCGAAACAGGGCGCACACGACAATGGTGAGTTCTTTACTCCGCCCTCAATCGTCCAGACCATCGTCAACGTGATTGAGCCGCAACACGGCGTCATTCTTGACCCCGCTTGCGGTTCCGGTGGAATGTTCGTGCAGTCCAGCCATTTCATTGAGGATGCCGGCCAGGACACGATGAAGCGGGTCACGTTCTACGGACACGAGAAGAACGAAACCACGGCGAAACTGGCCCAGATCAATCTTGCCGTTCACGGCCTTCAAGGCACAATCCGGGCAGGAAACGAAGCTATCACCTACTACAAGGACCCGCACGAGTTGGCGGGCAAGTGTGACTTCGTCATGGCAAATCCGCCATTCAATGTGGACGAAGTGGACGCGGAGAAGGTGAGTGGGGACAAGCGCCTGCCCTTCGGGTTGCCGGGTGTGAACAAGGACAAGAAGGTCTCGAACGCAAACTACCTGTGGATCGAATACTTCTACAGCTACCTCAATGAGAATGGCCGCGCTGGGTTCGTCATGTCCTCGCAGGCCTCCAGCGCTGGGCGCGACGAAGCCAAGGTCCGCCAGAAGCTGGTTGAGTCGGGCGCTGTGGACGCAATGATCGACATCCGCGGCAACTTCTTCTATACGCGAACCGTTCCGTGCCAGTTATGGTTCTTGGATCGTGCGAAGGAGCGCGATCCGCAGCGGGCGGACCAGGTGCTGATGCTGGATGCCCGCAGCGTTTTCCGCAAGGTTTCGCGTTCGCTTTGCGACTTCAGCCCGGAGCAGCAAAAGAACATTGCCGCCATTGTCTGGCTCTATCGCGGTCAAACTAAACGTTTCCTCCGGCTGGTGGAATCCTATCTCTCCGAGGCGCTCGTGCGTGGGGCGGCGGCGAAGGAGCCGCTGGTGCAGTTCGCGGAGGCACTCGAAAGGCTCACCGGACTGCTTGCGCCCTTTGCAACTGAGAAGCGCGACCCTGACCCGCTTGCTGAGAGTTGGAATGAGCTCATCTCGATCCAGACTGCCTTGACTGCTGATGTTGCGATCTTCGGGGCGGAATGTGATCGGCGGGCAGCCGCCTGGGCTATCGCAGGAAACGCTGAACGCGAGAACAGTGCGCTATATGAAGCACGAGAAGGCCTGAAACCGCTCGCGGAACAGTGCCGCGATCTGACCAAACAGATTGATTTGGCAGCGAAACTGTCTGGCCGCGTTGTGGATACAGCCGTGAAGGAGCTCAATGCACGCGAATCCGAGCGGTGGGGAAATGGCGAGGTTAACAAGGCCCGTAAGGCGTTGGAACAGATTCGAGCCGAGGCGGTCGAGGCCCTGAGGCTGACACGCTACTTCGTAAGGCAGGCTGACTGGCTGCAGGAACGATTCCCCGAAGGGCAATTGCAGGATGTTGCTGGCCTAGTGAGACTCGTACATCGTGGCGACATCGAGGCAAATGACTGGAGCCTCACGCCTGGTCGATATGTGGGCGTGACCCCCGAGGAGATAGACGAGGAGTTCGACTTCGAAGAGACAATGCGCTCGATCCACATCGACTTGACAGGATTAAACGAGGAAGCGGAAGAACTGGCGAGGCGTATATCCCGGAATTTTGAGGAATTGGGGGTGTAGGTTGTCCTTTCCAATGGAGCCTTTCGGCGCTGCACCCTTCGAGATAATTGACGGCGATCGCGGCAAAGCCTACCCAAAGCAGGGCGATTTTCATTCGTCCGGACATTGTTTATTTCTGAGTGCCGCAAATGTTACCAAGACGGGGTTCAATTTCGCGGAATGTCAATTCATTGACGAGCAGAAAGATACCCAACTAAGAAAGGGCAAGCTAAAACGACAGGATGTCGTTCTGACTACAAGGGGAACCCTCGGAAATGTCGGGTATTACGACACCGGCGTGCCATTCGAGCATTTGCGCATTAACTCCGGTATGGTGATCTTGCGATGTGATCGATCCAGAATTCTGCCGGACTTTCTATACGCATTTCTTCGATCTCAGCTCTTTCTCAAACAGGTCGAGCAGATGCGCAGTGGTGTCGCTCAGCCACAGCTTCCCATTCGCGACATGCACAGGATCCTAATCCCTGTGCCGACCACGTTCCAGCAGAAGAGACTCGTCGAAGTCGTATCTGCGTACGACGAGCTGATCGGGAACAACCAGCGACGGATTGCGCTTTTGGAGGAGGCTGCCCGGCTGCTCTACCGCGAATGGTTCATCTACCTTCGTTTCCCGGGACACGAGCACGTCAACGTTGCTGGTGGCATTCCCCAGGGCTGGGAGTGCAAACCACTCGGGCAAGTCGCAGAGCTACTATACGGGAAGGCATTAAAGCAGGAGAACCGCGCCGATGGACCTTTTCCGGTTTATGGTTCTAGCGGAATCGTCGGTACCCATCGGTCCGCGCTCGTGGAGGGGCCAGCAATTATCGTTGGGCGGAAGGGAAATGTTGGTAGCGTTTATTGGTCTCCGGTTGATTTCTGGCCCATCGACACGGCCTACTTCATACCAAAGCCCCAGTGTGACTATTGGCTCTACCTGACATTGCCGTTGGTAGGATTTCAGAACACAGATGGAGGGGTGCCGGGGTTGAATCGCGACTTCGCCTACAGTCGAAAAGTGACCTGCCCTTCAGGCAGGCTGCGTCGCATCTTCAACGAAACGGTAGACGCAATGTTCGCGCAACGCACTAGCCTTGAGAACTACAATCAGAAACTCGCCCAAGCGCGTGATCTTCTTCTGCCGCGCCTGATGAACGGCGAGATTGCAGTGTAGTGCAGTTGTTCACCTGACAGGGAGGCGAACGGTGGCAGTGACTGGCATCAATAGTGAGGACCGGCTGGTTCAAAAGACCTTCGCTCAGCATTTGGAGAAGGTTCTCGGCTGGGAGAGTGTCTACGCTTGGAATGACGAGACGTTTGGCCCCGACGGCACGCTGGGCCGCAAGGATACAAAAGACGCCGTCCTCCCCCGTGACCTCCGCGCCGCGCTTGTTCGCCTGAATCCCGGCCTCCCGGAGAGGGCCACTGACGACGCTTTCCGCGCCATTACGGTCTATGATGTCAGCCGCTCGCTGTTGCAGCACAATCGTGATTTCTACAATCTGATCCGCAACGGAATTCCTGTCTCCTATCGTGATGCGCAAGGCCGGCAGCATTCAGCCCGCGTGCGCGTGATTGATTTTGACAACAAGCCTGGCTCGAATCGCTTCGTTGCCGTTCGTGAGTTGAAGCTCACCGGCATCCGGACGCCGAACTACAACCGGCGTGCCGACCTGGTCTGCTTCGTCAACGGTCTGCCGCTGGTGTTCATTGAGCTGAAGGCCGTATACAAGAACATCCGGGCTGGCTACGACGGCAATCTGCGCGACTACATGGACGAGAATGTCATCGCCCATGCCTTCCATCACAATGCCTTCCTAATTGTCTCCAATGGCGATCGTGCCCGCTACGGCTCCATCACCAGCGGATGGGAGCATTTCAACGAATGGAAGCGGCAGGACGAATCAGAGAAAGGCAGCGTGGACGCCGAAGTTCTCCTCAACGGTATGCTCGCCCACGACCGCTTGCTCGATCTGGTTGAGAACTTCATCCTCTTCGACGAGAGCAAGGCGGGAGCGACTCGGAAGGTAGTAGCGCGTAATCATCAGGTGCTCGGTGTGAACCGGGCCGTTGCATCCGTGGCGAATCAGGAGATCATCAAGGCAGAAATCCCGCGAGAAAAGCGTCTGTTGTACCGGGTTGTTGAACTCCCGTTGGAGCGGAGCGTTTCCAGCAAGGAAAGGAAGATGCTCGATCAGATATCGGCTCCGGCGCAGGAATCTCTGCCATCGTTTATCCCTGAGGGGCCAGTGACTATCGTCGAGCGTGCGCACCCCGACCTTGGCCGCCTCGGCGTCTTCTGGCATACGCAGGGCAGTGGCAAGTCTTACTCCATGGCGTTCTTCTCCGAAAAGGTGCGGAGAAAGGTGCCGGGCAACTTTACGTTCCTGCTCATGACTGACCGCCATGACCTCGATAGCCAGATTTACAAGACGTTCGTGGGCAGTGGGATTGTAGATGAACAGACTCCTCGGGCCAACTCAGGGGAAGACCTGGAGAAGATACTGAAGGAGAACCACGGCTATGTCTTCAGCTTGATCCATAAGTTCAATCGAGACGTCGATCCCCACAAGCCGTACAGCGAGCGCGACGACATCATCGTTATCTCGGACGAAGCGCATCGCACGCAATCGGGGCGGCTAGCCCGCAACATGAGGATTGCGCTGCCGAATGCAGCGTTCATCGGGTTCACGGGGACACCGCTCTTCAAGCAGGACGAGCTGACCAAGCGCATCTTCGGGAACTACGTGTCTCGCTATGACTTCAAGCGGTCGGAGGAAGATGGAGCGACGGTCAAGCTGGTCTATGAAAACCGTGGCGAGAAGCTTGGCGTTGCCAAGGCGAACCTGAACAGTCGCATTGCCGAGAAGATCGAAGAGGCTGAACTTGATCCGGATCAGGCGGCACTGCTCGATAAGCTTCTCGGCAAAGACTACGAGATCATTACCGCTGATGAACGGCTCGACAAGATTGCAGCGGACTTCGTTGAGCACTGTACGATGCGTTGGGAGTCCGGAAAGACGCTGTTCGTTTGCATTGACAAGATTACCTGTGCACGCATGTACAAGCTCATTATGCCCCGCTGGAGAGCGCGGGCGGCAGAGGTTCGGACCGAAGCCCAGGAACGAACGGCTGCGGCGGCCACGGCGAGCGACACATCAATCCGGGCGGCGCTCCAGGACGAGGCTCAGAAGCTAGAGGCTCAGGCCACATGGATTGAAGAGACGATCGTCGAAATCATCATCAGCGAAGCACAGAACGAAGTCGCCGATTTCAAAAAGTGGGACTTCGACATCATCCCGCATCGCGCCCTGATGAAGCAGGGCTTTGATACCGGGAACGGCGAGCGGGTGGAGGTCGAGAGCGCGTTCAAGAACCCGAAGCATCGGTTCCGGGTAGCCATCGTCTGCGCCATGTGGCTGACCGGCTTTGACGTGGAATGCCTCTCGACACTTTACGTTGACAAGCCGATGAAGGCGCACACACTGATGCAGGCGATTGCGAGGGCAAACCGAGTGTATCCCGGCAAAGATTTCGGCCTGATTGTCGACTACAACGGGATGCTCAGGAGTCTACGCGAGGCCCTCGCACAATACGCCCTGGGTGACGAGGGTGCCGGCGACGAGGAGATCATCGCCCCGATCGAAGAGCGCGTCCAAGCCTTGTTGGAAGCCATCGAGGCGACAGAGGCTCACCTGCGCGCTCTCGGCTTTGATCCAGCAACGCTGCGCGGTTCGACGGGTTTTGTGCGCATCAAGGCTCTGCGAGACGCGGTGGACGTCGTTTATTCCTCGGACGATGCCAAGAACAGATTCGAGATATTGGCGCGACAGGTGTTCACGCGCTTCAAGGCGCTCGTCATGGAACCAAGCGCCTACGCTTACGCTGAGCGTCACGACAACGTCGAGGCGATATACAAAAAACTGACAGAGCGGCGCGATACCGCAGACGTGACCGAACTCCTGAAAGAACTCCACCGTATTGTGAATGAGGCAATTCGTACGCAAGTGCCAGGCGAGGATCAGGCGGAGGGACTGACATTCGACCTGAGCAAAATTGATTTTGAAAAGCTGCGAGAGGAATTTGCGAAGAAGGTGCGCTACAAGGCGACAGCGCTCCAGGACATCCGAGATATTGTGGAGCAAAAGCTGGCGCAGATGCTTGCACGGAATCCTCTACGCATGGATTACCAGCAGAAGTACGAAGAGATCGTCGCCGACTACAACAGGGAGAAAGACCGCGTCACAGTTGAAGAGACCTTCCGGCGGCTCATGGAGCTGATGGGCACGCTAGATCAGGAGCAGAAGCGTGCGGTCGAGGAGGGCCTCAGCGAAGACGAGCTTGCCGTGTTCGATCTCTTGAAGCGAGATAACCTCGGAAAGGCTGAGCGGGAGCGAGTCAAACAAGCTAGCCGCGAGCTTCTGGAGTCGATCAAAACCCGCCTTTCGGAGCTTGACCGCTTCTGGGAAAAGGAACAGACCAAGGCGGATGTGGAAGTGTTCATCCTCGACAAAGTATTCGCCAGTCTGCCGACGCCGCCGTTCACGGCGGAGGAGAAGAAGGCAGTGGCGGCCAATGTCTATTCTCACGTTTGGCAGCAGGCGATGAATGGGGCATACAGGAGCACAGCTTGGCAGACCGGCGCCTAATTGATAGTGAGGATTCATGACCTCGTCCGAGAATACGTTGAAGCTCGGGCAGGCGCTCTTTTGCAAACGTAACGACGCCGCCAGCTTTGACCGTGACCCGATCCGCGCGGGCGTGCTGACGCGGTGAGGAAGCCGGGGCGACTGGCAAGCAGTTGGCTGCCTTCGTAGGTGATGGTGGAACAGGCACCGCTCCCAATAGGGCAGAAGTGTCTCTATGCTCAGCTCGTTTGGAACGGCCGCGGCACGCTTCCACAGGTCAGGATCACATATCCTTGCGATGCTGCGGCCAATAACAGTTTATTCTATCGTGTGCTAGGTAAGTACGCTTCGATGTTCTGCTGTCAGGAGAGACGTGTGCGCTACATCGGATCTAAGACCGCATCCTTAGGCATTCTTGAACGTACCGTGATGCGGCACGCGGCCCCGACATGGAATCAGTTCTGCGACCCGTTTGCAGGCGTGTGTACCGTGGCGCGCCATTTCAAGAAGCTCGGCTTCCGCACAGTCACGGGCGACCTGCTGTATCAGAGCTTCGTCTTTCAGCGAGCGATGCTCGAACATAACTCTCAGCCCAGGTTTCCGGGTCTGCGCTGTGTGTGGAGGACCGACACGTCTGTGCCTCCTCACGAGGCAGTGCTTCGGTACCTCAACGGCCTCTCGGGAACGGATTCGTATCTAACCCATAACTACTCATTGGCGGGCAAAATGCGCCGTAAGTTCTTTACTGAACGCAACGCGAGACGAATTGATAAAATTCGAATCCAGATTGCGGAGTGGGCGAGCGCTTGCCTTGTTAGTGAGCGAGAAGAAGCATATCTCATTGCAAGCCTTCTCAACGCTGCCGACGCGGTAGCAAACACTGCTGGCACTTACTATGCATACTTGAAGGTGTTCTATCGCAAAGCTAAGCAACCAGTGCAGTTGTTGCCGTTGCCAATTCACGGGAACGGCAAGCGAAATTCCGCGCACTTGGCCGATGCCGTGTCGCTTACAAAACGAACCGCGACAGACGTATTGTATTTGGATCCCCCATACAACGAGCGCGATTATGGGGCGTATTATCATTTAACCGAAACCATCGCGCGGTGGGATTGTCCAGAACCGAATGGGAAGTCGGGCATTCCCATGGAGGGGCGGCCGAAATCATCCTTCTGCTCCTCTGGCACTGCCGAATCTGAGTTTAAGAGGCTTCTTTCAGCACCGGAAGCGAAGCTTATCCTCGTACACTACAGCGTCCATGGTCTTGTTCCACATTCTACGGTGATGGAGTGCCTCACGGCGTTGGGTCCGACCTCCTTTCACACTTGGCAGGTCAGGAAATACTCCACATCACGGGGCGAGAAGGGGTCTAGTGGTCATCGACTTTACGTCTGCAAACCTCATTGACGACCCAGCCCTGAGCGAAGCGTTGGGGCGCGTCAAGTTGGTGTTGATGGATATCGATGGAACCCTAATCACGGGCCCATCGCAGACCCTCGACACTGTATTGCTGCAACTCAAACGTCTTCGCGCAAAATCGATCAGGTTTTCTCTCGCGACCGGCAGGAGTCTGTTTGGTATTGGCCCCATCTTGACTCTTTTGCGCCAGGTACACGCCCGGATTCCGCCGGTCATAGCTTACAACGGCGGCGTTGTCGCTTGGCCGCCGGGACCGAACGCCGTGCTGGACCGAAATGTCCTTCCTCCTGATCATGTGCAACAGACGATCGCGGCTTTTGGGAGACGAAGTCTCCAGATATTCGTATATACGTGCAACGCCGGATTGGATCTCAACGCTGACGAGAACGTTTACGGCCCAAGGCTTACTAAGAACCGGGTCCAAGAATTTAATGGTATGCCTGTGACACCATTGTCATTCAAGAAGCTTACCTTGCTCCCTGATGTAGTTGCGATCTTGGGCGCAGCGACATCAAAGGCCGATGCCATAGCGGCTGCAACAGAATTGAGAAACATCTTGCCTGCGGAGGTAAGAATCCAGACGTCAGGAACAATTTTCGTTGAAGTTGCGAGTGCGATGAGTACCAAGCTCAATGGAATGCTGCACGTCGCATCGGCCCTCAACCTTTGCACAGAACAGATTATGGCGATTGGCGACAACTATAACGACCTGGAGATGATTCAAGGGGCTGGTGTCGGTGTCGCGGTTGCCAATGCGCCCGATAAGATAAAACAGGCAGCTCGGATAGTCTGCAGACGCTCGGGAAGTGAGGGAGTGGTAGAAGCCCTCCGACTACTGCTTGAGGCAATCCGACTTCACAAGTTGCAAGCCCGCGTTCAGCAAGGAAAGGGAGATGGTGACTGAGTCCCTCACGACGAGATTAACTACTCTGCTCAGAAATGTTGAATCACGCTTGATCCCCGAGCATGCTTTCAGCGAAGAGTTTGAGTTAGCACTAGAAGGTCTGAAGAAGGGTGGCATCTGCGCCGCGATTGAGATTCACTCTATAAGCGGGCGAGCTTTGGCACAGCTAGGGGTTATTCCGTCGGAATACTTCGTCAAAGAGACCGAGAGCCTGGGACAGTTTGACCACGTTCTGCATGCTTCTTACTTTCGCGAAGCCCCTGGCTTCGACCAAGGGATAGCCAAGAAAACGCTTGACGAAGTAAGGCAGCTGCTTGTGCAAATTGCAAAGCTTTATTGGGGTACGCGTGATGGGCTGACCTTTCTATATAGGCAAACAGAGAGCCACAACCTGCAGCGTCTGAATAATGCACTCGCAGGGTGGGCCTCGTCGGGGACACCTCTTGCGGTACTTCACATCGACCTAGATCATTTCAAGCGAGTGAACTCTGACTTTTCCGAGAACGTCGGGAACGACGTCCTTGCCGAATTCGGACAGAGAATCCGAGAGGCGTTCGGAGATAGCGGTTTGCTGATTAGGAAGGGAGGAGAGGAATTCAGCGTTTTTCTGCCCGGAATGCTATTGTCAGGCGCGCTAACCAAAGCTAATCAGTTTCGGCGCGCCATGGAAGTAGAGCCATTTCACGCTATCTCGCGGCCAAATCCATGCAGCATCGGTGTTGCGTACTTTTCGGCGGAAAGGTATGCCACGAGAGCAGCTAACGAGTCATGGTTTGACTTTCTGCTAGCGCCAGCATTGAACGCTGAGAGTCGTGCCAAACTCGCCGGAAGGAACTGCTTAACATTTGAGTCAGTTAAGCCCGTTGGGTCCACCTTCCCACACCTGAGCATTGAGAGTGCTGTCGATATCGCTATAATTGCAGCTCGCATGTCCGTTTCCGCGGGGGCAGCCAGTGTTCGTCCTTGTAACGCAGTTATATCTGCTTTGACTGAGTTCCAGGGACAGCTCCTCAGTGAGTCGGGGCTTGCTGATGTTCGGAGCATAGAGGTTGAGGCCCGTAGAGCGTTTGGCATCATCCTGGATAGTTCAGCACCCGCTGTCGTTGTGGACGACAACCGACCAATAGCTGTGATTCATGCAGTCATTTGTCTAGGCTCTTTACTTGCTGCATTGTTGCGTTGTGCATTCCGTGGAACGGGCCCGTTGCCTCCTGAAATGGTCCTCGATGTTGAATTTTGCTCCGGCGGAACGTTGTCTGGCAGAACACTAGCATTAGTCGGACATATTGGAGCCGAAAAGCAATGCCTTGCTGAGTGGCCGGACATTGACTCTGAGGAGTGTTTTGTTACTCCTGTGGGCCGCCCATGGGTTGACGCGGCAATGAATGGTGTCGGCGGAATTAGCAGGGTACAGCGCGGCGAGATCTCGCCGGTAGTACTCGTGTCGATCGGAACCATTAAGCTGCCTGATTTGATTCGCCGCTGCGCCGCGGGAGTCGTTGAAATTGATGACAGGCCCATTACAGGCGGAGGACTGCCCGACTTCTGGCAGAGCAATATATCCCGAATTCTTGTGTTAGTTGTTGACAACCCCAATGTTGCACATGTTCTTGTCGTAGGAGATGCTGGAAAGGCACCTAGAACAATGTCATTGCTTCTCGCGGCCAGCACGTGGGACCTTGCTGCTATGACACGACGGCTAAGTCTCGACGTAACGGCCATAGAAGTGTTTAGGCGGCGAAGCATTGCCATTGGACAGGTGGTCGAGCCGAACGAATTGCTGATTCGGGCCATTCGTGAGGCCTATTCCACAGAAGAGAGCGCCGATCTTGTTGTCGACGCTCAAAGAGCTGGAAGACGGCGTTTGGCCGTCACCATCGAACAACAGCCACTCTCCCTCGCGGATGGGCTTCGTTGTTCGACCGCAGCTGATTCTTATCCGCGTATTATCAGCGTGCTACGGTCTATATCGTCTCCCCAGTTTTCTGATCATCTTGGGCGCAAGTTTGTTGAGGCTACCAGCTTTAAGCTTGTACTTGAACACCCTTTTCAAGAAGTTATCCCTGATTATTGGCAGGATGATGAGGGGGAACTCAAGGATTACTATGATCGAGAGTTCGGGCCCTCTGGGCTATTTGGCAAGAGGCTATACAGTTGGGGCTGCTCGGGCACCGATCAAGTGGCTTCAGCTGCGCGTGACGTGGTTCGGGCGATGAAAGACTCGGTTGCGACTAGAAGAATTCTATTGACTATCGCAGATTGCGCCGGCGATCTCTCGAGTCCTCTAGGTTTAACTGCGATCCATATATTGCCGAGACTAGTGGACGGGCGTTGGCAATTATCGTTTAGCTACACGTGGCGAACGGTCGAAGCGCTAGTTGGTTTTCCGTTTAGTTTGTATGGCTCAATTAGGTTTTCGTCAATGTTTCTCGAAATCGTAAACGATAGCCTAAGATCTGCCCCAATGGCCTATGCAGGCATGGGCTTCCTCACGTATACCGCGCTCTCACTCCATATGTTTCTGGATGAAGGCGACCAGCACATTGCTCGCGCTATCGTTACGGGAGCGATGTGATCCTGCCGCGCGCATACGTCATCGTCGACTATTGTTTCAGCCCTGAGCACGAACGCCGACTGGGAGAGATTGGCTTTATCGCGCTTGAGAAGGTCCAGCGCACTAGTCCACTAGGACAAGATGTCTCTTTCATGAACCTTACCTCGAATACAGAGGCGCCGAGGACATTCGAAGCTGCCGGACGAACATACAATCTGATCCTAGATCGCTACTTCATACCCGTGCCAGCAGATCCTATCGTGGATACTGCACTGTGCGACTATATCTCTCCTGACTATGAGAGGCACATCGCTGTTGAGCGCAATCTTGCCAACATCGGTCGCCTACTACAGTGCGCGCTCACTAGATTTGCGACAACTTCGTGCGAGCTTGCGATGCTCGATTTTGGTTGCGGGACAGGGTTGATTGTGCGGGCTCTCGATGCACTGCCCATCGATGTCCGCAATCGATTGCGGGTCACTGGAACCGACGCTTCACCAACAATGCTGAAAGCGGCCAAGCATAGAGGACTACACGTTGTGACATTGAGCGAATGGAGTCGTCTGGCCGTTGCTAGGTTTGATATCGTTATTTGCTCCTACGTTCTACATTTCGGGCTGACGGTTGATCAGGCGCAACGCCTTTCACAACAGCTCCGGCCGCGTGGGATGATTGTCGGTAATTTCCACAAGGCTACCGCCTTTCAGTTGCGGCAGCTGCACGACCAGTTTCAGAAATTTGGCCGCTCCATGGTGGTCGATGGCGGCCCTCAGGATAATCCTATCGTGGTGATTCTATGAGCAAAAATCCCGGCAAGACGTTTGATGAGTACATCGATGCTGCGATCGTCGCCACAGACGCAGCGGGTGTCAATGTTGATGCCGAGAGTATCGCATACGAATGCAGTGCAGGTATCATTCCCTCTATTCGAACGGCTGACGGATGGATGGTTCGGCATGAAGAAGCTGCACGACTCGGCGCTTCAGTGCTCTCTATTAATCCCGAGGATACTCTGTTTGACCATCTTCGTGATTTATTCGACGTGAGAGCGGGTTTCCCCACTGATTCACACCTGGATTCACTCAACCCGCAGGGGACGGTATTTCTAAGAGTGCTACCGAATGTTGCGGTCAGCTTTCTGCCGTCCGAAGCAAGTCCTGAATTGCTGCAGTTGCTAATTCCAGCACTACGGAGGCACCTCTCCGGCGGCAATGTCTCACCTGTCCAGTTGTCGATGCTTGATACTTTTTCTGAGCGTGAACTCGATACTCGGAGTGGCGGGAGCATTACGAGGGTACCTCTTGGTCGGGGTGTTACGGTCTGGTCTAATCGCCACCTCCCTGCAAGTATGATTCAAGTCATTTGGGAAAGGTGTGTTAGCAAAGAGGCTGCAGCCAGTGACCTCGACGTGTTGACCATGCCAAAACTGTATGGAAATAAACACCGCCTGACGGGGTCGATTGCGGCTGTCGCTCGATCCTATATCGGAGACGGCGGCACCATTTTGGATTTGATGTGCGGGAGCGGGATTGTGGCAAGTCGTCTCTCTCCGTACTTTTCTGTTTGGGCCAACGACGGCAATGAATATGCGACTTTGCTCACGCGTGCCCATTTTACCGCTGTCGGGGCGGTCACCCTCCTTGCGGCTCTGCAAGAGATTAAGGTGTCGTTTGACCATAACTATGCTGCTCTAGCAAGCATATTAGGTGATGACCTGTTGGAAGAGGATCGATTCCTGCATGCAGACTTGACTGCAGCTACTTGGCCCGAATACGTAGACTTCTGTGACCGTGTTCCGTTTCATTCTAGTCAGCTTAGGCATCTGGCGGATGATAGGAGGCAAGCGCGCAACATGTTTCCATTCTGCCTCACAGTTGCATATTTCTCAAACGCGTACTTTGGGATTCACCAGTCGATTCAAGTGGACAGTATTAGATATGCCATATACCGCCTGGATGACGAGCGAATGAGAACTTTCTTTCTCGCGGCACTGATTGTCGCGTGCTGCAATTGTGCTTCTACTCCACATTTCGCTCAGCCCCCCAAGCTAAACAACCTGCGCGCTACCAGGGAAGTGATGGAACACCGCGCCCGCGACATCTATTCAGAGTTCGTCATGACGGCCCGATTCATGCAATCCAGGCCGCCAATCAACGATCGTCTAGTCGGAGTGTCGACCGGGGATTGGCGACAGGCGCTCGAACAGTTTGGGCAGGGGACGTCGGGCATTCCCTCTATGTCGAAAGGCGTATACGTCGACCCGCCCTACACCAAGTTGCAGTTTTCTCGCTACTATCACTTGCTCAATACGTTACTTAGGTATGATTATCCGGGTGTGAGTGGACAGGGGAGATACCCACCGCGCGCGACTCGCTTTAGTTCACGATTCGAGTACCAGCCAACTTCGGCTGAACACGAGTTTCGTGAGCTGATTTCGCGGCTCGCAAGCTCTGAGCTGACCACACTGATTAGTTATAGCGACCGTGGCTTCGTTCGACCGGACGTCATAGTGGGTCATATGGAAAAGGCCTTTCCAGCTGTGCACGTATATAGCAAGCAGTTTCGGCACAACTCGCAGGGTAGACCGCTTATTGGGGGACGGCAACAAGTGGTCGAGTATATCTTTGCCGGAGTTTTCCCGTAAATAGCTGGAACGAGCGACTGGCCTGGCGCTGCCGAAATCGCGAAACACCTACAGCGTTAGGCCGGCCACCAGAGTTCCGCATGCGACGGTTCATTCGCGCTGCCGTTTTTCAGTCAACTGGGGAGGAAATTAGGCCAGTCAAAGCGACGCGCAATTTCTTGGCAGTCTTCTCCCGCTCTGGATAACGCGTCGCGAGAACATGCAAGCTCTCGTCGACAGCGACTAGCTCCTCTTGTGCGAATTGATAACGATGATGAGTGGCTAGGGCCCAGAGTGCACAGAGATGAAACAGAGTTAACCGTACATCACGATCCGTATTGCTTGTTATTCTCCGCAACAGTGCGGTCTTGCTCTTAATCCACGCCTTGAGTGTTGGGTCAGAAACGCTGTGGACGTAACGATCGATACCCACCGCGGGCATATCGCCGTAATAGATAAGGTGCCATCCGACCATTGTCGCGCTTTCGCGTGAGTTAGCGGTTCCCACTATTTGTTCAACGTACTCCGCTTCGATGTCAAACAGGTTGTTGAGAGAGACTCCGCTCAGCAACGTTATGTATGCCTGAGGGTAGTATTGAGCGACTCCCGTCCGGTGAGCTTGCCACACCTCAGCCAGCAAAGAAGCACCTTCTCTAACATCTAGTCTGCCAGCGAAATAGAATAGACCGTTGAGGAAAAGGATCTCGGTCTCCCCAGATTGTTCCCTATATTCCACATGCGACAGCGCTAGATGCAGTCGTGTTGCGATGTGGGCGCGAGTATCAGCGTCCATCTTCTCCAGCATGCTCTTCAGGAAAACGGCCACAATCTCATCAACGGGATATGCCAGTATCTTCTTTAGATCCTGTGCCTGTCCATCGCTTGACCACGCTCTTAGCTGCTCGAGGGTAAACCGCGCAATAAAATACTCCAGAAACGACTCATGGAGGAATCCGAAGACCCGCAGACCTTCCGTAGTCGGCTCATATTGAAGGAGCGAAGTCACGATATGATACTCCGTTGCGTCCATTTCACTCGCTGTAAGAAGTGCGCGCTCTCCTTTATGGAGAGACAAACGTGTGCTCCTGAACACGCGCATTGCAATGTCGGTCCACGCGGCAGTCACCCTCACCGTGTCAACCGCGCCTTGACGCACACGACCAAGTTCCCGGTCTATCCATAAGGCTATGATCTCGCGGTATATCTCCGAAATATTCGCGGATATCACCCGCGAATTGGTGCCCATACAGAGGAGTACCAATACCATTGTGAGAACGAGCGGGCTGATCAATGCCGGACCATTACTCGATAATTGTTGGTATATGTCTTCGAACTCACGTTGTATGGACACTCTTGCAGAGGGCTCTGGCTCCCCCTTCTCAATGAACGATCGCGCAAATGATCGTGCATCGTGTGAGGTCCACTTCTGAAGTTCGATTACGTCGGAGAACATATCCTTTAGAAACGGCTGCGTGTACCGGCTCAACGCAAAACGGGTTCGAGAAGAGAGATACACTCCTGCGCACATGTGCAGGCTCGTGATTTCGCGCAGTGATGCAGCATCCAAGGCTGCCGACGGCCACTCATCCATGCCATCCAGGAAGACGATGAACGGCCGCGAAGCATACTCCGGACAATTTGCGATTATGCGGTCAAGAACGACCTCAAACAAAGATGTTCGTCCCGTTTCTGCTAAACGCGACACCTGCAACCATATTGGAATAGCACCGTCGGGATCAGTTCGAAAAGTTTCAAATCTAGCAAGGAACTCGTTCAGAAGAAAGAGAGTCTTACCTTCACCGGCATCGCCGAGTATCAATGTCGCCGTCGCGTTACCCGCCGAGCGCACGCCGCGCCGTTCTCGTCGATAGTCTCTTAGAGATTTATAAGATCCCCCAGACCAGGAAATGATTCCTCGCTCGACCACCAATTCAGGAACGATGAATGCAATTGAACCAAGCGCAGCAACGGTCAGTGACAGCAATGATCGGTTCAGCAATTCCTCGCGCGCCTGGATCAGGTGCGTGTATGTGGCGCGTTGAGTTCCCCCAGGCGCCCATGCCATCAGTTCGGGGATTGCTCTAGGATTAGTGACACTTTCATGCGCAAAGAACGGTAACTGCCGATTCAGAACGAACAGATCACCCTTCTGAAAGCCCCTGACTCCCGCCCCGCCCATGTGCAGTGCTCTTCTCAGGAAGAACGACCCATAGCGAACTGAGCGGTCTCTGCTAGCTACGAAGTTGACAACGAGATTTACTCGCGGCCGCGGCTGGAGCAACGGTTCCCAGTCGAATTGTTCGTCCGCAACACTGCCGGCGAGAAACACGGTATCGACACTTATATCCGGGTATTTTAAGAGGCATTTAAGAAAGAGCACGGTTCCAAGACTGTGTGCCAAGACGGACACAGGGGCTTCCTTTTCCACGAGCGGATGCAGCGCGTCATAAAGTTGGTCGACTAAACGAAGTTGCGCAGAGTTAAGGAACAGCGGTGCGAAACCAACCCGGCCGTAGTCAAAATGGTGGACACGAAAGTCTCCCTGCAGTCTCTCCATAAAGACCTTCTGCCATTCCGCGTGTGTTCGAATTCCATGTATGAATAGAAACGACCCGCTAGCAGTCATCTCGCCTTCGTTCGGATGTAATCGAGGTACGGCGCCAAGCTGGGTAAGAGATCATAATTACCCAAGTCTTCTACTCTAACCCAGCGAAGCTCGCCAATTTCGTCGACACATCTAGCTAGTTGCGGGCACGGTCGCGATAGTCGGCATAGAAAAGGCAACAAAATTGACTGAAATCGTCCGTCTGTGGTGTTCCAGACGTGTCCGGAGCTAATGGGAATCTCTTCTACCGTCTCCAATCGAAGTCCCACCTCCTCTAAACACTCACGTCTGACTGCGTGGAGAGGCATTTCGCCGAATTCCACGCGGCCCGCGATGACATCCCACTGATGATGCGCTGATGGAACATGAGGATCGATCCTCTCGGTTAGGAGAATCGAGTCGCCGCAGATCACAAATGCTAGTACAACTGGCACCTGTACCACATACTTGCCATCTAAGTACATGGTGACCTCACGCAGGGCGCTACTGTTCCTGTCGTGCTCGCCAACCTTTGGAAAAAGAAAGACCCCACGAGAAGCTTCTGAAATCAATTCCCGCATGCGCGCATCGATCGAGCACTGAAATGTAGCACTTAGCGGCCTGACGGAATCATCCCGTAATAGCGCGGGGTCACTCGGAAGGTAGAAAATAACACCATAGTTCGAAAACATTGTTCGGGCAGTCATTAACTTGCCATCATCATTGCCCACCCAATGCTGAAAGTATGCGTATTGCCCTAGCAGGCAGTTGTCCAATATAACCAAGTCCCGAGCTTCTGCTTCAGCTTCAGCCTGTCTTTGGAATATCCAGTCTTGGGCTTGGCTGTTACTTCTCGCCCCAATGGGGTAAGGGCACGATCGAGCCACATCGGGAACAAGGTGGACGCCTGCAAATCCGTACTTTTCCGGATCAAGTCCGTTGAGCAAGAACTCGGCAAGGACGGTCTTACCCGTTCCGTGTGCGCCTATTATAGTAATGATTTCAGTCGCCATCACCTGCGCTCACATTCCGGCCTCAGTGGCGAGGCACACTATCAGCAATTACTCGGTATTGATCGAGGTAAGTTAAGAACACATCGTCGTATGCTGCACGACAAAGTCTCCCTCCCTCGACCAGTCTAAGCAACCTATCAAAGAAAGGGAGATTTACTAGTGCTGCGCTCTCGGAGAGCTCAGTAGCTTGGACGCGCTGCCCCTGACCAAGCAAGAGCGACACATGTCGGTAGATCGCAGAGTCAAAAATAGATACGCGTCTGTAATGGTCGTGCTGTAGCCGGGCCAGGAGCCCTATTGCACTGTCAGCAAACTTATAGGCATAGGGTGTCTCGGATTTGTATGTAACTGCTCCGAGTAGGTTCGCTTGCGCTAACCGTGACGCGATATAAGTGTTGGGGAACACGGAGAGGCATCTGAACAGAGGAAACGCCCTGTACATCTCGCCGCTATCGCTGAGGAATGCGAGATTGGCCCGAAGCGAGTCAATCGTCGACCATGGGTTGAACATTATAAACCCCATCTGAAAGACGAGATTCGTTCGGCCCTTAAGGTCGCGAATCGCAGCTATGTTCTCCGCAATATCAACGTCTTTCCGATATAGGCGGAGATCTTCGTCGTTACCAGCTTCGGTCCCCACAAAAACGTGAGACATACCTGCGGTTACCAGATCGTCGACCAAGCCTCTATCCCTACTAAAGCTGTCGGCGCGTACCATTGGCCGAAAAGTAACACGAGCACTGCTCCGCCTCAATTCTTCACAAAACGCTCGGCACCGGCGATGGCTATCCGATGAATTAGCGACGAAGAGATCGTCGTTCAGCCAGACTTGATGCACTCCGTGGGCGTATAGGCTCTCGATCTCCTTCACCACGTCTTTGACATTACGAAAGTGGGTTGAGGCGTAAAAAGTTGGCGTCGTGCAAAAGGAGCATCGAAAGCCGCATCCGCGCGCGGTTATCAGCCTCGCCTCTTGAGGTATCGCTCCATCGATGAGTGATTCACGGATAGGCCACGGCAATTGATCGAGATGCTCTTCCTGGTAGAATGAAAGCGGGATGCTGTTCAGATACTTTTCACGGGTGGCGACGCTCGGGAGAGTGGGGATTGGTTTACCCTCAAGCACGGCGCGCGCGAATATGAGAAAAGGTAATTCCGCATCACCCAAGAATACATAGTCGACGGCATCTTCCGATAGCAAGATCTCCTTGCTGCATAAGCTAGCGTGGTGACCACCGAGTACTGTGCATGCTCGTGGATACTTCCGTTTCACGGTGTTACAAATTTCCAGCGTGCTGCGCATCGTCATTGCAACAGGTGACACACCCACAATCGATGGACACTCGCTGACTGCCAAGGCCGCCGTAGTTGATGCGTCATAGCCTGCAGCCTCTGCGTTAATAACCAAGACACTGATACCTGCTTTTAGTAAAGTTGCTTTCAGGTATGCGAGGCCAAGGTTCTCCATTGACGCGAGTGTTGGGCCTTTTGCGTCGTCAAGTGTTTCTAATGGCTGGATCAGTACGACGTCTGTCATACGTGCTCTTTGCGAAGGCTGTACCGCCGTTGGCTAACAGGCACAACACATGTATGAGCTAGCCTATGCGGGATTCAGCTAGCAGCGCTGGTTGTAGTCCTAGCCAAATCTCTTGTCGTAAATAGGGTACGACGGGAATTATCGGTGATGCGTAAGCTGGTGTAAACAACAATGTGCATTTTGCACGCAACTCCGTAAACCTGTGGTTTTGAAGACCGATTGTCGGCCGAATGGCAACAGCGACTTCGGGTATTTAGTTAGCCGCTGGCGTCCCAGAGAGGATGGGGAGTCGTGCCGCGGGCCAACCACCAGTTTTCGCATTTACGCCACCCGGAGCCGAGCTGTAACGCTCGACGTAGCCAGCGAAAGAGTCAATCCGGAGCACCAGCCTACCGCGGTGGCGAGACGGCCACGCCGATTCGGATCTGCGCTTCCCTTGGACGTTGGGCGGCAGGGGGCGGCTAGGCGCATGTCCTGCTGGCGTACCCCCTTCTTCGGCACCCTCGTCGGCAAGCACTCAGCCGACCTGAGCTGGCACCCCCCGCTCAAGTCACATAATCCCAATTCCTTGAGAGAGGGACGGCACCTGGCTGACTTCTAGGGCGGACGTTTTCGAAACATCAGCGCCGAGCTGCGGACCGAGTTTCGTCATGTCGTCGGTGAAGAGTGTTGCCTCGTGGCTGGCGCGGGATAGGGAGACGTAGCCGAAGCGGGAGTTCAGCAGGTCCGGGTGGACGCTGGTATCGGCATGAACGAGAACACGCTCGGCGGTGAGTCCCTGGGAGCTGTGGCTGGTGACGGCATAGCTGTGATCGAAGTGGCGATGCTCTCCGGCGTTGAACTCGATCTGTCGACTGTTGTCCAAGCGGGCAGAGAGGCGGCCATCGGGATGGATCGTTTCGATGACGGCGAGGTCGCGATTGGCGACGCCGAGCGACTGATCCGGCGCAGTGAACTGAATGCGGTCACCGGAGGAGAATTCTCGGTCTGCCTCCTTATAGACGCTGACGCCTGTGAGGCGGCGCGGGTCGTATGTTGCGAGTTCGCCGTTCTGTTTCGCCACTGTGAGCAGGTTCGCCGTTGGATCAATTGCGACCACCGATCCGTAGCTGCCGGCTTCGATACCGATGCCTTTGCTGCCGCGCGCATAACGAACGACATCGTTGAGTTCGTAGTGGCTGGCCCATGATCGTTCGGCTCCAGTCATGTCCTGGCGCTGAACGAGCACGCGGAATGAATGGTCCTCCGGCGCAATGGTTCCATTGGCCTTCAACTCCTGGCGGACAGCGGCATTGAGTTCGCGTCGGGATGCGTTGTCAGGCGAGACGATAAGCGTGTTTTGAGGGGATTCAACGTAGCTTTTGGCGATGGCGCGGATACGCTCATCCCGGTTGGGAATCTCCTGCACGCGGCCCTGTTTTTGCAATGCTTCGAGTGCGGCGGAGACTTGGCCATTGGCCAGCAGCTCAACCGTGGATTTGAGCGCCGGGTCTTTTTGCCGGACGATCTCATCGAGTTTTGCGGTTCGCATTCCGGCCTCCTGCAGCTGTTCGAATGGGCGTCCTGCCTCGACACCCTGATGCTGGCGGATATCGCCGATCAGGAGCACCCGGTCATTGGGGCTGAGGCGGGCGAGAAACTCGCGCATCTGGTTGGTGCTGGCGAGACTCGATTCATCCACGAAATAAAAGTGTTTCTGTCCAGACGCTGTCGGTTCTGCCGTGTGCGCGAGGAATCCTTGCAGGGTTCCGGCCTCGATTCCAACTTCGCCAAGTTGACGTGCGGCGCGCGACGTCGGGGCAAAACCCTCGACCTGATAGCCCTGCGTCTCGGCTGCGCTTCGAACGACAGTGAGCGTGGTGGTTTTGCCCGCACCGGCAAAGCCCTGAATACCCTGAATCCGATCCCGTGAACTGAGAACATCCTCCACTACGCTCTGCTGCGCCCGGTTAAGGCGCGGATGCTGGTCGGCCACGGCGATGGCCTGCGGACGCTCCAGAATCGGCTCGATCTGGTTGCGTCCTTCACGCATCCTGCGGACGATTTCCTGTTCCGCTTCGATGGTTTTGGCGGTGGTGAACTGACGGCCTGGCACGTTTGTCCGCTCTACGGTTTGAAACTCTCCTGCGGCAAGGCGGGCATTGAGATTGCCACGCACCTGGGCATAGGTGACTTCGCCCATTCCGCGGCGAAGCCCGTCCCTGATCAGCGCCCGTTCATCCACCACGGCTTCGCGTTCAAAGTTCTTGTCACGCGCGAAGGTCAGCGATTCGCGAACCTTTTCAATCGTATTGACTGGCCTCTCCTGACGTTGCTGCCGTTCTCGCGCTTGCAGCACCACGGCCTCGGCCTGATGGCCGAAGGCGGCGGCGAGTTTCCGATGCGCGGCCATCACCTCGCCTGGCGAGTGAATCTCCTTGCGGTCGCGGGTGGAGTGCGCGGCAATCTCGGCGGCTTCTTTGCCCGTCCGGCCTGTACGCTCCAAATATTCGCGAATTTGCTGGCTGCGCGGACTCGACGCATCGAGATATTCCTGAGTATAACCCTTGATTTCAGGAGCACCGCTGCGGCCCGTCGTGATCTCGTACCCAAGCTGCCGCAATTGGTAGGTCAGCTCTGATTGATAGATGGCGGTAGCGAACTGCTGCGAGGCAAAGAGGCTCTGTGGCTGGATGGCGCGAGGCTGGCCATTCTCTCGCTCTGTCACGTTGAAGACGACCGCATGAGTGTGAAGCTGCGGCGCGACGTATCCATCAACCGGACGGGCTGTATCGTGCTCGAATTTTGCCACGATGAACTTGCTTGTAGTTTCCGGCGGATGATTGCCTCCGATACGAGCCTGCGTGTAGCGTTCGAGCTGGTCGAGCGCCACACGGACACTCTCACGGTGGGCCTCGCGTACCCGCTCGTCGCCGCCGACTAGGGCGGTGAGCGAGACAGATTTTGGCGCGGAAAAAGTCGCATCCCATCCGGCGCGGTGCTCCATCGTCTTGACGATTTTGCCGTCCGCGTCTTGGTACTCATAGGAGGCGCGCTGGCGGACAAGCTGCTCGCCCGTCGCCGGGTTCTGCCCCTGGCTGAGTTTGGCGAAATCTTCGGCGGAGACGGCTCCAGCGAGGCCAAACTGCGGGGCGAGACGACCTTGCCACTCGCCTGCAATCACACCGCGCTGCGACCAATAGTTCTGCTCCTTTGAAGTGAATTCCTTGTGATGGTAGTTCTGCGCCTGGCCTGCCGAGAGTGGCTTCGATATGGTCAGCATACGGGCCTACTCGATCTCGTGCCCAGAGGGGCGGACTTCATACTCGGTGCTGAACAGATTGCCTTGCATCCCTTCGGGCTCCGCTATGGGTGGCGTGCTCGGCGCGATCAGGTCCTCCATTTTGCGTTCGTCAAAACCTGGGCTCTTTTCTCGCAGCGCAATGAACGGAAACGAGAATCGCGCGACATAGTTCCCGTACTTTAGGAAGCCACGAAGATCGTCGAGGCCCGAGACCTCGGAGGGCAGAACGAGTGGCTCTGTCTGCCGGTCAAGGGCAAAGTTTCGTCCAGTGCGTGTACCGTCGTAATGAGTCTCGCGAAGCCGCTCGATCTCGATCTCCCCGATGGCTTCGCTAACCCACTTCGCCGCCCTTGGCTCGGTGGTGCGGAGAAAGATTTTGGTTGCCGGCTGCGAGAGCATGGCCTCGGCGTCCTCCCCGTAGCGGGCCTGCATCTGGCTGCGCCCCTGAAATCCGAGGACGACCGGATTCTGCGACTTCCGATTCTCGGTGATGGCGGTGTGAAGCTGGGGCAGACGCTGCAGGCTGGCTAGCTCGTCAATCACAAACCAGACCGGCTTTTGCTCTGGCATCGGTTCATTCAGCAGACGAAGGACGAGCGTGTCGATCCACAGACTGATCAGAGGACGAAGCGCCTCGCGCATCGTGGGGCGAGAGGTGATGAAGATCCATCCGCGCCGCGTCTCGGCCCATTGGGTAGCAGTCCAAATGGACGTAGTCTCCTCCTGCTTGGGAAGCATTCGGAAGCTGTCCGCACTCATGTTGAGGGAGCCGAGAACGCCACTCCGTTGCTGCGGAGCCTTGGGATCGATGAGCATCCAGTACTCAGTTCCTTTGACCCGGCGGTCGATCTCGTCGGGATCGGACATCCATTGAACTAGCTGCTCTGGTGTCGGCAGAAAACTCAACAGGTGCGCGAAGATCTTCTGCGGAGCTTCGACGAAGAAGCGATTCGTAATTCCCTCCGGCTGGTAGAGGGAGACGGCCAGCGCCTTTGCCTCGGCCTTCCGCCTCAGTTCATTCGAGGGGCTCCAGTAAGGCATTCGGGCATCGAGAGGATTCAGAACTATATCGCCCCGGTGCGCATTGTAAAACTGCTTCACAAACTCGCAGGCCGGGTCGTAAACGATGGCACTGTCGCCGCGTCCCTCAACCTGATAGAGCATCTGTCGAATGATGCTTGACTTGCCGGAGCCGGTGTCGCCAACGATGAGAAAGTGTTTGTTCTCGGCGTCACGTGGCACGCGAAGCGGCTGCTTGGAATCGTTGGTCGTGATCCCAATGCCGTCACCGCTTACAGCTTTGGTGAACTGCTTAGCGTTTACCAGTACCGGCCCTTTGAGTCGGCGACCATAGCGCAGTGCCTTGATGCGTTCGATGTCTTTGCGGAGCGAAAACGGCAGTTGAATCGCAAATGCCAAAAGCCCGAAGAGAAGCTGCATCGAGAAGAGTTTATGCAGCGGAACGTCCTCGTAGATGGCGTGCGCAATCCAGGTGTGAAGCGTCTTGTTTGGATAGCTTCGCAGGGGCTCACGGAAAAGATACCGGAACCCTTGCTGCCTAGTGCCGGGTACAAGCACAAGAGGTAGCGGCGTACCTGAGATCTGTGGAGTCGTCCCCTCTGCTACGTCGTCTTCAAGCGCCGCTCGCGAGCGCGATTTGCCATCCGAGATATAGATCATCTGGTAGCTGCTGGCTGGGTGTGTGAGGCCTGCTGTCTTGCTGCGGAGGTAGTACGGCAAGTAGTAACGTTGGAGCGGCAGGAGCCCATATTGGAAGCGGATGTACATGAAGAATCCGGTGGCCACGAGCGAGAGAAACAGGGCTCCCAACGTGTACGGAAAGCCACGAGGTGGCCAGATGATCGATTCTTTCCGGCCCCATTGCTGAATGGCGGGCATGGCTACTTCTCCCTGTTCAGGCTGCGCTTGGCGAGGAGTTCCTGCGCCTTCGCGGCCTTGGTTGTCTGGACCTGACGAAACAAAATGTTGATCTGCTCCTGTGCCATCTTGTCGCCTCGCAGGAGGGCCTCCAGGGTTTGCATCAGGAGCATCTGAATGCCGACCAGCTCGGTGAAGATGTGCATCTCCATTCCGGTCTGAGTGCCTCCATTGGCGCTGTGGAGCAACAGTTCACGGGCCCACTCGCTCGGCGTCTTTGCAACTCGGGATGCTGCTTCCTCGATGGCCTTCGCCTCGGCGGCTGTGAGTTTGGTGCTGAGGTTGAGGGAGCGTCGATCGCGCCCACGAAGTTTTTCGGTAGTCCCTTCGGAGATTGTGTGAACCCCTGCCATATAAGGATCTCCAGTGTTCCTAAGCATTGGTATCTGGCGAGATACCACGTTCCGTGTCATCGTGTGTTTTCATTGGTATCTGCTGAGATACCAAAGTATCTAGGCAGTTCCCTCCGAGGGGTGGAGTGTCGAAATAAACCCGGTGCGAAGCACCGAACAGCACTTCCACCCCGGAAATTAGCCATATTTCAATGCCGGACGCCACGCGTGAACAATCCGCCGGAACTCCTCACCGTAGCCAAGATCGTCCGGGTAATGGTGGCAGCATGCCACCAGACCGAACACTGTCACCATGTCGGCGGCAATCTCCGTGTCCACTCCCCAGATCGTGGTCAGATCGAAGCCGCCGCAGTTGGCCGCATTCCACCAGCTCAGTAGGAACTCCGCGGTCATACGGCTCTGCCCCGTATCCCCCTGGGCGATTCGGATCAACCGCTCCAGTGCCGCCTTCTGCCGTGCGGGAATAGCGGTGCTCATGCTGCCTCTCCGCGCAGGCGCGCGCCGTTGACCGCCGCCGTTCCCTTGGCGGCCTGCACTGTAGGAGAAACTGGCTCCGCTGCAGTTCCGTTCTGCGGTGCACGGCGGATGCGTAAGCTCTGGGGCACACGAATGGCTTGTGGAGTCTTCAGAAACTCCTGAAAGTCGCGGTCCTTGGCGAAGACGTAGGCGAGAGCCTTGTCCACTACCTCATCAGCGGAGGCGTGGAGAAAGGCCGCGTACTGATCGATCTGGCTAGCGGTCGATTCGTCGAGCCGAATCGTGGCTGTAATCTGGCGTACTTGAGGGATCTCAAGCAATGGCATGGTCGGTTTCCTTTCTTGTGAGATTGTGGTCGGGATTGTGGTCGGGTTTCAGCGTGCTCTTCGCGTCGTACAACAGCTCGAAATTGAACTGCTGGGAGGCGCGGTTATAGCCATTCAGTTTGAGGACTTCGCGTACGATGCGGCGTCCTGGCTGTCGCTCGACCTGGACGACAAGATCGACGGCCTCTCCGATCTCCGCTTCAACATCTTCAAAGGTCGCCTGCGAGTGGCTGCGAAGAACGAGATTGGCAAAACGGCGGAGCGCCTTTACGGCGGAATTCGCGTGGATGGTAGCGAGCGATCCAGTGTGTCCGGTATTGAAGGAATCGAGCAGAGTTCGCGCTTCCACGCCGCGAACTTCTCCGAGAATAATGCGGTCGGGACGCCATCGTAATGCCGCCTTCAAGAGATCGTCAAAGGTCACCTGATTCCGGTAGGTATCGGTCTGGCATTCGACAGCCATCAGGTTCGGCTTTTCGATGCGGAGCTCACTGGTATCCTCGATGATGACGATGCGCTCGTGGTCGGGAATCGACTGGCCAAGAATGTTCAAAAGGGTGGTCTTTCCTGTCCCGGTTCCGCCGCTAATTAGGATGGTGTGGCCGCGCTCGATCTGGCTGGCCAGGAAGTCCGCAAGTGAACGCGGAAGGGTGCCGCCAGCGATCAGGTCTTCGACGGTGAAGCGACGGCTGGTGAACTTGCGGATGACCATCGCGGGAGCTGGGCGAACGACAGGTGGAATCACCGCAGCCAAGCGGCTTCCATCCGGGAGCTGGGCGTTGAGCAACGGGTTGTCTTCGTCGAGCTTCTTGCCAAGCTTGTTGGCCACCACTTCAAGGCCTGTGCGCAAGCGCGCCGCATCGAATTGAATGCTCTCGTCACGGCGCATGATGCCGTCCCGCTCGTACCACCAGGACGAATCGGGATTGCCCATGATCTCGCTGATGCTTTCGTCCAGCAGTAGCGGCTCAATAGGCCGAAGAAACGGGATGATCAATTCAAAGCTCACACTCGCCTCACAGAGTTCTAGGCCCGGTGGCTCGCCGGGCCTTTTGAGCGAAGAAGAAGGACCCTATTCGGGGAGCTCCTCGGGTGAATTCTCGACCTCTTCCTGGCTGGCCTTCTCGGCGCGGTCGAGCTTCAGGATCGAAGCCACGCGCACTTCCCATACGCGCTGCTTAGCGTCCGCCTTCTTGTCCACGAACTCACGGCTACGCAGTTCGCCTTCTACGGCGACGTGCGTGCCCTTCGTGAGCGTCTTGGCGTACTGGGCCAAGCGGCCCCAGACCACGCAGCGGTGCCACTCGGTGTGGCCGTTGTATTCACCGGTCTTCTTGTCCTTGAACGAGCTCTTCGTGGCGAGCGAGAGCACCGTGAAGCTGGCGTTGTTGGTGGTGCGAGTGGTGGCGTCTTGGCCAAGGAATCCGATGAGCGAAATGCGGTTCTGATACATGGTGAAGTCTCCTGTTTTGTATTCCCGGATTGGCCAGGTCACCCATTGGCGAAGCCTGAGCAAGGAGCCCGGCTCCCAAGTGTCAAGCCGCGCTTTCTGGAGAGGGGCCCAAACCTGTTTTGGGAGAGGAGTCTGGAAAGCAGAGCGGCGACGTGCCGCAGGGCGCCGGAATAGCCCGAAGCGTGTGATCGGACGAACAAGGGATAGAAACCAGAAGACGAGCGCCTCATGGCCGGCATTAAACGAGGTCTTCCTGGCGCGCAATCCTCGCGCTCAAATCTGCAGGACCGCTCCATCGACACAGGTACAAAAGAAGATCGAAGCAAACGGCTAGAGCAGCGCTGCAAGCATGGGAATGCGCTGTGCTCCGACCAAAGAAACGAACGGCCCAGCCACCGCGAAATGTATGGGACAACGGACATGAAAAACGTGCCTCGTATGTTGAGTGGCTTCTGCCTACTCGAACGCCTGGTCAGCCCGGAACTTTACCAGCGTGAGACCGAGGGGATTGACCTGAACCTCGTTGTTCTGCACAACGGAGCGGAAGACATAGGTGACGCTGGCCGTCCAACGCTCGCGCTTGAGCTCGGTATGGTCCGCCGGGTTTGTGAAGACTTTCACGAACTCAATCCGTGCTGAATACGGAGACTGGCGAAGGTCGTCGAGGATCACGTTCTTGACTTCAATATCAACGAACGGCTGGGTGGCATCGCGGACGAACGAGTCAATCGTTTTGCCCTTCCGCTCCTGCTCGATCACAGCTCGCTGCACATCCCCATTCATGAAGTACAGCGAGCTAGTGAAATCGCGCTGAATCGAATAGCGATTACGCCCGAAATAGAGTTCCGCCCAGCGCGACAGATAATATTTGTTCTCGGCTTCCTGTGGACGGTATTTGAGGTCGCGATAGTCCACTGCTTCGGCATGGCCCACGTCATTGATCCGAATGACCATGGGGTGAACGTTCACCAGCGCCATCTGGCTGCGATAGACAAGCACGCCTAGGAGCACTACGATGCCGGCGAGCACGAGGATCGTGACCTTCAAGTAGGTGTTCATGACGATAGGGTCGCCGTACTGTTCGAGGTAGCGCTCCGCGGCTCGCGTGATGTCGCGCGAAACCGGCTCTTGATTGCTCTGAAGCTGTGTTGTCGTAACCGTCATAACGTTTTCTCCAGTGTCGGAATCAGAGTCCGCGGAGTGCGAGTGCAATCATCCCCATCGTGCTTCCACCACCGCCGGTGTGGCCGGAGAAGATTGAGTTTGTAATCTCGGGAATCTTGAAAAGGATGAAGACATTCACCAGAATGAGGACAATGAGCAGCGGAAGTTTTGTGATGAGCGAGGCCGCATCGAGCGGAATAAGGTTTGCGTAGTACAGCGTGTATAGATGAGATAAAACGCTGAGCACGGCTGCAGCAACGACTTTGTAGAAGTTGAAACCGAGAAAAGCACGCAGCCAACCCCAGAAAAGGAAATTGAGCTTATCGACCAGCAGAAATGGAATGAATAGCGGGCCAAGAATGCCGGCTACAGCGGCCCCAATTGCGCCGTACGCGATGATGGCGGTGATCGTGGCCGAAAAAATTCCGAGCATAATCTGGACTATCGCCATCACGATGGCGAAGTACACGTTCATTACCGCCTTCACAATTCCGGAACCAAGCTGGTTTTGCATGTCCGTGATGGCCTGATTCATCTGATTGACACTGTCCATACTGATCATGTTTGCGACGCTGGTTGCGCCGACGCTGATAAAGTCCTTGAACGAATAGCCGACTCCGGGAATGGCGGTGTCGTAAAACTCGATGAGGGTATAGGCGAAGGACGCCAAAACAACGAATTCGACGAACTTCGCCATGTTGAAACCCACACCGCCTTGTGCGGAGGCGAGCGCCTCCTGCACGCCGAACCAAACCATCATGGTGGTCAATAGCGCCAGAAAGATGTGGAAGCCTAGGGCATTAATGGAAGGGCTGCCCGTGCTTGTGAGGCTAGTGATTCCCTGATTGATCCAGTCAAGCAAGTTCATGACTTAACCCTCGTGTCAGTGGCTCTGACTCATCGTGCTGCCATAGCCAGAAGTAAGCTGGCCAACGGTGGACGAATACTGCTGTTGGTAGGCGGCGGCATCCTGGAAGGCTGCGTTTAGTGCGTCTTGCTGCTGTTTCTGGGTGACGATCTGCTGCAATGCTGCGGCTTGAGCGATTTCATTGGCTTCCTGCTGGCTGCGCAACTGCATAAGCACTGCCTGATTAATTCGCTGGAATGTCGCCATATACGTTTGCTGACTGGGATCGCTCGAATACGTCTGCGATTCGAGCTTCTGAATATCGGCAGCGCGTTGTTGGGAATTCGTCCGCATCGTTCCAAGGGTCTGCAGATTGGCCTGCATGATGCCCATGCTGAGATCGCTGGTTGCGCCCTGTGCGGCGACAAGCCGCTGGCTCTGCACGTTCAGGTTTCCGTACAGCGGGTAGCGCGGCGCTTGCCCCAGAGTCACCGCCTCAAGACCGGCAACGGAGTTGATACCGCTGTTGATCGCCTGAAGCAGAGCCGGGGTATTTCCGTAGCTGTTGACCGCAACCACCGTGTTCCAGTTCGTCCAGGGAGTTACATACCTTCGGTAGAGCTGCTGCGGAGCCATTGAGAGCTGGTGTGCCAAGTTGTAGGCGGACACGATGGTGTTCCGCGTCTGGAGCGCAGTAGTGTAAATTTGCTCCGCCTTCTGAATCTGCTGCTCGGCTTTTTGGATCTGTTGCTCGAATTGCTGGATCTGCTGAATGGCGTGAGCGCCCTGAGTCGGGTCGTAAACGATGCCAGATCCGAATTGAGCAAATGCCTGGGTGCTCAGGAACGCGAGGCCCAGAACAGCGGTGAGCGTGATTCGTTTCATGGGTACCTCCTCAGTGTTGCGGTTGGGTTTGTGGTTGTGCTGAAACCGATTGCTTCGCGTGCAGCGCTTTTTTCGGGTCGTACCCTGTGCTTGGTGGAACATACTGCATGGACTTGCCATAGCCAGAGGTCAGCTTCTTCTGTTCCTCCATTGCTTTCTGATAGTCCTGCTCAAATTTCTTCTGTTCCTCGGCAGTGGGTTGCTGTTCCAGTGAATTCTGCTGCGAATGGCACCCGGGAAAAAGCAGGGTGATCACCAGCGCTAGTGCGACGCTGTAAACATGGATAGGGAAACGATTTTTGGTCGTCATGGTAATTGCCTCTCAAAAATTGGAAGGAATTGTGTGGTTCTCGACTGCTGGCAACAACATGTCCTGGCTGATATAAACCTTCACGCGGTAGCCTTCGCGAACCGTGATCGTTGGCGGGATGCTAATGAAGCGGTCAAGAATCGTTGTCGCATTCTGTGAGACGCTTGCTGCAACCCCATATTTGTAAGCATCCACGCCGTTGCCCGTGAGAGAGCCGCCGTTATTCGACACCTCCGCCGCGGCACCAATGATGCCAAGCGCGATGGAAGTACCGAAGATTTGGACATAATGGTTGTTGACCTTATCCTTAAGGCCGGTTTCGCCGATCTGGTTCAGACCGAGGAACTGATCAAGGTCAACGGAATACCCATCAGGCATAATCATTCGGTGAAAGGCGACGGCAATCCGCCGCTGCTGCCCGAATCCTACGGTTCCGATCTTCCTGGCCTCGCCCAGCACAACTGTCCCTTCGGGGACCAAGACATGCTGGTGGTCATGGGAATAGACCGGGGCAGTCACCAT
>Ga0181525_10000586_pt1 | contig 31396 bp, 30 predicted proteins | sample PEATcosm2014_Bin_48_FD_121100 | JGI IMG/M metagenome (GOLD analysis project Ga0181525, IMG submission 121100) | Peatland microbial communities from MTU Mesocosm Facility, Houghton, MI, USA - PEATcosm2014_Bin06_10_metaG | ecosystem: Environmental > Terrestrial > Soil > Wetlands > Peat | place... | reverse complement strand
TATTTTTGTCGATCCAGCAGACGTTGCAGCCGTAATAGGTCTTTGCATGAAGGCTGGAATAGACGTTCTGAAGGTCTATGCCTCTCCCCTGGTTGCTGAAACCATTGCGCTCAATGGTGCTGTAAAGACCGCCGCCGCCTTTGAGGGCGATGCCGCCATTGGGGAACGATTCGAATTCGTTGTCGTGGACGTTCCAGTTGATCGTTGTGTCCATGAACAGACCAACAGGCGAGGCTCCAGCTCCGTCGAAGACAATATGGTCGATTTCAACGTTACGCAGGTTTGGCGATGAGGCACCGACCATGTAGGTGGCACACCCGACCGTAGGCTTCAGAACAGCGGTGTTGCTGATAGGCTTGCCGGAATATCCGGCAATGTCGCCATGGAGATGGACGTATCCTGCGCTGATTGCTGCCCCGCAAAGGAGGTAAGTCCCCGGCGGAATCTTTAGCTCTGCTTCTCTGGCCGCCGCCACGGCCCACGCGGCATTGAACGCGCTCGTGCTATTGCTCGTGCCGCTTGGGTCCATACCGCAGTTAACGCCATTGACAACATTGCGAAGGGGCAGACACATCTCCGTTTGATTTTGGTTGACGAGATTCACAGGGCAGATAGAGCCTGTGGGCAATTCTTTCGAACACGTTTTGTCTACCGCGGTCTTGGCGATGTCGCTGACGATGCCGTATCTCGCGTTGAGGCGCATTTCGGTTGCTTTTGCTCCATCGAGATATTTGGTAGGGTCGAGCACCTGTGCGGCTGCCATAGAAATGAGAACCAACAGCACGGAACCAAATCTGAGCACCGATCGAAACGGGGCGAAGCGGGAAGAGGGCGCAGAAACCTCATGGCTCGGGAAGTTAGTTTCACTTTTCATTTTGTTTTGTCTCAGAATATTGTTACCGACGACTAAACACGCTTGGCTTGGCGGGGATTCCTGTTACTGTGACCGATGCGGGTACGTCGCGAGTTACGACTGCTCCCGCGCCGACCGTGGCATGGTCGCCTACGATGATGTATTGAAGTATCTGAGCACCTGTTCCGACGAGCACTCCGAAGCCAAGATTGACCCCGCCAGATATGTTCGCGCCAGGATTAATAACACTACCTTTGCCAATGCGCGCCTCGTGACCGACAGTGCATCCGAAATTACAAAGCGCGAAGTCTCCCAGTGTGACGTTTACCGTACCAATAACTCCGGAACAGACCAGCACACCCTTTCCGATTTGTGACGACTCAAAATCCATGTGCGCTGTTGGGTGAATCAGAGAAGGGAACTCAACGTCAGGCTGCACGTGCTGAATTTCTTCGCTGACCTTCAATCGCGCAGCCGGAGACCCGATTCCGATAGTCACAGCATCAACACGAGCGATGTTCGCGCGCAGCCATTCGTAATCGCCGACGACCTCGTCTCGGCTGTCGCGGTCGCCGAGCTGCGTGATATCGCTCACAACGTATCCAACGAAGTCCCATTCCGGCGTAACGCGATTGATCGCATGGATCAGGGCCTTCACTTCCCGGGCCATGCCCCCGGCTCCGACAATTACGATGCGCTTCAATTCGCCTGCCTTGTTTTTTGTCGTTTGTAACCCATAAACTCGGGCATTGTGACGTGCGCTCCATTCGAGATGCCTTCGCGCTTCAATATTTTCCCGGGCGTGAGCGTCAAGATCTTCAGATCCAGCCAGAAGCTTTGGTTTTCCACGTACCAAACGTCGTACGCGAATTTCTGCTCCCAACTCGCGGAGTTTCGTCCGTTGATCTGCGCCCAGCCGGTGACACCCGGCTTGACGTCGTGGCGGCGCATCTGCTCGGCCGTATAGCGGTCCAGATATTGCATCAGCAGCGGGCGCGGTCCCACCAGACTCATCTCTCCGCGAATCACATTGACCAATTCCGGCAACTCATCCAGACTCGTGCTGCGCAGGAACCGTCCTAACGGCGTTAGCCTTTCTGCGTCGGAGAGTAACTGGCCCTGTGCGTCGCGCATATCGGTCATGGTTCGGAACTTGAGACACATAAACGGTTGCGCCCTATATCCCGGGCGCACCTGCCGAAATAATATCGGCGATCCTAAAAACATCCGGACGATCACGGCAACCGCTAATAGCAGTGGCGACAAAATAATCACTACAGCTAGTGCGGCGAACAGATCTAATATGCGTTTTGCCTTCAAACTGGATTCCGGTCAGGTTTCTGATTCAAATGCTCTCGACTCATTGCGCGATACATTTCTGCATGGGCTGCAGCCAGGGAATCTCTGACCATGAGAGAACCGGTCAACTTGAAATCGCAGGATTCAGAGAATTGCTTGCCATCGACAAAGTTGCCGTTCTATTTCTGATTCTGTTGAGGCTGGATTACATTCCAGACGCTGCCGTGCTTTGTTTGTCTGTTTTTCTGTTTAGCAATGCAGCTGGATGAGTTTCCGCAAGCTTTCCGTGCGCCGCTCTTTTGCGTTTCCGGTGAACTGTTGCCGCGGATACTCGAATGGCGCATTGAGGAGGGGAAATCGAATCCTCTTTGCCGCGAATGTTGAAACATACTGCCTGAAGTGTCAGAAATGCTGCCCACAATGGAAGCAGCCGCAACTACTTGAACCGGCGAGTACTCCGACGACTTAGCACGTGCCGTAAATCCCATGGCGCTCCCCGACCCGACGGAGACAGAAGAGTTGAAGCCCAACGCACCCGGCATGCGCCCCTGTGAGTAAGCCCCAACCGGCGAACCGACCGAGGATGAATGTACCGCAAATGTATGGGCCCCAGACGACCCTGCCTGAGCTTTGGGAGCCGTTGGACTCGAACTCCCATTCGCGCCCAATACTGGGGAACTAGTTCGCGGCGAAACGCTCATGGCAGTGTGGGACTGATTCCGAGTTACCACAACGGCCACGCCCGGTGCTGCTGAAAATGTGATTGAGCGATCTACAGTCACAGTGATGGAACGGTCGATAGGAGCTTCCTGACAAATCGCGTGCAAGCTCAAAATCAGGCAAACCAATGCAACCGGCGTTACAAGGCGAAGGACAGAAACTTGGTCTTTGCGCTGCATCATTGCTCTTGCCCCGCGCTCACTCCGATAGTCATTTTCCAAGCGAGATTTCGGCCGCGCGAATGCAGCAGGCGCTGGTAAAAATCGACATAATTCTTCACTACGGCCTCCCGGGCAAAGGCCATCCTCACCCATTCCGCACCGGCTCTGCCCATTTCGCGTGCGGCAGTGTCGTCGGCCAACACGCGCCTGATCGCTTCCTCAAGCTGCGGCGTGTTGCCTTGCTCGACCAGCAATGCGGTCTTATCCTCCTGTACCGCGTCTACAACTCCAGTCACACGTGTTGCGACGACGGGGAGCTCCGCGACCTGCGCTTCCAACAGGACTGTTGGAAGCCCTTCGCGGCATGTCGGAAAGGCGAACACATCCATCGCCGCGTACCATGGTGCGATCGGGTCCGCCCAATCTATGGCGGCGATAGCGGGGTGGCTGGCGATTTGCTCACGTACGGCAGGCGGCAACCTATCGCCTTCCTCGTAACCGCCAATCAGAAGTAGCCGCAGCGTCTCGTCCCTCTGGCTAAGATTTGAGAATGCGGCAACCAGTTGTTCGATACCCTTGTCGCGAACCCAGCGTCCGACGAATCCGATCACGCGTTCCCGCGGACTCCAGCCAAGCTGCTGCCTCAGCTGCAGTCCCTGCTGCTCGCGCTCCGCTGTGGCTGCAAACTCTTCGATCACAATTCCGTTAGGGCTGCCCTCTCCAAGAACCTCGCCGCTACTGGCGCTCAAAATATGTAATTCTCGGGCGCGGGCGAGAAGACTGTGGCTCACGCAAAGTGTGATGTGAGCGAAGTGGGCACTTGCTCGTTCCGTGGCGGCCACCAGCCAGCGCCGCCAACCCTGGAGGGTCTCACTGCGTAGTCCATGCATTTGATAAATAATCCGTGGCACGCCGGCCAGACGCGCGGCCAGCGTTCCCAACAACCCGGCTTTCGGCGTGCCAGCAACGACTAATGTTGGGCCCAGTCGCCGGAAAAGCCGCACAAGCCGCCACAACGAGCGTAGATCCGTGAAGGGCGAAATCTCGCGCACCATATCAATCTCATGCGTCTCAAACCCTCTATCCTGTGCGGCTTGCAACCATGCCCCTCTCGCGGATACAAGTACCACTTCATACCCACGCGCGCACAGCGCTTCCTTGATGCCGTCGAGGAAGCGCAACGTCACCGCCGCCGTGACCAGAAATACGATGCGCAAGTTTTTGCTTTCTGGAAACTTTTTAACGATCACGACGTGTGTCCCTCGTTAAGTACTCTTGTTCGGGAAGGATGAACAGATTAGAAAAAGAATAGTGACTCGGCATCGCTACTCAATACAGGTCAAAGCGCCTGACGCGTGCGCTACTTAGTTGGCGGTCACTTCGAGCCAGGGGGGATCCGGCGCAAACTCCGCTGTTCCCGATACCCAAACCTCTGCATTCTGCACAAATCCGTTTTCAGCGTACACCTCACGGCAGGGCTGATTGTATGGCGTATTAACAATTTCTCCATGAAGGGAGACGCGATTAAGTCGCAGCCCAATCCTGCGAAGATGGTTTAGCATGGCCCGCTCAATACCAAAGCCGAACACGCGGCAACTTAAAACCCAGGTAGTAACTACGAGGGCATTGTCAGTCAACTTGCCGATCAATACCGAAATAATTCCCATGTCGCCAAACTTATCTCTGGCCTTAGCGACCAGAATGAGGTATTCAGAGGATTTGCTCTGTGCGGTGATCTCTTCCAGCGTCGAACGGTTTCCGCACGTGTTGAACTGGCTAGTACGGTTGATAAGCTCTGCGACGCGTGCTAAATCCTTGCTGGCCACACTCCTAAATTCGACCTTGAGCTTGAGAGCGGCAAAAATCGCATCCTGATCAAAAGTGTCAACCTCGACATGTAAGAACGACTCCCGCTCTTTGCGCTCCCGGTAAAGCGTCGTCCGGTCAACCTCTGTTTGCTCCGGAAGAGATGCGGCCCACCAGCGAAGCATGTCCCACGTCAATTCGGCCGTGGCGTCCAAAGTTAGTATGTCGGTAACCGAAGACTTTACAATCTCGCGCTGGTCGGCACGGTCATCTATGAAAACAAAATCTTTGCACTTGATATTTAGCTCGGATGAGATGCGCATTATGTTGGTAGGCTTCGGATCCCAGTTAATTTGCTCAGCTACGAAATCCTCGGAACAAAGCAGGCCGCCGGTCCAATGGACATTTCGACGATCGTTCTTAGAAACAATAGCTAACAGGACGCCTTTCCGCTTCAGTTCCTGTAATGTTCCCTGCCTCTCAACATAGTGGTCAACCTTTCCTTCGCCAATGGTGCCCTTCCAAACAGTGTCATCCAGGTCTATTGCCACTACTTTCTTAGTTGAGAGAAGCTTGTTGGCAAGGATGGGGCCGTGATAAAGACGGGACAGCTCGTTAGCCATAACCGTTGGATGGTAAACGCAGGTCTTATGGTAGAGCTCGCTGAGAGCGTTCTCGTTGAAGCGATTGCCGAGACTCGCTTCGTTCACCGTGATGAATGGGCGAGTGACTTCCCGATTTATCTCGGAAATAGAGCGGGAAAGGAGGGCATTGATCTCAGCAGCCGCGATCTTGCGGGGCCGGGCGGTTATCCGCCGTTTGGCGGATGACGAAAAGGTACCATCAAGCAAACGGATATTCATCGTGTTCTGTACACAAACGGTGCAGTTGAACAAATCAGCAAGCATCCGAAGGGTTGCGCGTGTCTGCTTATGAGCGTCTTGGCACAGCCTGCGGAGCTTGTCCCGGTTTTGGAAAGGGTTTGGGTTATGCCATGTTTCGAGCAAGATGGGATTGAATGAAAAGGAGTATGGGCTGAAGCAAACGAGATCAACCTGCCCGGCATACTTTTGAAGCCCATTTCTCAAGTCAGAGAGGCTTCTGCCACTAAAAAAGTCTGCTTGCAACTCGATGCCATCCGCTAGAAGTCGCGCAGTAAGAAACACAGCCACACTGAGCATGAGACAGTCGCCGACGAACAGCACGCGGGACTTTGTCGACTCGCTTAAAAGAATGACCTCGTGGGCTGCTTTCAATTGGCTGCTGAAGTCCTCAACGCAGTCCGAATCCACAATCGTCGCCGCCAAGTCTACAAGCCTTTGGTGGATTTGATCGAATTTGGATCGCCGATACGACAGCGCGGTCCTCTTATCGGTGATTTGCAATTGGGGCATCTGCAGAAGAATGTGGCCTAGATAAAGATCGCGCCAAACATTGTCCTTTGTGCGCAGAAAGTTGATAAGGTAGTCGGCGACCGGCTTGAATTCCTCGGCGGCGAAGCTGCGCTCCCCACTCCAAAACTTGTGGTCCAGCGTATCTTCCTTCTCGTTTAGCGTATCAAGGACGCACTGGACTACTTCCTGCTTGTGTTCAGCGAGAGCCTTGATAATGCGATCCATGAAATTCCTTTGAGTGTGAAGGGTTACAGCGCTGGAAGGGCTTCAAATGCGCGATTCTAGGGGTAAACCCGTGTTTTACTTGTAATCAACCAATTCTGTGGCGGCAGCATCTGTTTCCCATGCGCCGTCCACGACTTCCCGGTACAGCTCTTCATAGCAATCTCGTGTCTTTCCGATGCTAAACTCCTGAGCTCGGTCCCGCGCAGCTCGCGACAGGCGTTGCCGTAATTTAGGATCGTCGAGCAACGTTCTTAAGCATATTGCCAATTGCTCGTGATCGCCTGCAGGAAACAGTAGCCCGGCGTCCGCTACCACCTCGGCGAGACCAGCGACGTTACTGGCAACGATAGTAGCGCCGGACGCCAATGCCTCCAGCACAGCGATGCTGAGCCCTTCCCATCTCGAGGGCTGAGCATATATGTCCGCGGTCTTGAGCAAACGACTTACGTCCGAACGCCTTCCCAGGAAGTGAACCCGCTCGGATATTCCCAGCGTCTCCGCCAAATGACTGAGCTTTTCAAGAAGGATTCCCGTGCCCACAATGGCGAGATGAACGCGCGGGATAGTGCTGATTGCTCGTATCAAAGTTGCATGGTCTTTCACATCCTCCAGGCGTCCCACCGCGAGGACGACAGGGAGAGTCTCGTCCGCAATGGAAAATGCGGCCTTTTTGTCCAGAGCCGCAGCAAAGCCAAATCGATCGACATCGATTCCATTCGGTATCGCGGCTACTCTCTCGGAGACTTCCGGTAGCCATTGCACGAGATTGGTCAAAGTCGCGCTGCTCACGCAGATAACTCGCTGATACGCCGCGTACTGAAATCGGTCTAGAGCACGAAGCCATTTACGTCTTCGCCGATTCGTGGTGTTGTGCTCGGTCGTTATGAATTTGTTTACGCGCCTGGTGAGTTTGGCAGCGATTGCCGCCCAAAGTTGGACCGGAAAGAGATGCACGTGAACCACATCGTAATGGCAAGCATTAAGATGAGCGCGTAAGGCCAACACGTGCCGAGGAGAATATACGGAGGCCTTGAGTGGCGCGTAAATTCTCGCACCCTGGGCAAGCAGTTCTTTCTCCAGTTCGGTGTTTTCCGAACGCAGAAGATAGTATTCGCACTCGATGCCACGCTCGCGAAATCCTGCGTGCAATTGCGACACCAATACTTCAGCGCCACCCATTCCAAGACTATCGATAACCTGAAGAACCTTCATTTGCTCACCTGGTGACCTTGCGAAAAAATGCGAAACTTCCACGAACTACGCTAATCGGCAAGAAGCTCATGGCCCATAGCGCACTAACACCGCCCGAAGCCTTGCGCTTCCATGCCTCTCGCAAGTGTGCACGAGCTGCTGACCGGTCGCCCGCCAGAAGCCGGTAAGTAGCGGCGCCAAGCCTCTTGGTCAAGTAATATGAGGGAAAGTCACTCGAAAGAATGCTTCCAAACTCGGCAAGAGTGAGTTCTTGAAGTTCGGCATACGTACGGGCATTGCGTAGCTGGTTCTGCGCCGAAGTCAGCCGTAGGGGCGCATCGGAATGGGCTTGGGCCACTTTTTGCGACCAGGTCGGAATTCCGCATTTTTCTGCCACTCTCCACCACAGCAAGTGTTCGCCAGCACTGCGGATCTCGGGATAGGAAAAGCCCAGAGAAAGAAATTGTTTGCGGTGAATGACGGGAAGGAAGTCGCCTTTAACCACTCCGCTGAGATAGTCGCTCATCCCCAGAATCATGAACGCACAGGGAATAACGCCTCCGCTGTGGCCAAACATCACTACCGGATACTTCTCTATTTCGGGACCCTGCTTAATCTGCTGTGCGATCGTGGACAAAGCATCAGGTAAGAGAGCGTCGTCATCGTCCAGAATAACCACCCACTCATTCTCGGCCTCGCACAATGCCCGATTCCGCGCCGCGCACGGGCCACTGTTCACCGCTTGCCGCAGGTAACGAACCTCAGGATATCGCTCCCTGATAACATCGGCGGTGTTGTCCGTGGAGGCGTCATCAACGACGATGATTTCGGCTACTGGAGAATCCTGGCGCAGCACGGAGTCGATCGCGCGCCCCACCAGACCGGAACGGTTGAATGTGGAAATTGCTACTGTAAAGTCTTGTCGCAATGCTGGATTCATTTATGCTGGGGCCTCTTCCAGAACAGCGCCAGATAGAGTGGCACCACCTAGAGCCGGACTACCTAGAGCTGCACCATCTACTGTTGCTTCTGCAAACGTCACTTCCGCCGGGAGCGAAGTTGCCAGCGCGAGCAGGCTGGTAAAGGTGAGGAGTGCGGTGCCTCCATAAAAGTACTCTCCGGCATTGCAGGCAACAAAAGCAGCTACCAGCACCGCGCGGCTGGATGTATCCAGACGGAAGAATCGCGTCGCGGGTCGGCCAACGGCGAGCCAGAAGCGCGCCATGATTGCCATTATGAGTAGGAAGCCGATTACGCCAGTCTCCAGCAGCATTGCTACCAAAAAGTTGTGCGGGCCCGTGACCCATAGCCCCGTGCCGCCTCCGCGGTGAAAGAGCCCAGTGCCTAGAACGGCATGATCGACCGCCTTGGGTAGTTCATGCACTGCGGTCGAGGCGTGACCGCTATCATTGAAGCCAGCCTGGTTGCTCGCACTGCGCTCTGAGAAGAATGTCTCATCCACCAAATATTCGAATCCGGGGATCTGAAAATAAGCTAAGGACGTCCCTACCACGAGTAGTGAGATCACCAGTACTACCCGCAAGCGGAGGCCATGCCGGTAGAAAATATAAAGAATTCCAAAAAACAATCCGAACCATCCGCTTCTACCGTGGAGCTGACTGGATGCTGACCCCGCGATGGTAAAGAGCAATAGGCTGCTGATCAACAGCGCGCACCGGCGCCAAGTCCTTGTTCCATTACCATCAAGCAACATTCCTGTCAGGAAGACGAAAAGCAATCCGATGGCTACGACAATCTCGTTGTAGGCCTTGTAAGCTTCAGTGTTCATGTACAGGCCTGCATGAGCTGTGTTAGCCGCCCCCGCCGCGCCCCTCAATACTCCTATGCAGAGCATCCCCGCCGCCGCGAGCAGTGACCACAGCCACGTCCGTCGGTCGTCCGCGGTATTTAGGCGAGAAGCAGCCAGAACACCGACTCCTCCGTAGAGCGTGAATTTTCCCAGCTTCTCGACGCCCACAAACAAAGCCAGCAAGGGCTCCTGATCAAAGCGGAGAGGGATGGATAGAGTAGAGATCAATGCCCATACGATGAAAGCCAGGATTACCGGAAATGTCTGGTGAATTGCCTTACGATTTGTGCCCCGGGGAGCGAGCAGCATCATCAGAAGCAGCGGTCCAATAACCACGTCGCCGATATCGACCCTTCCCAGGCTGGTCTTGAAGCCCAGACCCATGTTGGGCAAATACATCAGCGGAAAGATGAAGTACCAAAGCCGTTTCAGGCTCCTACCTCGCCAGAATAGTCGCCGCAGAGCGGTGCGCGACCGCCGTCTCGAAGTCCCGAGAAGAATCCGCTTACGCCCGCGGGGATCGCCTCCAATTGACGATAATGGAATGTGTAGGCAAGGCAGAGCAGGCTGAGCCGCGCAATTGCCACCGGAACTTGATACCAGCGCAGGAAGCGCCGGATGAGAACGGTGCGGTTGTGACTAAGTGCGCGCACGTAGTTTGTCATGTTTTTCTCGCGGCAGCCGCCGCTACCTGCCGCTAAGTGGATTAAGCGCGCCCGTCCATTGAAGTAAATCTTGTAACCATGCTGTCGTGCACGGAGACTTAAGTCAGTCTCCTCATAGAGTGAGGCGCCGATTGACAGCGACTCGTCTACCCCGCCGCATTCACGCAGCACGCTGCGCCAGCACGAGAAGTTGCACCCTTTGACATGATTGGCCTCGCATTCCTTGGTCGAGTCGAAGCTGCTCACTGGCGACGCCGTCCAGAAGTTGAATCGTCCTGGGCGGCCCTTGCTTTCCTTTGCGGCTGGAGATTCCTCAATACTGCCCCCGGCGATGCCCACTCCCGGCAATCTCAACGCACGCAGGTGTTCACTTACCAACCCGGGGCCGCAGCGGATATCGTCATCCACATACACAACGGCTTCGTACCGCGAATTCTGCCAGCCGAAATTGCGTGCCAGCGGCAGTCCGCGAAAACTCACTCGGCGGTAAGAGATGGTGTCGGAATGTGTCTCCGCCAGTGCTTCCATTTGCTCGGTGCCTTCCGCTGACTGATCGACCACAAGGATTTCCAGCGGCCGGTGTTCTTGCCTCAAAAGATCACGCACGGTATCTAGCAGATAAGTGCCGCGGTTCAGCGTCGGTACCACTACGGTCACTCCCTGGCCGGCATCATTCATAGAATCCTCTAAGTGGCGTGAGGAGCGCCTGAAGCCTTTGGATGTAATGTTCCCAGGTGGCCTCGCGAAGAACACGCCGTCGTGCCCGCCCGCCTTCACTCCGAAAACTTTCCGGATTTTGTCGCAGGCGGCGAAAGATTGAGGACAACGCGCCGACATCATCTTGGGGAATCAGCCAGCCGCCTTCGCCTTCGCGGACTGCGTCCGGAATACCCCCAGTGCGCGTTCCAACTACTGGCGTCCCGCAGGCTTGTGCTTCCAGGAATACCAATCCGAATCCTTCCACCGATTGCCGTTCTTCGGATTGGCGTGTACAAAGTACGAACAGGTCGGCAGCTTGGTAGTAACGCGGCAGATCGTCGTCAGCCACAAAGCCGCACCAGCGCACCAGGGATGCCACACCCAGTTCTTGCGCCAGGTTCTGCAAGATGGGCAACTCCGTTCCCTTGCCAACCACGACATACACCAGGTCGTGGCGCTCGTTTTCGTCGAGCAGGGCAAGAGCGCGCAGCACAACGTCAATTCCCTTGTAGGCAGCAATGCGCGCCACCGAACAAATTACGGTCTTGCCCGCCAGCCCCAGCGAACCTCTTACTTCTTCTCGATCTTCTACCGGACAGAATCGTTTGGCATCCACTCCAAGCAGGATGCATTCCACTTTTGCCCTTGGTGCCACTGACCGTACCAGACCAGCCGTGTAGTGGCTGTTAGCTACTACGAGATCGGCGCTAGTCAATATGCGCCGCAGCAACAACCGCCAGAGGATGCGCCGCCACGGTTCCACGGAGGCCATCAGTTCCAGTCCGTGCGCCATAATCACATGCGGCCGTCTCCCGGTTACCCATGCCAGCAAACCTTCTGGGTACCAGATTGCAGAAAGAACCCCCGCGTTCGAAGATAAGCGTCGCAGCCAGCGCAGCGCCTCCCATTCACGCCGCGGACGCACGGCGGACACTTGATTCTCAGCCGTCTCGTCTTGCGAGTTCGATTGAGCGCCCTCTTGGGTCAGCACCTGTAAACATCCGCCGTCGGCTTTGAGTCCTCGGGCGATCTCGACCATCATCCTCGAGATTCCGCCCAACTGAGGGTATTCAAACGAGAACAGCACCCACTGGCTCGTCGCGGTTGGCACGTCCCGTATCTCCATGTTGGAGAGCAGAAAGGGCTGATTCTGTTGTTTAAGCATGAGTTTCTGGAGTCTTCGTTGCACCGGCAAAATGACGATCAGGTTTTGTCAAGACGATAAGGTGGCTCAGGACATCCTCAAGAAGAGCGTGATTTCATGCTCATGTGTTTCACTGCGGATGCTGTGCTTCGTAGAAATCTAGGAACATCCATCCGCCCCTGTTGTATGGAAAGAGCCAGGCACTTCGCAGCAAGTCCGAACTTTCTCTCCCGCAGGGACTGAAAGTAAACGTCGATCCAGTGTCTGAAGTGGATATCCCGAGCGGCCTTACCGTGGCGGGCGATGTCTTGGCTGTAAACGGAGAAGAGCAGCTGCTTAGCGTCGAACAACGCCTCCGGAGAGATCTTCCACAAGTTATCCGGCATGTGAATCGTCACGAGGGCTTCTTCGCACAAACAAAGCGTATGATTTCGGAAAAAGCTCAGCAAAAAAGACCAATCCACATGGCGTTTGAAACGCTCGTTGAATCCTCCCGCGTCATGGAACGCCCCGCGCCGGATTGCAAGCGTCGATCCACCGCAGATTTCATTCCTGCCCAGCAGCATATGGAGCGCCAAGTCTCCCTCGTCTGTGCCTCGCTGGAGAGTCGACTGGTAGTAAGGTTTTCCCCGAAAGATTCTTTCGTAGTTGCAGTACACACCGGCAGCGTGGGTCTCTTCGAGGCGCGCTACTTGCAAAGTGATCTTGTCGGGGTGAAATTCATCGTCGTCGTCCAGGAAGGCAAGGATATCGCCGCAAGAACGTCTGACTCCGGAATTAACGGAGGCCGCCTTTCCGACGTTAGCCGGATTCGCAAAGTAGAGCACGGCAGGAAACTCACTTACAACCTTTTGCGTGTCGAGTTGCTCTGCAGTTCGCGCCCCGTTGTCGTCCACTACTATCGTCTCGAGGTTTGCATACGTCTGTCTGCAGACGCTTTCGATCGCACGTTTGAGCAATTGTGGCCGTCCATGCGTGGCGATTATTACCGAGACTTTCATTCGTCGCTTTATCTTGTTGAACTTCCGAGATGCAGTTGGTGCGCCGCCGGTGTGTCTTAGCCGGCAATGTCGAGCAGATATTTAAGATCCCGTCGCCAGAGCGGTTTGCCAGGGCCGGAATGACTTTATCTCGTTATAGCTGGAGCGTACGGCTATTCGAAGAAAGGCAGCGTAGACCGCGATGCCGATGAAGATCTCGGCGATCAGTCTCAGGTGAATCTCTACCCCGATCGCTGTACCTGCGCGGCTTGCCAGCCCTACAATTATGCCCATTGCAGCCGCACAACTCACGATCGGCATGCATGCTCGCAGGCTGCGTCCAATACTCAGGCCGGACTCTCGGTGTGCCATCGCCAGGACTGGATAGGCGATCAGAGTATTCATGATCGCGTAAGCCCGAGCCACGCCAACCGGGCCTTGGGGCAGCCCGATAATGAAAGATGCCACCGACGTAATCGCGACGACGATGCCCATGCTCAGCATTCCTCGCCCGCGCTGGCCCGCGATGTAAATCCAGCCAGCCGTATTGTGTATTGGCTGCAACACGCCCGCGATGGAGAGCCATAGGAGGATGGGCACGACCGGTTGCCAGCTATGTCCATAAAGCACGCCTACGAGTTCGTTCGATGCCCCGGCCATGCCCGCGGCAATCGGACAGATGGTAAGAGCGATACGCCTTAGCCAGAGTACATATACCGCCTCCATGCTGCCTTCGCGCTGGTGCATCATCGACATTGCAGGGATCACGATGTTGCTGTAAAGGCCGATCGCGAGCATACCCGGAAGCTGCATGAGGAAATACGCGCGTGTATAGTAGCCGAGATCGATGGGTCCCCAGTACTTGCCGATGAGGACATTGTCGAGATTGCGCGAGATGTAGGTCACCATCCCGAAAGCCATGCTGAAGCCTCCGAAGACAAGCATGGCCCCGACGGGCGCGAGACGCCGTGGCAGCCGCGGCCAGTAACCACTCATCGGAAAGACCAGTGCCACGGTGACCATCTGCGACACGATCATCTGCGCCACCAGTGCCCAGTATCCGTATCCGTGCCAAGCCATGGCGATGCCGACCAGTGCGGAAACTACCAGGGCTATGAGGCCACTCACCGCAAGCTGGCCCAGATGCATCTGACGGCGCATCAAGGCCGTGGGCTGCGCCGCAACCGAAGACAGAAATAGCACAACACTGCAGGCCACGCTGAGCTTTGTCAGTTCGGGATGGCCGTAGAACCGCGCGAGCGCAGGCGAAACCATCATGCACAGAATCATCAATAACAAGCCAAAGCCCGCGCTGACGGCCCAGAGCATATCGATCTGCTCGCGGGACAGATCCTGGTGTTGCACAGTAGCCCAGGAAAGTCCGAAATCTGAGAAAGCTTGTACCAGCACGGTGAGTGTCGCCACCATGCCCATCAATCCGTATTCGTAAGGGGAGATGAAACGAGTGAGCATCACAGACGTGCCCGCCAATAGCACATAGCGGCCCGCCATCAGCAGTGCCATCGAGTTCAATCCACGACGCGCCAAACGCGGCACGTCGTCCTGGTGAGGAAGGTCGAATACCGTCTCGCTCGGCTCGTTGGTAGGACTAGTGCTCATGAATGCTTCTTTCGCCTGTTCTAAGAAAGCAAAAATGTCTGGAATGTATATCTTGTCGCATCGCAACGACGGAATTCCTGAGGAAGTCAGGCCCCGCTCGGTGGGCACAATCGCGTTCGCCAGCCTTAATAATGTGTAATGACTGCCGCTCCGGTCGCCATGCCAGTGGCAGTTGCGATGATTTGCAGCGGTGTCAGGCCAGCTGCCTTCCAGCCATTGATCGGTACATAGAGGATGTCGCCCTCTTGCATCGGAATGTCTGGCGCCTGGTTCGATAGCAACTGCTTGAGGTTCAGAGCAATCGCTTCACGTCCGTTCGGAGTAGTGCGCACCAGTATGGCCTTCTTTAAAGACGCCAGTGGACTAGGTCCCTGGGCGAGGGCTAAAGCCTGAATGACCGTGAGATGGTCGCGGCTGGTCTCCAGCAGGAGGCCTCCCGCGTGCTGAACAGCGCCGACCACGTAGACCACGCCCGAGCGCTGCACCGTGATGGAATCGCCCGGTTGAATCAGCACGTTGCTGCTGTGTGCCGGGTTCGTCGAATCGTAACGTACTTGCTGTGGATGTTCCGGGGCTTCGCGATGAGCAATCAGCACCAGCGCCGTTGACGTCTGCGTTAGGCCCCCGGCGCCAGAGATCATTTCTGCGAGGGTCTTTGCACCCACTAGAGGGTATGTACCCGGACGTTGAACTTCGCCAGCCACGGTTACCCCCTGTGAGGAATACTCTTCCACCATGATCATCGCGTGTGGCCTATTCATGATCAGAGAATCGTGCAGGCGCTTTTCCAAATGCGTGGCTGCATCCTCGGCGGTCAAACCACTGACATGCATCACACCACCCACCGGCAAAGTGATTTCGCCGTTCTCGTCAACGCGCAGTTTTCCAGAAAGCTCCGGAGTATCGAACACAACAACATCGATGAGGTCGCCCGCCGCAATGCGTAGCGCCGGAGCTTGGGTGACCACATCCGCCGCAGCAAAAGTGGGTTGAACCTGGGCGCAGAGTATGTCCGGGGTTGCCAGCAAAATGCCCGAGGCCAGGGTCAGTCCGCAAAAATAACACACTCTGCTTATGCTAATTGTTGGCACTCCGGTCCTCCGAACTTCCGTAGTAGGAATAGTAATAACCATTGATTGGACTGACCGAGTTGAGCACAACCCCCAGGATTTTCGCTTTGGCTTGACGGAGCAGGCTGTCCGCGTGTCGAAGCGCTTTCTTTGGAGTTTGTCCGGAACGAGTAACAAGAACCACGGCTTCGACCATGCTGGCAAGCAAGGAGACCTCCGCCACGCTAAGGATAGGAGACGAGTCAAAAATCACGAGTTCGTACTTACATCTCCATATTTTTACCAATTCGCGCATCCTCTGCGTCCCTAGGGTTTCCGCAGAATACGGCGGTAACCGGCCAGCAGGTAGGAAGAAAAGCGTAGGAATCTCGGGCAACGGAGAAGTGACCGCTTCTTCCTCCGAACTATCGCCGAGTAGTACGGAACTCAAGCCGGGAGTCTGCCGCACGTTGAAAGAATGATGTAGCGTTGGACGACGAAGATCGGCATCTACTAGTAGGACACGGCAGCGCCTCTGCGCCATGGTGATGGCGAAGTTGGCGGCGATCGAGGACTTTCCATCGGCGGGCTGAGGGCTTGTAACAAGGAGACTACGCAAGGGCGCATCGAGTGAACTGAACAACACCGAGCTACACATGCTGCGGAACGCTTCGGCCTCCGGCGAATCCGGTAGCATCAGGCTGAAGCAACCGTCAGATCCCTTCTCGCTCGATAGCTTTCTTCGAGATCTAGCCAAAACACTTTTGAATTTTGGAATGATCGCAATGAGCGGAGCGGCGCTAAAGTTTTCTACATCTTCGATTGTGTAAAGTGTTTGGTCTAGTGACTCAACCACAAAGGCGAGGACGATCCCCCCTACTAGCCCCATTAGAACGCTGAGTAAAGCCGTCTGACTCTTCTTGGGCCATGCAGGCCAGGCCGGCGCGGCGGCTTCATCCAGTACCAACTCATCCACCGAGCTTAACCCGGCGGTGATGCCAGCTTCCTTCAATTTGATCTGCAACAGGTCGTACAAGCCTTGGCTCGATTCGACATCGTGCTTAAGCGTGTAGTATTCGCCGGCGGCGCGCGTCAACTTCAGTGTTTCCTGCTTCTGTGTCTCAAATTGTGCGCGCATGCTCCGCTCCAAAGCTTGTGCGGTATGGAAGTCCTCTTCCAATCGCTCAGTAATGGCGGCAATCTGTGTAGCTACCAGGGCATTCACTTGGACGAGTTGTATCTGCAAGTCCCTTAGCTTTGGATAGTTCATCCCAAACTTCGAACTTGTCTCGGCAATTTGCCCCTGTAGGCCGGCCTGTTGCGTGCGAAGAACCGTAAGCTCAGTTGTAGCTACAACATTGCTTATCAAGTCCGGATTGCCCGACGTAGCGACGTGGTAGCGTACCTCCTTAACAATTCGATCCGCTTCGGCTTCCGTCAATTGCTCGTTCAGGATCTTGAGTTTTTCGGTGACGATATTGTCGGACTCGTCCACACCGACTAGCCCGTTTCGCTGCTGAAAATCAGCCAGTTTCCCCTGAGCACCCTCGGAGGTGGCGCGAATGTCATCCATCTGCTTGCCCAGCCAGTCCGAAACCATTTTGGCGGACGTGTACCGGCTGGAAAGATTACGTTGCATATAAGCTTCCAGCAGTTTATTTACAATGATCGCGCAGAGCTTTGCGTCGTGATGGCGGAAACGCACCTTAATGATTCGTGTCTCCGGTACTACTTCAATCATAATGCTAGCTTCGAATGACCTGAGAAAGCTCGCTCTAATCTTCGGATCCATGCTTTCTTCGTGATGATTCAGCATCTCCGACTTAATCTCGCCGTGGCTCAACTCCCGAAGTTGACCCGAATCCAGATTTCGTAAAACTTCTATAGCGACCGCGTTGCTTCGCAGAACTTCGACCTCGGTCTTCAAAGTCGTAGTCGTGTCATCATCCATTTTCAGCATGTCGGCCAGGCCTAACATGCTTGACCGGTTTGGATCGATCTCAATGCTGCCGACACTTTCGTACAAAGGCGTAACCATTGACAGATAAACAAAAGAGCAAATACCCGAAAGCAAAATGCAGACAACAATCAATACCACGCGCTTTCTCAAGACGCGCACAATCTCCTGGAGTGTGACAGCATCGGGCCTGCTGCCACCCGTGCCAAGCAGGGACGAAGCCGTCGAAATCACAACGGGAACTTTTATTATGTCTTGACTCATAAAAACATACTTCCGAAAAGTCTTGTTGCCGCAGTTGGAGAGTGCGGCGATCACTCATGTTGTTTAGTCTGTAGGGAGGGTTAGTTTCGAAATCTTGGTTGTTGTATCAACAGATTTGGGCAATGCAATTGTGAGAGTGTTGAAATGTGTTACGATCTCAGCCCCCGACATACAGCTGGCAAGATCAGGTTGATGTGAAACGCCATGATAAAACCACAGATCGTTCAGTGTGAGTAATGGGCAGCGTGCGTAGACACCACGATATTGCCCCCAATGACGACAGCAGCCGGCACAAACCACCAACGGTAGCCTTTACTCTTGAGATAGTAGGTAAAATACGAGACACCAGCCGCCGCTGGGAGGCCCGCGCCATACATGGCAGCGCTGCTACGCAGTGGACGAGGTACATCGGTGCATGCTCCAGCGCGCAAACAGTTTTGGGTCAATTGAGCAGAGACAATCGAAGATCCAAACATAAGTCCATTCACGCCCCAAAAGGACGGCGACGCCACGCTAAAATCCAGATAAGAATAGAATGGTCCAGTAGCAGCTGGCACCGTGCTGTGGTGTGTTTGTGTTTTGTTGAAAGAAGGGAAATCTTGTTCATTGCGGATTGCACTCGGCGCATCCGGAAGGGACTCGCCGCAGCTGGGGGAAACAGAATGAAGAAGTTCTTTCGCAGCCAGCGCAGGAAAACTGTGCCCGTCGATAATCCCAGCTTTGCCTACTCGAACTACGATCGTCCCACACTCCAAGAGAGATGAGTCACCCAGCACCAAGAAGGAATCGGTACCCATTTCTAGTTCCTCGCCGGCGAAGGTAATCATGCTCGGATTGTGCGAGGTCTGAATGCGGTCGCCCGCGACAATTCGGACGCTGAAGTAGACTGGTTTGCCGTTTAGCGTGGTACCCCAGCCCGGATAAAGAACTCCTGACGTCGCGGCGAAGAGTGATCCGCTCAACGACATCACGAGCACGAGCACCATCCAACTGCGACAAATATATGCGATTTTCATATGGTTTCACTCCGGCAGCCATGGCGAGCTGATTTCCAACCGACTTCCGAACCTGTGGACGTCAATGCGAAGGGCTATTGCAATCGATTGACGGTAAGCAGCGCGTACCAAAGGTTTGAGCATTCCTCAATACTGCGCATGGAAGTGTTTGAGGGTTGCCTTCCTCTAAACAGAGGATACAAAGTGTGCAAGGCCACCACAGTGATGGCAAACGCAGCAATCATTGTTCGGGGATCTCCGGCAACCAGAGGAGTGATTTGCTTCGACGACCCTAAATACTCGGTGGCGTTATCCAACAATTCTCCGAGGTATTTGTAGTAGAGCGGTTCGAGGGTGTCGCCAAACTCCAGTACGCTAAAGTGCAGCAGCCGGAGTAAACGTGGCTGTCCGGCCAATGCTTCCGTGAGCAGTTCAAAGATGATTCGCAATGCAGAACGCAAATCGCCTGTATTCGAGACGTGCAGCAGAAGATCGGCTCGAAGATTCAGTTGTTTGAGCTCAGTTTCGAGGACGGCGATGAATAGGTCCTTTTTCGAAGAGAAATGTCGGTATACCGTAGCATCATTAACAGCGGCCATGCGGGCGATGTCACGGGTGCTCGCTCCACTAAAACCAACCTCGGAGAATAGATCCCTGGCAGCCTGAAGTATGCGTTCCCGCGAATTGATCGCACCAGCAACTAACGTCATAAGGTCTCGAATAATCCTTTGTTAGATATTGGAGCGGGCGTACAAGGCGGGAACAACCTCATGAAACGGTTCAAGGTCTTCAACGTTGACCTCTACCGCAACGCTCTGCATCAGCAGTTCCAAGGTAATCACCACGCGCAGGCTGTTTTTCCTGCGTAAAATGATTCCGCACAGTCCGGCAAATGGGCCGTTGGAAATCGAGACACGCTCACCGACGACCAAATAGGGATGAGGCTCAATATTTCGCAAATGGAGGCTAGCATGCAGGGTAGAAATGACATCATCGTCAAGGGGCTCCGGAATCCGACCCCGGCTAACAATCGACAGAACACTAGGTACCTCAAGAACCCGAACGCGGTCGGTGATGGCAACTCGCACGAAGACGTAGCCAGGAAACAGTGGGCGCTCCAACTCGACGCAGCACCCGTTTTTCCATTTGCGCGAGGAGAGGTAGAGTGGCAAGAAAGATTCGATCTGCCGAATCGCTAAATGATCCAGCACCCGCTTCTCTCTGCATGGAGCCGTGGCAGCGGCGAACCACCGTTTTTCAGGCAGGAGAGGGACAAGTGCTATTTCCGAGTTGGAAGTGCTGATTGAAAGCATGGCTTCGCCCTCGCCTCTTAGATGAGACTTGTTGCAAATATCTTTGTTTGATTGCCGACATCTGGTTGCGGACATCGGCTACTTGACTTAAAGCACGTCGGTCCCCAACATTGCCGCACTCTGAATAAATCCCATGACACAGACAAAGTGTTGGTAAGCAAGCGCTTGCGGCTGTTGAGAACTCGGGCGCTTGCAATCATTTGGCGCGCTTCGTTTTGATATGCCCAAATCCTGAACAGGACCGCTCAATTACTGGATAAGGGTGAAGCGGCATGTGCTCTTTGGTGGGTGACGTCGAGCGGGGTTTCGGCCTGAATCATCGAGCAATGCGTGGGTTTCGCAACAGTTCAGGCGGTGTCCCTTTTGCATAGCGGCTTGGCTGGTGGCATGAGCCAGATGACTATTGCCGCTGCTGGGTAGACGGGGAAATGTGGACCGAGAAATAGTGCGTCTTCGTGGTGCGCGATAAAGTGCGGTCGGCCGGATCGAAGACCAGGCCGCGATTCATCCCCGTGTTGAAGACGAAGTCGAAGTTATCGAGAGTCTTTTGCGAGTCGCGGAGCTGGCCCTACTTTTTCCGCTGTCCCAGCAGGCGCTCGCCACCCGAGGCGAGTTCGTCGGGGTCCAGGCAAGGGAGCTGGTCGATGAGAGAAATTCCCAGCACCTCGGCAGCCCTAGGGCGGGAAAAGTTGAGTTTCGATCCTCGTTGTTCATTTATTGAACTGAGCTCGCAACCTCGGTCTTTGCTTGCGTCAGAAGCTGATAGATGGTCGCTCGCGATATACCAAGTATCTTCGCCGCCTGCAGCTTGTTTCCTCCCGTCAGCGCCAAAACGCGGACAACGTGCCGCATCTGCAATTCCTTAAGCGAAAGCAAACTTTCATCCTGCTCAGCAGTGTCGCCGGGTAACCCTTGCAGAGGCTCTGCCAGGTCTCCTACATCAATAACGGGTCCATCCACCATCATACAAGCGTGGCCAATGACATTTTCAAGCTCACGAACATTCCCGGGCCATGAATATGTGCCCATACGCATTTGCGCCCGGCGCGTCAAACCTTTAAGGGGCTTCTTGAATTCCGCCGCGAATTTTTCCAAAAAATGTCTCTGCAACAGAGGCATATCTTCGCGTCTCTGGGCCAAGCGAGGCAGCATGATGTTGACCATCGTCAATCTGTAGTAAAGATCCTCGCGGAACGTTCCCTGGCTGACCATCGAGCGCAGATTACGATTCGTAGCAGCGATCACACGAACGTCAATTTTCTTAGTGGCGGGTGAGCCAACGCGCTGGACTTCGTGATTTTGCAAAACACGCAGGAGTTTAGCCTGCGCCGCCAAAGGCAGTTCACCGATTTCATCTAGAAATACGGTACCGCGATCGGCATATTCGAACACCCCGACCTTGTCTCGGTTAGCACCCGTAAACGCGCCCCGCACGTAGCCGAATAATTCACTTTCGACCAGATTCTCCGCGATTGCGGAGCAGTTACAAACTGCAAAGCGGCCTGAAGCAGCGGGGCTGAGGCGATGCAAAGCGCCGGCCACCAGTTCCTTGCCCGTTCCGGTCGCACCTGTTACCAGGACAGTACGAAAGTGTGGTGACACTCTGCGAGTCTTAGCAAATACTTCCAGCATAAGTGGGCTGCGCCCGACAATGCCCTCAAATTGACAGGCATCGAGCAAATCGTGTTCAAGCTCGTGAGTCTTCTGACGGATAAGAGAATCAGAGACCAGTTGCGCGACTCGCGACCGCAGCTTCTCAACACCGATTGGCTTGTTAAGATAGTCGGCCGCTCCTTTCTGAATCGCTTCCACCGCGGACTCAGTGGAGTGATGCGCGGACATGAGTATCACATCCGTGCCCGGGTCTTCCGCGATAATACTTTCCAGTATTTCTAAGCCTTGAACCCCAGGCATCACTAGGTCGAGGAGCACAATTTGAGGACGGGACTCTTTGAATATTCGGAGGCCAGTCTGAGGATCGCTGGCGGTGAGAATCTCTACTCCGCTGTCGGCCAAGACATCTTTGATAAATTCTATACCTTGTGCATCGTCATCGATGGCCAGAACTTTGGCAAGCTGTTGTTTGGCCATTTGTTTCAAACCCTCTTCGCAGGAAGTGCCGACTGGCACCGGACTAAGCTGCACTCCACGCGCGACAGCTTCGTTCGCAAGCGTAACAGAGTAAACGTGCGCTGTCACTTCAGGCCTAGAGGGAAGGGATTGCTTGGGGCGAGCGGCGACGGCCGCGCAGGCGCACAATTTGGAACGAGTGCGGCCAAATCACCTGGTGTAATTCATTGAAGGATCCAGTGTTTTTTGTCCCCCTCAAACGTAAACCGGTAGCGATGCCGCGAAAGTCCTGCTGGAACTCTCTCCACGATGCGTGCAACGCCAGCGAGGGTCTCGGTTCGGCCTGACAGAAAGACTTCCAGACTAGATCCCTCCTCAAGCATTCTGGCGGACTCACATAGAAAGCCATTCACGCTGACACTTTCGGTTTCGGTGCGATCAGCAAACTGCTCACCTCCAGAATCCTCTCCTAAGAGCTTTAAAGCCACTCGCATGGGAAGTTCTGTTTCAGCGGATCGCGCAGCTAACGAAGCTTTGAGAACAGATTCCAGCGTGCGTTTCAATTCTTTGAAATCGATTGGTTTTTGAAAATATCCGGTTGCCCCCATGGCCTCACATTGTTTCTTATGGTCGCCGGATTCTCCTGTAATCACAAAAATGGGCAGATTAGAAGTGTGACTGAGCGAACGAAAATTTTGGCAAAGCTCGAATCCGTCGTATTTGGGCATCTTAAGATCAAGAAGCACGGCGTCCGGTTTGTGCTCAAGAGCAAGAGCGAGAGCTTGCTCCGAATCCCCGGTATCAAAAACCTCGTAGACATCTGACAAGCGTTTGCGATAAAGTCCGCGCATGGCGTCTTCGTCGTCTACTATCAGCAGTTTCTTCATTCTCTAGCTCCTTACGGACTTTCGTGATGAGTTCATAGTGCTTCGATTGGCGCCTTCGAGAGGAAGTTCGGCCAGCAATGCTTCCCTAATCTTGGCGCTCAAGTCATTTCGAGAAAATGGTTTTGCCAAAAAGTGACTGCCAGAGGGAAGAATGACTTGACCAATCCCCTGTCCGCTGTAGCCGGACATGTAAACTACCTTCATGGTGGGCCGTTCTTCCACCAGTCGACGGGCTAGATCGCAGCCGTTCATACCAGGCATTACGATGTCGGTCAACAGAAGATCAATGGGACATTTCTGGCTCGCGCTGAACGTAAGAGCTTCGGCAGAATTGATCGTTTCAAATACCCTGTACCCGAGGCGCTTCAACATGCTTTCCGTAAGAGAGCGAAGGGCATCTTGGTCCTCCACAAGCAGAATGGTCTCCCCTCCTGTTGAAGTTGAAGTCACGACTAAAGGAACGACTTCCGGAGTTTCCGCTTCGACCGCCGCAGGTAAATAAATTGTGAACGTCGTACCCTTACCTACTTCGCTGTCGGTCTCAATATAACCATCGCTTTGTTTTACTACGCCGTACACAGTGGAAAGTCCTAGACCCGTACCTTTGCCTTTTTCCTTCGTAGTGAAGAAAGGTTCGAATATGCGAAGTCGTGTGGCCGAATCCATGCCGGTCCCGTTATCTGACACGGTAAGTTGCACGTAAACGCCGGGTTTGACGGGATACGAATATTTCTGGACCTCCGAAGCACTCATTGCGATGTTGCGAGTTTTGATTGTTAGTCGACCGCCATTCGGCATCGCATCGCGTGCGTTTACCGCCAGATTGAGCAAAACCTGTTCCAACTGCCCCTGATCCGCTTTGACTCTGTGTAGTCCCGGTTCCGGCGAGGTGCTGAGCTCGATGTCCTCGCCAATCAAACGCCGCAGCAGTTTCTCCGTATCTGCAACTACAACATTCAGGTCGATGATCTTCGGCTCCAACACCTGTTGACGGCTGAAGGCTAGCAGTTGACGTGTCAGCGACGCGGCTCTTTGAGCCGAATGCAGGATTTCATTCACACACTCGAGGTCAGAATGTCCCTCGCTCGCTGTTTCCTGGAGGACTTCGGCGTAACCGATGATGATGCCGAGCAGATTATTGAAATCGTGGGCAATTCCTCCAGCAAGCCGTCCGATCGCATCCATTTTTTGCGATTGCCGGAACTGCTCTTCTAAGCGCTTTCGATCAGTGATGTCGCGATTGACAATGACTAGGCCCTTGTATTCCCCAGTGGCGCCTAAGATAGCGCTGGCCGTGGATTCCAGGATGTGCCAGGTTCCGCCCTTGTCACTCATCCGATATTCGATCTGTCGCCCCACGCCTGTGGATCGGGCATGTGCGGCTGCGTCCGCAACCAAAGACAGGTCATCGGGGTGCATCTGGTCAGACGCTTCACTATTTTGGAGTTCGTGGACACTGTAGCCTAGAATGCGTTCGTAAGACGGACTGTTATACACACGCCGCCCGTTTTCGTCGACCACAGCGATCATGTCTGCCGCATTTTCGGTGATGAGGCGGAATACTTCGTCGCGTTCGATAAGGCGGCGTCGGATACGATACATTTGCAATTGCTGATAAACAACGTAGACATAGAACAGGAACACCAGCCCTATCAGTCCTCGGGGGGTTGGTGTGACATCGATATTACCTATCTCGAGCTTTGTTGAGTGCAACCAGGCAATTGTGAAGGAGAGAAGTCCAAAGCTCAAAAGCAGGGTGATCACAGCGGCTGACGACCAGAGCCACCACTCCTGCCGCTGAACGCGCTGCATACCTCGACGGATAGTCTGTCCATGAAGGTATTGAGAGGTTTTGTTGTCGGACATGATGGGACTTGGGTTTCCAACGGTGTTCTATTCACTTTGCTGCTGCACAGGTCGTTCCACTAGACATTTTGTTTCGCGGAGGTGGATGTGATAGCAGGTGAGCCACTTATGTGACTTCACGCGAAGTCGCTTTTTCCTTGCTCCTGGCAGGGCCGTCAGAATATTGGGCATTTGTCAACAATTTAGACAAACTGGCAACGTCGCTGACGAAAGCTTTCAGACTGTCACCCGAAAAAGTGGCGAGCGTGTAGCGGCGAAGACCGAAGGGACCCCTTTCACAGAATTTCTGAATAGTCGAGGTGTCTTTTTGTGAGATGTTAGTCCACGATCCTTACAGTCTGCTCCCGGCCTTTATGCGCCTTCAGTTTTGTAACTGTTTGTATCTCGTAAGCTTGCACCTCTATTCTCGTCTGGCTTTCAAAATGCTTCAGGGCCTTTAGGCGCACTCGCCCTGGTTGTCGAAAGACGACCGTCGGCCGCCGAACTTCATTGTTTATCCACTACAGCGAAGGCGTGGGGGCGACCACTGGCGAGCATCTTTATGGTCCTATGAAACTTCTGCTGATAGACGATGAAAACGAGTTACTTGAAGCAATGGCAAGGTTCTTTCTCCACCGGGGCTATTCGGTAGAGTGCGCGGCCGAGTCGGAAGAAGCGATCGCAATGATCAGACACCATCGATTCGATGTAGTGATCGTCGATTTAGAACTAAACTCCATTGAAGGTCTGAATGGCTTTGCTGTCTTAAAGGCGTTGCGTCAGTCGTGCCCCACAGCTCGGGCTATCGTCTATTCCGGGCATTTCAGTGAAGCAATCACCGAAGCCACTGTTCACCATGGTGGCGCCAAGTTCGTCGCAAAACCCGCATCACTCTCCCAATTGCTCGCGAGTGTGGAGGAACTTTGCCCAATACCCTGCTAAGCAAGATTCTGGCTCCGGGGGCGATTTCGACCGTTTTTCAACCAATTTTTAGCGTCAATGAGACGAGTTCCACTGCAATCATCCTCGAATGCTTGAGCCGAGGGCCAGCTTCGACCAACGCCGCTCATGCGGGGGTACTTTTTGAATATGCGCAATTGAAAGCAGTCGAGCCACTCATCGATCGCGCTTGCATTACCGCCGCACTGAACACCCTGGTAGCGATTGAAGGCTCTAGAAGGTTTTCATTGAATGTTTTTGCGGCCACTCTCGTTCGGGATTCAGGCTTCGTGCCCTGGGTAGCGGAGCAGATGAACCGGCTACAACTAAATCCGTCGAATCTCATCTTCGAACTCGTTGAACATGGCGAAGCTTGGGACACCAACATCTTTCTCAGTGCTTTGCGGGATATCCGCAGTCTGGGCTGCCAAATTGCACTGGATGACGTTGGACTGGCGCACTCTAATTTTAAGAGGATCCTGGAGTGCGATCCCGAATTCTTAAAACTAGATCGTTGTATCGTGCAAGATTGCGGTCACGATCTCCGGCGGCAAGCATTGTTGAAGTGGTTGGCATTTCTCGCCAAGGACCTGGGTTCGAGTCTGATTGCAGAAGGCGTGGAGAGTTGTGAGGAACTGAATGTCCTGCGCTCGCACGATATCGGCCTTTTTCAAGGCTTTCTCTTTTCAAAACCCGTATCAGCGGCCGAAATCTCGATTTTGCTGAAGAAAATTGCTATGCCAAAACTGCCGCTTCCAGCAGCGGAGCTTGAGCTTACTTGTCGGCAAGGCGGTCTGACGATCGAAGGAACTTCCCAGAATGTCGAGCGCATGGCAAGACAGATTTGACGAGAGCACAAGCGTGACCTGCGTGATCAGCGGGGACTCTACGATCGTCTACTGTAATCCCGCCTGGGATCTTTTTGCTGAGCAAAACAACGGACCTTGCGCCACCACCGGCCATGTTCTGGGTCGGCCTTTTTTTTCTTATATTCCAGCCGTTCTGAAACAACATTATCGAGCAATCGTCGATCGGGCCAGAGTTCGGCGTGAGCTTGCTGAGAGCGATTACCAATGCCACAGCATCCATAAGTTCCGTAAGTATCACCTGACATTACTTCCAATTCCAGGAACCGACCTGTTGGCTATGGTGCACTCCTTGCTTGTTGAACGACCGATGCCCTTCGAACCGCAGGCAGCCTCCGCATACCACCACGGCGCGGGCAATGTAGTGACGATGTGCGCGCAGTGCCGACGGACCAGGAATACCCAGCAGCATTGGAATTGGGTCCCAGAGTTTATAACAACTCCGCCGCGGCGCATCAGCCACGCGATCTGTCAGGACTGCATGATGTATCTCTGCGTTTAGGCGGCGGCGCTTGCGACAGGGAACCAGGGCATCCGGCCGACCGTGGCTCAGATGCTGGGAACAGTCTCTTCGGGAGCAGATTCTGTCAGACGGTCGGCTAGCCAAGATACCAGTTGCTCCTTCACGGAAGCTGGAATGTAGGCGAACTCCATTCCCGCCCGGCCCTTGTCGTCGCGCCAGCAGACCTTGGCGGTTATTTTTACGGGGCTCTGACAGCTGGGCAACTGAAACCTTAAGGCAACTTTGTCTCCGAGTTGCAGAGTCGGCGCGTTGGTTATGGCCATACCGCCTTCGCTGATATTCGCGGACGTGACCATTAATTCAGGCCGGGAACCTATGGAGATGTGCGTGGGGATCTGCAGCGAACAACGAAAGTAGCGCCTTCTTTCACGCACCATGAGCGGATAGGATGCTCGGAGAGTGCGTTTGAGAAGTGCTGCAGATAGGGGTTTGACCAGAACGAAGCTGGTGCCAGCGCGGAACGCGTCGGGCATTTCGTCATTGTCATTCAAAATAACGATCACGACGACTCCCTTATGGGAATTCATCTGACGTATGGCTTTGAGCAGGTCCAGCGCCTCTGCTCTCCTGCTGAAGTCCAGGATAACCGCCTCGAACTTGGAATCCTTAAGTCTATTGAGAGCCGACGGGATGTCGGAGCATATTCTTAGGTGCATCCCTTCGTTCTCCATCGAATGGCTAAGAGCTCCGACGGTCTGCATGTCGCATCCGACCAGTAGAACTCGAACCTCTATTTTGTTCGGACTCATGCTGCGCCATCCTCACTCAGACAATTGTCTTAGGACGCCAAATTCATGACAAATTTGACGAAGTAATGCCCAGTACGAGGAGAGTGCACTCACGCTGCCAACTATCTGGTGTTCACAAATCGATTCAAAGGGCCACGTCCTCTACGACTTGCGAAACCGACTGTGCTCAAGAGACGGATTCGTTTCGTCAAATTTAAGGACACGAGTGTACGAAACCCGCACACGAATTGCACTGTGCGGAGATGGCGTTTCTCGCCTGGTTGCTACCGCGGCACTGGAGTGAGGAAGCAAGCTTCGACGGGAAGCAGGCTCTTGGTGTAAGCAAGAGGCGAGGGCATTCCTAAAACAAATACAGGGTCAACACACAGAGGGGACAAAATGGGCGATGACAGCGTAGATGAGCTCACGCATTATGCATATTTCCTCGTCCAGTCGCACGACGGACGAGCGAAAGCGGTCCACCTTCCTTGAGCTCTCTGTGAAAGGACAGGCGAGTTCCTCGAAACTCGCTTCCAGGGAATGGTGATAGTGCCGGACCGACTCGTCGAATTTATCCAGCAGTCCGGCGCCTTCGGCCATCAGAAGCATTGGACTGGTTGCGAGCGTGCCGAAGATTTCCGCTGCTGCTTTTTCCGCAGTGACGTTGACCCCGAACACGCCAATTTGCCCCACTCGCCCAGAGCTACCTTTGATCGGGAAATAGTGATTGAGCCAGTAACCGAACTCCGGCGTGTTCCGTACTCGACCCTTGATTAGTAGAGACTCCGGCTGACCGAAACTTAAAACCCTTTCGCAAACTTTCTCCGCGGGGAGGACGATATCGCCGACCACTTCGTAGGGAGTTCTTCCTATGTGGTCGTTAGGGGCACTCCGCATTTCGCGAGACATAGAGGCATTGACCGCTTCGAAGCGGGTCTGCGAATCCAAGACGGCTATTCCCACAGACGACGCCCGAGCGCCGGCAGCTACCAGCCGTCTGAGATAGTCAGGTTCTTCAAATGTGCGAGGATCGCAGTTTTCTTTTCGTCGGGGTGCAGGCATTATCTATGACGTTTTCCTTCTATATCCACGGATTAGTATAGTTGAATTCCGTCATGAACCGCTGCGCAGCGCCGAACGCGGGATTTCTCCCGACCGAAACACTATTCAACACTCAGGGATAGAGAAATGAGCCATGACCTCATAGATGAGATTACGCATCGTGCTGATTTCCTTGTCCAATCGCATGACCGACGAATTGAAGCGCTCGATTCTCCTGGGTGTCGCCGTGAAAGGGCAGCCGAGTTGCTCGAAGCTCTCTCGCAGAGAACGGTGATAGTGCTTGACGGCCTCGTCGAATTTATTCAGCAGCCCCGCCGCGTCCGCCATCATGCGCTTCGAATCCGTCGCCAGAGCTTGGAAGATCTGCGATGATGTCTTTTCCGTGGTGACGTTCACAACAAACAGACCAAGTTGCTGCACTCGCCGCGAACTGTCGGTGATGGGGAAGCAGTGGTTCAGCCAGTAACCAGTTTCCGGCGTGTCCCGCACTCGGCCTCCGACAAGCAGGCCCTCCGCCTTACCAAGACGTAAAACCCTTTCGTGAACGGGCTCCATGGGAAGTCCAACTCCACCTACCAGTTCGCATGTGGTTTTTCCGATGTGGGCGTAAGGATCGATCCGCATTTCGCGAGCGAGCGACGCGTTCACCGTTTCGAAACGGGTTTGCGAATCCATGACGGCTATTCCCAGAGACGACGCGCGAGCGCCGGCAACGAGCAGCTGTTTGAGGTAATCAGTTTCCTGGATCCTGGGCGGATGGCTGTTTCTGGCTTGCCCTGATCGGGGCATCTTTTATATTCAATTGTGCCTTTTCCAGACATACAGATTTTTCTCGTCCGAGCGGCTTTCTATCTCAATCTGCCGTGAACTGGCGGCTCGAATCACTGCCGAGCGCAGGTCTTTGGCCGAGTATACACCCAATGGAACTTTGAGCGCCGACTGGGTTGGGAGCGTGGCCAATCCCGCCAACACCTCTTGCATCAACACAAAGTGCTTGCCATGCCGCGAGCGTTGCACATCCGAAAGCGGAACGCTCTGCACCCTCGCACTTTGCTCCGCCTTGTTTGTTGGCGATTTTTTACCGACCATTGAACAAGTCTAATCTTTTTCTGCCCACTCGCTGTGACTCGTTTATGGCACTCATCGAACGCTCTAACAACTCGGTAATGTTACGATAACGGAATCTTCGGAACGGGCGCAACTGCTTCCGACTAAAAAGGGGTATCGATGGCATCGGAGCCGATGGATACAAAAGGAGCGAGAATCGCCGCTCTGGAGGCAGAGGTGCATGCGCTCTACTTTAGCAACGCCTCGTACTGGAAGCAGGGACCCGCCGCCAGCCTCTCCGCCAGGGCCGAGTATCGGCGCCGCTTGGATCGCCTGGGAGAAATCCGCTGCGAACTTTCCCAATTGCGGCCGCCCAAAAGCCAAGAGAAAATCTGAACTTCAAATTCTTAGCTCTTTCCATTCCAAAGGCAGCTTAGGTCATGGCCGGCAACTTCCTCAAAATGTACAGGTGATTCGAGTCAGAGAAGCTGGTAATTTCGATGCCCTGGATGGATGCGGCGCGAAAAATCGCGGACCGCAATGTCTTCGCCGGCATGCCAAGAAGCTCGATCTTGACGGCCCAGTCTTCCCGCAGAGCTTTCAGTTGTTTCAAAACCTCCCGCATGAGGTCTTGGTGTTTACCGTGCTGGTGCCGCTCGGGAAGCGGGACGCGCTCAACCTGCGGTACCTTCTCAGCCTTTTCGCGCACATGAGATTCCAGCTTGATCAACATAAAGCTAACCTTGCGACTAGTGTAGGACAAATGATCGACTCGTTGTCGATTCGTTAACGAAACGAGGTGGTGTCGTCCCGACTTGCACTAACCCCAACATTTCACCATCGTTACGTTGTTGTTGCGGGTCGCATGAACCCAACTGTAAACCGCAGTTAACTCAATACTTACTGACGTAAACGGGTATCGAACGATACTGGGGAAGACTCTATTGTAGTTAATAGCGGGGCACTTCTAGGATTTATGAGGTCCTTTAGTGTACGCGTCTCGGGAATTTGTATGGTACGCTGTCGTACATAGTTGTGAAATGTAGAAGGCCAAACTGTTGTGAAGTGTAGAAGATCACACTGGGCTCCCCCATTGACCGAGCTCCGTAATGCGGATACGGAGTTCGCAAATCTAGAAGTTGGAGTTGGTCATGGAGAGAAGGCTTCAAAACATTTATTCCGGGTGCAATGGCTCGATTGATGGAACTCCCCTGTTCAATGACTTTCTGCTCAGTCTGCCGGATCGCGAGTGCGAACTCCTCTGTCCCCGCTTGGTATTTGTTC